>OLOO01000021.1_pt1 | contig 161036 bp, 146 predicted proteins | sample 1672621 | NCBI WGS metagenome assembly OLOO01 (sample SAMEA3136706, study PRJEB25190) | human gut metagenome | biome: human gut; feature: human-associated habitat; material: faeces | place: Austria | collected 2013 | reverse complement strand
ATTAAGTACAGATATTGTATTTCTGCATGATGGGAACATAGGGAGTCCATATAAAGGCTATGAATACCGGTCATGATGGCTCTTTGAGTACCGGTCATGCCAATTCTCCGCAGGATATGCTGTCAAGACTGGAGACAATGGCTTTATTTGCCTCGGATATACCGATTCAGGCAATCCGCAAGCAGATTGCTTCTTCTATTGACATTATTGTGCAGCTGGAAAGATTAAGAGACAGGTCAAGAAGAGTGACGGCGATTGCAGAAGTATTGGACTGTACAGAGGATGCCTATATTTTGAATCCGATATTTGAGTTTCATGAGCAGGATAATCTTGTGATGGAGAGCAGTTCTTACGGTGATATTCCGGAAAGGGTTGTCGGTCAACTGGAGCGAACAGGCTATCATTTGATGCACAGGCGTAAATTGCATGCAGCGGCCCTTGAGTCAGCGGAGATTTAGAGATGGGTGAAAAACAAAAATTGTTGATTTCTGACAGTTTACAGGGCGTTCTTTTGGGATGTCTGATCGGATGGCTCTGTTACAGAAGCGTCATTACCAGTCTTTTGGGGATCCTGATCGTTCCGTTTTACATAAAGTATAAAAGGCGAATGAGGGAGAAAAGCAGGAAGCAGATGTTATGGCATGAGTTTAAAGATGCGGCGGCCATGCTGTACAGCAGTACGGTTGCAGGTGGCACCCTGGAAAAGGCGCTGAGAGATACTTGCTGTGATATGAAGACTTCAGACAGCAGTTATCAGGTGCTACTTCCGGAATTTGAAAGAATCTGCATGCATCTTGATCAGAACCGATCACTGGAAAGTGTTCTGGAAGATTTTGCAGTGAGAAGTGAGGATGAGGATATTGCGTACTTTGTGCGTGTTTTGACGGTAGCAAGAAAAAGCGGCGGTTCACTGTCATCTATCATCCGTCATACTGCGGATACAATGAATTTGCGAATGGAAATTAACAGTGAGATAGAGACAATTCTGGCAGGAAAAAGGGGGGAATGGCGGATTATGCTGATCGTGCCACCGGGGATTTTATGCTATATGAATATGTGCTCGTCGGAATATATGAATATTCTCTACACTGGGTTGACGGGAAGGCTGGTGATGACAGCAGCACTGATGGTCTATGCGGCAGCCCTTTGGACAGGTCATAAGATTTTGGATATTCATGTGTAGGAGGTGGAAAAATGCAGTTTTTCTGGTTTGGTGCAATATTACTTTGTGCGGCATTATTGCCTGTTTTTCTGGCAGAAAACTGGTGCCGCCGGCATAAAGTAAAGAAAATTTTTCCTGTGCCAAGAGGTATGGGATGGCTGCAGAGAACGGCTGTCTGGTTGTTGTGTCACCTGCCGGATACAATCAGCTGTTCAAGATGGCTGACAGGGTGTTCGGAGGACATCGTCGGAAAACTTTATCCGGGGATGAAAAAGGAGAAGTTTATCAGGCAGCATGTGATTCGAAAGATGATGGTTGGGTATGGCGGCATACTGGCAATCCTGGCATTTATGATGAGCTATGGTCTTTTGAATCAGACGCCGGAATTAAGCGGCAATAATCTTCAAAGGGATGATGCCGGAGGAAAGAGCCGGGAAGTGCAGGTATCTGCAGAGATAGAGGGTGTGACAGAAGAAAAGTCGCTGACAATTACCGTTGAACCGAGAAAATACAGTCGGTCTGAGCGGGAAGCATTGATGCGGGATGTGAAAGCTTATATTGATGCATGTCTTCAGGGGGATAACTCCGATCTGCAGCATGTGAATCGGCCGTTGTTTTTTCCATCTGATTTTCCGGGGGAGAATGTGACGATTGAATGGCAGCCGGAAGATTATAATCTGATCCGACAGGATGGCTCCTTGGGTGAATTGTCAGCGTATCAGCTGCCGATAAAGACAAAGGTAACTGCGGTGATCATCTATGATCAGGAAAAGGAATTTTACAGTAAAGAAATCTGCCTGACTGCACCGGAGAAATCAGATGAAGAGGTGTTGGATGAACAGATTCGGGAGGCCGTTCAGGCAGCAGATCAGGGATCGTCAGAGAAACTTACGCTGCATCTGCCGGATTCTGTGGGTGGACGGGTTGTTGAGTGGAAGTATCAGAAACAGTCACAGGCGGGAACTATACTTTTTATAGCCTTTTTGTTTTTGGCAGGCTGTATATGGTATCAGGATAATAACCTGAAAAAAAGACTTGAGGAGAGAAATGAACAGCTTTTGTATGCGTATCCCGGTTTTGTTCACAGAATGATCCTGATGTTGGGAGCCGGCATGACGGTAAGGAGAAGTTGGAATCGGTTATTGGATGATAATGAGCGATTGGACAGCGGTCATTTAAAAGAAGATTGGTTGTATAGAGAGATGAAATATACAAGAATTCAGATGGAGTCAGGCGTACCTGAAATACAGGCCTATCTGGAATTTGGACAGAGGATGGAACTGCAGCAGTATAAGAAGTTTTCTCAGCTGCTGATCCAATATATTAAACGTGGCAGTAAAGGCATGCAGGCGTTAATGCAGCAGGAAGCGGCTGAGGCTGAAAAGCAGAGGCGAGATCTTGCCAAACAGTTGGGAGAAAAAGCAGGAACGAAGCTATTGATGCCGATGATGTTATTGTTGATCATTGTGTTGTTGATTGTTATGGTGCCGGCATTTTTGTCGATGTAAAGCGGGGAGTGTGTGGAATGAAAGATTTATGCAGAAGATTCTTTTATGAAGAAACAGCAGTTGGTGTTGTTGAGATGATATTGATTCTGGTGGTACTGATCGGACTGGTCATTATATTTAAACAGCAACTGACATCTATTGTAAATTCTATTTTTAAGAAAATAACCAGTCAAAGTAATTCTATATGATGAAGAAAGGCGTTATGACGGTTTATTTTAGCCTTGTCTTTATGCTGGTGATGTCGTTTCTTCTAGTGCTTCTGGAATCAGACAGGCTATATATTTTGAGGACGGAAGGAGAACGATATGCTGATATGGCTGCGGAGATGGTATTTGCAGGGTATATACAGCCTTTGGCGGATTATTACAGTCTTTTCGGTGTGAACCATGGAGAAAAGAACAGTCAGCTTGAAAAATTTGATGATTATCTCAAGTTAAATATAACAGGAGAGGGAAAAACAAAAAGGCTGTTTCAGATGGCTGGTGCGATTGAGAAAGTTGAGGTTGATGAATGGACCGGTTTTAAGGATAATGATTGGAAAGCACTGATGGAGCAGGTGAAATTATACGAAGAGGCGAGGACAATTCAGAGAGGCAGTGAGGAAGTGAGTCGTTTCTTTTCGGATTTGTCAGGGATGGATACAGACAAACCCGTTGGTGATTATTGCAGGCAGTTAGAGTCAAAGGGAGAAAGAATGGAGGCGGAAGAACAGGAAGCGAACAAGAAAGATGACGGGAATACGCCAAAGGACACAGAGATTCAGATGGAGGATCCGAGAGGCGGAATTACAAGATGGCTTAAAGGCGGTCTTCTGGAACTTGTTATGGGGGATCAGGCGGTTTCAAAGCAAAAAATAAGCACAGCAAGATGCTCATGGCAGACCTCGGAGGAGAAAAAAAGCAATGTCATTGTTCGATTTGATCGGTATAAAGAAGTAGCGGAAGCGGTAAAAGGTCAGAATCTTTTGTCACAGATACAGTCGGGAGTAAAAAATCAGAGTGATCAGATGATTCTGAACATGTATATATATGATCAGTTTAAAACATTGCGAAACAGCCGGCCTTCCGGAAGATCAAAAGATACCGTTTTGAATTATGAGATAGAGTATATTGCCTTTGGTCATGCTTCAGACAGGGAAAATCTGGAAAGTGCCGTGACAGCATGTTTTACGCTTCGGACGATTTTGAATCTGGCTTATCTGTATTTAAGCCCGGATAAAGATGCAGATCTTCAGCGGGTTGTGCAGGGGCTGTCTGCAGCAGGAATGATTCCTGTAGCGGGAGAGGTGCTGAAATTATTATTAATGATCTGCTGGGCTTCGGCAGAGGCGGCCGTGGATTGTGCAGGGCTGGCAGAGGGCGGCAAAGTCCCTTTAATGAAGGACAGAAATACATGGAATATGTCCGTTGAACAGCTGCTGCATGCTGCCGCAGGCGGCGGAAAAGCCTCTGAATATTTCAAATCAGGTACAAAAGGATGGGATTATCATCAATATCTGATGTTGTTTTTAATGCTGACACCGACAGAGAAAAAAATCATCAGAATGACACAGCTGATAGAGAACAATGTGTGGCTGATGAAAGGTTATGAAAACTTTCAATTGAAAAATTGTGCCGTAAAGGCCAGCTTTTCGGGAAAAATTGATGTGACGCCATTTTTTTGGAAATATCCGCAGAAGATACAGTATCGTTTTCATACAGAATATGCTTATTGATTTTACGGAAAGGAGGCGAAGAAGAATGCTCTTTTTTTACAAGTCACACACACCTATTTTCTCATACACGGGACACTTAAAAAAAATATATAATGCAGTCAAATGCGCGATCCCAACCCCAATTTTAAAAAAAGGTGTTCAGTGGAAGAAATATTTAAAAAATAAAAAGGCAATCGGAGAAACAGATAACAGTAAAAAAAGAGCAGTCTCCTTCGCCTCCTTTGCGGGCAGTCTGACTGTGGAGGCGGCGCTGGTCCTGCCGATATTTCTAAGTGCCATGCTTTTATTATCAGGTTTGTTTCATGCGATGTCTGTCTGCAGTCAGGTGAATCATTATTTATGTATGACAGGAAGAAAAATAGCTGCGTACAGTCGATCTGAAAAAGGTGTGGATCAGGGAACCTTATATCAGCTGTTTTATTCGGAAATAGGCGGGAGCGGTATAGACAGCGATGATATAGCAGGCGGATATGCAGGCCTTATACCGAGGGCAGAATCGTCTGAACAAGGGCATCTGCTGAAGCTGTCCATCCGATTTGGTATAAGAATGCCCGGATATTTGCTGCCGTCACGAACAATTTGGACTGTGGAAACCGTTTATATACGGCCGTGGACAGGGGAATCTGCGGAAATGTACAGCGGTGCAGGTGAATATGGACAATCAGGACAGGTTTATGTGGCTGAAAATGGTTCTGTTTATCATAGAGATTTATCATGTACGTATCTTGCTTTGTCCATTCATGCCTGTTCGATGTCATCGGTTCAGCATTTAAGAAATCAATACGGAGCGCGTTATGTGCAATGTGAGAGATGCGGACATGTAAGTGATAAAAACCAGACAGTTTTTATCACCGATATGGGAACCGCCTGGCATACGGATCGCCATTGCAGCGGGTTGAAACGAACAATGGATGGCATGAGCCAGAAGGAGGCAGAGCAAAGCGGTCTTCGGCCATGTTCACGATGTGGAATGAGTGGAGGTGGAGATGCTTAGTGCGTGCATGATATTGCTGCTATATCCATTGATAGCGGATATAAGAAAAAGCAGATTTTATATAGGACCGGTGCTTATTTGCACTTTGATACTGATGGGAATTGGTATTGTAAGGGGAAAAATAACACTTTTTTCAATTTTAACAGGATGGATTCCCGGAATGATGATGGTTATGATGAGTCGATGGACAAATGGAAAAATCGGAGAAGGGGACGGCATTGTTGTCGCAGCAATGGGGATGCTGATCGGCTGGTATGAGATATTGCTTCTGTTTTCTCAGGCGTGTTTTCTAAGCGCCGGTTATGGACTCTGGTTGATGGTTGTAAGAAAAAGCGGAAAAAACAGAGCTTTCCCGTTCATCCCTTTTTTGTTTATGGCTGTACTGTTTTTTTCGTTTTTCGGGCGATGAAAGGAAGGTCCTTATGAGGAAGGTTGAGGGGAGTATGACAGTTGAGGCATCATTGCTTATGCCGATGGTAATCTTTATTCTTGCAGGTCTATGCTATAGCTTTTTCTTTATGCATGATTATATTGTAATGCAAAATGAGGGGTATCGGCGGACAGAAGCAGAATTATGGCATCGTGAGACAGAGGAAGATATGCCGGTGTTTATGATGTCGGTTTTGCTGGATGGATCCGGAAAGAGCATATTGCAGCAGGCGGCGGACTGGGTGAATCATCAGTCCCGTGCGCATTTGGTTCTTCAGGGAGAATTGAAGATCCCTGTACCCGGCATACAAAGCTGGACAGGAGGTGTGCTGAAGACCAGACAGGAAGCGGATGCGATAAGGGTAGATTATACAAGAGACAGGGTGTTGGCGGCATTAAAAAGAGAACAGTAAAATGAGAAGGTGAGTGCATGGAAATAGTTTATAGCGGGGATGCTTTTCATACATATATGGTGATCAGCAGTGAGGAATGGGGGGAAAACGAAGATGAAGAAAAGATGATGAGCAATCAGAGTGCACAAGTGCTTCTTCCCTTTCAGGTACAGAGATTGAATGATAGAAAAAATTACTGCTACGATATCAGCGGACGGATGGAATTTCGAAGCTATATTGAAAGAAAGCAGGCTGATCGGTCAATGATTAAAAGTGTTATCCGTTTTATAGCTGGGTTGGATCAGGCCGTTGAGGAATATCTTCTGATGCCGGACGGCTTATTATTGCAGCCGGAATGCCTGTATCTTGAAATGCCGGAAGAGAATCTGAGAGCGGCCTATATTCCGGGAAGAAAAGAAGATTTTTCGAAACAGTTAAAAGAATTGACAGCATGGCTGTTGGAAAATACATATCATGCGGACAGAGAAGGTGTTTTACTGGCTTACGAATTATATAAAAGCGTTCAACAGGAGAACTTTTTGCCGGGACGGCTTAAGGAACTTCTGAGAGAAGAAAAGAAGGAAAATGTCCAAGGAGAATTGGATATGGAAACCAATAAAACCTTTGTTGAAGAAGCAAGTGATAAGGGGCAGCAGAGAGAAGAAGTCGATGCCGACAGTAAAGAACCGGCAAGCAAGAAGCTTATACAGGGGAAGAAAGCAATAGCATGGAAAATTCTGTCGGGTATTGAGATTGGCGCAGCTGTTGTGTCTTATATTTGTGGCTGGACGGGGAAGCTGTTGCAGACGGCCGGAATGACAGTATCCGCAGAGTGGGTGACGGCAGTTTTTATACTCGGGGCAGGAATCAGTGTATTATACCGTCTATTGAGTAGGCGAACAGGTCCGAAAGAAGTGAACGTGGAGAAAAGAGATCCGGATCATCATGACTTGTTTGAGGGCGGTGGTGTGTATGCTTTTACGGATGAAACGGGAGATGATATTTGGAATACAGATGAGAATAAAACAATGCTGTTATCGCGTTCGGAAAATCAGATAAGACTGCTTAGCCTTGATAAAAAGATTGCGCCGGATTTAGTGTTGGACAGATTCCCCTGTATGGTTGGCAGTCTGCAGGCGGAAGATATATATGTGATTCCTGTCAGAGGAATAAGCAGGAAGCATGCAAGGATTGAAAAAACAGAGAAAGGCATTTATTTAATGGATCTGAATTCGACAAATGGAACACGAATCAATGGAGAAGAACTGAAGAAAAATGAGAAAAGAAGGTTGATGGCTGAAGATATTATTGAATTTGCAGGTGTTCGCTATATGTTTTGCTGATTGAGGCGAAGACTGAAAGGCAGAGGGGGATTATCATGAGAAAAAGACATTTATTAAAAAAAGCAGGAACATCGTTGATCGCAGCAGCGTTGATGCTGTCTTGTACAGCATCTGCATATGCTCAGGAAAAAGAATCAGGGGCAGCAGAAGATGCACTGGAAGCATCAGACGTTATTGATATTACGAAAAAAGGGTCTATTACTATTTATAAATATGATATGACATCAGCAGAAGCGGCGGGGGTATATACGGAAGGCAGTCATCAGGCAACCGGTGAGGCGGATCCGGCACTACAGGAGATAATGTCACCGTATGCAGTTGAGGGTGTGGAATTTTCATATTTGCGATGCGGGGATATAGAGACGTATAGTTATAATGGAGGAGCCGCTGTGAAACTGGTCTATGAGATACCGGAAGAACTGCGTCGTATACTGGGTTTAAAAGAGGCAGATGCTGTTTCTATGTCGGATGAAAAGGTTTCTTCGCAATGTTTGCATACAGGCGTATGGCATTATACGAGTCAGCAATTGAATGATGCATTAAAAAATGGACTTGAAAATGAGAATATTAAAACGAAGAGTGCACTTGAAAATTATTTAAACACATCTGAGAAGTCAGAGAAAATGACCTTAACAGACCAGTTTGGATACACCTATGCGGATAAACTGCAGACGGGATTGTATTTGATCGCGGAAACAAAAGTGCCTGAACAGGTGACGGCAACCTGTAATCCTTGGCTGGTATCATTGCCATTTACCAATGAAGGCGGTGATTGGAATGATGAAAAAGGCGGAGAAAAATGGCTTTATGATGCGGTATGCTATCCGAAAAATCAGACAGGCAATCCTACATTGGATAAGCTGGTTAGACAAAGCCCTGACTGCGGTGGGGACGGTGGTTATGATTCAACAGAAACCGTATCAGAAGGGGATGTTCTGGATTATCTGCTTGTGTCAAAAATACCACATATCACAAGTCAGGCAACATGGCTGAAAATGTATACATTTAAAGATACATTGTCAAAGGGACTTACCTACAATAAGGATGTCAAAATAGCTTTATACAGCCATGAGGAAGATGCGATAAACAACAAAACAGAAAAGGCAGAGGCAATTTGGACAACTAATGAATTTACGCAGAGTGCATTGAAAGATGGAAAAAGCGGACAGACGGTGCTGACTATTTCTATTACGGATAAAGGCCTGGAGAAGATGAATTATCCGGAACAGGGCTTTTCTGATTATTATATGGTGGTCTATTATACAGCAAAAGTCAATTCTGACAATACAACTGTACTGGGAGATGATGGAAATGAGAATGATGCTGTACTGACCTGGAAGCGTACGTCCGAGAAATACTTTAATACATTGGAAGATCGATGTGTGGTTTATGCCTTTGGTTTAAATTTAAATAAGACTTTCTCAGATGGCAAAGGAAATGCGGCAAAGGCGGCTTTTACACTTTTTAATAAGGACAATCAGGTCTATGTTGTGGCTGAAGAAGCTGCGGGCGGCACATATTATGTGACAGGAAAAACAAACATGAAGGAGCAGGCAACAATTTTCAGACCTGCAGAATCCGGAAAACTGCTGATCAATGGCATTGAAGGTGATAACTATCAGTTGACGGAGTGTTCAACTGATAACGGTTACAGTATTCTTAAAGAAGGCATTATGATCACAATCAATAGTACAACAGAGACCATTATTCCGTCAGTGGCCGGGACAACAGGTCTTGAGGCTGCGACGGATGCAGGGCAGGCGATCAATAAAAACTATAACGGCGGAATTGTGGATGCAGAGGGTGTCAATGTTTCTGAAAGCAAAGGTGTTCAGCGGCTGGAAAATGCCAATGGTCGGACAATTGGCAAAACAGATATGTATGAGGGGGATAAGATCAGTGCATCAGCCTCTGTAGATGGTATTGATGCAGCAATGAGTGATGCAGATGGATCCGTTAATGCACGTGTGAATCTGAACATCCTGAATAGTAAAACGTTTTTATTGCCGCAGACAGGCGGTACAGGTTTATATGCGGCAACCATTATCGGGGCAATTGCAATCGGATTGGGATTTGTACTGACAAGAAAGAAGAGACAGCAGGCTTAGAGATGCGTTATGGGACGAAAGAACAGAAAACGATTTGAATGGGTACCGTATTTGTGTATTGCGGCAGGTCTATTATGTATGCTTTATCCTTATTGCAGTGAATATATTTTTCAGAATAGAACAGCTTCTGTTATTTCGACCTATGAGCGTGCCTCAATGGCGTTGGAAGAAAGTCAACATCAGGAGATGCTTGAGCAGGCACAGCGCTATAATGAGTATTTGGCCGGCAGCCAGGAAAAATTGACAGATCCGTTTCAGATGAAAAAGGGTGAGGCCAATGATCTGATGTATGATCAATTACTGAGTACAGGCGGCTCGGATGTGATGGCTTATATCGAAATTCCAAAAATCAATGTTATATTGCCGATATACCATGGAACGTCATCACAGGTCTTGAGTAAAGGGGTCGGACATCTGGAAGGCACGTCGCTTCCGGTAGGCGGTCAAGACACGCATACAGTTTTAACCGGGCATACAGGGCTTGATCAGGCCAGGCTGCTCAGTGATTTAAATGAAATTGAAGAGGGGGATGTATTCTGCATTTATGTGCTGGGAGCGTGTTTAAAATATCAGGTGTTTGATGTTGAAACGGTCCTTCCGGATGATACAGATGGTCTGCAAATCATAAAAGGTGAGGATAGAGCAACGTTGGTAACGTGTACACCATATGGAATTAATACGCATAGACTTCTGGTACATGGGAGGAGAATGGAAGAAGGTTTTGCAGATGTTGAGGCTCCGGGTGAGAAGATCGAACACAGCAGAGATTCACAATGGCAGAAACGATATCAATACGCAGCTTTGATAGGAGGTCTTTTGATTATAGGTATTATTCTGCTTTTTTCACAGGATATTTTAAAAATTGCAGGCATTTGTCTGATGATATCAGGAACATTTCTATTTATATCACCTGAACTTATGCAGACCGCTCAGAAAGTGAAGATGCAGATTGTGATTCAGACCTATGAAAAATCAGAAGAAACGCAGAAACAACATCAGGAGGAAAGTGCGCTGTATCAAAAAATGGTTACCTACAATCAGACAATTTATCGTGAGCAGCAGAAAGGACTCGACAATTTAGGCGAGGATGGGGCAATGGAGAACTTTGAAAATGAAATAATCGGGGTCCTCGAGATACCTGCTATGAATCAGGATTTTCCGATTTATGCGGGTGCAACAGCAGAGCATATGTCGGAGGGCGTGGCCGTGATGAAAGATACATCGCTTCCAGTTGGCGGAGAGGATACAAATTGTGTGATTGCCGGACACAGAGGATATAACAGAAGTAAGACATTTTTTAAAGATATAGAATACCTATCTGCGGGTGATCGGATATATATTAAAAATTCATGGGAAGAATTAGTCTATGAAGTGGAGAAAATCGATATTGTAACGCCAAATGATGTAGATGCAGTAAAAATTCGGCCCGGAAAGGATATGGTGACATTGTTGACCTGTCATCCGTATGGTTCGAATGGAAAATATAGATATCTAGTTTATTGCAGCAGAGTTAAGGACGCAGGGAAGGATGACCGTAAGAAGGAAGTATCTTATGCTTATAAAGATCATATTGTTGCTTCGGACGGACAGATTTATTCGTTATCATCAAAAGATATTCAGAAAGAAAAATATTTTAGATGGTTATGTGCAATTATTTTGTTTTTGATAATGGCAGCCATGAAAATAAAAGATATGTGGAGGAAAAGGAGGCAGACATAGATTGCGAAGAAAGAAAAGAACAGGAATATTGACTTTTTTGGTTTTTCTCATTTTTGTTTTTTCCATGGTTGTTTGGGCGTCAGATGGAATCGAAGGAGAACGGATGGATACAGAAGATACAGAGACAGAAAGCGTGATTCAGGAAAGTGAGGGCAGGGAAAGTCAGATCCAGGAAGAATCTGAAGGCATAGCCGGTGAAACATTTACGGAAAACGATGTGGAAACAGAAACAGGGATTGAAGATTCCTATGTGTATGATGGAGAAGTTTTCTCGGAAGTGAATGAATACAGCGCACGTGCGGTGACAAAAGGAAAAATTGATTATACATATTGGGCGATTCATCAGGGAGCAGGTTTTGGAAATATTCTTGAGGATGGACGTGACCTGGATCATGTCGGATGTATTATGCTGAAGGTGGGAAATACCTGGAAAACGGCTTACTGTGTCCATCATAATGCTGATTTGAAGGGTGGCCATGAATATGCGGATACAGCGTCATATTTGACAGATTCGAATAAAAAGAGACTGACAGGTCTGGCTTTATATTATGGTTTTCGTTTTTCTGGTTGGAATCCGGATAAAAAAACTGTTCCGGGGGATAGCGATAAAGGAAAATATACAGCAACGCAGGTGATGATATGGATGATTGAAAGAGGCTGGTATACGTATGATGCGAATACATATGCTTTTCAATTGAATACAAAGGCAATCAATGCAGCAAAGAAAATCTGTGATAAATCGGATCAGAGCCCTGTCGGAAGTTCCTATGACTATTTTAAAACGATATATAGTAAAATGCAGACATTTGGTACAGTGCCGTCTTTTACTTATCGGAGTGAGAACAGTGCGCAGGTCAGGAATATGGGGTATGACTTTCAAACAAACCAATATGTTCTCAAACTGACGGATACGAATAACGTTTTGTCCATGTATGATGTCAGTGAAGTGCCGAAGGGTGTAACAGCCCAAAAGACGGGAAATACACTTAATTTATATTCATCAGTACCAATCACATCTGCGGGTGTGATAAAGTTGTCAAAGAAATCCTTCAAAGCGGAGAAAGCTGTGACTGTGTGGTCAGACCAGACAATAAGCGGTTATCAGCAAATTGGAACTTACAAAGAGCCGGAAACGGCAGATTTGAATACCTATCTGAAGATAACAGCGCAGTCTGTAACGATGACGGCTGAAAAAGTATGGAATGACAGTGATAATATTTATGGGAAAAGGCCATCAGAATTGATGGTAGATTTGTATCGAGGCCAAAGTAAAGGGGATAAAGCTGTGCTTGTAAAAACGGTCATATTAAATGCGGAAAATGAATGGCAGTTTACAGTTTCAGATCTTCCGCAGAAAGATTCCGCAGGCGGACATATTTATTATATGTTTACAGAGCGAGAGGTAGCGGGGTATACAGCGGAGACAACAGAGAGTACAGCCGGGACGCGTCATTGGAAGTTTACGTTCACCAATACATTAAATAGCGGTCATCTGCAGCTGCTTAAGAAGTCATCTGATGAGGCGCTTACAGGTGGGAATCCCTGTTATACACTGTTAAATGCAGAATATGGGGTTTATACAGATAGAAACTGTACCAATAGTGTGGGTGATCTGATCACGGGTGAAAGTGGATGGTCCAATACACTGACATCACTTGCTGCGGGAACATACTATGTCAAAGAGAGAAAGAAGCCTTCCGGGTATAGAACAGATGATGCTGTTCATGAAGTAATGATAAATGAGGGTGAGACAACCGTGATAACATTGACAGATGAGCCAATCATCAGCTGGGGACAGTTTCGAATTGAAAAATCAGCATTGGATGGTGCATCAGTATCTGATACAATTCCATTAACAGGAGCGGAATTTACCATTGATTATTACAGAGAAACAGGGGTAACAAAGGAAAACATTTCCGATAAGGTACCATTAAAGACCTGGGTTGTTGCTGTGAAAAAAACATTTGATGGTCAGAACACTTCGTATAAGGCGGAATTAGAGGATACATATTTGATTGCAGAAAAGAGTGACGAACTTTTCAGGGATAGGATGGGGAAGGCGGTACTGCCTCTTGGAACAATTGCAATTCGAGAAACAAAGGCAGCAGAAGGCTATTTGCTGCAGGGGTATGTCGATGATGCTGATGGAAGACGGCTGAACAATTACCCTGGGGAATCAGTTATCATCAACCTGGCAGATGAAGGTGAAAGTGCATCGTTTTTTGGAGAAGACGGATTGAAATACAGTAATCCTGTTTTCAGGGTGACAAATGAATTGCATAAATGTAGTATACAGATTATGAAATCCTCAGCAGATGAAAAGCCGTTGGAGAATGTGAGATTTGGTCTGTACGATGAAAGGCGACAGAAAATCCTGGAAAGTCAGACGAGTCAAGATGGTAGGATAATATTTTCGGGGCTGCTTCCGGGGAAATACTGGTTAAAGGAAGAAAAAACAGGAAACGGACAGCAGCTGCTGAAAGAACCAATGGAAATCGTGCTGCCGATGGTATTAACAGAGCAGGACGTTGAAAAACTAAAAATTGATAAAAGTCAGCTGGTCTATGATGAAAATCAGCAGGTATTTAAATTGTATGACAGAATTTTTGAGATATCAAATGCAGGGAATTTAGTATTACCGATGACAGGCGGTGATGGATTGGTCTTACCTGACATTCTGTTTTTGGCAGCCGCTCTGCTGCTGATCGGCGTCTGCTTGTTTGTATATCGTAAGGGGAAAACAACTGCCCGATGAGTATTCGACAATTGTAAGCGAATATGGTATGATTCTTCTATATCATCTGAAAATTCAGGCAATCAATGATGGAGGAAAGTATGCAGCAATATGATCGAGGATATAGAAGAAACGCTTTATGGCAGATGTCACCTGTGAATACATTGATTATTGTGATTAATGTACTGGTATTTGCGGGACTCAGTTTTCTGGGAGATACAACAGATGTCCGATTTATGTATAATCATGGTGCCAGTTTCTGGCCGGCAATTATTGAGGAACATGAGTATTACAGACTGCTGACATGTACATTTATTCATTTTGGAATCAGTCACTTGTTGAATAATATGCTTGTATTGGCCTATATTGGTGATAATCTTGAGAGAGCACTTGGGAAGATTAAGTATTTAATTGTTTATCTGGCAGCCGGTGTGGGATCAAGTGCAGTGTCAGCAGTCTGGAGTATGATGAAAGATGAATACAGTGTATCGGGAGGTGCTTCCGGGGCTATTTTTGGTGTTGTCGGTGCACTTTTGGTTATTGTTATAAGAAACAGAGGACAACTGGAAGATTTAAATAGTCATCAGTTGATGTTGTTTGCCGGATTCTCGATTTATCATGGTGTGATGAGTGCAGGTATTGATAATATGGCACATATCAGTGGTTTTGTGATCGGTGCTTTATTGGGCGGACTTCTCTACAGGAGAAAGCGGTATCGGAAGCAGAATACAAAACGAGCTGCCGGAACCTGGTAGGGATTTTACAGACAGGTGACCGTGATGGGCAGAAACGATGGATTGAACGATTGCAAGTCCAAGCCCGGTGCCGCCTGTCTTATAGGACACAAAAGGCTCAAAAATGTGAGCCTGCTGTTCGGGTGTCATGCCGTTGCCGGTGTCACTGACAGAAAGCATAAGATGATTGCAGTCATCGGAGAAAGCAGATAAGGTAATTTGACCGCCGTCAGGCGAAGCTTCGGCTGCATTTTTCAGAAGATTAATGAGTGCCTGTCGAATCAGTGACAGATCAGCCCGTATGGCAGGCAGATTGGGAGCAATGTGAAGATATAAGGCAATATGCTGTGCGTGCAGAACGGGCAAAAAGGATGTATAAAGCTCATTAAGCAGAGGCTGCAGACTGCATAGTGTCAGTTGGGGCTGACGTGCAGTCCGGTCGTAATTCAGCAGACGTTGGATATCTGAAAGATCATTCTGGATTTCAGTGAAGTCTGAATCTTCTTTCAAGAAATCGTATCGGGCTGCAAGCAGCTGAAGCCGGCTGGAAATCAGTGTCAGAGAATTATTAATTTCATGTCGAAGTGAAGCATTGCCTCTGGTGGAATCGTAAGTCATCTGAAAACCTCCTTTGTGATGATTTAATAAGGAAAAAGTATCTATAATAATAAAAGCCTGTTTCCGCTTTTTTGTGACAGAAAATTAAAAAAAAAGCTGTTAAGATTTTTCAGTCGTGGTAAAATGGAGATTAAGAGCATTGAAAATGCAAAAACATCAGGAGGTAATCAAGATGATCGACAGAGATTGTATTTTTTGCAAAATAGCAGGTGGTGATATCCCTTCATCGACGGTATACGAGGATGAACAGTTCAGAGTACTGTTGGATCTGTCACCGGCAACAAAGGGACATGCCCTGATTTTGCCTAAACAGCATTATGCTAATATTTTTGAGATTGATGAAAACATATTAAGAGATTTGATTGTTCTTGCTAAGAAAGTGGCATCTGCCATGAAAGAAACTTTGAATTGTGATGGCGTGAATATTGTACAGAACAACGGCGAAGCAGCAGGCCAGACTGTGTTCCATTTTCATATGCATATCATTCCGAGGTACAAGGATGATGGTCAGGTAATCGGATGGGAGCCGCATACTTCAGATCCTGAAGTACAGGCACAATTGGCAGAGAAGATTGGTCAGGCAATCCATTAAATAAAAATGAATCATTAGATATAAGCAAAAGCACGACAGAGAAAATGATAATCAGGAATAAACAGTGACTGATCATTTCTGTCGTGCTTTTTAGATTCGGTATTCAGGATCAGACAGAGGCTAACTGATCGATCAGATCAGCGATAATTGGAATTGCCTGATTTTGCTGACTTGATGCCATTTGCTTCTGATAATTCTCACGGTCGGAGTAGACCTGATGAATTGTGTCAAGGAATTTCTCGTTTGTAATCTCTTCTTCAGGAAGAAGATAACTAAAGCCCTGTTTCTGGAAAGATTCTGCATTCAGAATCTGGTCGCCTCTGCTGGCAGCTGCTGGCAGAGGAATCAGAATATTCGGTTTGCGGAGTGCGAGAATTTCACATATGGCATTGGCACCTGCACGGGATATAATGAGATCTGCAGCAGCAAGAAGATCGCGAAGTTCTTCTTTGATGAATTCATACTGCACATAACCGGTCACATTGTTGAGCGATTTGTCAGTTTTGCCTTTGCCGCATAAATGGATCACCTGAAAATCTTTTAATAATTTCGGAAGTACAGCGCGAACTGCTTCATTGACAGCAACGGCACCAAGGCTCCCACCCATAATCAGGATAACCGGTTTATCAGATGTCAGGCCACAGAAATGAAGTCCGCGGCTGCGGTCACCTTCAAAGAGTTGACTTCTGATGGGAGAACCGGAGAGAACAGCCTTATCGGAAGGCAGATACTTAAGCGTCTCCGGAAAATTGCAGCAAACTTTGGAGGCAACAGGGATACAGAGTTTGTTGGCCAGGCCGGGTGTCATGTCGGATTCGTGAATGATCACAGGAATCTTCAGGGCATGTGCAGCGCGGACAACAGGAACGGCAACAAATCCGCCTTTTGAAAAGACTACATCCGGATGAATCTTCTTCAATCGGGAACGTGCCTCGAAATAACCTTTGATGATTCTAAAGGGATCAGTAAAGTTCTTTAGGTCGAAATATCGGCGGAGCTTACCGGTGGCAATTCCGTAATAGGGTGTCTTTGTCTCCATGATCATGCCTTTTTCCATGCCTTCATAAGACCCGATATAGGAAATATCGTAGCCGCGTTTTTTCAGCTCCGGCATCAGAGCAATATTAGGCGTAACATGACCGGCCGTTCCACCGCCTGTTAAAACTATTTTTTTCATAATTCACGGCTCCTTTGTGATGATAATTTATAAAATTATGGTAACTGTTCAGAGCTAACCTCCAAATGCTTCGCACTTTTGAACATAAATCCGCTTGGCTCTGAACAGTTACAAATTATGCCTGATGGCTGGCTTTGTAAGCCTTTAAGGCCTGAGCAAGCTGATCCGGACATGATGTACCGCGATTACCGCAGTTGATGCCTTCAAGTGTCTTGATGACGTCGTCAACGCTGCGGCCAACAACAAGACGTGCAACACCCTGTGTGTTTCCCATACATCCGCCGATGAATTCACAGCTTGTTACGATGTTGTTGTTATCAACTTCAAAATCAATTTCACGGGAACATGTTCTGCTTGTAGCGTATCTCATAATTAAATAACCTCTCTTTAAATATTAATGTATTTTTATTTGGTTTCTAATGCATTATATCAGATAATGGCGCAAATTCAAAGCGGTCTTTGCAGTTTTTGAATGGCCAGATTGTTCTCTTGACTTCCTGCACTTTCATAGTAAAATAGGATTGAAAGTTTGAAAATTTGGAGGATTACAGAATATGTTAGGTATTATAGGTGCAATGGATCAGGAAGTGAGCATCCTGAAAGAGAAAATGGAAGTGAAGAAGATTGATAAGAGAGCTTCCATGGAATTCTATGTCGGGATTTTAAACGGCAAAGAGGTTGTTATTGTAAAATGCGGTGTCGGCAAGGTCAATGCTGCTGTCTGCACACAGATTCTTGCAGATTGCTATCAGGTAGAAGCGGTGATCAATACAGGTGTGGCTGGCAGCCTGAGAGCGGAGATTAATATTGGTGACATTGTTATTTCAACAGATGCACTGCAGCATGATATGGATGCAACAGGATTTGGGTATGAACCGGCTGAGGTTCCACTGATGGGTAAGAAGACTTTTGAGGCCGATGCTTCACTGCGCAGTCTGATCGCAGAAACATGTCGTGAAGTGAATCCTGAAATTGGTGTATTTGAAGGTCGTGTTGTAAGTGGTGACCAGTTTATTTCCGATGGCGATGTGAAGGACAGACTGGTCAGAATGTTTGCACCATACTGCACAGAGATGGAAGGCGCAGCGATTGCGCAGGCAGCATGGCTGAACCAGATTCCTTTTGTTATTATCAGAGCAATTTCAGATAAAGCTGATGGAAGTGCACATATGGATTATTCCGAGTTTGAAGCCAAAGCAATCGAACATACCGTGAGACTGGTGGAAGCTGCCGCTGCAAAGCTTGCATAGGTATTATTCCAGCTTCAATAATTCAGTCACGATTTGACGAAGTATTAGGCTTATGGACAGCAATGTCGGGAAGACGACAGGAAAAAGAAAGATTCCGTCAAGTTATGTTGATGAATTGCAAGTGGCAAAGGGCACAATATTGATTATAATTAAGTGCAAATAAAATGAAGGGGGCACTTAATTATGAAAGAATGGATCGTTTTACAGGGATGGCCATTGTATCTTATGCTTGGGATGACGGGATTAGGTCTGTTGGGAAGCATATTGAGCCGTATATTTTATGGAAGGCTTGCAAGAGAGGCACAGTTGTGTGGAACATCGGATTATCCGATGCTGCATTATATAAGGCAGAAGTACAGCAGTTATTATAAGCTGGGTATGCGTCCGGGCAATGCGGAGGCACTTGTAAAAAGATATCTTGCATTACATAGGGTTGGACCGTTGGCATTGTACAGCTGGAATGAAGCAGGGAACTTTATGATGGGTGCCGTTATGCTGACGGGACTTATCCGCGGTATTTACAGATTTCAGACGACCATGCAGACGGGGCCTGCATTGATGGATATTGGCATAGGACTGGTTCTGGCATTGGGATTGCGGTTGACCGGGAAGATTTTTAGTGTTGAACGTCTGCAGGTGATCACGCTGAATGCGATTTGTGATTATCTGGAGAATTATTTGAAGAGCAAGCTGGACGGAGAATATGGTTATGGTCCACAGACAGAAACACCGGATCATTATGCCCGGGCTTTGAAAGAAACAGCAGCATCCCGAACAAAGCCGGGACTGCGGCCGACAACTGTTCGACGGATGCCGGCTGAACGTTCGGAAACGGTCGACAGTACAGTGGATGCGAAGATTGTGGAAGATGTGCTGAAGGAGTTCCTGTGCTGAAAATATAGTCCGAATTATTGATAAATAGTATCTGATTTGGTATGATTAAATAGAATTAATTAAAGATAAAATTGGAGGAAGAAAAATGGCAAATAAGGTTACATTTGATTATTCAAAGACTGCCGAATATATTAGTGAGGGCGAGATAACAGCCATGAAGCGTATTGCGGAGGATGCGAAGAAGCTTCTTTTGAGCCGTGAAGGCGAAGGCAATGATTTCCTTGGATGGATCGATCTTCCGGTGGATTACGATAAGGAAGAATTTGCTCGTATTCAGAAAGCGGCGGCAAAGATACAGAGCGATTCAGATGTCCTGCTTGTTATCGGTATTGGTGGTTCATATCTTGGAGCCAGAGCAGCTAATGAATTCCTGGGACACAATTTTTATAATATCATTCCAAAGTCAATGAGAAAGACACCTGAGATTTATTACTGCGGTAATAATTTAAGCAGTGCGTATATTAAGGGATTGATGGATGTTATTGGAGACAGAGATTTTTCTATCAATATGATTTCCAAATCCGGAACTACAACAGAACCTGCAGTTGCTTTTAGAGTTTTCAAGAAGATGCTTGAAGAGAAATACGGCAAAGAAGAAGCTGCGAAGAGGATTTATTGCACAACAGATAAAGCAAGAGGCGCACTTAAGAGCCTGGCAACAGAAGAGGGATATGAGTCATTTATCGTGCCTGATGATGTAGGTGGTCGTTTCTCTGTTCTTACTGCGGTTGGTCTGCTTCCGATTGCAGTCAGCGGTGCAGATATTGAACAGCTGATGGCCGGCGCTGCATCCATGCGAAAAGTCTGCCTTGAGAATGCCTTTGAAGAAAATGATGCACTGCAGTATGCAGCAGTCAGAAACATCCTTTTAAGGAAAGGCAAGAGTATTGAGATCACAGCAAGCTATGAACCTTCCGTCCAGTATATCGGAGAATGGTGGAAACAGTTATATGGTGAAAGTGAAGGTAAGGATAAGAAGGGAATCTTCCCTGCCTCAGTTACATTGACAGCGGATCTGCATTCCATGGGACAGTTTATTCAGGATGGTTCTCGTCTGATGTTTGAGACAGTACTTTCAGTAGAAGATCCGGGAGCAGAGATTATTCTTGAAAAAGAGGATGTCGATCTGGATGGATTGAACTATCTGGCTGGCAAGTCTGTAGATTTCATTAATAAGAGCGCGATGAACGGTACAATTCTGGCACATACAGATGGACAGGTACCGAATCTGATGGTGAAGATACCGGCGCAGAATGAATTTTATCTTGGTGAGTTATTCTACTTCTATGAATTTGCCTGCGGTGTCAGCGGTTACATACTGGGTGTGAATCCATTTAACCAGCCTGGTGTTGAAAGCTACAAGAAGAATATGTTTGCATTGCTTGGTAAGCCGGGTTATGAAGACATGACAGAAGCTTTATTAAAGAGATTATAAATCATTTTTAAGAGGGCGCAGGGAATGATTTCTCTGTGCTCTTTTCGTGAAGAAGAGAGATTCTCTGACAGCAAAGAAAGTCGGATATTCAATGGAATCAGAGAATATATATGGGTGTGAAATGCAGGAGGACAGAATGAAGAAACTGATAAAAAACGGAACCATTGTATTGGAAGATAAGGTTATACAAGGGGATTTACTGATAGAGGATGAAGTGATCGCTGAAATCGGACAGAATTTAGAGGCGGAGGGCGGACAGATCATCGACGCGACTGGGCTGGTTGTATTGCCTGGCGGTATTGATGTGCATACACACTTCAATATTGATGTTGGTGTAAGAGCTGTAGATGATTTCAGTACGGGAACGATAGCGGCAGCTTTCGGCGGTACGACGACAATCGTTGACCATATGGGATTCGGTCCGAAAGGATGCAATCTGCATCATCAGCTGGGGGTTTATAAGGGGTATACGAATGGCAAGTGTGTAACAGACTATGGCATTCATGGTGTTTTCCAGGATATTAATGAGGATATTCTGAAAGAAACGGAAGTGATGATGGCAGATGGTGTATCAAGCTTCAAAATGTATCTGACTTATGACTACAAACTGGAAGATGCAGATACTCTCAAGGTGTTGAAGAAACTTAAAGATATTGGCGGCATTACAACCGTACACTGTGAAAATGATGCGATTATTCACTATCTGAGAGATAAGTTTGTTGCTGAAGGAAAAACGGAGGCAAAATATCACCCACAGTCCAGACCGCCATATTGTGAGGCAGAGGCTGTGGACAGAATGATCGCACTGGCAAAAGCAGCAGGAAAGGCTCCGCTGTATATCGTACATGTTTCGGCAAAGGAGAGTGTTAACCTGATCAGGGAGGCAAGAAAAGCAGGGGATACGGTCTTTGGAGAGACTTGTCCGCAGTATCTTGTATTAGATGAAAGCCGTTATGATGATCCGGTGGAAGGATTAAAGTTTATTTTGAGCCCGCCGCTCCGGGCTAAGGAGCATCAGGAAGCTATCTGGCAGGGAATCAAAGATGGGACGTTGCAGGTGATTGCAACAGACCACTGCAGCTTCGATTTCCATGGAGATAAACAAAACGGCAAAGATGATTTCACAAAATGCCCGAATGGTGCGCCGGGAGTAGAGACACGAATGCCAATTGTTTTCTCGGAAGGTGTATCGAAAGGCCGATTGAGTTTGAATGAATTTGCAGCAGTGACAAGTACGAATCCGGCCAAAATTTTTGGTATGTACCCAAAGAAAGGTGTTCTGGCGCCAGGCAGTGATGCAGATATTGTGCTGATGAATCCGGATATGGAAGTAACGATTACGAAGAATATTTTGCATGAGAATGTAGATTATACACCGTATGAAGGCATTCAGGTTAAAGGATGGCCGGTGATGACAATGGTTCGGGGGCAGGCAGTGGTAGAAAATGAAAGACTGCAGGTTCCGCTGGGATTTGGACGCTACATTAACAGAAAACCTGTTAAATATACGGAATTATTAAAGTGAACGGCCAAGCGTGCAGACGGCATTCCAGATAAAAGCATGAATGGTATATGGTAAGTGCAGCAATGGAGATATGAAAATGGCAGAAAAAAAGGAAAAAATAATTTATATAAGTGGACATAGAAATCCGGATACAGATTCCATCTGTTCAGCCATGGCATTAGCAGATCTCAAGAACAAGATTTCAGCCAGACAGGTGGCAGATGAGCATGCAGATAGAGTTGTGTATAAAGCTGTTCGGGCGGGACATTTGAATCAGGAAACCCGATATGTGATGAAGGCATTTGATGTGACGGCTCCAACCTATATGAGAGATGCCAGAACACAGATTAAAGATATATTTGATGATAAAACACAGAGCGTCAGCGGTAATATTTCCCTGAGACAGGCATGGAAGACAATGCGTGCAGTCAAAAAAGCGACCCTTGCAATTACAGACAGCAAGGGACACCTGGAAGGTCTGATTTCAACGGGAGACATAGCAAAGTCCTATATGGCTGTTTTTGATAACTGCATTCTGGCACAGGCGCATACACCTTATGTGAATATCATTGATACAGTTGAGGGCGAATTGCTGGCCGGTGATGCAAAACAATGTGTAACTTCCGGAAAGGTTGTTATTTCAACGGCCAATACAGAGATTATTAAGGACCATATTGATGCCGGTGATGTCGTTATTCTGGGAAATCGGTATGAGGCACAGCTGTGTGCACTGGAGCAGCATGCCGCCGTCATTATCGTGTGTGATGGTGCCCCGGTTTCACGAACAATCAGAAAAATTGCCGGAGACAATGGATGCGCGGTCATCAGTACGGCTTATGATACATATGCAGTAGCAAGACTGATCAATCAGAGCCTCCCGGTTTCTTACTTTATGACAAAAGAGAATCTGGTGGTTTTTAAAGAAAACAGTTATGTGGATGATATCAAGGATATCATGATGAAAGAAAGAATCAGAGATTTCCCTGTTGTGACGGAAGATGATTGCTATGCAGGGATGATCTCCAGGCGTAATCTGATTGATATGAACAAGAAAAAATTTATCCTGGTGGACCACAATGAGGCAGATCAGGCCATCAATGGCATTGAAGAGACTGAAATTGTGGAGATCATCGATCACCATAAACTTGGAACGATTGAGACGATTAAACCGGTGAATGTACGAAACCAACCGGTTGGATGCACAGCAACAATTATTTATCAGATGTATATTGAGAATGATATAGAAATTTCAAAGACAGTGGCCGGTCTGCTTTGCTCAGCCATTATATCGGATACGCTGCTGTTCCGTTCACCAACCTGTACACCGCTGGATGAGCTGGCGGCTGAAAAGCTGGCTGAAATTGCCGGATTGGATATGGAAGCCCATGCGGTAGCGATGTTTGATGCAGGCAGCGATTTGAAATCGAAGACGAATGAAGAAATATTATATCAGGATTTTAAGAAATTTAAATCCGGAGATACAACATTTGGTGTGGGCCAGGTGACATCGATGAATGCGGAAGAACTCAAGAAACTGAAGGATAAGATGAAACCGTTCTTGGAAAGTGCCCGGACAAAAGAGAATATAGATATGCTTTTCCTTCTGCTCACAGACATTCTGAGCGAAAATTCTTATGTGATTTATACCGGTGCGGAGGCAGAAAATATTCTTTCCCAGGGATTTAATCAGATGCCGGTGGATGGAGAAGCCCTTCTTGAGGGTGTTGTATCACGAAAGAAGCAGTTTGTGCCTGTAATGATGGGTATGTTGATGGCATAGGAGGAATCGGAAATGAGCAATGAAAAAGAAATATTTGTCATAGGTCATAAAAACCCGGATACAGATTCAATCTGCTCAGCAATCGCCTATGCATATTTTAAGAACCAGATTAGCAAAAGCAATTGTTATAAAGCAAAACGCGCCGGGGAAGTGAACTCAGAGACACAGTATGTTCTGGACAAATTTGGTGTGAAGGTACCGGAATATGTGGATAATGTCAGAAATCAGGTCAAGGACAGTGGATTAAAAGAAGCTGAACGTGTCTCAAAGGATATGTCGGTCAAAAAAGCGTGGGAATTACTGAGCAGCAAGCGTGAATCTACATTGACGGTTGTGAATGATAATGGCGGCCTGGAAGGACTGATGACAATCGGAGATATTGCCAAGTCCATTATGGATGTGTCCGGTGGAAGAGCATTGGCGGATGCAAAGACATCTTACAAGAATATCGTTGAAACATTGAAGGCAGAAGTCCTTGCAGGCAATATTGACCATAAAACGGCTACAGGAAAAGTAATTGTTGCAGCCGCAAATCCTGATCTGATGGAGGAATCCATTGAAGCCGGCGATATGGTCATTATGGGGGATCGCTACGAATCTCAGCTGTGTGCGATTGAAATGCAGGCGGCGTGTCTGATCATCAGTATCGGATGTGAGGTTTCACCGGCGATTATACAGCTGGCAGAAGAAAAGAACTGCATTATTTTAAGAACTGCGTATGACACATTTATCACTGCAAGGCTTTTGAATCAGAGTATCCCGATTGGCTATTTTATGATCAAGAATAATCTGACTTATTTCAGAACCGATGATTACACGGAAGAAATTCGCAGTATCATGGCTAAGATGCGTTATAGAGATTATCCGGTCCTGGATAGTGAGGGCAGACTTGTCGGAATGATGACGCGTCACAGCTTGTTGGAAATGGATAAGAAAAAGGTCATTCTCGTGGATCATAATGAGAGCGGACAGGCTGTAGACGGACTGCATGAAGCAGAAATAGAAGAAATCGTTGATCATCATAAGCTCGGATTTGTGGAAACCATTCGTCCGATTATGTTCAGAAATCAGCCGGTAGGATGTACAGCTACCATCATTTATATGATGTTTAAGGAGAAAAAGATGGCGATTCCTGAAAAGATTGCAGGTTTGATGTGCTCTGCTATTATTTCAGATACGCTTTTATATCGTTCGCCAACCTGTACGGCCATCGACAAGATTGCAGCAGAAGAACTGGCAGCCATTGCAGGGATAGAAACTGAGGTACATGCCAAGGCAATGTTTGCAGCAGGAAGCAATCTCAGCAAAAAGACAACAGAAGAAATTTTTTATCAGGATTTCAAAAAATTCAAATCCGGAGATATTTCTTATGGAATTGGTCAGATCAGTTCAATGGATCATGATGAACTGACGGCAATTGTCGACAGGTTGACAGAATTTATGGAGAAAGTACGTCCGGAGACCGGATTGAATATGCTTTTCTTCATGCTGACAGATATCCTTCAGGAGTCGACAACATTGATCTGTGTAGGACCGGATGCATTGACAGGCGTTGCATCTTACAGTGGTTGTCCGGTTCAGGGCAATACGGTCATTATGGAAGGCGTTGTATCGCGTAAGAAACAGGTAGTACCAACATTAATGCAGGCATTTCAATCTTAATTGCTGCAAGTGTTGAATGAAGTCACGAACAATAGAAAGGCAGAGAAAATGAGCAAACAATTGTGGAAGCCGGGAAATATGCTGTATCCGCTGCCGGCTGTTCTGGTATCCTGCGGGGATAAAGCCGGCAATTATAATGTACTGACGGTTGCATGGACAGGAACAATCTGTTCGGATCCTGCGATGGTGTACGTTTCTGTAAGAAAAAACAGATATTCACATCATATGCTGGAGGAAACCGGAGAATTTTATATTAATCTGACAACAGAGGCATTGGCATTTGCAACAGATTACTGTGGTGTGAAATCAGGAAAGGATTTGAACAAATTCGAGGAGATGCATCTGACCCCTGAGATGGGGATGCTGTCATGGGCACCAATGATCAAAGAGAGCCCGGTATGTATTGCCTGTGAAGTTGTGAGAATAGAAGAACTTGGCAGTCATGATATGTTTATTGCCAATGTCAAAGGTGTTTATGCTGATGAGGCCTATATGGATGAAAAGGGCAAGTTTGATCTTATCAAAGCGAAACCGATTGTGTATTCACACGGGCAATATTACGGATTAGGACGTTACATCGGCAAGTTTGGCTATTCTGTGCAGAAAAATCCTGCAAAAGTCAAGAAAGCCTCAGTGCATAAAACAAAGGCCAATAATAAAAAAGCATGATTGATTACAGGAGGAAAACAGTCATCAAAGGTCAGCAGGAATTAAGATGCGGCTATACAACCGGAACATGTGCGGCAGCTGCTGCCAAAGCCGCCGCGGTTACTTTGTTGAGCGGCGAAATTTGCAGGGATGTTTCCCTGCAGCTTCCGGGAGGCGAGCATATTATTCTTGAAACTGAGTTCCTGGAATGCAGTGAAAATTGCGTGAAGTGCGGAATGATAAAAGATGCCGGAGATGACCCGGATATTACGAATGGACTGCTCATATGCGCAGCTGTTGAGAAAACAGAAGGAGAAACAATTCTCATAGATGGCGGAATGGGCATCGGACGCGTGACAAAACCAGGGCTTGATCAGCCTGTGGGTGCAGCGGCAATCAATTCTGTGCCAAGGAAGATGATCCATGAAGCAGTGGAAGATGTGCGCAGGCAGTATGCCTGGGAAAAAGGACTGAAGGTCACTGTTTTTATTCCAAACGGGAAGGAAAAGGCAGAAAAAACACTGAATCCGATGCTTGGCATTGTAGGGGGACTTTCTGTGCTTGGAACAACAGGTATTGTTGAACCGATGAGTGAGAAAGCATTAATTGATACAATTGCAGTGGATATTCGAATGCACCGGGCACAGAATGAAGATATTCTTCTTATGGCTCCGGGCAATTACGGACTGGATTATCTAAAGGCGGCTTATCACATCCATCCAGATCAGGTGATAAAAATCAGCAATTTTATTGGAGACAGTATTGATCTGGCGGTTTGTGAAGGGGCATCGGGGATTGTCCTTGCAGGGCACATTGGCAAGTTGATCAAAGTCGCCGGAGGAATTATGAATACCCATTCTCATCAGGCGGATGCCAGAATGGAGATAATGACAGCCTATGCGGCAATGGCCGGAGCGGAGAATGATATTTTGCGTCAGATTATGTCTTCGGTAACGACGGATGCCGGGATGGAAATTCTGCTGCAGTGCGGACTTTTAACAGAGACAATGCAGTTAATTCTTGAGAAAATAGAGGCACATGTGAAAAAAAGAGCCGGAAGTCAGATTGAGATTGGCATTATTATATTTTCAAATGTATTCGGGATGCTGGGACAGACAGAAAATGTACCGAATCTGTTTAAGAAGATGAATGCTGCACAGCATAAGGAGGAATAAGGGTGAGCGGCTGTTTGTACAGTGTGGGTGTAGGTCCGGGAGATCCAGAACTGATGACTTTAAAGGCAGTTAAGATAATCAGGAATTGTCATGTTCTGGTTTTGCCGGCGGAAAGTAAAGAAAAATGTGTGGCCTATCAGATTGTGAGGCGGGCAATACCGGAAATTGAAGATAAGATAACTGTCTGTCTTGTCATGCCAATGACAAAAGACAAAGACAGGCTTGAAAAAAGCCATAGAGAGGGAACCCAAAAGGTGGCAGAGGTCCTGGATGCAGGAAAGGATGCAGCCTTTCTGACATTGGGCGATCCGACTGTATATGCCACATCCATGTATATCCATCAGCGGATTGCCGGGATGGGGTATCGGACATCCATTGTCAGCGGTGTGCCTTCTTTTTGTGCTGCGGCGGCAAAACTTGGCGTTTCTCTTGGCGAGAAGCAGGAACAGATCCATATTATCCCTGCAAGTTATGATGTTGAAGCGGCGATACAGCTTCCCGGAACCAAAATCCTCATGAAAGCAGGGAAAAAGATGCCGGTTGTCAGACAGTGCGTCAAAGAACATCATGGATGGGCTGCAATGGTGGAAAATTGCGGCATGGCAGAAGAACATCTGTGGATAAATGCAGAAGATATGCCGGAACATCCGGGATATTATACCCTTGTCATTGTGAAAGATCGGAAGGATGAAGAAGAATGATACATTTTGTAGGAGCAGGACCGGGAGCGCCGGATTTAATTACAATAAGGGGACAAAAGCTGCTTGCAAAGGCCGATGTGATCATTTATGCCGGTTCTCTGGTCAATCCGGCATTGCTGGAAGTAAAAAAGCCGGAATGTGCAGTTTATAACAGTGCCCATATGACCTTAGAAGAAGTTCTGGATGTGATGAAGAAAGCGGAACAGTCAGGAAAGACAACTGTCCGGCTGCATACGGGAGACCCAAGCCTTTATGGTGCGATTCGTGAGCAGATGGATGCTTTGAAAAAGATGAATATTGCATATGATATTTGTCCCGGTGTCAGTGCGTTCTGCGGCACGGCATCGGCACTGGAATTGGAATATACATTGCCGGGAGTGTCCCAGACGGTTATTATCAGCCGTACAGCGGGAAGAACGCCGGTGCCGGAGCGGGAATCTATTCCCCAGCTGGCAAGACATCAGGCAACGATGGTCCTTTTCCTGAGTACAGGTCATTTGCCGAAACTTCAGAAAGAGCTGATAGAAGGCGGCTATACAGCGGCTACACCGGCTGCAATCTGCTATAAGGCGACATGGCCGGAGGAAAAAAGATTTTTTTGTACGGTGGGGACGCTGGCGGAGACGGCAGAGCGGGAAAACATTACAAGTACAGCATTGATTGTGGTGGGCAATATCATCGGAGAACAGTATGATCGGTCCCTTTTGTATGACCCTTCGTTTACGACGGCATTTCGAGAAGCAACAGAAACCACGAACGGATCTGATACAGATAAAGCCGGTATGGATCAATAACAGTATGAAAACAGCGGTTATTAGTTTTACACAGAATGGCAATGCCTGCAATCGGAGAATTATAACCGGCCTGAAGATGGCAGGCTATACGACGGAAGGGTTTTACGGCGGCCGTTATAAAGAGAATGACAGTTTAGCAAAAGAAATTTTGCGTCCTGCTGCCAAAAAGGTAGCTGAATGGACAAAGGATGCTTTTGAAAAGTATGATGCTATTGTATTTGTCGGGGCAGCGGCGATAGCTGTGCGCAGTATTGCCCCCTGTCTGAAAGATAAATTAACCGATCCGGCAGTCTTAGTTGTGGACGAAAAAAATCAGTATGTCATTCCGATACTTTCAGGTCATGTGGGAGGAGCCAATGCACTGGCAGTTCAGCTGGCAGCGTATTTGCAGGCAATACCTGTTATCACAACTGCGACCGATATTCAGGGTTTGTTTGCCGTTGATGTGTTTGCAGTGAAGAATCATTTGCTGATAACGGATCGAAGAAAAGCAAAAGAGTTATCTGCTTCGATCCTTGAATATGAACAGAAATTGGTTTATGCGGATGCCATGCTGACACATGAAGCGGTGCTGCCGAAATACCTGAGTATAACAGATGAAGTTGAAAAGGCGGATATTATTATTGATTATCATCGGTTGTCCGGCAATATGAAAGGACTGCAGCTGATACCTGAAAAGACAGTATGGATTGGGATCGGGTGCCGTAAAGGTACAGAGACTGACAAAATTAAAGCAGCAATCAGATATTTTTTGACGGAACATGCGATTGATGAACGGTCTGTTGCCGGGATAGCTTCAATAGATGTAAAAGCACAGGAACAGGGGATTCTTGATGCGTGCAGAGAATATAACTGGCCTTTTATCACATTTTCTGCAGAAAAACTGTGTGCTCTGGAGGGTGACTTTACAGCGTCTGAATTTGTTAAAAGTCATGTTGGTGTGGATAATGTCTGTGAGCGGTCTGCACTTTGTGCGGCCGGGGAGAATGAAGAAAACGGCATCATCGGACATGGAGAGACCATACTTCTTATCAGAAAGGAAATTATGCCGGGGATTACACTGGCTGCGGCCGGTACAGGCAGGAGGTTAAAATTTGAGTAAATTATATGTAGTAGGAATCGGTCCGGGTGGATATGAGCAGATGACGATTCGTGCGGCAAAGGTTCTGGAAAAATGTGATATCATTGTGGGGTATACGGTTTATGTGGATCTGATCGCGGATCATTTTGCCGGCAAAGAAATGCTGACAACACCAATGCGGCAGGAAGAGAAACGCTGCAGAATGGCATTTGATGAAGTCATGAAAGGTAGAAATACAGCGATGATCTGCTCGGGAGATGCCGGTGTATACGGCATGTCAGGCCTTATTTATGAAATCAGTCGTGATTATCCGGGGATTGAAATAGAAATTGTCAGTGGTGTGACAGCAGCCTTGAGCGGCGGTGCCGTACTTGGAGCGCCGCTGATGCATGATTTTGCTGTTATTAGTCTCAGTGATCTGATGACGCCATGGACGTTGATCGAGAAGCGTCTGGCAGCTGCAGCAAGTGCCGATATGGCTATCTGTCTTTATAATCCTTCCAGCAAAAAGAGAAAGGATTATCTGAATAAGGCTTGTCAGATTGTCATGCAGTATGCTTCTCCTGCAACTGTCTGCGGTATTGTCAGACAGATTGGAAGAGACGGAGAATTTTTTGAGGTCATGACGCTTCAGCAATTGGCAGAGTATGAGGCGGATATGTTTACAACAGTATTTATCGGAAATAGTACAACTAAAGTCATCAATGGCAAGATGGTGACGCCAAGAGGCTATAAACTGAGTGAATAGCGGTAATCGGAGAGATTGAGGGGCGTTTACCTGCGGAGCAGGCCGCTGACAAGAACAAAGTAGTGAGGAAGTCGGCCTTCTTCCATCCATTCAAGGTCAATGCCCATGCATTGACTGAGGGTCAGACCGACATTGCCGCCAAGAGATTCGATGGAATAACGGAGTTTGTCGGGATAACGGCATGGCAGGCCGTCGGGACGTGTACAATTGTCATGGCACAGGCTACAGGAGCCGGCTGAAAGACTGACGGAGCCGGGGTATTTTTCTTCAAGTCGGAATAATTCCCGGCTGATACGGGCTTTTTCGACATTGAGGGATTGACGCATAATATCGGCAATTTTGTGTTCCGAGAATTGTTTTCCGGCATAGTCATCATTATAGAGGATTTTGACCGCAAATAGATCCAGTGTCTGAAACTGATTCCAGAAAGCCTCCACATCGAAGGTGTAGGAAGGACAGGACCAGAGTCTGTCATAATTGGGACAGGCTTTGCAGTATTCAGTGAAAGTGGGAATATCGATATATCTTTTTTTATAATCACTGACAGCGATGGATGTTGTGTAGGATTCGGTTGTGTACATGGCTGATTCCTCCTTTTTATCTATCATACCTTAAAAAGCGAAGAATGTATAGGATACTTTTGGTTAAGATGCCTATTTCACTTTTGAAAGCGGTAGGTTATACTATCACGAGATAAACGCAAATAAACAGTTACAATAATTGTTAAAACAATAGAAGATAAAGATACATACAATGAAGGAGATGCTTTGAAGATGGAAAAATCTAAAGTTTTTTTTACTGATTTCAGAACACCGGCTTATGGAGATGGCTTAACAACAAAACTGCAGAAACTGCTGAAAAAAGCAGGCATTGAGCAGTTGGATATGGACGGTAAGTTCGTAGCCATTAAAATGCATTTTGGTGAATTGGGCAATTTGAGCTTCCTTCGCCCGAATTATGCCAGGGCAGTGGCTGATCTGGTAAAATCTTTGGGTGGCAAGCCGTTTTTGACAGATTGTAATACGATGTATCCGGGCAGCAGAAAGAATGCCCTTGAACATATGGAATGTGCATGGCAGAATGGTTTTACACCGCTGACGGTAGGATGTCCGATCATTATTGCGGATGGTCTTAAAGGCACGGATGATATTGATGTACCTGTAGAAGGTGGTGAATATGTCAAAGCAGCCAAGATCGGACGTGCAGTGATGGATGCGGATGTCTTTATCAGTCTGACACATTTCAAGGGACATGAAACGACAGGATTTGGCGGCACGATCAAGAATATTGGTATGGGCTGCGGTTCAAGAGCAGGAAAAACGGAGCAGCACAGCAACGGTATACCAACAATTTCATCACGCAAATGTGTAGGCTGCAAGCGCTGTCAGAAGGAATGTGCCAACGGCGGACTTGTATTCGATGCAGAAACAAAGAAAATGACTGTAGATACAGAACATTGCGTAGGTTGCAGCAGATGCCTCGGCGCATGTAATTTTGATGCTATTACATTCAGAAATAGCAATGCTAATGCTATTTTGAACTGCAAGATGGCAGAATATACGAAGGCGGTTATTGACGGAAGACCGAATTTCCATATTTCTCTGGTTCTTGATGTTTCTCCGAACTGCGACTGCCATGGAGAAAATGATGTGCCGATTCTGCCGAATATCGGTATGTTTGTTTCTTTTGATCCATTGGCCCTTGAACAGGCCTGTGTAGATGCCTGTCTGAAGGCAGAACCGATGCCGAACAGCCAGCTTTCGGATAACATGAGTCGACCGGATTTTGTCGATCATCATGATCATTTTACGAATTCCACACCGGAATCAGAGTGGCAGTCATGTCTGGAACATGCAGATAAGATTGGCCTCGGCAGCAGAGATTATGAGCTGATTGTCTGTTAATAGGCACAGAGATGATAAGGTTTCCGAAATTCCAGTCGGCGTATGCTGACTGGAATTTTGTGACAGGTTTTATGGATATTTGAATGACCTTGAGGGAGGATGAAGATGAGCAGAAATGCTACAAAAGATTTGACAACGGGTTCGCCGATGAAGCTGATTCTCGGTTTCGGCATTCCGCTTTTGTTTGGTATGCTGTTTCAGCAGTTTTACAATATGATGGACACGATCATTGTCGGAAAGTTTCTGGGTGTCAGCGCCCTGGCATCTGTTGGAGCTACCGGGTCTATTAATTTTATGATCATTGGTTTCTGTATGGGTGTCTGCAATGGTTTTGCTATTCCTGTGGCCCAGCGTTTTGGTGCCAAGGATGAGCATGGTATGCGAAAATTCGTGGCTAACAGTGTCTGGCTGTCGATCATATTTGCAGTGGTTATGGCTGTATTGGTCTGTGTTTTCTGCCGCCAGATCCTTGAACTGATGAACACGCCGGAGGATATTATTGATGGTTCCTACAGCTATATTTTTGTTATTTTTCTTGGTATACCGGCAACTTATATGTATAATCTTCTGTCAGGCATTATGCGTTCGCTGGGAGATAGCAAGACACCGCTGTATCTGCTGATTTTTTCATCAATCCTGAATATTATACTGGATTTGCTGTCAATTATCGTTCTGAAAATGGGCGTGGCAGGTGCTGCATGGGCGACAGTGATTGCACAGGCCGTCTCAGGTTTTTGCTGTCTGGGTGTTATCTGGAAGAAATTCCCGATTCTGCATGTTCAGAGAGAGGAATGGCAGCCGGATAAACTTTGCATACTGAATTTGTGCAATATGGGTATTCCTATGGGATTGCAGTATTCCATTACAGCCATCGGAAGTGTCATTATCCAGGCGGCAGTGAATTCACTGGGATCTGTGGCAGTCGCTTCTGTGGCAGCGGCGGTCAAGATCAATATGTTCCTGTGTTGTCCGTATGATGCGATGGGTTCTACCATGGCGACCTATGCGGGGCAGAATGTAGGAGCCGGCAAATTTGACCGACTGAAGCAGGGAGAAAAATCCTGTACGCTGCTGGGACTTGTTTATGGTATTGCAGCCTTTATATTTATTCTGCTCTTCGGTAAATATCTGGCATTACTTTTTGTGGATGCCAGTGAGGAGGTCATTATCAATCAGGCACATCTTTTTCTGATGTGTAACTCTGCGTTCTATTTCCCATTGGCATTGGTGAATATTTTCAGGTTTACCATACAGGGCATGGGATTCAGCCGTCTGGCTATTCTTGCAGGCGTGTGTGAGATGATTGGCCGAACAGTAGTAGCCTTTGTGTTTGTACCAATTTTCGGATATCCGGCAGTTTGTTTTGCCAGTCCGGTGGCATGGATATTGGCGGATTGTTTCCTTGTACCAGCTTTCTTTTTCTGTGTGCGCAGTCTGGAAAAGCGGGCGGCATTGGAAGATAGACAGGCGGTATTAGAAGATAAGCAGGAGGATAAAAATTGAAAAAGATATTAATGATCGCAACAGGCGGTACGATTGCGTCAAAAGGAACAGCAGACGGGCTGGCACCGGAGCTGACATCTCAGGATATTTTGCATTACATTCCGTCGTTGAAGGACATCTGTGAAGTGGAAACACTGCAGTTGTGTAATCTGGACAGCACTAACATTTCCATGGAACATTGGATGATGATGACCAATGCGATTGAAGAAAAATATGAAAAATACGACGGCTTTGTGATCTGCCACGGTACAGATACCATGGCTTATACGGCTTCGGCTTTATCTTATCTGGTGCAGCATTCACCAAAACCGATTGTCCTGACCGGTTCACAGAAACCTGTGGATATGGAGATTACGGATGCAAGGGCCAATCTTCTGGATAGTTTTATCTATGCATCCTCAGATGATGCCTGCGGTGTTCAGATTGTCTTTTCCGGAAAAGTTATTCTGGGAACAAGAGCCAGAAAAGTCCGGACAAAGAGTTTTCAGGCTTTTACAAGTATTAATTATCCAAGTCTTGCAGTGATTCAGGATGGCCGTAAGATTCAGTATATCCATCAGGTAAAAGCTGCAACGGCGGAGTTTTACCACAAAATGGACCCGAAAGTCGGACTGCTGAAGCTGATTCCGGGGATTGACGGGGACTACCTGAGGTATTTCCTTGAGCGTAATGATGCCATTATTATTGAGAGTTTCGGTGTGGGCGGTCTGCCAATGGGTGAGCGTTATCATTTCGGTGAGGCGATTGAGTGGGGCATCAATCAGGGCAAGACCATTGTTATGACAACACAGGTGCCGAATGAGGGCAGTGACATGACCATTTATCAGGTGGGACATCATCTGAAGCAGTACGACAGTGTGTTGGAAGCTTATGATATGACAACAGAGGCTGTGGTCACGAAGCTGATGTGGATTCTGGGGCAGACAAGGGAGCCTGCGGGAATACGGAGATTGTTTTATACCACTGTTGCGCAGGACATTCTGTACAATGAAAGCAGATAGAAAAATGCAGCATGACTTTATTTGAAAAAAAAGATGTATAAACGGAAACAACAACTTAAAAAAGAGGAATTCTGTTTATACAAACGATAAAGCATAGACAGGATTCCTGCTATATTAGCTACAATAACTAAAGAAAAGATTCAAGATAAAATGCGACACCATCTTCGGTATTAGAACGGGTGACAGCCGAAGCGGCTTTCAGGAGATTGGATGTCGCGTTTTGCATTGCGACACCGCATCCGGCATAAGATAAAAGCTCGATGTCGTTATCACTGTCTCCAAAGGCCATAACTTGTTTCGGGGTAATATGAAACTGCGCAGCCAGCGCATGCAGGGCAGAGGCTTTGCTGACAGAGCCGGAGGCCATTTCTATGTAATAGCTTTCAGAAGATGTGATGTAGAGATTCGAGATTTGGGATAAGGCAGTGATCAGCTGCTGTTTCTTCGGCATATCAGGAACAATCATATCAATGCCTTCGATTTCGTTACAATGTTTCATCATAAAGTCCGGCATATCAGAAATCGGGGTGCGGGTTGTTTGGACATAATGATTCATTCGTTCGGGAACGCCGAAATCAGTTGGACAATCGTAATAAGCCTGCATCGTATAAGCATGACCGCCGATAAAAACTTCAAAGGGGAAATGTGTATCCTGCATAATGGCAAGGACGCTCATTACGACACCGGGTTTCATATCATTGGCATAAATTCTGCGGCTGTCCGGCAGTTCAAAAATACTGGATCCGTTGGAAGTAATGATATATTTTAATCCGCGAATGTTCAGAATATCCTCCGGAATGGCGGATAATGCACGTCCGCTGGCAATGACAACGAGAATGCCTTTTGAAAGTGCTTTTTCTAATATTTTTTTTGTATAAGGGCTCACTTTTCCCTGACTGTTCAAAGTGGTCCCGTCTAAATCCAGAGCAATTAATCGTAAATCCATAATATTTATTTCTCCGCAATCATTTTAAAATTCTATTTATTTCATTATAATTGAATCCCGGTTTTAAAACAAGTGCATACCTGCCCCATACCGCACATATGATTAAAAAGTAGTCAGCGATTTGCAGCGGGTATGGGAGGGCGAGTGTGTGGAAGAAAAAATCAAAGATGTTCTGGATGCTTATACGTTTCAGACAACCCGGGTCTGTCGTGGGAGAGGTGCATTTATCTGTGACACGGACCAGGGAATGAAAATTGTCAAGGCGTATCACCGGTCACCCCAGAGACTGGAGTTTGAACAGCTGGTCAAATATACAATCCGCGACAGAGGGTATTATTACGTGGATCAGCTGCTGCCGAATAAAGAGGGGCAGTATCTGAATAACAATAAGGACGGTCAGATGTACACCGTGAGAGACTGGTTTGAAGGACGTGAATGCGATGTGAAAAATGCAGCAGATGTCCTGGCAGCGGTGCGGCAGCTGGCCGTTTTGCATATGCTGATGCGACGGTGTGATTTGTCGGAGGATCGGGTGGAACAATTTAGTTTTCAGGATACCAGACAGATTTTTCTGAAGAGGAGAAAAGAATTGAGAGCTATTTACAGCTATATCCGTCAGAAAAAACAATGGAATGATTTTGAAAAATTGTATATGCAGCTGTATGGTGACTGCATGAAAGAGGCAGATGCCGCCCTTAGTGAATTAAATCAATTTGACTTTGATGGTCTGCGAAAGAAAGCCCTGGATGAGCGGACACTGTGTCACGGGGATTTTAATTATCATCAGGTGATCTTAAACCGAAAATATACGGCAGTGGTGAATTTTGATAAAATGCATTATGATATCCAGGTGAAAGATCTGTATCAATTTCTGAGAAAGGTTCTTGAAAAAAATAACTGGGACAGTTCCCTGGGAACAATGATCATGGATACGTATTTGTCTGTCAGAACACTGTCGGAGGAGGAAAGACGTGTACTGTATGCGATGTTGACTTTTCCGGAAAAATTCTGGAAAATATCAAATCGTTATTACAATTCACGGAAAAGCTGGATTTCCAGCGTCAATTATGACAAGCTTTGTCGTTTTAAGAAAACGGAGGGACAGAGGCAGGATTTTCTGAATACATTCAAATATGCCTTTATTTTTTAGGCATCCTGGAGTATAATAAAACCAAATAAAGATAAAGGGAGGTCATTCCGATGGAGTATAAAGAAGTCTACGAAAGCTGGCTTGCGAATCCTTATTTTGATGAAGCAACAAAGCAGGAGTTATTAAGTATCAAGGATGACGAGAATGAGATAAAGGAACGTTTCTATGCAGATCTGGAGTTTGGTACAGCAGGTTTGAGAGGTGTTATCGGAGCCGGAACCAACCGTATGAATGTTTATGTTGTCCGCAAGACAACACAGGGTCTGGCCAATTACATTATCAAGCAGAATGCGGCAGACAAGGGCGTTGCCATTGCATTTGACTCCAGAAGAATGTCCACGGAATTTGCCAATGAAGCAGCCTTATGTCTTGCAGCCAATGGCATCAAGGCTTACATATTTGATGCACTGAGACCAACGCCGGAATTATCTTTTGCTGTCAGGTATCTTGGCTGTACAGCCGGCATCAATATCACAGCCAGCCACAATCCACCGGAATACAACGGTTACAAGGTTTACTGGGCAGATGGCGCGCAGATTACACCGCCGCATGATTCAGGGATTATGGCGGAAGTGAAGGCTGTCACAGACTATAATGAAGTAAAGACAATGGATCGTGATCAGGCAATTGCTGCCGGATTATATCAGGTGATCGGAAGTGATGTGGATGATGTTTATATCGCTCAGCTGAAGAAACAGGTGAAGAATCCGGAGCTCATCAAAGAATATGCAGATCAGATTAAGATTGTATACACACCACTGCATGGTACAGGCAATATCCCGGCCAGAAGGATCATGAAGGAAATCGGTTTCGAGAATGTTTATGTTGTACCGGAACAGGAATTGCCGGATGGTGAATTCCCGACAGTCAGCTATCCGAATCCGGAATCAGATGAGGCATTTGTCCTTGGATTAGAGCTGGCGAAGAAAGTAGATGCAGATCTTGTTCTTGCAACAGATCCTGATGCAGACCGTCTCGGTGTCAGAGTGAAGGACAGAGAAGGTATTTACCATACGCTGACAGGCAATATGTCCGGCTGTCTTCTGGCAGATTACACAATCAGCCAGATCAAGGAGAAACAGGGACTGCCGAAAGACGGCGCACTGATCAAGACAATTGTTACAACCAACATGGCGGATGCCATTGCGAAGTATTACAATGTGAATCTGATCGAATGCCTGACAGGCTTTAAATATATCGGACAGCAGATCCTGAAGTTTGAGACAACAGGTGTCGGTACGTATCTGTTTGGTTTTGAAGAAAGCTATGGCTGTCTGATCGGCACACATGCCCGTGATAAGGATGCGATTGTAGCCACAATGGCCCTTTGTGAAGCAGCTGCTTATTATAAATCCAAGGGTATGAATCTCTGGGATGCCATGGTAGATATGTATGAACGCTATGGCTACTATAAGGACGATATCAAATCTATCTCCTTATCCGGTATCGAAGGCCTTGCCAAGATCCAGTCTATTCTTGAAACACTGCGCCAGAATCCACCGGCAGAAATCGGCGGTTATAAGGTTGTATCCAGAAGAGATTACAAGAAGGATGAGATTGTTGATCTGGCCACAGGTGAGACAAAGCCGACAGGTCTTCCGTCATCCAATGTTCTGTACTATGACATGACAGATGATGCATGGTTATGCGTCAGACCATCCGGTACAGAGCCGAAGATCAAATTCTATTATGGTATAAAGGGAACTTCCCTGGCAGATGCTGATGAGAAGTCAGAAGCACTCGGCAAAGCCGTACTGGCCATGATCGACAAAATGATGTAAAAGAACGCGCGATTCAGAACTTAAAGAAGGGATTCAAAAAAGTTATTCCGTACAGGAATAAGCTTTTTTGAATCCCTTTTCGTAGTTTTTGATTTCGCGCGTTTCAGTTTGTTAATTTATAAAAACTTCTGAACCGCATTCGTAGGTTTATTGCTGCGTGTCTGTCTCAGGCCATGGCAGGAGTGTATTCTGAATTGCTGTCAGAGTATCTTCGGAAATGGTATATAGGCCGTCACTATTCTTTTCTAAGGGGATATCCAATGTTGTGGCTTCACCAAAGGTCATGTCTGCCAGATGACTTTCAAGGATGGTCAGTATCCCATCAAGATAAGTGTCGTAGTAGGCTTCTTCTGTCAGGTCGGCATAGGAGAAGTCGGCGTTTTTTTCATTAAAAGAATGAACATAGACCTGAATGGCATCGTAATTGTCCTTTAGGATATTCAGCGGCCGGATGGACAACTGCACAGTCTGGGGACTGCCGTCTGAAGCGGGTGTTTCAGCGGTTACCTCATAGCTGGCATTAGCATAGAGCTGGTTCAGCAGAGCGATGATCCGGTCTGTGGTTTCTTCGGATGGCGTGCCGGCGCCAAAAGCTGTCATAAAAGCTTCCGCAGAGGATGTAAGCCATTGATCACGGTAAAGAGAAACATCCGAGCGGGAGACGCCGGTAAAATCCATATAGGATGTATAGTTACCTTTGTACAGGGTATCCATGATTGAAGTCACGTAGCCGCTGCTGTCAAAATTGTGCCCGCATCCTGTCAGCATCACAACCAGCAGAAGCAGACAGGGCAGAGAATATTTGAATTTCATAAACAACCTCCTTTATCATGCAACAATGCTCATTTTATCATAATTTTATGGGTGATGTGAATAAAATACCATCAATTTACATAAACTTGTCAATATAAGATAGTCTGACAGGCGTATCGGAGGGAAACATGGCGGGAAAAGTATGGAAGATAAGTATATGTATGATGCTGACGGTTTTATTATGTGCATGTACGGGAAATGACATGATGGAAAAAAAGGTGCGGGATTTGGATTTTACAGTTGTGAGTGCAGAGGATATCAGTGAGGAACTGAAGTCACATATTGATGAGCGAAAGGAAGAAACCTTTACACTGATTTACAGAGATGGTGAGAATATGTATCTGATTGTCGGATATGGCAGTCAGGAAGGCGGCGGTTACAGCATTAGAGTTAATGATCTTTATCTGGGAGAGCAGTCAGTCTGTGTCAGTACATCTTTGGAAGGCCCGGGATCCGGCAAAAACACGGAGAGCGAGATCGGAGCGGGAACTGTATCGTATCCGTACATTGTGATTAAGCTGGAGACATTGGATGCTCCCGTCATTTTTGACATATAGAGGCCGGGATATATAGGGAAAATGCTGTCGAATTTTGCGTATACGATGAAATTATGAAGAATAAAGTACTAAAAAAATCGTGAAAATCTACAAAATAAACACGTATATTGAGAAAAATAAGTCTTTTTACTGTGCAAATTGACTTTTGATGAAAAAAGAGTTAAAATTATTACAGGAGTTTTATACATTATTACCAAACAGTAGTGAAAGTCCTTTGAAAGAGGTGAACGGATTTGCAGCAGAAAGATATTATGAATGTCAGGAGAGCAGTAGATGCGAATATCGGACGCAGAGTACGTGTGAGAGCGAATAAAGGCCGTCATAAATACTCAGTTGCCGAAGGTGTGATACAGGAGAGCTATCCAAGCATATTTACGGTAAGAATCAATGCAGATGAAGATAACGCTGAGAGAGTGGTATCGTATAGCTATACAGATGTTCTGACCCGGGATGTGCAGCTGGTTATTTGCAAGTAATCCGCAGATTTCATATATAACGCATAAATCCTTTCTTACAGGCATATCAATAGGATATGGATGTGAGGAGGGATTTTTTATGTTGACAGATACACAGATGCTGCAGGCGATGCATTTCAGATCCTCAGTGGCTTTACAGGTGACACTGGATCAGGATTATAACGTGCCGGATAATAAATCGGACATTGAAAAAGTGATTGTGGAGAACGGCGAAATACAGATACAGAATATAAAGACGATGCCGGACAAAATGATTTTAAAAGGCAGTCTGTTCTGGAGAATGGCTTATTTAAAAGATCGCCAGAATTGTACACTGGACCATATGGAAGGTGAACTGCCTTTTGAAGAAGTTGTCAATATGGACGGTTTGACAGAAGAAGCGAGAATACGGGTGGATTGTGAGATGGAAGATCTGAGAGTGACCATGATCCACAGCAGGAAAGTCAGTGTCAGATCCGTTGTCAATGTAAAGGTCCATGCGTCTGCGGTGGAAGAGATACCTGTTGTCAGTGAAATATCGGATACAGAGAAACATTTATGTCTGCAGCGACGAACACTTGATGTCAGTGGGATCGCTGTACGGAAAAAGGACACAATCCGTATACGGGAAGAAATGACGCTCCCGGGTAATAAGGCCAATATGCTGGAACTGATCTGGGGTGAGGTCCAGAACCGACGCGTGGATATACGGCCCCAGGATGATAAACTGCTGCTGAGGGGAGAGGCTTCTGTATTCTGTCTTTACAGCGGGGAAAATGAAGAAAATCCTTTTGAATATGCAGAAGCAGATCTGCCATGGCAGGCAGAGCTTCCATGCAGCGGCATGAGAGAAGATATGATCGTCAATAGTCATTTACATAAAATCGCTCAGTCCCTGGAAATGAAAGCGGATATGGATGGCGAAATGCGTCTGGTGATGGCGGAGATGGTTCTGGAGATTGATCTTGAAGCGTATGAAGAGAAAAAATTGCAGACTGTATCGGATGTGTACAGTCTGAAATGTCAGCTAGTGCCGGTTTATCAGGAGGCAGCGATGCGCCGGGTATGCATTCGCAATCAGACAGAGTGTAAGTTGTATGAAAAGGTGCGCATGCCGGGAGAACATGCCGGGGTTCTGCAGCTTTGTCATCCATGGGCTGAAATCAGGATGGACCGTCTGGAACTGACGGAAGAAGGTATAAGGGCAGAGGGTGTGGCGGATGTGCATATTCTCTATGTTAATGAGGATGACCATCTGCCCTTGGATATTGCCGGTGTGATGATCCCTTTTGCCTGTATGATTGAGACCGGTGTATTGCCGAAGGATGTTTGTTTTGAAGTGCAGCCGTATCTGGATCAGATCAGTGCCGTGATGGCGGGCGGTGATACGGCAGAGGTGAAAATGACGGTTCGCCTGGATACCCTGGTCTGCCAATATATGACGATCCATGTGATGACGGAAATCTCTGAGGGTGAGGCCAATGACGGATATATGGAATCTCTGCCGAATATGACAGGCTATGTTGTTAAAAAGGGTGATACATTATTTTCCCTGGGGAAACAGTTTTGTACAACAGCCCAGGAAATCCGGCGGCTGAATCATATTGAAAAGGAAGAGATCTCTGAGGGGGAACGTCTGCTGATCATGAAACAGATGAGTTTTTGAAAGATTCCGAAAAAAAGTATTGCAAAATTGCAAATTGTATTTTACAATTATATTGTATACACGATACACAGAGAAATACATAAGATGGGAGTTGAAACCACCTCTAAGGGGAATACAGGGGGAATCATTATGGATACGATCAGACTAAAAGCCAGAGCGAAGATCAATCTTGGATTAGATGTGGTCAGACGCAGAGAAGATGGCTATCATGAAGTTCGAATGGTTATGCAGATGCTGAAGCTGTATGATCAGATTGATATAGAGAAAACAGAGACACCGGGCATCGGGTTGACATGCAATTTATCCTTCCTGCCGACAGATGAGCGCAATATTGCCTACAAAGCGGCGAAGGTTATGATGGAGCAGTTTGACATAAAGCAGGGTGTCTGTATCCGCATTGAGAAGCATATACCGGTGGCTGCGGGAATGGCAGGCGGAAGTACGGATTGTGCTGCTGTTTTATACGGCATGAATAAGCTCTTTGATTTGCAGCTGAGCCAGAAGAAGCTCAGGGAGATCGGCGTGAAGCTGGGGGCAGATGTTCCGTATTGTCTGATGCGCCGCACTGCATTGTCGGAAGGAATTGGTGAGATTCTGACGCCGGTGGCGCCGCTTCCGGATTGTCCGATTTTAATTGCGAAACCATCCATCAGTGTGTCCACCCGTTATGTTTATGAGCATCTGAAATTGAATGAAGAGACCCTGCATCCGGATGTGGATGGCATTGTATCAGCGCTGAAGGCGAAGGATCTTTATGGTGTCACGGATCGTCTTGGCAATGTACTTGAGACTGTGACGATTCCGGAACATCCGGTCATTGCAGATATCAAGCAGCAGATGATGCAGTCGGGGGCAGTGAATGCTTTGATGAGCGGTAGCGGACCGACTGTATTCGGTATTTTTGATGATGAAGACAAGGCGAAGAAAGCCTTTGAAGATATGAAAGCCAGCGGCTTGGCGAGACAGATTTATCTGACCAGACCATTTAATCAGAAAATAAAAAGCACACGTAAGAATCAAAGAAAGAGGTAGGCAGGATGAAGGACTTTGAAATGACAATTGATGAATATCTCCCATTAAGAGATGTTGTATTTAATACATTGAGAAGAGCGATTCTCAAAGGAGAACTGGAACCAGGAGAACGTCTGATGGAGATTGCACTGGCCAACAAGCTGGGAGTCAGCCGAACACCGATCCGTGAAGCAATTCGTAAGCTGGAGCTGGAAGGCCTTGTTGTGATGATCCCGAGAAAAGGTGCAGAGGTTGCACGGATTACAGAGAAGGATCTGAGAGATGTATTGGAAGTCCGTACCTCCCTCGAGAAATTGGCGATCGAGCTTGCCTGTGACAGAATTACAGAAGATGATATCCATGATCTGAAGCTTGCATGTAAGAATTTTGAAGAGTCTTTTGGTAAGGATGATCTGACAACCATCGCAGAGAAGGATGTGGCTTTCCATGATATTATTTTCAGATCAACGAAGAATGCCAGACTGATCCAGATTTTGAATAATCTCCGGGAACAGATGTATCGTTACCGTCTGGAATATCTGAAGGATACACAGTCCCATGACAGACTGGTGGAAGAGCATCAGAGGATTGTGGATGCCATCATTGACAAGAACAAAGAAGAGGCAGTTCGCCTGATCCAGGAACATATTTATATCCAGGAGCTGACAGTAATCAAGAAGCTTCAGGAGCAGGAAGCATAAAAAAGCAGCATTTGCAGAGAATAAAGATATTGCAGCAGACAATGGTCTGCTTGCGGTATCTTTATTTTTTTAGGAGGCTTTGGAATGCACAATAAGATTGAAACAGAGCTGGAAACAAATATCCGGTATATAGAATCCCGTTTTGAAGGCTGTGCCGATGCCGTCATGCGCCGGATTCTGGTGGGTGATGAAAAGCTGGGAATGTATGTTGTTTATATGGATTCCATGTATGACCGGGATTTTATAGATGGTGTTGTGCTGAAAAGTCTCCTTTTTGATCGGATACAGCTGCCAGATCAAAATGCCGGGCAGGTGATTTTTAATAAATATCTGGCGACAGCAGATGTGAAGGAAACCAATCGGATGGAGATGCTGATTGATGAGGTCCTCAAAGGCAATACGGCGATTCTCATTGACGGCATGGCAAAGGCCATGATTGTTTCCAGTAAGAATCTGCCGGGGCGCGGGGTATCAGAGGCGGAAACAGAAGTGTCTGTCAGAGGTTCCAAGGAAAGCTTTACGGAATCTTTCAGGGTGAATACCGTGCTGATTCGGCGGCGGATCAGAGATACACGGCTGAAGAGCCGGCAGATGACCATCGGTGTCCGTTCAAAAACAGATGTGGCGTTGATGTATATGGAGGATCTGGTACGGCCGGAAATGCTTAAGCAGGTTATCAGAAAGCTGGAGAGTTTCAAAATTGATGCAATCCTTGACAGCAGTTATCTGGAATCCCTGACGGAAGAAAAATGGTATTCGCCGTTCCCTCAGTATCAGTCCACAGAACGGCCGGATAAGGCGGCCTCAGCCCTTTTAGAGGGCCGTATGGTGTTGGTTGTGGACAATTCCCCCATGGTTCTTTTGCTGCCGACTGTGTTTGCATGCTTTTTTCAGGCATCGGATGACTACTATGACCGTTGGGATGCAGCGAATTTCGTACGGATACTGCGTTATGCGGCGGCATTTTTTGCAGTTCTTTTGCCGGGAATGTATATTGCACTGGCAGGCTTTCATCCGGAGGCACTGCCGCTGAGTTTTGCACTGAGTTTTGCGGCTTCCAGGGAGGGTGTTCCGTTTACGCTGCCGGTGGAGGTGGTTGTGATGGAGCTGGCATTTGAATTGCTGCGGGAGGCAGGCATCAGGCTGCCGGGACCTATGGGGAGTACTTTGGGGATTGTCGGCGGTCTGATTATCGGTCAGGCGGCGGTTGATGCGCATATTGTCAGTCCGGTGGTTGTTATTCTTGTGGCTCTGACTGCGTTGTCTGCTTTTACTATTCCGAATGATCTGTTTGCATCTGCATTTCGGATGATTAAATTTTATTTTATTGCTGCAGCATCCATAGGCGGTTTTGTGGGACTGACAGCGGCCGTACTGACCGTATTGACCCATCTGTCCGGTCTGAAAAGTTTTGGTATTCCCTATATGCTGCCCTTTGTTTCGGCAGAGATGGCTCCGAAAGGCAAGTGGCAGGACAATATCTGGCGTATGCCATTAGGAAAAATGTATGAGCGGCCGTATTTTACCCGGAAAGGACACAGACGCAGACTGAGAAAGGAGAAGAAAAATGATATCAGATAATCAGATGATCTCCGGGCGTCAGGCATCCTGGATCTTTATGCTGGATATGCTGGCAGCGGGGCTTTTTTCACTGACAGCAGCAAAGGAACAAGCTTCATCGCTGACAATGCTTGTGGGCAGTCTGCTGACAATTGGTCTCGTGCTGATTTATTATAAGGCATCTTTTTGTATGTTTGATCAGTATGAAAAAAAGACAGGCATCAGACTCTCAGAACAAAAACTGCCGGGAATACTCTGCCTGCTGTGGCTGATTTTTTATCTGGCAGGACTGATATGGGCTTTGCGTTTTTATTGCGCTGTGATTGCAGACAGAATACCGGTTGCGTATGGCCGTGTGCTGCCCATCATTTTTCTGATGGCAGCGTTGATTTATGGCGCCGGAAAAGGTATGGAGGTGCGGGGGAGAATGTCAGAACTCATGGGATGGCTGATCTGTCTGCCGTTGATCCTTCTTTTTATATTTGGTCTGCAGCAGGTGATCCAAAGCGGCTGCTGGCGGTATCTGATGGTTGAAAACGTGAAGCAGGAAGGTGGCATCAGCCTGCTCCTGATGCTGAAAAACGGTTTGGCCGGTGCGGCCTTTTTTCTGCTGAGTGACCAGCCGCTGCTGTTGTGGCGGTGCATTCAAAGACAGAACCGGCGAAAAGGCATCTATCCGGTGGCCTTTGCCGGTGCAGGACTCATGCTGTTGTTTAGTACAGGGCTGACAGTCTGTCTGCTGAGTCCGGAGGGCATTGCGGGTGAGCGGTATCCATTTGGGGTGGTGCTGCAGCTGATCCGCTTTCCAGGAAACTTCATCTCACGTTATGATATCTTCTTTGTCATGCTGTGGATGATGAGTTTTTTTGTTTTTGCCGGCGGCATGCTGATACATCTGACAGTGGCTGCAAAAGGACTGATCCGGACAGAAAATAAAGATGCAAAAATGGATAGAAAACTGGCACTGCTTTTTGGAATATTGATCACAGCGGGGCTTCTATGCGGCTGTTATGCAGAGCGGGAGCCTCAAAACCGCAATTATATTATGTGTATGGGCATAGACAGTGATCCGGATGGCGGTTTAAAAATCAGTTATGGTTTTCCGGATCTTTCTGCTCTGACAGGGACGGATGCGGGGGAGGCTGAGCCGATGCGGGTAATTGCGGCAGCATCTGTTTCAGAAGCATCGGAACTTCTGAATGCATCCTCGGATAAAACAACGGATTACAGCCAGATGCCTGTTATTTTGATGGGAAAAGATTTATTTGAGGATCAGGAAAAAAGAAGCCAGGTGATGAATGAACTGGCAGATGAAAAGACCATACGAAGAACGGCACTTATTGCTCGTGCCGAACATACTGCAGAAGATATTTTACAGCTGGATGACGATGTGCATGGCTCTGTTGGGGTTTTTATCTATGAACTCTGCCAGAATAATTATGAAAATAAAGGCTGTACCATGAGTATTCTGGAAAATTTTATCGGCGGCAGGGCAGGAGATGAAACCGTGATCCCTGTGTTTGAAAATAACAGCGGTATTCCGGAAATAATCGAACTAATTAGCTATAAATAATTCAAAAACAGAGAAAGATATGGTATAATTTCGATATAGGCTTTTATTTCCATGTGTCATTTCCGACATGATGCAGTCTGTGAAAATTGTACGCAGAGTGAATGAAATAGCCGGGAGAGAATAACGTCTGAAAGAGAAAGGAATTGATATGACAGAGAACGTCATTTTGACAGTCAGAGGCCACCAGACAGATCTCGGTGAAGATGCAACTACCGAGCTGATCGCCGGGGCGGCTTATTACTATAGAAACGGCAAACATTATATTCTGTATGATGAGATTGATCCTGAAAGCGGTGAGCAGTCAGGCAATACGATCAAGATCGGCGAGGATAGAGTAGATGTGATCCGACGCGGTGCGGGCAAGGTCCATATGGTATTTGAGAAGGAGAAGCAGATTTCTTCCCAGTACCATACACCGGCCGGAGTCATCCAGATGGAGATATTTACATCCAGACTGCGGACAAGGCAGGAAGGGGAGAACATTGAGACAGAGATTGTCTATGATCTTCATATGAATGATGTATTTATTTCAGAATGTCGTGTTGTGATCAGGGTTGCGTCTAAAGAGAAGGCCGAGCTGCATATAATATAATTATAATATAGGAGTAACAGAAGATGAAACAGAATGGAGCCGTTTATTTTTATAATTTGAATTCGGAAAGAGGGCGGCAGATCCGCATGTTGTGTCTGACACTGGGATTGAAGATCCGTGTTGTGGACCGGGCGCAGTACACAGAAGCCATCGGTGCGATTGCCGGTGTGCCGGGATATTCCCTCAGCGGGGAGACTTATAAAGGCGAAGGTTTTGAAGATGAGATGCTGATCCTGAAGGGATTTACCGGCGGTATGCTGGATAGTTTTCTTCACGGCTTCAGAAAGATGAAGATTCAGCCGGTTGCGTTGAAGGCGGTTTTGACAGAGGCGAATTGCGGCTGGAATTCACTGGAACTTCATGATGAGCTTGTGAAAGAGCATGAGAGTATGCACAGTCAGACACCGTCCGAAGTGACAGACAATAAAGAGACAGAATAGGGGGAGTTAAGATGTCGGATCATTTAATTATTGCTTTAAACAGAGAGTACGGCAGCGGCGGTAAGGAGATTGCCGAGAAGCTTGGCAAACGTCTTGGCCTTGAGGTCTATGATGAAGATATTGCGGATCTTGCGGCAAGACGAAGCGGTATCAGGAAAGATTATTTCGAAAAAGTCGATGAGAAGCCGACAGACAGTTTTCTGTATATGCTGGCGATGAATACTTTTACGATGAATACATCCATGAATCCTTTTGAGAATACTTTATCCAGTGACAAATTGTTCAACAAGCAGGCAGAGGTTATTCAGGAGATCGCTGACAAGGATGACTGCATTATTGTCGGACGATGCGCAGGCTATATTTTGCGTGATGAACCGAAGTGCGTCAGGATCTACATCAGTGCAGACAAGGATTTCAGAACGAAGCGCATCATGGCTTCGGATCATCTGGATGAGAAGGAAGCACAGAAGAAGATTCATTCCATGGACAAGAAGCGTGACAGCTATTTTGGCTATTATGCAGGACAGGATTGGAAGGCGTGCCATACATATGATCTGTCGATCAGCACCAGTTCCCTTGGCATTGACAAGGCAGTGGATCTGATCTGTCAGTACATTGATATCAAGTTTAAGTAAATTACCATTTACTTTTTATGAAAAAAGGGCTATAATAACTTTGTCATGACCGATATTGACTGGTTGTGACCGACAATGATCGATAATGATCGACACAATCTATGGAGGAATTTTTTATGTTAGTATCAGCAAAGGAAATGCTTCAGAAAGCGAAAGCAGGTCATTATGCAGTAGGACAGTTCAACATCAACAACCTTGAGTGGACAAAGTCTATTCTGCTGACAGCTCAGGAGATGGATTCACCGGTTATTCTCGGTGTGTCAGAAGGTGCAGGCAAGTACATGTGTGGATTTAAGACTGTATCTGCTATGGTGAAGGCAATGATAGAAGAACTGAATATTACAGTTCCGGTAGCTCTTCATCTTGACCATGGCACTTATGAAGGCTGCTATAAATGTATCGAAGCCGGTTTTTCATCTATCATGTTTGATGGTTCAAGCTACCCAATCGATGAGAATGTTGCCAAGACAAAGGAATTAGTCAAGATTTGTGCTGAAAAGGGTATGTCTCTGGAAGCAGAAGTTGGTTCCATCGGCGGCGAAGAAGACGGTGTTGTTGGTATGGGCGAATGCGCAGACCCTGATGAGTGCAAGGCGATTGCAGATCTTGGTGTGGACATGCTGGCTGCAGGTATCGGCAATATCCATGGCAAGTATCCGGCTAACTGGCCTGGACTCAGCTTTGAGACACTGGCAGCTGTACAGGAGAAGACAGGTGCGATGCCTCTCGTTCTTCATGGCGGTACAGGTATTCCTGATGATATGATCAAGAAAGCCATCAATCTTGGCGTAGCAAAGATCAATGTTAACACAGAGTGTCAGCTTTCATTTGCTGCTGCTACAAGAAAATATATCGAAGAAGGCAAGGACCTTCAGGGCAAGGGTTACGATCCTCGTAAGCTGCTTGCGCCGGGTGCTGAAGCAATCAAAGCAACTGTCAGAGAGAAGATTGAATTATTCGGTTCTGCAGGCAAGGCATCTGAATAAAACAAATAATAAAGGCGGTTTAGAAGCATCGCAATAGAGAAATCCCAATCGATTATTCGGTACATGTGTGTCCGGATGATCGATTGGGATTTTTAGCTTTTCAGGATAATTTGAATGCCGCTTACATATGATGGATATGTATAGAGCGGGAAGTGACATTTGAAATGAGACGTAAGACAGGTCTTCTGTTTTTTATTTACGCGAGCAACGAGCCAAAGTCCGTGCTTGCACGAGACTTAGGCGACCGCCGCGATAACTTGAGAAACTCGCGGAGCGTGTTCCTCATAGTTGTATTGACAGCAACAGTGATCATAACATGTGCGGGCTGTTTGGGCGGACAGCAAAAATACAATGGTCATTCAGTTTTAGGCGGATTTTCAAAAGTGTCTCAAAAAGCATTTTCAAAAGTTCTTTTTCATCCGGATTTACAGCAAAAACCAATGATCGCCCTGACTTTTGATGACGGACCAAAAGCCGGAGTGACAGATTGGCTTCTGGATGAATTGGAGAAACGAAATGTGAAAGTGACATTTTTTCTTATCGGCAGTCAGGCAGATCTTCCGGAAAACAGGGAGACTATCCGGCGGATGGCAGAAGACGGACATCAGATCGGGTGTCATACCTATCACCATGTGCAGATGACGACATTGTCTGAAAATCAGCAGAAACAGGAAATCCTGCAGTGGTATCAGGCTGTCTCGAGCATTATCGGAGATTTCAGTTATGCAGTCCGTCCGCCCTATGGCTGTGTCAATAATGCTGTCTGCAGAAGTCTGAATGTGCCGGTGATCCTGTGGTCGGTGGATACCGAGGACTGGACGGGAAAAAGTGCCGGTGAGATCGCAGATTATGTGATTTCCGAAGCAAAGGACGGCGACATTATCCTGCTGCATGATATCTTTGAAGAAAGTGTTCAGGGGGCGGTGATGGCGCTTGACGATTTAATGCGCAGAGGCTATACTTTTGTTACAGTGAATGATTTGCTGGCTGACAGGGATATTGCCATTCAGAGCGGAAAGGTCTATCGTCAGGCGGCACAAGGAGGAAAATGATGAAGATTGGTTCACATGTGGGAATGAGCGGCAAGGAGATGTTTCTTGGTTCTGTGAAGGAGGCATTGTCTTACGGGGCGGATACATTGATGGTTTATACAGGTGCACCGCAGAATACAAGGCGCAAAGCAATAGAGGAACTCCGGGTGGAGGAGGGCTGGAACCTGATGAAAGAGAAGGGAATGGATGAGATTGTCATCCATGCACCGTATATTATCAATCTGGCCAATACAGTGAAGCCGGAGACCTATGAACTGGCGGTAGAGTTTCTTGCCAAAGAGATTGAGCGGACGGCTGCCATGGGGAGCAAGGTACTGATCCTGCATCCCGGGGCTCATGTGGGGGCCGGTGAGGAAGCAGGCATCAGGCGGATCATTGAAGGACTGAATACCGTGCTGACGGCCGATACGCCGGTGAATATTGCGCTGGAGACCATGGCGGGAAAGGGCAGTGAGATTGGACGGAATTTTGAAGAACTGGCAGCCATTTATGAAGGTGTTCGGTACAATGATAAGTTAAGAGTATGTTTCGATACCTGTCATGTTCATGATGCTGGCTATGATATTGTGCATGATTTTTCAGGTGTGATGTCGCAGTTTGACAAGGTGATCGGGCAGGATCAGATTGCGGTTTTCCATGTCAATGACAGCAAGAATCCATGCGGCGCCCATAAGGACCGTCATGAGAATTTTGGTTTTGGAGAGATTGGTTTTGAGGCACTGATGCAGGTAGTGAACTGTCCGGATTTTGAGCAGATACCGAAGATACTGGAGACACCGTATATTCCGGATGCTGAGAACAAGAAGAAAAGTTACGCACCGTATAAGTTTGAAATCGAGATGATTCGAAAGGGACTCTTTGATGCACAGCTCAAAGAGAAAATCCTTCAGGCAGCGAAGTAGGACGGCAAATGTTAGATGCATCAGATGAGGGAGAGAATTTTATGGAGAGATTATCGATGAGAATTCCTGAGAATGCCGCAGTAATTTTAAAGGGATTATCTGAGGCGGGATATGAAGCCTATGTGGTAGGAGGCTGCGTAAGGGACAGTCTGCTTGGTCGTGAACCGAAAGATTGGGATATTACCACATCCGCAAGACCGGAACAGGTAAAGGCCGTATTTGCACATACCATTGATACAGGAATTGAGCATGGTACAGTGACAGTGATGATAGGCAAAGAAGGTTATGAAGTTACGACGTACCGTATTGACGGAGAGTATGAGGACAGCCGTCATCCGAAAGAAGTCCAGTTTACCAGTCAGCTTTTAGAGGATTTAAAGCGTCGCGATTTTACGATTAATGCCATGGCGTACAATCCGGATAGAGGAATTGTGGATGCCTTTGATGGTATCGGCGATTTGGAACGAAAGATCATCCGCTGTGTCGGTGTGCCTCAGGAACGCTTTGATGAGGATGCATTGCGTATCATGCGTGCAGTGCGCTTCTCTGCACAGCTTGGTTTTGAAATTGATGGACCGACAAAAGAAGCGATTACAGAGAAGGTACAGCAGCTTGAGAATATCAGCGCGGAGCGTATACAGATGGAACTGGTGAAAATTCTTGTGTCGGAACATCCCGAATACATGCGCCTGGCCTGTGATCTTGGCATTACAGCGGTTGTTCTGCCGGAATATGACAGAATCAGGAGTGTCAGCCAGCATACGCCGAACCATATCTATGATGTGGAAGAACATACCCTTCGGGCGATGATGAATATTGTGCCGGATAAGGTTCTGCGTTTGACCATGCTGATGCATGATTTTGGCAAGCCGGATGTGAAAAGGGTGGTTGAAGGCGGTCGTGAGATTTTTTATAAGCATCCGGAGGTTAGTGCCGCCTATGCAGAGAAAATCATGCGCAGACTTAAATTCGACAACGATACCCGGACAAAAGTTGTACGACTTGTCAAGTGGCATGGCTTGAAATACGATGCTTCCGAAGTCAGTGTCAGAAGGGCACTAAACAGAGTCGGACAGGATATCTTTGAGGATTTCATCAAAGTCCAGCATGCAGATATTGAGGCAAAGAATCCGGCAGTTATTCCGGGCAAACTGGCTTTACTGGCAGAGAAGGAGAAAACATATCACAAAGTGATCGCGGAAGGACAGTGCTTTACCGTGCGTCAGTTAGCCATCGGCGGATTGGACCTGATCAGGGCCGGCATCGAACCGGGACCGTTGCTTGGAGCAGTACTGGACAAACTGACAGAGGCTGTCATCGATGACCAGAGAATGAACAACAAAGAAAAATTGTTGGAATTGGCCGAAAAGCTTAAAGACGATCCGGCCGTATTTACTCCAAAAGAGGATTTCTTTATGTAAAAATGCGTGCGGTTCAGATGTATTGAGTTGCGAAGCGTCTGACATAAAAAAACTGTCGGATTTCGAAAAATCCGACAGTTTTTTATTCGGCTTTGCTGAATTTACCTTTGACTTTCTGCCAGAAAGTCTTCTTCGGTGGTGTTACCAGTGCAGGGCCTCTTAAGCTCTTCACACTGAGAATGTAGATACCGCCGACCATGGCTCTGATCTCCTGTTTCACAGGAATCATATCAAAAACCTTCTCATCACACATGAATGTCATGATACGCGGACCGACCTTAGCTTTAACAATCGGGACCTTGGAACGGCGCATCATCTTCGGTACGTTGTCGATGACAACCTTCGGAAGATTGGCCTCACTGATCTTCATGCGCTTTTTATCAATAACCAGTAATGTCATTGGCTGGGCAGCGTCCTGAAGCTGCTGCTGGGCATCTGCTGATTTCTTCTGCTGCTTGTTTCCCCATACACCAACAATTACAAGTGCGATAATCAGAATGGCAAGAATAACCAGAGTGACGATCCATGCGGTGCCAAGGGCTGCAATAGGTGCTATTGTCACGTTACTTCCTCCTTTAATACATTTCAAATCAATCGAATTTAAGTGTAGCATTTTTTCGCCAAAAAAGAAATAGTTTTTTGAGAAAAAAATAAGTTATTGTCAGGATTTGACATTGGCAAGGCTGTTTTCTTTCAGCATACCGCCGATGATGCCCTGAACCTGACTGCCGATATGTCGGCGTTCATCCTTCGGCATGGCATTGAGATCGATCGGGTCACCGAATTCAATGATAACAGTGGAAGCCTTGATAAAAGGAATATGGTTCTCAAAAACATTTTCCGTATTGGTAATGGCTACCGGGATGATCAGACAGCCGGATTTCTCGGCAATCTTGAAGCTACCTTCCTTAAATTCCAGCATGTCATCCCCCGGGGTACGTGTACCTTCCGGGAAAATGCAGACGGAACAGCCGCCTTTGACGGTGGCAATACAGTTGAGGATCGTCTTTAACCCTTCTTTGATATTCTCACGGTCAAGGAACTGACAGTTCATATAGCGCATCCAGCGTCGGATAAAAGGAATCCGTTCCAGCTCTTTCTTGGCAACAAAACCGGTGGTATTGTTGGTCAGTGGGTACAATGTTACGATATCGAAATAGCTTCGATGATTGGAAACATAGAGGACCGCCTGATCCTTTGGGACTTTTTCCTGGCCTTTAACAATCAGATGAATACCGGAGAGCCAGATAATGATCTTCAGTGCCGTTGTGACAATGACAAAAGAACTGCGTTCTTTCTTATGGATGTCGAAATGTCCGATGATGGCTTCAATCAGGTACAGCGGGATGCTGATAATGAAGAAGCAGAGCAGGAACAAAAGGACAAGGATTGTACGAATCATGCGTGAACCTCCATACGTGCGCGGTCACGGCCGTAAACTTCGCTGATGGTCTTCAGTGCTTCTGCCAGTTCCGGTGAGAGTCTGTCTGATGTGTAGCGCCATGCCCAGTTGCCTGAAGCAGCACCCGGTGTATTCATACGGCAGTCACTTCCGAAACCGAAGAGATCCTGAAGTGGGAAAATCGCGTAGCGGGCAGTGGAGCCAAGGGCTGTACGGATGAAATCCCAGTGGATGTTGCTGCCGTCACAGTTCATATAGCGGCGGACCTTGTCACGGTATTTCTCATCCAGTTCAAGATACCAGCCAACCGTTGTATCATTGTCATGGGTACCTGTGTAGCAGATGCAGTTTTCAGGGTAGAGATAAGGCAGAAAATCGCTTTCTGCGGTGTCATTGAAGGCAAACTGAAGCACCTTCATACCCGGGAAATGGAAGGTATCACGGAGCTTCTCAACCTGCGGGGTGATCACACCGAGATCTTCTGCAAAAATCGGCAGGTCTTTGCCGAGTTCCTTCTCGATTGCACGGAAAAGGGAAGCTCCCGGGCCCTTGATCCATTTGCCGTTGATAGCTGTTTCGTCGCCGTACGGTACGGACCAGTAAGCTTCAAAACCACGGAAATGATCAATACGCAGATAGTCCACAAGCTGTAGCTGCTGACGGATACGGGAGATCCACCATGCATATCCGGTTTTCTTGTGTTCTGTCCAATTGTAGAGTGGATTGCCCCACAGCTGACCGGTTTTTGAAAAATAATCCGGCGGTACACCGGCAACGGCTGTCGGGAAGCCTTTGCTGTCAAGCTTGAACAGAGACTGGTTCGCCCAGACATCGGCACTGTCCGGTGAAACAAAGATTGGAATATCACCGATGACGGAGATTCCCTTCTTGTTGGCATAAAGTTTCAGTTCATGCCACTGTTTGAAGAAAATAAACTGAATAAACTGATAGTAAGTGATGCTGTCGGCCAGTTCGGTCAGTGCGGCCTTCCGGGTCCTGGTATCCAGAACCTGATACTGAGGCGACCATTCATGCCAGGAACGGCCCTGATGCAGATCTTTGAGAGACATAAACAGAGCATAGTCTTCCAGCCAATCCTTCTCGGTTCGGCAGAAGTGGTTGAAAGCTTTATGCAGGGCTTTGTCCTCCGATGCAGTAAAATGTGCACAGGCTTTGCGGAGCAGAGCAGTCTTATAAGTGATCACATTGCCGTATTCAACAGAATAATCGTTGAAATCCGGTACATCGGCCAGGTCATCCTTCTCAAGAAGACCGTCCTTCAGCAGCAGATCCGGGCTGATGAGCAACGGTTGACCGGCAAAAGCTGAAAAAGCCTGATAGGGTGAATCGCCGAAACCTGTCGGACCAAGGGGCAGACACTGCCAGAGGGTCTGTCCGGCGTCATATAAAAAGTCGATAAAAGCATAGGCACCATCACCGAGATCACCGATTCCATAAGGGCTCGGGAAAGAAGTCGGGTGAACAAGGATACCGCAGTAGCGTGGACGCGGTGTTTTTTTTATTTCCTGAACATTCATTCTATATTACCTCCAAATTCAAATTCCTGCACCTATTATACACGATAAACGAATAAATGCATAGTCTATAATCAGAAGCCTATCAGCAGGGGGAAAAACAGATGGCATACAACTATCAACGAAATTGTCCGCCATGCGGCGGGCGACCGCCGTACAGGGATCCGTGGGGATCGCCACCGCCTGGGGCTGGCCGACCGCCTCATCAGGGACCATGGGGACCGCCACCGCCTGGGGCTGGCCGACCGCCTTATCAGAGACCATGGGGACCGCCGCCACCGGGGGCTGGCCGACCGCCTCATCAGGGTCCATGGGGACCGCCACCGCAGGGGCCTGGCCGACCGCCTTACAGGGGATCATGGGGAACTGCGGGACAAAATAACAGACTTCAGTCTCAGTCATGTGCGCAGGAGGAAGAACAGGAAGCGGATGATCTGTACATGACTGATATGCCGGAGCCGGGGCAGATGGAAGAAGACTGGCTGTATATGCAACAGCTTTACCCGAATACGGCCCGCAAACTGGTGTATTATATTGAAGATGCGGCCGATCGGCTGGAATATGAGAACAGCATGATGTTTGACAACTACCCGGACCGGATCGCGGTGGAGCAGGTTGTCAAAGAGATTATTGCGGTCATTCAGGAAAATGACCCGGCGCTTATAACGATGCCTGAAGATACGGCTGAATCAGACAGAAAGGGGGATCAGACCTGGGATAGCTGCATGGAAGAAATGATACAGATCATGCTGCTTGGTGAGATGCATCACAGGAGATGGCGTTATCAGCAGATGAATCGCAGAAATTATTGAAAAATACCTGTGAATCGTTATAAAAATGGTTTACCGCAATTTACAGACAGAAAATGTTATGTTAAACTATAGAATTGAATAATAATCATTGCGCCGGCGCTCTGAGGAACTCCGGCGTTTCTTATAAAACATAGATAAGGTGTTTAGATGAATCAGATAGAAGAATTATTGAAGCGTGTGCTGACATCGCTTCTGGTAGATATGGTCATTAGCGGTGCAAGAGGCGGCGGTGACTTTATAAAGATAAAGGTACGGCCTGTTATGATCCGGGATAGTCTGTATTTTCAGGTATCCAGATATACGGACAAGCAGGTTTTTCATGAGAATATGACGGCGGAGGATGCTTTGGAGACATTGTCCGGATGGATACTGCATGATTTCCGACAGGCGCAGATCCGGATGCAGGATGAAATGGTGACGGTGCTTGTCAGCAAGAAGGGCAAGGCAACAATAAAGAGCAAAAAAGCAGCCTGCATTGAGACACAGAATCTGGAGCATAATCGCAAGAAGCGATATATCATCGAAGAAGGAACGGCAGTGCCTTTTATGATTGATCTGGGCGTTATGACAGAAAGCGGGAAGATTATCCGTACACGTTATGACAAGTATCGACAGATCAATCGCTTCCTGGAGTTTATTGAAGATATTCTGCCGGAACTGCCAACCGACAGAACCGTGCATATCATTGATTTCGGATGCGGCAAGTCTTACCTGACATTTGCCATGTATTATTACCTGAAGGTGCTGAAGCATTATGACATCCGGATCACGGGACTGGATCTGAAGCAGAAGGTTATCGAAGACTGTCAGGCATTGGCCGACCGGTATGGTTATGATGGGCTTCAGTTTTTATGTGGAGATATTGCGGATTATAACGGCACAGATGAAGTGGATATGGTTGTGACGCTTCATGCCTGTGATACTGCAACCGATTATGCCTTATATAAGGCTGTTAAATGGCATGCATCGGTGATTTTATCCGTGCCGTGCTGTCAGCACGAACTGAACCGAAAGATGCAGTGTGAAACTTTGTCCGGGGCTTTTCAGTACGGGCTCATCAAAGAGCGGACAGCTGCCCTGATGACAGATGCCATGCGTGGACAGCTGTTGGAAATGAAAGGCTATAAGACGCAGCTTCTTGAATTTATCGATATGGAACATACACCGAAGAACATTCTGATCCGTGGGGTGAAGTCCAAGGGACTTTTGCCGAAGGCGGCCAGAAAGCAGCAGATGGAGAATTATCAGAAGTGCAGAGATTTCTTTGGTGCAGAGCTGACCCTGGAGAAACTTTTTAAGGGGATGGAAGGGGAGATGGCGTATGAGCAGAACTAAGAAGATACTATTGACGCTCCTGGCCTATCTTACCGCTTTTATTGCAGCAGTCTGTGTCAGCAGCTTTGCGCTTAATCAGGGGAAGGTCAGCGGTGAGCAGCAGCGTTCAAGCGCGGATCTGCCGCTTTTGTATGTGCGTACCGGCGGTGAACTCATGAATGAAATGCATGGGTATACAGAGCCGGTAGACGGCGGTTACTACAGAGATACGCTAACACCTGTAGGTGAGAGTAAGACCATCAATCTGAGTATGGATACCTATGGACACAACATTTCCTCTGTCAGTTTTGAGCTGTACAATGATCAGTATACAGATCTGATCGAAAGCGGAGACTGTACCGACATGGAAAAGGTCAATGCTATGGTTCAAATGCAGCTCCAATTCAAAAACACACTGTATTCCAACAGGGAGTATTGTCTGCATCTGATGCTGAAAAACGATCAGGATCAGGTTTATCATTATTATACAAGAGTCCGTTACGGATCGGATCTGAAGGTAGCTGAGAAACTCAAGTTTGTCCTGGATTTCAATGAAACGACTTTCAATAAGGACAGTGCAGATGCTTTGAGCAGTTATCTTGAATCAACATCCTCTTCCTCGAGTTCAGACAAGAGTCTGGTGACGCTGTATTCATCGTCGGATACGGTGACATGGGGAAGTATGGCGCCATACCGAACAAGCGAGATCGCTATTCGTCTGAAGGAGATTAATACGGAGACGGCGGCTTTTACTTTGTCCTATACGATAGAATCTTCAGCCGGAGATATTAATACATTTTATAATGTCAATGAGTATTACAGGCTGCGATGGACAGATTCAAAGGTCTATCTTCTGGATTTTGAACGGCGGATGGCAGAGAATATCGGACTGGCAGATATAACTGTTTCTTCAGGAGCACTCAGGCTTGGTATCGGAGACGCTTCAGATATCGACTATGCCTCCTATGGAACAGACCAGCAGCAGTATACCTGGGTAACAGGCGATCAGCAGCTGTGGCTTTATGACAATACCAACCGTATTATGACCAAGGTTTATACGGAGGAGGATGACAATCACAATTGCGGACGACAGGATGAAGCCGGCATAAAGGTTGTTCATGCGGATCCTGAAACCGGAGATTTGTATTTTATTGTGTATGGTTATATGCATTCCGGCAATTACGAAGGCCGGGAAGGCGTGATGGTTTATCATTTCAGCCATGAAGATGTTCTTCTGGAAGATCTTGTTTTTATTCCTTTTAATAAAGGTTTTGAGCAGATGCGGTCAGGCCTGGAGGAACTGGCTTATATGAATGATGACGGCACACTGTATCTTTTGCTGGAAGATACCGTTTATGCCATCGATGTCAATATGGGCAAAATGGATGTGGCCTACAAAGACCTCAACAGCAGCAATTGTACAGCATCGGGAGACGGCATTTTTGTTATGTGTGACGGCGGTGATGAAAATGCCGGAGAACGGCTGAAGATCGTTGATCTGAATTCCGGAAAGGAAAGAACCATTGAAGGCGGCGACTGGCGGATTGTGCCTCTTGGCTATGCGGGAAAGGATCTGATCTATGGTCTGATCGATCCACAGATGTTGACAGAGGATTCCTCCGGTGTCATTCGCACACCGATCAGCGAAGTGCACATTATGGATGAGAATTATAATGAGGTCAAGACATATCAGAAGAGCGGTGACTATGTGATGCGGCTGACCATCAGTGACGGCAATATATCCATGAAGCTGGCCAAGGCTGTAAAGAACGGCAATTATACGGATTATCAGGATGCTGGTGAAGATTATATCATCCGTAATATCGAAAATGATGACCAGAAAATTTATGTGGATAAACAAAAAGACAGTATCAGAGGACAGCAGAACTGGCTGCATCTGAATACATCCGACAGTTTTGTGCCGATTTCACAGAGTGCCCGTTACTTGGATCCGGGTTATGATATTTCAAGGAAATACGAAGATACGGATCAGGTGGAAATGCAGTATTATGTTTATACAAAGGGACGCATGGATGCGGCATTTGCGACGATTCAGGAGGCTGTGGATTACGGTACGACCTACGCCGGCACGATTATGACTAGCCACAAGCAGGTGATCTGGCAGAAAGCCGGAAGAGCTTATATCTGGGATCTGAATATTGACAGTATTGACAAGACCAGCAATACACAGAGCATGAACAGCATTTTGATCAAGACGATTGCAGATTACGAAGGTTGGGAATTAAATGGCACGATCGATGATGCAGAGCCGTTATTTGCGGCGATGACAGCGGTACTTCCGGCGGAGACGATTGATCTGAGCGGCCTGAAGCTGGATGATGTGCTTCATTTTGTTTACCGCGACCGTGTTGTGGCTGTCAAACTTTCAAACAACAATTACGGTCTGATCACGGCTTATGATAATGATTATGTCTGGATTGCGGATCCTGCAAAGGGAGAAGTATATTCCATGACACAGACAGCAGCAGAAAAACTTTTTGAGCAGAATGGAAAAGTCTACTATAGCTATATGGATTAACTTTAAAAAGTCATATGGACAGACAGAGTGCCCTGTGCAGTCGCTGTAAGGAGATGGAGCAGGGAGAATAAAGGAGGAGATATCAAATGGGTGAGATTAAGACAATTGGCGTTTTGACCAGCGGCGGAGATGCACCGGGGATGAATGCGGCTATTCGTGCGATCGTGCGTACAGCTATCGCCAGCGGCCTGAATGTGAAAGGTATCATGCGCGGTTATGCCGGCCTTTTGAATGAAGAGATCATTGATATGGACAAGCAGAGCGTTTCAGAAATTATGCGACGCGGCGGTACAATTCTGTATACTGCCAGATGCAAAGAATTTATGACTGAGGAAGGACAGCAGAAAGCGGCAGAGATCCTTAAGAAGCATGGTATTGACGGACTGATCGTCATCGGCGGTGATGGCTCCTTCAGAGGAGCACAGAAGCTGTCAGCTCTGGGCATCAATACCATTGGTATCCCCGGAACCATCGATCTGGATATTGCATGTACGGATTATACCATCGGTTTTGATACGGCGGTCAATACGGCTGTGGAAGCCATTGACAAGATCAAAGATACATCCATGTCCCATGAGCGATGCAGCATCATTGAAGTTATGGGCAGAAATGCAGGTTATATTGCCCTTTGGTGCGAAATTGCCAACGGTGCGGACGGCATTCTGATACCTGAAAAGGAACAGTTCGATGAGCAGGATCTGATCGAGACGATCCTCTCAAACCGTTTGAAAGGCAAGAAACATCATGTTGTCATCAATGCGGAAGGTATCGGGGATTCGAATCGACTGGCCAAACGTATAGAAACGGCCACAGGTATTGAGACAAGAGCCACGATTCTTGGTCATATTCAGAGAGGCGGCTCGCCGACAGCTAAAGACAGGGTATACGCATCCACAATGGGTGCTTATGCCGTTGACCTGTTGTCCGGTGGTGCGACCAACAGAGTCATTGCCTATAAAGCCGGTCAGTTCACGGATTTTGACATTGACGAGGCATTGGCAATGAAAAAGACCATCGACGAGTATCAGTTCCTGATCAGCCGTCTGATGGTCATGTATTAAATATATTTAAGCTCTTTGAGGTTCAGATAAAACCTCAAAGAGCTCTTTTTATATCGATGGATAAGGAATGAGATGAATAATGCTGTTGATGAGTTCTTCACGGTCCATGCCCCATGCAAGGCAGCTGTCCAGGTTCTCAAGAAGCTGATGACTGTTCTGAAGTGCCTGCTCAAAGATCTCTTCAAAGGAGAGATAGGAAGCTTCCGGGCAGCCGGGATAGGTGTACCACGGCTTTTTGTCAGTGTTCATATAATCATGTTCATCAGACAGATAATCCTGATAGACCTTCTTCTTCTGAGCGGGGAGGATTGGCAGAGCGCCTTCAATCCGGTATCTCAGCAAATGATAAAAACGGTTGTTCGGGCGCAAATGAATGTTCTGACGCTGCATATTGCGGACGCCTGTACTGATTTCATTCGCGGCGATCCGGTACTTGTAAGTGGTCTGGATCGTCTGACGCATCAGATAGGCAATGGCTGACAGGTCTTTGCGGCTGACAAAGGTCAGTGCTTCAAAATTCAGCTGGGAAGGCTCCATATGGCAGCGACTCCGAAGCAGCACTGTGTCAATGGTTGTCTCAACCTTCCGACGGTGACATGTCATGCGGGATGAACTGCACTTGGCCGGAAGATCCTGCCAGACCCTGAAAAGAATATAGGGTGAAGCAGACTGATCAATGGTAAAAAAGCAGAGATAGCCTGCCATATAGGCGATGCAGACATCGCGCTCCTGATCGGCCATGCCACTTAATGTATCCAGCATATTATTAAAAAACGCAGCGTATTCCTGGTTGCGCAGCGTCAGGGAAGCTGTACGATAGGACAGTCCACGCTTGGATAAAGTATGAGGATTAAAGGAGAGCAGATTGTTCCCTTGAAGACCCAGAAGAAAAGCATGGTTATTCTTTTTAATGACTTCATGGATATAGTTGTCGGAAAGCATATCACAGGATTCCATTCCAAACAGATAATATGTTAAAAATCCAGCCATAGGGTTTCGTCCTTTCTAATAAGCGTTGTACATACGGATATCAATATATACAATAGGTATCATACATGATTGGGACTGGATGTTCAATGAATTGAGTGTAAACTTTTCTAAAAGGTTTATAAACTTGAAAAATAATAAAAACAGAACACTTGTTTCTTTTCGCTATATGTGGTAAGATTTTGCTATATGGAGGTTGTGACAGGTTATCATGGATTTATTTGATTATATGAGAGAAGACAAAATGGAGAAAGAGTCGCCCCTGGCTTCAAGGCTTCGTCCGAGAACGCTGGATGAGATTGTAGGACAGCAGCATATTCTCGGACGGGACAAGATGCTGTATCGGGCGATCAAGGCTGATAAGCTCAGCTCGATTATTTTATATGGGCCGCCGGGAACAGGCAAGACAACGATAGCGAAGGTGATCGCCAACACTACCAGCGCGGCATTCACACAGATCAATGCGACTGTAGCCGGCAAGAAGGATATGGAGCAGGTTGTTCAGGAAGCGAAGGACCGTATGGGAATGTACGGCAAACGGACCATCCTTTTTGTTGATGAGATCCACCGTTTTAATAAGGGTCAGCAGGATTATCTGCTGCCTTTTGTGGAGGACGGCACGCTGATCCTGATCGGCGCAACAACGGAGAATCCGTATTTCGAGGTGAATGGCGCTTTGATATCCAGATCGGTTATTTTTGAACTGAAACCGCTGTCAGCGGAGGATATCGGGGTGCTGATCAGGCGTGCGGTTTATGACACAGAGCGCGGTATGGGCAGTTATGGAGCTGAGATCTCAGATGATGCGGTTGATTTTCTGGCGGATATATCCGGCGGTGATGCACGCATGGCATTGAATGCGGTGGAATTGGGTGTTTTGACAACAGAACCGTCAGCGGATGGGAAGATTCACATTACGGTTGATGTGGCATCAGAATGTATTCAGCGCCGTGTGATGCGTTATGACAAGAACGGAGACAATCATTACGATACGATCTCAGCTTTTATTAAGAGCATGCGGGGATCGGACCCGGATGCCGCTATTTATTACCTTGCAAGAATGCTGTATGCGGGGGAGGAGCCGGCTTTTATTGCCAGAAGAATTATGATCTGTGCATCAGAGGATGTGGGCAATGCAGATCCTCAGGCACTGCAGGTGGCTGTTGCCGCATCCCAGGCGGTTGAAAGACTGGGAATGCCTGAAGCCCGGATCACATTGGCCCAGGCAGCAGCCTATGTGGCCTGTGCACCGAAGAGCAACGCAGCAATCATGGCAATCGATGAGGCGATGGCCCTAGTGCGTTCAACCCAGGTAGCTCCGGTACCGCCTTATCTGCAGGATGCCCATTACGGCGGGGCAGCGAAGCTTGGACATGGCATTGGCTATAAGTATGCCCACGACTATCCGAATCATTATGTCAGACAGCAGTACCTTCCGGATGCTTTTAAGGATCAGAAGTTCTATCACATGGGAGATCTGGGCTATGAGAAAGAGATGAAGGAACATATGCGGCGTATCAGAGGAGATGAATCGGATGAAGAGTAAGCGATTGATCGTTATTTCACTGGATGCCTTGGGCAGCACGGACTTTGAGATGTTTTCGCAGCTGCCGAACTTTAAGAAGTTTATTGACCATGCGGCTTTTTGCAGGCAAGTCCGTTCGGTGTACCCGTCACTGACCTATCCGGCCCATACGACGATCGTGACCGGCAGGCCGCCGGCAGAACACGGAATTGTGAACAATATTCTGATTCAGCCGGAACGCTCATCGCCGGATTGGTTCTGGCAGCGGAAGTATATTCAGGGGACGACATTGTATGATGAGGCATTGAAGAAGGGCATGCAGGTGGCGGCCCTTTTATGGCCGGTGACGGCGAAGTCTGATATTACATGGAATCTTCCGGAGATTTTTGCCAACCACAGGTGGTCGAATCAGATCATGACATCGGCGGCCAATGGCACATTGGGGTATCAGTTGACCCTGAACCGGAAGTTCGGCAGCCTCAGAGACGGTATTCGACAGCCGGCCCTGGACAATTTTGTACAGGCTTCCATGAATTATACGATCAGGACTTACAGACCGGATATGATGTTTGTACATCTGACAGATCTGGATACACAGCGGCATCATTTTGGTGTGCATTCGAAGGAAGCCCATGCGGCGATAGAGCGACATGACCGGAGAGTCGGAGAACTGATGCATTTGCTGCACAGGTGCGGAATGTCCGTGAAGCGGGATACAACGGTAGTGCTTCTCGGTGATCACAGTCAGCTGGATGTTCAGAATATTATATTGATCAACCGATTTTTGCGTGAGCAGGGATATATCAGGGTACAGCATGGGAGGATTACGGACTGGAAGGCTTACTGTCAGAATTGTGATGGTTCAGCCTATATTTATATCAGGAAGAACGGACTGGAGAAGTCTGAGCAGATTCGGATCAAGAATGAAATCTATGATTGGCTGTGTGCCATGAAGAATGATCCGGATAATGGCATTGCGGCCATTTATTCATCGAAGAAGGCGAAGGAGCTGGGGGCAGACCCAGAATGTACTTTTATGTTGGAAGCACGGCGCGGATTTTATTTTCAGAATGAGCTGGATATGGGAGAGATTCCTGAGGTGCAGCGGGCAACCCACGGTTTTCACCCGGGAAGGAAAGACTATCAGACTGTTTTCATGGCTGTTGGACCGGATATTATGCCGGGAGTGGAGATTGAAGAGATGTCTCTGATGGATGAGGGCCCGACCATGGCCGAGATCATGGGACTGGAGCTTCCGGGGGCAAAGGGAAAGGTTCTGCGGGAGATTTTCCGGTAGTTTGATCCGGCGGCAGACAGAAGGACCGACGGAGCGGCCAATGTATTTTTCAAATTAGTAGTTGACATTTCAGAAATATCATTGTATCATTCCTTAATGAAACTTGGTTCCATTAAGGAAAGAGAGTGTAATGATATGATAAAGAATAGAATAAGATTACTGCCGGTGCTTTTGCTTGCTGTGTGGATGCTGGCAGGCTGCGGGCATCAGGTGGCATCCGCTGATAAAGCGTCTGACGGCAGACTGCAGGTGGTGACAACCTTGTTTCCTCAGTATGATTTTGCCAGACAGATCGGCGGCGATCATGCGGATGTGAGTCTGGTTCTGCTGCCGGGAATGGAGAGTCATATGTATGACCCGACACCGGGAGATATGATCCGAATTTCTGAGGCTGATATGTTTATCTATACCGGCGCCGAGATGGAGCCCTGGGCTCAGGAGCTGGCAGACAGTGTCGATATGTCGAAAGTAAAGGTTGTGGATGCTTCTTCCGGCGTTTCTATGATGAAGGAAGAAGATGAGGAACATGAACATGCGGAGGCGGAGGAAGATTCAGCCCATGCGGAGGAAGACAGTCATGACCACAGCAGCCATCACCATGAGCATACGTATGATCCGCATATCTGGCTGGATATGCAGAATGCCATACAGATGGTGAAGAATATCGAGGATGCCTTTTGTGAGGCAGATCCGGCCAATGCCGAGACGTATAAGGCCAATGCAGAAGCTTACATTGAGAAACTGGAGGCTTTGGACAGTGAACTGAAGTCAATCACAGCAGGCGGTAATCGCCGGGATGTTGTTTTCGGCGGACGTTTTGCCTATGGTTATTTCATTCACGGTTATGGCTTGGAGTATGAGAGCGTTTATGACAGCTGTTCGGCGGATACGGAGCCGAGCATGGCACAGATGGCGAATGTGATCAACTATATGAAAGAACACCATGTGAAGTATATTTTATATGAGGAGCTTTCAACGCCGAATGTAGCCCGAGCTATTGCAGATGCAACAGGTGCGCAGATGCTGATGTTTTCCACCTGTCATAATGTAACGAAGGATGAATTCGAATCCGGCGTGACCTTTATTGATCTTATGCAGCAGAATGCCGATACGCTGAAGAAGGCATTGGAGTAGGAGGAAGAAATGTCAATTCTGGAAGTCAGAGATGTGTCGATCATTTACAGCGATGATAAGCGTGTCGCTGTAGAACATGCATCTTTTAAGATAGAGGCAGGCGAGTATGCCTGCATCATAGGCAGCAACGGTTCAGGCAAGAGCACCCTTGTCAAGGGGATTGTGGGACTGGTGCCTGTTACATCCGGTGAGGTCATTCATGCGCTGTCACCGGAGCAGTACGCTTATTTATCACAGATTACGGAGGTAGAAAGAGATTTTCCGGCAACCGTCAGAGAAGTTGTTTTGACGGGCATGCAGCGTTCCGGAAGACGTTTTCCTTTTTATACACGAGAAGACAGGAAGAAAGCTGCAGATGCCATGGAGACATTGGATATTACAGATCTGGCAGATTACAGGATCGGCAACCTTTCAGGCGGTCAGAAGCAGCGTGTGCTTCTGGCAAGAGCTCTTTGCAGAGAACCGAAGCTTTTGATCCTGGATGAACCATGTGCAGGTCTTGATCCGGCGATCACAGCGGAGTTTTACAGTTTGATCGACCATATCAACAAGAAGCAGGGTGTGACCATTCTTATGGTTTCCCATGATCTGGATCAGGTGGAACAGTATGCTAGCCATATTATTATGATGAATCAGACCGTGGAATTCGACGGCGATCATGAAGCATGGTGTAGAAAGTGTGCACAAGAAGGAGGACATTATCATGACACAGTTAATTGAGGCCCTGTCTTATCCGTTTGTACAGAGAGCTATTGCAGCTGGTGTGATGATTTCTCTTTGTGCGGCACTGCTGGGGGTTATTCTTGTATTGAAGCAGTATTCCCTTATTGGCCATGGACTCGGAGATGTCGGTTTTGCATCCACATCCCTGGCCGTAGCGCTCGGACTGCCGGTTATGGCAGTTTCGATTCCAATTGTTGTGATTGCAGCCTGCCTGATCATGTTCTGGTCCCAGCGGTCTAAAACCGGCGGGGATACAGCGATTGGCATGGTAGCCACCGGTGCATTATCCATTGGTGTGATCATCACTGCCATGAGCAGTGGATTCAATGTTGATGTCAACGGTTATATGTTCGGCAGTATTCTGGCTATGAGCAGAGAGGATGTGATCTTCAGCGTTGTGCTGTCGATTGTCATTCTTGTGCTGTTTGTCGTATTTTATAATCGGTTGTTCCTGATCACATTCGATGAGAATTTCGCAAAGGCCAGCGGTATCAGAGTCGGGTTTTATCAGTTTTTGATTGCGCTGCTGACAGCATTGACCGTTGTTATGGGTATGCGGATGATGGGAAGTCTTCTGATCTCCAGTTTGATCATTTTTCCTGCGGTGATTGCGCGCAAGCTGGTTGTCAGCTTCAAGGCAGTGGCAGTATTATCCGTTTTTCTGTCTGTGATCTGCTTCCTGGCAGGGCTGATCCTGTCATTTGAGATGAATCTTCCAACGGGTGCCAGCATTGTTATCATCAATCTGATCGTGCTGATTGCAGTGACGATTTTGAATAAATTACGCGGAAGATAGATCCGTTTAACCATTAGTTATAAAAAAGTAAGATTTTTATACTGGTATTTTATGGATTGACCTGTTAAGATATAACAGACAGGAGTTGTCTCCTGCTCATTATACGCTTAAAAACATCTAATCAGGAGGTTGGGAAGATTGAAGATTCTGTCTTTTGCGGTTCCTTGTTACAACTCGGAAGCTTATATGCGCAAGTGTATTGATTCACTGCTGCCGGGCGGCGAGGACGTGGAGATTATTATTGTAGATGACGGTTCCAGCGATGGCACAGCTGCCATTGCGGATGAATATGAAGCAAAGTATCCGGGGATCTGCCGCGCGATCCATCAGGAGAATGCAGGTCATGGTGGTGCAGTGAATACAGGTATTACCAATGCCAGAGGCATGTATTTCAAGGTTGTGGATTCAGACGACTGGCTGGATACAGACAGCTACAAGATTGTGCTGAATAGATTGAAACAGTTCAGAGAAGATCGCAAGCGTGTGGATATGTTTATCTGCAATTATGTCTATGAACATGTGGAGGATGGTACATCTCATACAATCGGCTATCATAAGGTGCTCCCGGAAGAGAAGATATTCGGATGGGATGAGGCGCGCCATTTCAGAATGGATCAGAATCTGCTGATGCACTCTGTGATATACAGAACCAAAGTGCTGAGAGAGAGCGGGCTGAAACTGCCGAAGCATACATTCTATGTGGACAATCTGTTTGTCTATATACCGCTGCCGTATGTGAAGACGTTGTATTATTTAGATGTGGATCTTTACAGATATTTTATTGGACGTAATGACCAGTCTGTCAACGAACGCGTGATGATCAGCCGTATTGATCAGCAGATTTATGTGAACAAGTTGATGATCGATGCCTACTGCCTGCCGCAGGATGTATCCAATAAGCATCTGGCGCGTTATATGTTGAGCTATCTGGCCATGATCTGCTGCGTGACATCTATTATGCTTCTGATCTCAGGAACACCTGAGAATCTTGAGAAGCGTCGTGAACTGTGGCAATACTTCAAGAAGAAGTATCCGAGCATGTACTGGAGAGTTCGCCTTGGCGGCCGTGGTATTGTCAGCAATCCACCGGGCAAGATTTCCTATGGAATTGTTGTACGATGCTACAGAATGGCTCAGAAGATTTACAAGTTTAATTAAGAGAAATGCCCGATGCTTCGGGAATATGAGTTGGGGGAATGACAATGCGTTGTCCGAATTGTGGCCAGCGCCTCGCAGATGAGGCGGGAAGATGTCCTGTCTGTGGGACAGTAATTGATGAAGAGACAAGAAGGAAAGCCATGAATGAAGATGATTTTGCTTCATCTTCATTTGAAGGTACATGTCAGTCAATGGGAGAACAGGCATCAGCCGCACAGAGCGGGCGTACTGATCAGATAGCTCCGGATGAGAAGCGTTATCCGGCGAGACCGATGAAGTGGTACAAGTTTCTAATCTATTTTTCCTTGGTTCTGACAGGCTTTGCCAATATATGGACAGGTGTAGAGGCTGTTCTGGGGATGCAGTACGAGACGAAGAGTCAGGCAGCACAGGTTTATGCTGTCTATCCGGGGCTTCATGTGTTGGATATTATTTACGGTGTGCTGTTGATTCTGTTGGGGGTCTATGCACTGATTGTCCGCCAGTATCTGGCCGGATTTAAGGCGAAGGGACCGAAGATGCTGCTGATCATGTATATTGTTTCACTGGTTATTGAGGTTGCTTACATTGCAGCAAGCTCTCTGATCAGCGGGGTGAATCTCCTGACAGCATCCGAATCAGGAACGATGCTGATTTCAAGCATGATCGTGTCATTATTTATGATCGGGGCCAATAAGGTTTATTTCGATAAACGAGCACACCTGTTCAATAAATAGTACATTTTTGATTCAGAATACAAAGAGAACATGGGGAATGGCGCCGGATGGTGCGGTTCCCTTTCTTTTTGTTCATGAGCTGTAAAAACCAGTGGTAATTTATCAAAAATACGTTATAATAAATAGAGATGCCAACGGGTAGAGAAAGGGGAAACATATGGCAAGTTCAGATATAGGAATTGACTTGGGTACAGCCAGTGTCCTTGTCTATGTGAGAGGCAAGGGAGTCGTACTGAAGGAACCTTCAGTTGTGGCTTATGATAAAGATACAAATGAAATAAAGGCCATCGGTGAGGAAGCACGTCAGATGATGGGACGAACTCCAGGGAATATTGAAGCTGTACGTCCGCTGCGTCAGGGTGTGATCTCAGATTATACTATTACAGAGAAGATGCTGCGCTACTTTATTCAGAAGGCTATGGGCAGAAAGACATTGAAGCGTCCGCGAGTCTGTGTAGGTGTACCGAGCGGTGCAACAGAAGTTGAGAAGAATGCGGTCTGGCAGGCAGCGCTGGAGGCAGGTGCCAGAGACGTGATGATTATTGAAGAGCCGATTGCAGCGGCCCTTGGAGCAGGTATTGATATTTCGCGTCCATGCGGCAACATGATCATTGATATAGGCGGCGGTACGACGGATATCGCTGTGATATCGCTGGGGGATACAGTTGTCAGCCGTTCACTGAAGCTTGGCGGTGATGATTTCGACGAAGCAGTGATCCGATATCTCAGAAAGCAGCACAATCTGCTGGTGGGTGATCGGACAGCGGAAGATGTGAAGATTCGCATTGGCGGCGTGTATGAGCGTGTCAGTCCGCTTTTGATGCAGGTGAAGGGCCGTGACCTGATCACCGGTATGCCGAAGACAGTGGAAGTCAGCAGCACAGAGATGCTAGAGGCTTTCAAGGAGAATATTATCCAGATTCTGGAAGTGGTCCATCAGGTACTGGAAGATACACCACCGGAACTGGCTGCAGACATTGCCACAAGAGGTATCCTGCTGACAGGCGGCGGCAGTATGCTCTTTGGTATGGATGACCTGATTGGAGAGACAACAGGCATACAGACAACAGCAGTGGATGATCCGATTTCTGCAGTGGCCATTGGAACAGGCCGTTATACAGAATTTATTGAAGGCAAACAGACGAGAGCCTGATGACAGACGAGAATGGATGGCGAATCAGATGCCGCAGCAGACTGCGGTATCCGGTTCGCTATTCTTGGTTAAGTTAGGGTATTAACCATCAATACATGGTAGTAGGAGTAATGGAATGGAAAGCATACAGGGACTTGTGGAGCATATTGTCTATCACAATGATACCAATGGATATACAGTTTTTTCCCTGATGTGCCAGGGGGAAGAGATTGTCTGTGTGGGAAATGTCACTTCGCTGGATGAAGGAGAATATCTCAAGGCAGAGGGTGAATATACGGAACATCAGGTATATGGAAGACAGTTCAAGGTGACTTCCATGAGTGTGGAAGTGCCGGAGGATGAATATTCCATTGAAAGATATCTCGGTTCCGGGGCCATCAGGGGTGTGGGACCGTCACTGGCAGCCCGCATTGTCAAGAAATTCAAAAAGGATTCTTTCAGGATCATTGAAGAAGAACCGGAGCGGTTGGCTGAGATCAAGGGCATCAGTGAACGCAAAGCCAGGGAGATCTATCAGCAGTTTCATGAGAAGCAGGATATGCGTCAGGCTATGATGTTTCTGGCGAAATACGGGATTACAACAACCTTATCCCTGAGAATTTACAAACAGTACGGCGAGGAGATGTACCGGATCATTCAGGAGAATCCGTACCGGCTGGCCGATGATATGAACGGCATCGGTTTCAAATTGGCGGATGAGATCGCCAAAAAAGCCGGGATTGGTTCCCATTCAGATTTTCGAATCCGCAGCGGCATTATCTATATGCTGCAGCAGGGAACTCTTTCCGGGCATATTTACATACCGGCGGCATTGCTGGTGGAGAAGACGGCCCAGATGCTGGGGGTGGAAGAAGAAGCTGTGGACCATCTGCTTCAGAGCCTGCAGATGGACCGCAAGATTGTTGTGAAGAAAATAGACGATGTGTCGGTGGTGTATGGAGCCTCACTTTACCGTCTGGAGCTGGAGACCGCGGGACTTCTGAAGAATCTTGGTGTCGATTACAGCGTGGATGAGAAGGAAGTAGGAAAGGTTCTGGACCGTATTGAGAAAAGGGAAGGCATTGATCTGGATGATCACCAGCGTGAAGCGGTGTATTCTGCTGCAGGCAATGGGGTGCTTGTCATCACCGGCGGTCCCGGTACCGGTAAAACCACGACGATTAATGCCATTATCAAATACCTGGAATATGAAGGGTTGGAGATGCGTCTGGCGGCGCCGACGGGAAGAGCAGCCAAACGTATGTCAGAAGCCACAGGACGGGAGGCCCAGACCATTCACCGGATGCTGGAATTATCAGGCGGACCGGATGACGACCGCCTGCGAACACAGTTTGAGCGCAATCAGGACAATCCCCTGGAAACGGATGTGGTCATTATTGATGAGATGTCTATGGTGGATATCTATCTAATGAATGCCCTTTTGAAGGCCATAGCCGTGGGCACAAGGCTGATCCTTGTAGGGGATGTGAACCAGCTGCCGAGTGTCGGACCGGGCAATGTGCTGAAGGATATCATTGATTCTGAATGTTTTCAGGTGGTACGTCTGACGAAGATTTTCAGACAGGCACTGGAAAGCGATATCATCAAGAATGCCCATCTGATCAATGAGGGACGGCAGATTGAACTTGGCAACAAAAGCCAGGACTTTTTCTGCCTGAAACGATATGATGTCCAGCAGATTCTGGGGGTCATGGTACTTCTGATCAGAGACAAGCTTCCGAAGTTTGTCAATGCAAAGCCTTACGATATCCAGGTGCTGACGCCGATGCGCAAAGGAGAACTGGGGGTAGAGCGGCTGAATACCGTACTGCAGCACTATCTGAACCCGCCGTCCCCGGACAAGAAAGAGCGCGAATTTCATCAGGGTGTTATCCGTGAAGGGGACAAGGTCATGCAGATCAGGAATAATTATCAGATCGAATGGGAAGTGCTGGGACATTATAATCTGCCTTTGGACAAGGGCGTGGGCGTTTTTAACGGCGATATGGGCGTTGTCCGGGAGATCAATCATTTTGCGGAACAGCTGGTGGTAGAATTTGATGAAGGACGCAGGGTGACCTATGGTTTTGCACAGCTTGACGAACTGGAACTGGCTTATGCCATTACAATCCACAAATCTCAGGGCAGTGAGTATCCGGCTGTCATTATGCCGCTGCTGTCCGGCCCGCGCATGCTGTTTAACAGAAATATTCTTTATACAGCAGTGACCCGTGCCAAGCAGTGTGTGGCCATTGTGGGGGATGAGCATACCGTCCGTCATATGATCGAGAATGAAAAACAACAAAAGAGATATACGTCTCTGAATCTGCGTCTCAGGGAAATGAATACACTTTCATAGAATATCAGGGGGAGAATATGGAACGAATGAAAATCAGAAATCCAAAAATCAAAAAGTGGCGGGGACTGCTTATTTTGGCATTGATCGGAGCAATCATTACCGTGGCCATGGAAATTTATCTGAGTGATCATGCACTGACACCGGATCAGATCAGCAAAAAGGGGCAGTATTGTGCGGTTACAAGCCGATGGATGAGTGATGCCTTTGCAACGGAAACCATGAACGGTGAAGATACATATGATTATTTTCTTGTGTTAAGCGAGGATTCCGACAGATTTTTTATGATCAGAAGCTGGACGGATGATGAACAATGTCTGAAATATATCGATTCCCTTTATGAGAGCGGTGAATATGAGAAAATCGACCAGGAGTGGACCGGAGGATCGCAGCCGGTGGATGACGAGGTGAAGAATTATGCGATCCAGTATGTGTCCGAGTATCTGGGGATGAATCTGACGGCAGATATGTATGATGACTATTTCTACAGTTACTGTATGGATCTCACCAGCATGGGGGATATGGATACAGTCATCGGCGGTATGCTGCTTATGTTTGCTCTGCTGCTGATCGGTCTGTTGGGATGCCTCATTTCAGCGATACGCTGGCACGGACGCATTGCATCCCTTAAAAGACAGGATTTCTTTCCGAAGTTTGAGCAGAATTGGATGCAGAGCGGCGAGAAGATGGACACAAAACATCGTCAGGTGGTAGTTGTCAAAGACTTTTTGCTGGTGCCTTCTTATAAGAATATCGTTATTCCGCTGGATCAGGCTGTCTGGTGCTATGTGCTGCCTCTGGCAAAGAAAAACTATGGCCTGTATATCATGGGAACGGACGGCAAAGCGGTTCTGGTGTGCCGGGTGAAGGAAAAGGGTTCCGTCTACGTCCGGGAATACCTTGAGCAGATTCATCTGTCGGCACCGTGGATGGCCATTGGTTATTCGGCCGAGAACCGTCAGGCATTCGGCGCCTACGAAAAAAGTGAAACGATTGCAAAAATAATTGCAAAAAAAGATAAAATGATGTCACAGTTTCCCTTCTAAAGAGGTTATATAAGTGTATGCTTCACGGAGGGACGCTAGTCAGTTATATTTCAAATGAAGGGGGAGTTGCAATATGTATGGAGAGACTGGAGAACCAAAGGACGGCAATACGAAGATTGCAGGTCAGGGACATTGCCGGACAGAGAATATGGAATGCGGCAAGGAACTTGATATGCAGAAAGAAACAGATAAACAGATTCTGTCAACGCTGAATCAGGACAATTTTCAGAATTCCTCTGGTGGAAAGAAAGCAGCGGAAGATGACGAGATGGGACTGTTTTCACAGGGGTTTATGGACCGCATGCGTGAGATGGTGTCGGAACAGTTTGGTGAGGAAGCCGCAGAACGGTTTATGGTACAAAATAAAGATATGATAAAAGAAGAAAAAACAACAAGCGCCGTACCAGAATCCGAAAAAAGATTGCCTCAAACAAAAAACGCGGATGTTCCCACCGAACAATCGGTACCGCTTACCGCAGAGCATCCGGATATCTCTGAGGAGACAGCCACTAAAGGGCCATCGAAGCGTTCATACCGTAGATGGGTCTGGCGCGCAGCTGCAGTACTTGTGGTTGTACTGGCGGGTTTTGGTGTGCACAGGGCAGGCAGTGTCAGTGCCACGAAGATACCTGCTGTGAACACGGCACCGGAGACAACAGCCGGCATTGATTATTCCAAGATCGGCTCGCTGAAGGATATTATATCAACCCTGGATTATACCAGTTTTCCGCAGGAGATTAAGCAGGTTTATGTGCCTGGGGTGATCGCGGAAGGGTATAAGGAAACTTCGAAGGAAGAAGGCTCAAAGTTTGTCAATATCTTTTATGAAAATGACGGTGACGGCTGGTATCAATATCGACAGGTTGTAGTTGAAAATAGTACTTTTCTGGATACAGAGGAGGGGAATTGGGACTCTCTGACTATCGGACAGTATCCGGGTGGGTATATCGATAAAGGCGAGACAGGGAATCTCTGGTGGTTTGATTATACCTATGCCTATCAGCTGCAGGGCAATCTTTCTGAAAAAGAGATGATAGCGGTGGCGGAATCCCTTTCGGCAGAAAAGTAGGGAATGTATTATGAGAAAAGTGATTGCGTTTTTGATGACAGTAACGGTCTGCCTGTCCTTGATGATCATGCCGGCCATGGCGGCGGAGGACTACCCGGAGGTGGGCTTCGACTTTGAAGCTTTTGAGGCCCAGGAGCGAATTGACGGCACACCGAAGGTGGCCAGATGGAAGTATACGTCTTCCACATCCCAGGGCATCGGTGTGAAGGATAAAATTGCGACGGCTAATATCAGTGTCACAGGATATAAAGGTACTGCCACACGCATTGTGGCCTATATGTATATCCAGCAGTTAAGCGGTGGCAACTGGATCACACTGGATTCCCACCGTTATGAATTCAACAGCTGGCATGGTTCTAAGGAGATTACTTATTCGCCGTGTCCGCACGGTTATACCTATCGATTGAAGGCATCCTATTATGTATATTCTGGTTCGCAGTATGAGTATATCTCTGCAACCAGTGCGAACTTCGTATACAATTAGGATAGATGATCTGCAGCAACTCCCCCCTAAAAGCTTACAGCTGTAGATTGTACCCTGCGGGGGCGCCCATGGCCGGAAAGCGAAGGTCTGGCGCCCCTGCATAAAATAACTTATTTTAGATCCTTTCTCAACCTCATATAAAGGATAGATGGCCCCTTCCGGGTGTTATAATTCGGAAGGGGCCGATTTTTTATTTACGCAAGCAACGAGCCAAAGTCCGTGCTTGCACGAGACCTTGGCGTTGCTAAGCGCCAGTGGCGCTTGTTTAGCAACGACCGAAACGGAGTGTAGAGGCCGCGATAACTTGAGAAACTCGCGGAGCGTGTTTCTCATAGTTTGCACGAATCATGCATCAAGAGGTTTAGGCAGGATTGGATGATGTCGGATGTTCTGCTGTCTGTGTCATTTTATGTCGATGAATGATCGTTGAAAAAGGCGAATAGACCGTGTATACTGAGCCTATCCCCGAAATACATAGAATAGTCATCGGAGGAAAGTGCAGTGGATACTGGAATGCAGGTACATCCTGAAACACAATAAAGCTGCGTATAACCGTTGGCGTCAGTCATTCGCAGCTTTATTGTGTGTTATATTATTTATAGGGAGGATGATTACCTGTTGGATGGGTGCCAACAGATAGCCATTATAACAGGATCAGTACAACAGTGTGACTGTCCTGGAGAAGATCGGGTAGGTGAATGTGGTTCAAGCATTCTTAATTATCTTCTCGCCTATATAATATAGCAAAAGGCGTGCCAACTTTTTTTAATATGGAAAATGGCCATTTTTTGAAAAAATAAGCCAAAACAGGTCGATTTATTCAAAAAAACAGAAGATAGCGAAAATGATATGTCTATTAAATAGACATAATTGGCAGGCAAAGAATAGAAAATTACGTAAAATAAAGCAAAAGAAGCGTCTATAAAACGGACACGCATAAAATTGCAATGTTCGTTTTATAGACACTTCCTGAGAATGTAAATTCAAAATAACATAATAAAGATAAATGTACTTATAAAAATACAATAAAGTTATTCGTGAATGCCAAGATCCTTCATTTTTTTGTACAGCAGCGAGCGGTGAATACCGAGCTGTCTGGCCGCAGCCTGACGATTTCCGCCATTGTCCCGCAGGGCCTTGGTGATCAGTTGGCGTTCCAGGCAGGCAATCTCATAGTGATAATAGCCATCACTGTTCTCAAGGGGTGAAGACTTCCGGTAGGCCTGGATATATTCCGGCAGATGCTGAGGCAGAATCTCACTGCCTTCACAGATGATGGCCGCACGGTCGATGACGTTGCGCAGCTCGCGGACGTTGCCGGGCCAGTTGTGGAGATTCAGCAGATCCATGGCTTCCTGTGACATATGCAGCTGGGACTGATGGTACAGCCCTTCCTTCTGAGAGAGCATGCTGCTGCACAGAACCGGCAGGTCTTCAATACGCTCCCGAAGGGGCGGGATATTGATATTGATGACGTTCAGACGGTAGTAGAGATCTGAACGGAAACTGCCGTTTTGCATGGAGTTGGAGAGATTCTCATTGGTGGCGGCAATGACACGGGCCTTGAAGGGAACCTTCTTGTTGCTGCCCAGGGGAACGTATTCCTTGGATTCCAGGACACGGAGCAGCTTGACCTGCATGTCCATAGGCATGGTTCCGAGTTCGTCCAGAAAGAGCGTACCCTCACCGGCCAGTTCGAATTTGCCGATCTTGCCGTCTTTGCGGGCACCGGTGAAAGCGCCGCTCTCATAGCCGAACAGTTCGGCTTCCAGCAATTCCTTCGGAATGGAGGAACAGTTCAGGCTGACAAAGGGCTGATGACTGACCAGACTGGCATTGTGGATGGCCTGGGCGAAGAGCTCCTTGCCGGTACCACTTTCGCCCTGGATCAGAACACTGGCATCACTGCGGGCAATGGTCTGTCCGAGATGCTTCAGGTTCAGCATTTTCTGATTGTTGGTGATGATATCGTCGAAGTGATACTGGGCAGCGTACATCTTGGCAATCTCACTCCGATAAGCCTTGAAGTTGTCTTCCAGCTTGGACATCCGGCTGTGCAAGTGGGCGATTTCCTTGATATCACGGAAGATGATGGTACCGGCTGCACCGATGACTTCATGATTGTGAATCAGAGGGATTCGATTGGTGATGACCATGGAGCCATTGATCTCCTGAAGCTGCATCAGCTCCTTGACACCGGTCTGTGCCACAACGTGAAGCCGCGTGTTCTCAATGACTTCCGTGACGTGGCGTCCCACAGCGGCAGATGCCTTTATATTAAAGAATTTCTCATAGTACCATTTGATGATATAGCCGTCTTTATCGACGAGACACATACCATAGTGTTCGGTATCCAGAATATCGGACAGCGTATCAATACTGTCCGTCAGTTTGTCGAAGTATTCCTGATGCGTCATAATGTGATCCAACCTCTTGGTAATATAGATAATGCGAAGTGTTGACTGTATACGGATTCATTATAGCATAGATGCGATAAAAGGAAAAGGACAGCCAACGAACGGCTGCCCTTTTGGAGAAGGTATATTTATTATTTGGGGTGTAATAAAAATATAATGTATTGGGGGTTTACGCCTATTATATTATCACGGACCCGACTGTAAGTGTTCACAAATAATGCATGAAATATAGAAACTTTGTATACAAAATGACGCGTGTCAGGGGGCGATTAGACAATATGATTAAAAAATATCTAATTCCTATTGATATACTGGGGAAAATGTCATGAACTGGAAGGAATGGACGGCACTGCTGTATCCGCCGGAGTGCCCGGTATGTCAGAAGCTGCTGTCGGATACTGAGGACAGAAGGCGTCACATTCATGGTGACTGCTATCGGAAACTCAGACGGATTGTGGAACCTATGTGCAAACGCTGCGGCAAACCGCTTTTGTCAGCACAGCAGGAATACTGCTATGACTGTCAGAGACGGCCATCGGCCTGTGAAGCAGGACACAGTCTGTGGATGTATGATGCTGTCAGTTCAGAGAGTATATTTGCTTATAAGTATGACGGAAAGAGAGCTTATGCGGATTTTTACAGTCAGGCAGTCCTGCATTTTTACAGGGACTGGATTGAATCATTGCATGTGCAGCAATTGATCCCGGTTCCCCTCAGCCGGAGAAAGCAGCGGCAGAGAGGTTTTAATCAGGCGGCATTGCTGGCGGAGAAAATCGCCGAAGGGTTGTCGTTGCCTGTGAATACCCGGGGACTCAGAAGAATTCACAGTACCGCACCCCAGAAGAAACTGGGCAAGTATGAGCGGGGTGAGAATCTCAAGCATGCTTTTGTTGCGGATGCCCGGTATTTGCAGGGGGTCAGGCGGGTCCTTCTGATCGATGATATATATACCACCGGCAGTACGGTGAATTACTGTGCAGGGGCGTTGAAACAGGCAGGAATCGAGAAAGTCTGGTTTCTGACACTTTGTACAGGCGGTGTTTTTTAAGGAAAAGCGAAGAGATTGTGTACATATTGCAACGGTCATCCAATCAAAAACTGTGTCATATATTCACTTTTTAATGGAGAAATTGTTGCCTTTTGATTCACATAAAGCGTATAATAGAAGACAGAATACGACAGTGAAGAAGGTGGACATAAATGGATGCCGAAATGAACAGAAAGTTATCTGCTGTATCTCCGGAAGAAGTAGAGACGGATACAGTTAAGCAGGAATACGGAGAGCGGATGAAGAAAGAGAACGGATTTGAAAATTTCAAGGGCAATGATCCAAAGATCCGGCATATCAGGGAACTTGGTCAGCGTATTGCCCGGACAGATTTTCCCGTACTGATCACCGGTGAGACCGGTACAGGAAAAGAAGTTATCGCCAGGGCAATCCATATGGAGAGCGGACGCAGTGCAGAGCCTTTTGTGGCGATCAACTGTGGGGCCATCCCGGCGGAACTGTTGGAATCAGAATTATTTGGTTACGAAGGCGGTTCCTTTACCGGGGCTAAGCGTCAGGGAAAGATCGGCAAATTCGAGATGGCGAATAAGGGAACATTTTTTCTGGATGAGATCGGAGATATGCCGCTGCATATGCAGGTGAAGCTCTTAAGAGTCCTGCAGGAGCATGAGATTGAGCGTGTGGGCGGCAGCGGACCGATTCCGATTGATGTGAGGATCTTATCGGCGACAAGGATGAACCTGATGGAGATGGTGCAGGCAGGTACATTCAGGGAGGATTTGTATTATCGTCTGGCTGTTGTTAATATACAGACGGTAGCTTTAAGAGCCTGCCCGGAGGATATTATTCTACATGCGTTGGATTATCTGGATGAATTGAACCGGCAGTACAAGACCCATGTGGATTTAAGCGATGGTGCAAGGCGGTGCCTCAAGGCACATAGCTGGCCGGGAAATGTGCGGGAACTGCAGAATGTGATATCCAGTGCCTATGCAACCTGTGAAGATTCACTGATCACACTGGATAATCTGCCGAAGATTATCACTGTCAATCAGAAAGAAGAGCGGATTATGGAGGATATAGAGCATCTGCCACTGAAGGAGAAGATGAATCGTTTCGAGAAGATGCTGCTGGAGGAGGCGCTGCGCAGCAACAAGAGTATGACAGCTGCTGCGACATCTCTGGGAATTGAGCGCAGCCTGCTGTACAAGAAGTTGAAGAAGTATCATTTGAAAGAATAAAAAAATTTCAATAAAATATTGACGAATAGGGTATAAATGTGCTATAGTTGTAAAGCTATGTAATGGAAGTGGTCTTTTTTTTATGCCTAAAATTAAGACCAGGTAACTTATCCTGCTTTAGCGGAGCAGGAGACACACTCAGATTAAATATAACGGAGGTGGAAGTTGTGCGCGTTAAGATAACATTGGCATGTACAGAATGCAAACAGCGTAATTACAACATGACAAAAGAGAAGAAGACTCATCCTGACAGAATGGAAACAAAGAAATATTGTAAGTTCTGTAAGAAACACACATTACACAAAGAAACAAAGTAATTTAGGATGACTGTGAGGAGTGAATAACATGGGCAATGCAACTAATGAGACAACTAAGAAAACAAATTGGTTGGACGCCATTAAAGCTCAGTTCAAGAGAATCATCTGGCCGACAAAGGAAGAAGCTGCCAGAAGGTCCGCTGTTGTCCTTGCTGTTTCCGTACTGCTTGGAGTAATTATTGCTGTATTAGACAGAGTTTTACTTCTGTTGACAGACGTAATTATTTCATTATAACAGAAGGGTGAGAATATGGCAGACAGGAATGAATATTTGGAAGACCCGATGTGGTATGTAGTTCATACCTATTCCGGTTATGAGAATAAGGTTAAAACGAATATTGACAAGTCTATTCAGAATCTTCATCTGGAGGACCAGATCCTTGATGTTCAGGTGCCTGTTCAGGAGGTCATTGAGGTAAAAGACGGCAAGAAGAAAACGGTTCAGAAGAAACTTTTCCCGGGCTATGTTTTACTCCATATGATCATGAACGATGAGACATGGTATGTTGTCCGCAATACCCGCGGTGTCACAGGTTTCGTTGGTCCGGAATCCAAGCCGGTTCCTCTGACTGAGGAAGAGATGACTGCAATGGGAATCAATATGAATGACGCTGAGAAGGATGAGCCGGATCAGATGATTCTTGTTGATATTGAAGAGGGCGACATGGTCAATATTGTATCTGGTGCATGGCAGGACAAAGAAGGTATCGTGCAGTCTGTGAATTCAGCGAATGGAACAGTAACTGTCGGACTTGATATGTTTGGCCGTGAGACAGCAGTCGAAATCAGTTTCTTAGATATCAGGAAAATGTAACATTTACGTACGGTTCATGACCTGGGTCATGGACAGTGGGAGGGAAATCCCCGACATTACCACAATTTTCAGGAGGTGCGCTAATAATGGCGAAGAAAGTAACAGGATATATTAAATTACAGATCCCTGCAGCAAAGGCTACACCGGCTCCACCAGTAGGTCCGGCATTAGGCCAGCACGGTGTTAATATTGTACAGTTCACAAAGGAATTCAATGCTAGAACAGCTGATCAGGCTGGTATGATTATCCCAGTTGTTATCACTGTTTATAATGATAGAAGCTTCAGCTTCATCACAAAGACTCCACCTGCAGCTATGTTATTAAAGAAAGCTTGCAAGATTGAGTCCGGTTCTGCAAACTCCAAGAAGCAGAAAGTAGCTACTATCTCCAGAGCAGAAGTTCAGAAGATTGCAGAACTGAAGATGCCTGACTTAAATGCAGCATCCATCGATGCAGCTATCAGCATGATCGCTGGTACAGCAAGAAGCATGGGTATCACTGTAGAAGACTAATACGAATACTTGTTAAATAACAGTGGGAGGGTCGCTCCCGATATTACCACAAGGAGGATTTATCATGAAAAAAGGTAAGAGATATGTAGAATCTGCCAAATTAGTAGATCGTACAAATCTTTATGATGTAGAAGAAGCAGTTAGTATCATTAAGAAGACAGCAAACGCAAAGTTTGACGAGACAATCGAAGCTCATATCAAACTGGGTGTTGATGGCCGTCATGCTGATCAGCAGGTACGTGGCGCAGTTGTACTGCCTCATGGTACAGGTAAGAAGGTTAGAGTACTTGTATTTGCTAAGGGCGACAAAGTAGAAGAAGCTCAGGCAGCAGGTGCTGATTTCGTAGGTGGACAGGAACTCGTTCCGAAGATCCAGAACGAAGGATGGCTTGACTTTGATGTTGTAGTTGCTACACCGGATATGATGGGTGTTGTTGGTCGTCTTGGTCGTGTACTCGGTCCTAAAGGCTTAATGCCAAACCCAAAAGCTGGTACAGTTACAATGGATGTTACAAAGGCTGTTAATGATATCAAAGCTGGTAAGATTGAATACAGACTGGATAAGACAAACATTATCCACGTACCAGTTGGTAAAGCTTCTTTCACAGAAGAACAGTTAGCGGACAACTTCCATACATTAATGGGCGCAATCGTTAAGGCAAAACCAGCAGCTGCTAAGGGTCAGTACCTGAGAAGTGTAACAATCACATCTACAATGGGCCCTGGTATCAAATTAAACCCAGTTAAACTTGTTTAATTATTTTTAATTTGTTGTGGTTTTTTGATTGACAACCAACATAAATGATGATATAATATCAGAGCAAAACTGCCAAAGACAGTAGGTGCCGTAAGGCATAAGGAGAAAACGCCTACCGAGGGAGATTATAGGTGTTCTTTATGAACTCGACTTATATCAAGACCTCTCTGGGCAGCCGGAGAGGTCTTTTTTGGCGGTACACACGATTATTCTATAAGGAGGTGCACCAATAATGGCAAAAGTAGAAATCAAACAGCCAATCGTTGATGAGATCGCTGGTTATTTAGCAGATGCTCAGGCAATGGTTCTGGTTGACTATCGTGGTCTGACAGTAGAAGAAGATACACAGCTTCGTAAGGCTTTAAGAGAAGCAGGCGTTGATTATAAGGTATACAAGAATACTTTAATCAAACGTGCAGTTAAAGGTACAGTATTTGAAGCTGTAACAGATCTTTGCGAAGGCCCAACAGCTATCGCAACAGGCGCTTCAGATGCAACAGCTCCAGCTAGAGTTTTATATGAAGCAGCTAAGAAAATGCCGAACCTTGAACTTAAGGGCGGTGTTGTAGATGGTACATTCTATGATGAGAAGATGATCCAGGTTATCGCTACAATTCCATCAAGAGAAGTACTGCTCGGAAAATTACTTGGAAGTATCCAGTCCCCTATTACCAACTTTGCTCGTGTTATTAAGCAGATCGCTGAAAGCAAAGAAGAAGTTGCATAAAATCTAAAAACGGAGGTATTTTAAAATGGCAAAATTAACAACAGCTGAATTTATCGAAGCTATTAAAGAGTTATCAGTATTAGAGTTAAATGAATTAGTAAAAGCATGTGAAGAAGAATTTGGTGTATCCGCAGCAGCAGGTGTTGTTGTAGCAGCAGCAGGCGCTGGTGAAGCAGCAGAAGAAAAGACTGAATTCGACGTTGAATTAACAGAAGTTGGCCCTAACAAAGTTAAGGTTATCAAAGTTGTTCGTGAAATCACAGGTCTTGGCCTTAAAGAAGCTAAAGAAGCAGTTGACAGCGCTCCTAAGACACTTAAAGAAGCTGTTAGCAAAGAAGAAGCTGAAGAAATCAAGGCTAAACTTGAAGCTGAAGGCGCTAAAGTTACAGTTAAATAATTGTACTTTTCAATTTGATATGGAAGGCATCTCTTCGGAGGTGCCTTTTGTTGTTTTTTTAATAATTCATTGCACTAAAAAGGAGATTTATACACAGATGAAGCAGAGAAAGCCTGGATGCTATATAGCTGCGGTGCTTCTGGCAGGATTAATGCTTGGGGGATGCGGTAATCCGAATGCTAAAGCGAATACGGCAGAATCGGTGTCGGCGAGTGATCCTGAGATAGTGTCTGAATCAGAGGAGATCGTGTCGGCAGAAGCAGAGACAGAAAATGGGTTTGAGACAGAAACTGAAATAGAAACGGAAACAGATCCGATTGTGATTGTGTTGGATCCTGGGCATGATTCGGAGTATTGCACGAGAAATCATCCGGATCTGGGAGTGAATGAGCAGGATCTGAATTTGACGATTGCGCTGGCCTGCAGAGACAGACTGCAGCAGTATCAAGGCGTGGATGTTTATATGACAAGGGAGGATGGCAGCTGCCCGGATGCCGAACATCAGGGAGAGTACTGCATTGAGAAAAGGACAGGATATGCCACGGATTTGGGTGCAGATCTTTTTGTAAGCCTGCATAATAACGGGACAACCGGTGTATACGGGGCAGAAGCCAATGGGACAGAAGTCTATGTGTCGAATTACAGTGCCTATACGGAAGAGGGCAAAAAGCTGGGACAGATGGTGCTGGATAATTTGGCACAGCTTGATCTAAATCCGAGAGGGGTTTTTGTCCGGACAAAAGAGGAAAAAGGACATTATGATGACGGCAGTGTACAGGACTGGTATTATCTCATCAGTTACAGTGTGGAGGGAGGACATCCTGGGATGATCATTGAGCATGCTTATATGGACAATCCACACGACAATGCTATTTTGAAAGACGAGGCGCAGTTGAAGGCAATGGGAACGGCTGATGCAGATGCCATTGCTTCCTATTATAATTTGCAGATAAAGACAAAAACTGAGAATTAATGGAGAGATTCAGAACAAAATTTCCAAAATAATAACGAAAACCTTAAGATTTTGCAGATTGCGCGGGGGAGGAACAGTTCAAATTGACTTTAAAGGGTGAATGGTTTATAATTTGTAATATATATGTAACAAGTTGAGAATGGAGGGGAATGAATGAGCAATACAGAAGATAGAAATGATGAAACCATCAATTTGGATTTAGATGAGCATACATCTGCGGAAGATGCTGATATGGATGTGAATACAGAGGCGAATGCGAATGCAGATGATGATTTTGATTATCTGAAGGAAATAGAAGAGATTGAAGCTCAGGAGAAGGAGCTGGAAGAACAGCGCCAGAAGAAAAAAGAAGAATTAGAAAGACGTCGTGAAGAGCGTGAGAAGGACGATAAGAAGAGTGCCGCACAGCGCAAACGTGAAATGAAGGAACGTAAGAAAGAGGCAGAATGGCTGGGAGAGCCTTTTGAAGATGACGTTGAAATCGTTCCGACTGCAAAGAAGAAAAAGAGAAAAAAGGGTCTTGTTGCAATTGTTGTTATTGTGTTGATCGCATTGGCAGGCGGTGCTGCTTTTGCTTACAAGATGCAGGCAGATAAGAAGGAACTGGCTGATTTTTCACAGAAAGTGGCTGCATTCCAGTCTGAGAAACTGGACGGCAGGGATTTTGGTTCCCATCAGTCCTATTTTACAGATTTCATGAAAGAGTGCCAGGATGCGATTGATGCCGGAGACCTCAAGAAGATGGAAGATCTGGACAAGAAATGGAGTGAAGTAGAGAATACTTACACAACCGTTTCCAACGGCAAGACGTCACTGGATGCTTTTGCTTCCGGTATTGATCAGGCACTTTCAACGTATTCCATCACAGATGATTATAAGGCCACATATGAGACATTGAAGAAAGATGTCGAAGCAGCTCAGAAGGACTGTGATTATGAGAAGGTCAGCGATTTCCAGAAACAGCTGGATGCCTTAGCTACGAATCTGAAGTCAGACAATCTGAAAGTGATCCAGAATCTGAAGAATGACATTTCCAGTGTCAGCCTCGACAAGGATTATGTCAGTGCGGATGACCAGAAGAAACTGGATGCCTACAGTACTGAAGTGGAGAAGTACATCAAAGAAGAGAATTACGCACAGGCAGTGACAACACTGAATTCCTGGAAGACAGATGTTACAGCCTTGAAGAAGACCATCGATGACAAGAAGGCGGCAGAGCAGGCGAAGGCAGAGTCAGAGGCTGAGTCGAAGCGTGCAGCTGAATCTAAGGCTGCAGAGTCCAAGGCAGCCGAATCAAAAGCGGCTGAATCCAAGAAGAATCAGACAACTGAGACGAAGAAGGACAGCAGTAAGAACAACAGCAGCAGTTCTAACAGCAGTGCATCGTCAGATTATGTTTTGCCGGGCAGCAGCAGTCAGTACCTGTCAGCTTCCGATGTGAAGAATCTTTCCAGCTATCAGCTGATGATCGCACGTAATGAGATTTATGCCCGTCATGGACGTAAGTTCAACGACAGTGAACTTCAGGCTTATTTCAACGGCAAGTCCTGGTATAAGGGCACTGTGAATCCGGAAGATTTCTCTACATCTGTATTTAATGATTACGAAATTAAGAATATTCAGTTAATTCAGTCTTATGAATAACACACAGGAGACTGTCGTACGAAGGAAGAAAAGTGCGGCAGTCTCTTTTTTATGTAAAAAATTAATATACAGAACAGAAACTTGTTGACAGAACTTGAAAATTATGTTAATATATATTACTGCATTATTATGGTATATTAGGCGCATTAGCCTGATAAGCAGATAGAACTTGTTGATTTATCATTCAGGGAGTGAAAAACGTCAATGAATAAAAGCAGAATTAAACCGGTTAAATCAGGTAGAAACATCCGTATGAGCTATTCCCGTCAGAAGGAAGTTCTTGAGATGCCGAATCTCATTGAAGTTCAGAAAAATTCCTACGATTGGTTCCTGAAGAAGGGCCTGAAGGAAGTTTTTGAAGACATTTCTCCAATCACAGACTACAGTGGTCATCTTAGTCTTGAGTTCACAGATTTCAGTTTATGTGAAGAGGAAGCAAAGTATTCCATCGAGGAATGTAAAGAGCGTGATGCAACATATGCGGCACCTTTAAAGGTGAAAGTTCGTTTAATTAATAAAGAAACAGATAGTTTCAGCGAGCATGAGATCTTCATGGGAGATCTGCCGCTGATGACAGCAACAGGTACATTCGTTATCAATGGTGCTGAGCGAGTTATCGTCAGCCAGCTGGTACGTTCCCCTGGTATTTACTATGGTGTGGGTCATGATAAGCTTGGTAAGGAGCTTTACTCCGCAACTGTTATCCCGAACCGTGGTGCATGGCTGGAATATGAGACAGATTCCAACGATATTTACTATGTACGTGTGGACAGAACACGTAAGGTACCTGTTACAGTGCTGATCCGTGCACTGGGTGTTGGTACGAACCAGGAGATCATCGATCTCTTCGGTGAGGAACCAAAGATCATGGCAACACTGTCCAGCAACAAAGATGTATCAGACAGTTACCAGAGCGGTCTGCTTGAATTATACAAGAAGATCCGTCCGGGTGAACCTCTGGCTGTAGAAAGTGCTGAGAGTCTGATCAATGCGATGTTCTTCGATCCTAGAAGATATGATCTGGCTAAGGTTGGCCGTTATAAGTTCAACAAGAAGCTGGCATTGAAGAACCGTATCACAGGTTTTGCACTGGCTGAAGATGTTGTAGATGAGACAACAGGCGAGATTATTGCAGAAGCAGACACAATGGTAACAGAAGATCTGGCTCAGAAGATCCAGAATGCAGGTGTTGCTGCTGTGTATGTTCAGACAGAAGAACGTGTTGAGAAGGTCCTCTCCAACATGATGGTAGAGCTTACTAGTTTCGTGGATGTTGATCCAGAAACACTGGGCATTACTGAGAAGTATGTTTATTATCCGGTTCTTCGTCAGATCCTTGATGAGAACGAAGACATTGAAGATATTAAGGATGCAATTAAGAAGAACGCAGCAGATCTTGTTCCTATGCATATCACAAAGGAAGATATCTTTGCTTCTATCAACTACAACATGCATCTTGAATATGGTGTGGGCAATGCAGATGATATTGACCATTTGGGCAACCGTCGTATCAGAGCTGTCGGCGAGCTGCTTCAGAACCAGTACAGAATCGGCCTTTCCAGAATGGAACGTGTGGTACGTGAACGTATGACAACACAGGATCTGGAAGGTGTTTCTGCACAGTCTCTGATCAATATCAAGCCTGTAACTGCAGCAGTGAAGGAATTCTTCGGAAGCTCCCAGCTGTCACAGTTCATGGATCAGAATAACCCACTTTCCGAGTTAACACATAAGAGACGTCTTTCTGCCCTGGGTCCTGGCGGTCTTTCACGAGACAGAGCCGGTTTCGAAGTTCGAGACGTACATTATACACATTACGGCAGAATGTGTCCTGTCGAGACGCCTGAAGGTCCTAACATCGGTCTGATCAACTCCCTTGCAAGTTTCGCAAGAATCAATCAGTACGGTTTCATCGAGGCACCTTACAGAATCCTTGACAAGACAGATCCTAAGAATCCGCGTGTTACAGATGAGGTTGCTTATCTGACAGCCGATGAAGAAGATAAGTTCAGAGTTGCACAGGCCAATGAGCCAATCGATGAGAACGGTTACTTCGTGAACAAGACAGTTTCCGGTCGTTATCGTGAAGAGACAACATCTTTCCAGCGTTCACAGGTGGATCTGATGGATGTATCTCCTAGAATGGTATTCTCTGTTGCGACATCTATGATTCCTTTCCTGCAGAACGATGATGCGAACCGTGCCCTGATGGGTTCCAACATGCAGCGTCAGGCCGTTCCTTTGATGCTGACTGACTCACCGGTAGTCGGCACAGGTATGGAAGCCAAAGCAGCCGTAGACTCAGGTGTCTGCGTTGTTGCAAAACGCGGCGGTGTTGTAGAGCGCTCCGCATCTAATGAAGTCATTATCAAGGCTGATGACGGTACAAGAGACACTTACAAGCTGCTCAAGTTCTCCGGATCCAACCAGGGTGCATGCTACAACCAGCGTCCGATTGTATTCAGAGGCGACAGAGTAGAAAAAGGCGATGTTCTGGCCGATGGTCCTTCTACATCACAGGGTGAATTAGCCCTTGGTAAGAACCCACTGATCGGTTTCATGACATGGGAAGGCTACAACTTCGAGGATGCCGTTCTGTTAAGTGAACGCCTTGTACAGGAAGATGTTTATACATCTATCCATATTTCCGAATACGAAGCAGAAGCCAGAGATACAAAGCTCGGACCTGAAGAGATCACACGTGATGTACCGGGTGTCGGTGATGATGCGCTGAAGAACCTGGATGAAAGAGGTATCATCCGTGTTGGTGCTGAGGTTCGTGCCGGAGATATCCTTGTTGGTAAGGTTACACCAAAGGGTGAAACAGAGCTGACAGCAGAAGAAAGACTGCTCCGTGCCATCTTTGGTGAGAAAGCACGTGAAGTCAGAGATACATCCCTGAAGGTACCGCATGGTGAATATGGTATCATTCTGGATGCAAAGGTATTTACAAGAGAAAACGGTGATGAACTGTCACCTGGTGTTAATCAGTGTGTACGTGTTTATATTGCACAGAAGAGAAAGATTTCCGTTGGTGATAAGATGGCCGGCCGACATGGTAATAAGGGTGTCGTTTCCCGTATTCTGCCTGTTGAAGATATGCCATTCCTTCCAAACGGTCGTCCGCTTGATATCGTGCTGAACCCTCTGGGCGTGCCTTCACGTATGAATATCGGACAGGTCCTGGAAATCCATCTTGGTCTTGCTGCAAGAGCACTTGGATTCAAGATTGAGACACCTGTGTTCAATGGTGCCGATGAAAATGACATCATGGATACACTGGAACTGGCCAATGATTATGTCAATACATCCTGGGAAGAATTCTCCGCGAAGTGGAAAGATACCCTGGATGAAAAAGTATACAATTATCTTGATGAGAACAAGGCTTACAGAGAAGAGTGGAAGGGTGTTCCGATCAGCCGTACAGGTAAGGTTCAGTTAAGAGACGGCCGTACAGGTGAAGAATTCGACAGCCCGGTTACAATCGGTTTCATGCATTATCTGAAACTGCATCATCTGGTTGATGATAAGATCCATGCACGTTCCACAGGTCCTTATGCCCTTGTTACACAGCAGCCTCTTGGTGGTAAAGCTCAGTTCGGCGGACAGCGTTTCGGTGAAATGGAGGTTTGGGCACTGGAAGCATACGGTGCAGCATATACACTTCAGGAAATCCTGACATTCAAGTCCGATGATGTGACAGGTCGTGTGAAAGCATACGAAGCCATCATCAAGGGCGAGAATATTTCCGAGCCGGGTATTCCTGAATCCTTCAAGGTATTGCTCAAAGAGCTGCAGTCACTGGCACTGGATGTCAGAGTCCTTCGTGATGACCAGACAGAAGTTGAACTTGGTGAAACGGTTGATTACGGTGATGACGATTTCAACAGCATCATGCAGGGCGATGGCGGTTTCAGATTTGATACAGAAGAATCCCTTGGCGATTATGTCCACAAACAGCAGACTGTCAACAGTGATGGTGAGTTTGTAGATGTTGAAGATGAGGGCAGTGCCGATGACGATACAGAAGAGTTTTATGGAGAAGATTCTGACAACGAATAGAGAAGGGAGTGCCATTCATGCCAGAAACAGTTAGTAATGAAGCTTATCAGCCAATGACTTTCGACGCCATTAAGATTGGTCTGGCTTCCCCTGAGAAGATCAGACAGTGGTCCCATGGCGAAGTCAAGAAGCCTGAAACGATTAACTATAGAACATTAAAGCCTGAGAAGGATGGTCTGTACTGCGAAAAGATTTTCGGACCTAGCAAGGACTGGGAATGCCATTGCGGTAAGTACAAGAAGATCCGTTACAAAGGCGTAGTCTGCGATCGATGCGGCGTTGAAGTTACAAAATCCAGCGTTCGTCGTGAACGTATGGGCCACATTGAGCTTGCAGCTCCGGTTTCTCATATCTGGTATTTCAAGGGTATCCCTAGCCGTATGGGTCTGATCCTGGATATGACACCGAGAAACCTTGAGAAGGTTCTGTACTTTGCATCCTATGTTGTGCTGGATAAAGGCAGCACAACACTGGAGAACAAGCAGGTATTATCTGAGAAGGAATACCAGGAAGAGTGCAAGAACTTCGGTGAAGACAGTTTCCGTGTAGGTATGGGTGCAGAAGCGATTATGGAGCTTCTGCAGGCCATTGACCTTGAAACAGAGGCTGTTCAGCTCAAGAAAGACCTGAAGACATCTTCAGGCCAGAAACGTGCAAGAATCATCAAACGTCTGGAAGTTGTTGAAGCTTTCAGAAGCTCAGGCAACAAGCCTGAATGGATGATCATGACCGTTATTCCGGTTATTCCTCCGGATATCCGTCCAATGGTACAGTTAGACGGCGGACGTTTTGCAACATCCGATTTAAATGATCTGTACAGACGAATCATTAACAGAAATAACAGACTGAAACGTCTTCTTGAACTGGGCGCACCTGACATTATCGTCAGAAATGAAAAGCGTATGCTTCAGGAAGCGGTTGATGCCCTGATCGATAACGGTCGTCGTGGTCGTCCTGTTACAGGTCCTGGCAACAGAGCGCTGAAATCTCTTTCAGATATGTTAAAAGGTAAACAGGGCCGTTTCCGTCAGAACCTTCTTGGTAAACGTGTTGACTACTCAGGTCGTTCCGTTATCGTCGTTGGTCCTGAACTGAAACTGTATCAGTGCGGTCTGCCGAAGGAAATGGCTATCGAGCTGTTCAAGCCTTTCGTCATGAAAGAACTCGTATCCAGAGGCATTGCACACAACATTAAGTCTGCCAAGAAGATGGTAGAACGTCTTCAGACAGAAGTTTGGGATGTACTGGAAGATGTTATCAAAGAACATCCGGTTATGCTGAACCGTGCACCTACACTGCATCGTCTTGGTATCCAGGCCTTCGAACCTGTACTGGTAGAAGGTAAGGCAATCAAGCTGCATCCGCTGGCTTGTACAGCTTTCAACGCCGATTTCGATGGTGACCAGATGGCTGTCCATGTACCGCTGTTTGTAGAAGCTCAGGCAGAATGCCGTTTCATCCTGCTTTCTCCAAACAACTTGTTGAAACCTTCCGATGGTGCGCCTGTAGCCGTTCCTTCACAGGATATGGTCCTTGGTATCTACTATCTGACACTTGAGAAGCCTGGGGATAAAGGTGAAGGTATGTTCTTCAAGGATGTCAATGAAGCACTCCTTGCTTATGAGAACCACATTATCACACTTCAGGCTCCGATTAAGGTCAGAAGAACAGGTATCGTAGGCGGAGAAGAGGTAACAAGAGTTGTTTCCTCCACACTGGGCCGTTTCATCTTCAATGAAGGTATTCCTCAGGACCTTGGCTATGTAGACAGAGAGAACCGTGATAATGACCTTGTACCGGAGATCAACTTCCTGGTAGCGAAGAAACAGCTGAAGCAGATCATTGACAAGTGTATTCATACACATGGTGCAACAAAGACTGCGGAAGTTCTGGACTACATCAAAGCAACAGGTTATAAATATTCAACAATCAGTGCCATCACTGTATCTATTTCAGATATGACAGTGCCTGAAGCTAAGAAAGAGCTTCTTGCAAGTGCTGAAGCAACAATTTCCAAGATTACAGCACAGTACCGTCGTGGTCTTGTTACAGACGAAGAACGTTACAAAGCTGTTATCGAGACATGGAAACAGACAGATGACCAGCTGACAAAGGCTCTGTTGGATGGTCTTGACAAATACAACAACATTTACATGATGGCCGATTCAGGTGCCCGTGGTTCCAACCAGCAGATCAAACAGCTGGCCGGCATGCGTGGTCTGATGGCTGATACATCAGGCCGTATCATCGAGTTGCCGATCAAATCCAACTTCCGTGAAGGTCTTGACGTACTGGAGTACTTCATTTCTGCCCATGGTGCCAGAAAGGGTATGTCCGATACAGCCCTCCGTACAGCCGATTCAGGTTACCTGACACGTCGTCTTGTTGATGTATCCCAGGATCTGATCATTCGTGAAATCGACTGTAGCGAAGATTCAGAGAACATTCCGGGTATGTGGATCGATGCATTCATGGATGGCCGTGAAGTTATCGAAAGTCTGGAAGAACGTATGACTGGTCGTTACGCTGCTGCCGATATCGTAGATCCTGCAACAGGTGAAGTCCTTGTAAAAGCAGATCACATGATCACACCAAAGCGTGCAGCTATGGTTGCAGAAGCAGGCGTGACAAAGGTGAAGATTCGTACAGCACTTTCCTGTCGTTCACATCTTGGTATCTGTGCGAAGTGTTACGGTGCCAACATGGCAACTGGTCAGGTTGTTCAGGTGGGTGAAGCTGTCGGTATTATCGCCGCTCAGTCCATCGGTGAACCTGGTACACAGCTGACAATGCGTACTTTCCATACCGGTGGTGTTGCCGGTGATGATATCACACAGGGTCTTCCTCGTGTCGAAGAACTTTTCGAGGCAAGAAAACCAAAGGGTCTTGCCATCATCGCAGAGTTCGGCGGTACAGTTTCTATCCGCGATACGAAGAAGAAACGTGAAATCGTTATTACAAACGACGAGACAGGTGATTCCAAAGCATACCTCATCCCTTACGGTTCCCGTATCAAGGTTCAGGAGGGACAGGTACTTGAAGCCGGTGATGAACTGACAGAAGGTAGCGTCAACCCACATGATATTCTGAGAATCAAAGGCGTGCGTGCGGTTCAGGATTACATGATCCAGGAAGTACAGCGTGTATACCGTCTGCAGGGTGTTGAAATCAATGATAAGCACGTTGAGGTTATCGTTCGTCAGATGCTGAAGAAGATTCGTATCGAGAACAGCGGAGATACAGAATTCCTGCCTGGTACACTGGTTGACGTCCTTGACTTCGAGGAAATCAACGAGAACCTCAAGGAACTGGGTGAGAGACCGGCTGAAGGTGTCCAGGTTATGCTTGGTATCACAAAGGCTTCTCTTGCTACAAACTCCTTCCTGTCAGCCGCTTCCTTCCAGGAGACAACAAAAGTCCTGACAGAAGCTGCTATTAAGGGTAAGGTTGACCCACTGATCGGTCTGAAAGAAAATGTTCTTCTCGGCAAGCTGATTCCTGCCGGTACAGGTATGAAGCGTTATCGTACCATCAAACTGGATTCAGAAATCGACGAGAATGAAGAACTGACACTGGCCGATGATGACGATGCATATCTTGATCTCAGCGACGGCATCTCAGGTGAAGAAGCAGATGAAGATATGGCTGAAACAGAAGAAACAGCTGTTGAAACTGCACCTGAAGAAGCAGAAGATGATGCATTCGACGGTGAATCTGAAGACGATACAACAGATGAAAACTAATCGTTATGAAGGTTTTGAACTTTCATTAACATAATACAAGTCTAAGAAGCAGTATGGTTGCTGATCACATCGTATCAAAGGCCATACTGCTTTTTTACTATCTGCTTTCATAAAACAGGCCTTTGCGGGATGACGACAGGCCTGAATCATGGATACGGAGGCGTAAAGGTGAATAAAAAACTGAATGTGAAAGGTTTTTGTATGGATCTGGCCTATGATCTGGTTGGTTCCGTATTGTATGCAGCCGGTATTGTCTGCTTTGTTAATCCGGCGAATATGGCTCCGGGCGGGATGTCCGGTGTGGCCATTTTGTTAAATTATCTTTGGGGACTGCCAATCGGTACCATGACCATTGTGCTGAACATCCCTCTGCTGATTTTGTCCTATATTTTCCTTGGCAAATCTCTGACATGGAAAACAGTGAAATCACTGGTGATCAGCAGTTTAATGGTGGATTTGGTCATGGCCAGATATGCACCGATTTATGCAGGTGACCGAATGATTGGCGGCGTTTTTGGCGGTGTACTGATGGGTGCCGGTCTGGCGATTATTTTCCTGCGGGGTTCCACAACCGGCGGTACGGATATTATTTCTTTCCTTGTGAAGAAGTGGTATCCTCATGTGCCTATCGGCCGAATGATCATGGTGGTGGACTGCATTATCATTGGTGTATCTGTCCTTGTATTCGGCAATCTGGAATCTGCCCTGTATGGTCTGATTTCCCTGTATTGCTGTTCTATGGTCATTGACAGTATTATTTATGGTCTGGACAAAGGCAGTATGGTGATGGTAGTTTCAGAGAAGAATGATGAAATCGCGGCACAGATCATGGATGAACTGGAACGCGGCGTTACCTTGCTGAAAGGCCAGGGAGCCTATACCGGTACGGACAGGGATGTGCTGATGTGTGCAGTACGCAAGCAGCAGTTTGCCAGAGTCCGGGCGATCATTTACGAAAAAGACCCGAATGCTTTTGTGATTGTCAGTGAAACCAGTGAAGTTTTGGGCGAGGGATTCAAACAAGTGTCCGGCCTATAAAGACAAATGTTTATTTGTCTTTAGCACAATGACAAAGTGAAGAGATATGACTGGAAACTGTTGACAAATGAAAGTCATAATAATAAAATTGAACGTAAAGCATGAGAGAAGGAGGATTTAAAATGAAAAAGTTAGTTAGTTTCATGTTAGTTGCTGCTATGGTAGCGGCAACATTAACTGGCTGCGGCAGTTCAGATAATGCAAAGTCAACTGAGGCAGCTGGCGAATCAAGTGCAGCTGGCGAATCAAGTGCCGCTGCAGGTACAACATTTAAGATTGGTGGTATCGGCCCTGTGACAGGCGGTGCTGCTCTGTACGGTCTGGCAGTACAGCGTGGTGCGCAGATTGCTGTTGACGAGATCAACGCAGCAGGCGGTATCAATGGTACTCAGATTGAATTCAATTTCCAGGATGATGAAGCAGATGCTGAGAAGTCAGTTAACGCTTACAACTCCCTGAAAGACTGGGGTATGCAGATGCTGATGGGTACAGTAACAAGTACACCATGTGTTTCTGTAGCTGCTAAGACAGCAGAAGACAATATGTTCCAGTTAACACCATCCGGTTCATCCGTAGAATGTGTACAGAGCGACAACGCATTCCGTGTATGTTTCTCTGACCCAGACCAGGGTAAGAAATCCGCACAGTACATCGGCGAACACAAACTGGCTACAAAGGTAGCAGTTATCTATGATAGCTCTGATACTTATTCAACAGGTATCTATGAATCTTTTAAGAGCGAAGCAGCTAATCAGGGTATCGAAGTTGTAGCAGAAGGTGCATTCACTGCTGATAACAAGACAGACTTCTCTGTTCCTCTTCAGCAGGCACAGGCAGCTGGTGCAGAACTTGTTTTCCTGCCAATCTACTATACAGAAGCTTCTCTGATCATTACACAGGCTAACAAGATGGGCTATGCACCACAGTTCTTTGGTTGTGACGGTCTTGATGGTCTGATCGGTGTTGAAAACTTCGACCAGTCTCTGGCAGAAGGCGTTATGCTTCTGACACCATTTGCAGCAGATGCTCAGGATGATCTGACACAGAAATTCGTTTCTGCATACAAGGACAAATACGGCGAAACACCTATCCAGTTCGCAGCTGATGCATACGATGCCATCTATGCCATCAAGCTTGCAGCTGAGAAAGAGAATGTGACACCTGATATGAGTGTTTCTGATATTTGCGAAGCTATGAAGAAGGGCATGACAGAGATCTCTCTTGAAGGTCTGACAGGTACAATCACATGGACAGCATCCGGTGAACCTGATAAGGAACCTAAGGCTGTTAAGATTGAAAACGGTGCTTACACAGCCATGGAATAATCGGTGTGTCTGACGCGATTGTACAATCGATTTAGATTTTACTAAAAGATAAAGGGGACAGGATTTTCCTGAGCGGGAATTGAAGTGGATTCCTGAAGGAAGATCTGTCCTCTTTTTTATCAGGGACATGGAGAATTACCGGACAGGCCGGACGGTCGGACTGGATACCGAACTGCGTTGGCAAGACATCATAGCATAGCTATAACTTCTGATTAGAGCTGATATCAGCAATCGTTATAACCTGCATTTATGAGGCGGAAGTCAAAAGGTTGAATTCAGATTTTTCATGTGCTATACTTTTTGATAAGTATCTAAAAAAATACAACAGAGAGGTGTTATTATGCAATTTATTTCTTATTTGATTAATGGCATCAGTCTGGGAAGTGTTTATGCGATTATTGCTCTGGGGTATACAATGGTATACGGCATTGCCAAGATGCTGAACTTTGCCCACGGTGATATCATCATGGTCGGCAGCTATGTGGTTTACATTGCTGTCAGCTCTCTTGGACTGAATCCGATTCTTTCGGTGGTTATATCAGCCATTGCCTGCCTTGTTCTGGGTGTTGTTATTGAGAAGGTGGCCTACAAGCCTCTGCGACATGCATCCAAATTGGCCGTATTGATTACTGCCATCGGTGTCAGCTATTTTCTTCAGAACGTAGCACTGCTGATATTTGGTGCCAATACGAAGTCCTTTACATCCGTTGTACCGGCGGTTTCTCTGAAACTGGGATCTCTGACAATCACAGCTGAGACAATTGTTACCATTTTAGCCTGTGTGATTATCATGATCTGTCTGACTTTATTTATCAATAAGACAAAGGCCGGACATGCCATGCAGGCTGTATCTGAAGATCAGGATGCGGCACAGCTCATGGGTATCAATGTCAATGCGACAATTTCCCTGACATTTGCTATTGGTTCAGCACTGGCTGCCGTTGCCGGTGTGCTCCTTTGTTCCGCATATCCGTCCTTGACACCTTATACAGGTGCCATGCCGGGTATCAAAGCCTTCGTTGCCGCTGTATTCGGCGGTATCGGCTCTATTCCGGGTGCGCTGATCGGCGGTATCCTTCTTGGTGTGATCGAGATCCTTTCCAAAGCCTATATTTCTTCACAGCTGTCAGATGCCATTGTATTCGGTGTCCTGATCGTTGTTCTGGTTGTGAAGCCGACAGGTATCCTTGGTAAGGTAATACAGGAGAAGGTGTAGGTGACAGTGATGAAGAAGAAATTGAACAAAACAACAAAGAGCAATCTGATTACATATGCAATGGTGATCATTGTCTATATTATTGTACAGCTGCTTGTTTCAGGCGGAGCCGTTTCCAGTCTGATGAAAGGCCTGCTTGTGCCATTATGTGTTTATTCCATTCTGGCTGTTTCACTGAACTTAACAGTCGGTATTCTCGGTGAGCTGAGCCTTGGTCATGCAGGTTTCATGTGTATAGGTGCTTTTACAAGTGCGACATTCTCAAAGCTTACCAATGGTGTGATCCAGCCTGCAGGGTTCAGATTTTTCCTGGCAATTCTTGTGGGTGCGGTATTTGCAGGTATCTTTGGTCTTTTGATCGGTATTCCTGTTCTGAGACTGAAAGGCGATTACCTGGCCATCGTTACACTGGCTTTTGGTGAGATCATTAAGAACATTGTCAATGTTATTTATCTTGGCCGTGACAGTCATGGTATTCACTTTTCTATCAAAGATGCTGCCTCCCTTGGAATGGATGCGGACGGTGAGATGATCATCAAAGGCCCTCAGGGTATCACGGGTACACCGACGGATTCCACATTTACCATCGGTATTGTCCTGATTCTTGTGACATTATTCATTGTTTTGAATCTGATTCATTCCAGATCCGGACGTGCGATTATGGCGATTCGTGATAACCGTATTGCAGCAGAATCTGTTGGTATTAATATCACAAAGTATAAGTTGATGGCATTTTCCATCTCAGCTGCACTGGCAGGCGTGGCAGGTGTGCTTTATGCCCACAATCTGTCCACGCTGACAGCTCTGCCGAAGAACTTTGGCTACAATATGTCTATCATGATTCTTGTATTTGTTGTTCTCGGTGGTATCGGCAATATCCGTGGTTCCATTATCGCTGCAGTTCTGCTGACAATGCTGCCTGAACTTTTACGAGGTCTGAACGACTTCCGTATGCTGATTTATGCTATTGTACTGATTGCGACAATGATTATTACGAACAATGAGAAGATCATGAATACAATCCGTCGTTTCCTGCCGAAGAAGCAGGCACAGCCGGTAAAGGAGGAGACGAAATAATGGCAATGCTTGAAGTGAAGAACTTAGGAATATCCTTTGGCGGTCTGCGTGCGGTAGACGGTCTGGATATGACAATCGAAAAGGGTGAGCTGTACGGATTGATCGGACCGAATGGCGCCGGCAAGACCACCGCTTTCAATATGTTGACAGGTGTCTACAAACCGACAGACGGCGTGATCAAGCTGGATGGTGAAGACATCACAGGCAAGAGTACTATTGAGATCAATAAGGCAGGTGTCGCCCGTACATTCCAGAATATACGTCTTTTCTCGGAATTATCTGTTTTGGACAATGTCAAAGTCGGCCTGCACAATCATTACAAATATTCTACAATCGCAGGTATCTTAAGACTGCCTGCTTACCGTAAGGCAGAGAAGGAAATGGATGCGAAAGCCATGGAGCTTCTGAAGGTGTTTAATCTTCAGGATGAATGGGATTACAAAGCATCCAATCTTCCATATGGTAAACAGCGTAAGCTGGAGATTGCCCGTGCCCTTGCAACGGAACCGAAGCTTCTGCTTCTGGATGAACCGGCAGCCGGCATGAACCCGAATGAAACAGGAGAACTGATGGATACCATCCAGTTCGTATGCAAGAACTTTGATATGACGGTTCTTCTGATTGAACATGATATGAAGCTTGTATCCGGTATTTGCCAGAAACTGACAGTATTGAACTTCGGTCAGGTACTGGCTCAGGGCAAGACAAGTGATGTTTTAAATGACCCGAAGGTTATCAAGGCCTATCTGGGAGAATAAGGAGAGTAGTATCATGTCAATGTTAAAAGTCACAGATTTACAGGTATATTACGGTGTGATCCAGGCGTTGAAAGGCATCTCCTTTGAAGTTAATGAAGGAGAAGTTATTGCGTTGATCGGTGCCAATGGCGCCGGCAAGACAACCATCCTGCATACCGTTACCGGCCTGATCAATCAGAAAGCCGGCAAGATAGAATTTGAAGGCAAGGATATTTCCCATACACCGGCCTATAAGATTGTAGCAGAGGGCATGGCTCATGTGCCGGAAGGCAGAAGGGTCTTTGCAGAACTCTCTGTTTATGATAATCTAATGATGGGAGCCTATACACGCAAAGATAAGAAAGAAATCGCAGAGACACTGGCAATGGTTTACAAGCGTTTCCCACGTCTTGAGGAACGTAAGAAACAGATGGCCGGTACATTGAGCGGCGGTGAGCAGCAGATGCTGGCTATGGGCCGAGCGCTGATGTCCAAGCCGAAGATCATCCTGATGGATGAGCCTTCCATGGGTCTTTCTCCGATTTTCGTTAATGAGATTTTCGATATCATCAAGGCTGTCAGTGCCAGCGGTACGACAGTTCTTCTGGTAGAACAGAATGCCAAGAAGGCACTGTCTATTGCTGACAGAGCTTACGTCCTTGAGACAGGCAAGATTATCCTTGAAGGCGATGCAAAGGTATTGATGAATGATGAGAGAGTCAAGAAAGCTTATTTAGGCGAATAGAGGCATCTCTGAAGGAGGGGTTTTATGGGCAGCAACAGAATCATTACAATTGCAAGACAGTACGGCAGCGGCGGTAAGACCGTTGGTCAGATGCTGGCCAAAGATCTGGGCATCGACTGTTACGACCGTGAGATTTTGCGTATGGCTTCTGATGACAGTGGTCTGAATCTGCAGATGTTCGGCAATCCGGATGAACGCCGCAGAAACACATTTCTGACCCGGGCCATCAAGAAAGTCTACAAAGGTGAAGTGATTCCGCCGGATAGTGATGATTTTGCATCATCTGACAATCTTTTCAACTATCAGGCAAAGATTCTGAAAGAACTTGCAGAACAGGAATCTTATGTTGTCATCGGGCGATGTGCGGATTTCATTCTGAGAGACAATCCGAATGTTGTCAGCGTCTTCATCCATGCACCATTTGATTACTGTGTAGACCGCGGTCTTGAGAAACAGAGCATGACAAGGGCGCAGATGGAGAAATACATCCAGAAGACAGACAAGCAGAAGGGCGATTACTACATGTATCACACAGGCCAACATTGGTCCGATGCACGTAACTATGATCTCTGTCTGGACAGCAGCAAGCTGGGGTTTGAGGGATGTGTAGAGGCGATCAAGGCTTATATGGCGGTTCGCTTTAAAGAGCAATAATAAAAAACGGGCTGCGAAGCCTATTTAGTACTAGAAAAGCAACACTATGAATGATTTATTTATGAATTCGTTCATAGTATTGCTTTTTTTCTTATGATTCTGAAAAGCAGATTGGTATCCGGATGGCTTATTACATGATTATGTATGGAATAAAATTAAAGTGGAAGTAGATGATGACGAAGATGATGAATACTAAAAAGAGTTTATGTATACTATGGTTGCTACTGGCATATTACCTATGATATTATAATTAACAAGAATATTAATTTATTGATTGACGAGCGGAAAGAAGGCATAAAATGACAACAGAGCAGCAGTACATCGCATCATTAGATATAGAAGCATCCTACAATCTGGCCAAGCAGATGGAGGCCTACCGCACGAATCCTGTTCTCGGCTACCGACCGGCGGGCTCAAAGGCAGAGTTTGAGACCGGGGAGATGCTGAAGTCTTATATGGAAGATTTGGGACTATCCAATGTCCGCAAGGATGAGATTAAAGTGGACGGTTGGGAGTTTGAGAAGGCGGTTTTAGCCTATGCAGATGCAGCAGGCGAGAGACAGGAAGTTCAACTGGGTGCTTATCAGACGGATTTTGTGACAAAAGGCGCAGAAACATTTCAGGTTGTTTACGTGGGTAAAGGCGGCGAGAAAGATTATGCCGATAAGGATGTGACAGGAAAGATTGTGCTGGCGGAGATCAACCAGAGAGATGAATGGTGGATTAATTTTCCGGTGTATCAGGCCCATGAGAAAGGGGCAAAAGCGCTGATCGCTGTTCAAATCGGCGGATATGGACAGGTAGACGAGAAGGCTTTGAATGCCCAGGATATAGCGGGACCTCCGGAGGCAGCAGCTTTTTCTATGTCCTTTGAAGATTCTGAGAAATTGAAGGCATGCCTGGATGAAAAAGGTGAGATTACCGTCACTCTGGATGCCAGCAGCCGGGTCATGCGGGATGTTTCTACTTATAATATTCTCGGGGAGATTCCGGGCAGACGATCGGATCGAATGATTCTTCTGTCGGCTCATTACGATTCCTATTTCAGCGGTTTTCAGGATGACAACACGGCGGTGGCCATGATGCTTGGCATTGCCCGGGCTTTCATTAAAATGGGCTATCAGCCGGAGAATACATGGGTATTCTGCGCCATGGCTGCGGAAGAATGGGGCATTGCCGATTCCAAGTACGACTGGTCAACCGGCGCTTATGCGGAGGTGTTTAATGTCCATCCGGAATGGGCGGGCAAAGTGATCGGTGATTTCAATTTTGAATTGCCGGCACTTTCCAACGGCAATCTGGATGGTATTCGCTGTACATATGAATACAAAGACTTTTTTGAAGATACATTAAAGACACTGCCGGCACTTTCACCGGCCTATCCGGAAGGTGTTCTTGTATCGGCACCGATTGAAACCTGGTCGGATGATTTTTCCGTGGCTATCAGCGGCATTCCATCCATGGTCAATGAATTCAGTGCAGGTTCATTTATGACTACACACTATCACTCGCAGTATGACAGCGATGCATATTATAATGAAGCGGCTTACCGATTCCATCATGAACTTTACGGTCTGCTTTTGATGCATCTGGACAGACAGTCTGTGGCACCGCTTAATTTTGCGGAAGTTTTTGAGCAGGCATCTGCCAGCCTGGATGTGCTGATGTGTCAGAAATCCGGCAGCAGGGTTACTGCACTTTTGAATCTTCTGGGTCAGACAGAAGAGGTGGCAGAAGAAGTTTATGACCGTATTTATGATATCAATGAGGCTGGAGTGGATTCTGAACAATGCCGCGAGGCTGAGAATATTCTGCTGAAAGTATTCAAGATGGCTCAGGACAAATATGTTCGTCTCACATGGGAAGATGCGGTTGTGTTTCCGCAGGAGGCGGCTCAGAATAATCTGCGGTATCTGAAAAAAGCCATTCGCGCTTTGAAGCGTAAGACACCGGATGCCGAGGCAGCTTTTGAAGCTTTATATGAGATTGATAACAATGCCTATGCTTTCCAGTTTTCAAAACAGGTCTATGAGCGGTTTACAGATTATGTTCTTGACCAGAATTCAGACCGTCTTCGGTGGGGACGGGGACGCATTGTACATCATGAAAATCTCTATGATTTGGTGGCACAATTAATGGATAAATATCATCAGGGAGCGACAGATTTTTCAGATGAGATCGTGGAGCTTGAAAAGGTTGCAAAACGGCAGAAAGCCTACCTTAGAGATGATATCGAATACATGCTGCAGTCCACAGAGAAAATGTTGCTATTGCTTCAGGCAGCCAATGAACGGCTGAAAAATATACAGGAGAAAAATTAATTATTATGGAAAGTGAAAGACTATATCAGGTGCAGAAAGAGGACTTGCCGAAACTGGAGAATTTGCTGACGCAGTGTTTTAGAGAGGACCCGCTTTATCATAGCCTGATTCCAAACAAAGACGTCAGGGAAAGACTGATGCCGGAGCTTTTTAAATGTGATCTGACGGAGTTCTATGAATGCTGTGATATTTATGCAGACAGCCCGGAATGCAACAGTCTGTTGGTGGTTTCCGATGAAATGGAACCCTATGAGCATTTATTTAAAGCGTATTTTACAGAAATTGCGGCAGCATTAAAGACGGATGGTTATCTTCTAAAAGAAGATGCTTCCATGCATACATTCTGGAATTTCATTCTGGGGAGGGATTACCTGAATTCTGCATGGACAGACCAGCTGCATCAGAAACATCGCCTTCATGTAATTTATCTGGCGGTGCGACCGAATATGCAGCATCATGGGTTAGCGGATGTGCTGATGAATGAGGTGATTCGATATGCCGACAAACATCGGATGATGGTGTCTTTGGAGACGCACAATCCGGTGAATGTGGAATTTTATCAGCGTTTTGATTTCAAGGTTTTCGGTATTGTGCAGAAACACTTTGATCTGAAGCAGTACTGTCTGATCCGTGAAATCAGGAAAAAAGGGGAATAATTTGAAGGGAGCTTACATATGGAGAAGTATATGATCGCATTGGATCAGGGAACCACAAGTTCAAGGTGTATTTTATTTGATCATGGCGGACGGATTGCCGGAGTGGCACAGAAAGAATTTTCACAGATCTTTCCAAATCCAGGATGGGTGGAGCATGATCCGGAGGAAATCTGGCAGAGTATTCAGGATGTGATGGCAGAAGCCATGGGGAAGGCACATGTCACTGCGGAGAATATTGCCGGCATCGGTATTACCAATCAGCGTGAGACAACGGTTGTCTGGGATAAAAAGACGGGTAAACCGATTTACAATGCCATTGTCTGGCAGTGCAGAAGAACAGCACCTATCATTGAGGATTTGAAGGCAAAGGGCTATGAAGCCTTTATCAAGAAGACAACGGGGCTGATCCCGGATGCTTATTTTTCCGGGACAAAGATTAAATGGATTCTGGATCACGTGGAAGACGCCAGGGAGCGGGCCAAAAAGGGTGAACTGCTCTTTGGAACCATTGATACATGGCTGATCTGGAATCTGTCCGGCGGCAGGATCCATGTAACGGATTATACCAATGCCTCAAGAACCATGCTGTTTGATATTCACAGCCTTTGCTGGAATGAGCGTTTGCTGGAAGTTTTGGATATTCCGATGACTATGATGCCTGAAGTGAAATCGTCCAGCTGCATTTACGGGTATACAGATCCGGATGTGACCGGCGGCACCATCGCTATTTCAGGGGCAGCGGGGGATCAGCAGGCAGCTTTGTTTGGTCAATGTTGTTTTGAAGAAGGCATGGCCAAGAATACATATGGCACGGGATGTTTCCTGCTAATGAACACAGGACATCATGCCGTTGAATCTGAGCAGGGGCTCCTGACGACCATTGCAGCAGGCACGGATGAAAATGTGGAATATGCTCTGGAGGGCAGTGTATTTGTGGCAGGAGCGGCTATTCAGTGGTTAAGAGATGGCCTGGAGCTTTTGAAAAAATCATCGGAGTCGGAAGCATTTGCTGAAAGCGTGGATGATACGGCCGGCGGTTATGTGGTGCCTGCTTTTACGGGATTAGGTGCCCCTTATTGGGATCAGTATGCCAGAGGTGCGGTTGTCGGTATCACAAGAGGCTTTACAAAGGCCCACTTTATCCGGGCAACCCTGGAATCACTGGCTTATCAGGTCTATGATATACTGAAAGCTATGGAGAAGGATGCAGGTATTCTGCTGACGGATCTCAGGGTAGACGGCGGTGCATGTGCCAACAATTTCCTGATGCAGTTTCAGGCAGATCTTCTGGACCGACATGTGCTTCGGCCGGAATGCATTGAGACAACGGCCCTTGGCGCGGCGTATCTTGCAGGGCTGGCTGTGGGCTACTGGAAGGATAAGGATGAGATCAAACAGAATTGGTCGCTGTCCAGGACATTTATTCCGGATATGCAGAATGAGAAGCGTGAGAAACTGCTTCGGGGTTGGCATAAAGCGGTTCGATGTGCTTTTGATTGGGAAGAACACTAAAAAAAAGGGATATAAAGCAAACGTTTTGCTTTATATCCCTTTGATTTTTGCCGGGTGAGTGTTATGCTTACATCATGTTAATGGAGGTGTAATGAAATATGATAGTGGTATTTTTTGCGGTCAGCCTGTTGGCATCCATCGTGGGCTCCATCTGTGGTATCGGCGGTGGTGTGATCATCAAGCCGGTATTGGACGCCATGAATGTGATGAGCGTATCCTGTATCAGTTTTCTGTCCGGCTGTACGGTTCTGACTATGTCGGTGGTATCGGTATACAAGAACATGCGTGCCGGCAAGAAACTGAATCTTCGGATTGCGACCTTATTGGCCGTTGGTGCAGCCGTTGGTGGTGTGGCCGGCAAGATGATGTTTCAGGCGGTGAAGGCATCCGTGGGCAATGAGAATTTTGTAGGCATGGTGCAGGCTATCGTGCTGATTGGCGTGACAGGTATAACGTTTGTGTATACAATCTTTAAGAAGAAAATTCACACACTGACACTGAATAATGCAGCTGTGTGTGTGATTGTGGGCCTGGTGCTCGGCATTATGTCAAGTTTCCTTGGTATTGGCGGCGGCCCTATCAACCTGATGGTTCTGGGATTTCTCTTTTCGATGTCCACCAAAGAGTCAGCATTGGCATCCCTGTACATTATTGTCTTTTCACAGGTGACCAGTTTGGTTCAGACCGTCGTTACGGGAACGATTCCGCCTGTACAGCTGTCTTATCTTGTATTAATGGTCATCGGCGGTCTTCTGGGCGGTACGATTGGCAGTAAGATCAACAAGAAGATTGAGGATGAGAAAGTTGACAAATTGTTTATGGCATTGATGTTTATCATCATCTGCATCAATATTTACAATACTTATAAATTCGCAGTTGCTCTTTAAAAAGCAAACGTTTGCGTCAAAGTTTTAGCAGACTAAAATGGTTTTTGACCTTTTTAGTCTGCTTTTTTGTCACAAAAAGTCGGAATAAATTTCCAATTTTGTGTTAAAATTGAATATATCAAAATTGTATCGTTGAAAATACACAAAAAAATTTTTGTAAAATGTGCAAAAAGTAGGATAACGTTTGGATAAAATAGGCCTTATTTTAAACAAAAACTGTGTTAGGATAAGTATATCAAAAGAAACAAAGCATTGACAAAAAATGTAAAACATTTGTGCACATTATATAATTGTGTACAAAATGATAGGAGTGCAGATAAATGGCAGATAATCTTTTAGTTGTACATGGAGGCGGACCGACCGCAGTAATCAATGCATCTTTGTATGGCGTTATCCGTGAAGCTAAAAAGAATCCATCAATTGGAAAGGTTCTGGGAGCAATTGGCGGAACAGGCGCAATCTTTACAGAACAGTTTCTTGATCTGACAGCATTTTCAGATGAGAAGCTGAAACTTCTGCTTCACACACCGGCTTCGGCCATCGGATCATCCAGATATCCGCTGTATGAAGAAGATTATGCGAAGATGCCTGAGATTTTCAAGAAACACCATATCGGTTATGTTCTTTTAAATGGTGGGAATGGTACGATGGATGCATGTGAACATATTTATGAAGTTTGTCGGGATCACGGCATCGGTGTTGCAGGTATTCCGAAAACGGTGGATAATGATATTGCAATGACAGATCATGTACCGGGCTATGGCAGTGCCGCCAGATATCTGGCAGCAACGACACAGGAAGTCGGAGAGGATGTTAAGTCACTTCCAATCCATGTCAGTGTCATTGAGGCCATGGGAAGAAATGCCGGATGGATCACCGCAGCATCAGCCCTTGCAAGACGTAAGAAAGGTGATGCACCGCATCTGATCTATGTGCCGGAAAGACCATTCCATGAAGATGAATTTCTGGAAGATGTAGAAAGACTTTACAAGGAAAAAGGCGGCGTTGTTGTTGTTGCCAGTGAAGGTTTGACGAACGTCAATGGTGAATCCATTGTTCCTCCGATTTTCAAGAGCGACAGAGCTGTATATTATGGCGATGTCAGTGCTTATCTGGCTGAGTTGGTCATTAAGAAACTGGGTATCAAAGCCAGAAGTGAGAAACCGGGTATTTGCGGAAGAGCATCTATTGCCCTCCAGTCACCGGTGGACAGAGCAGAAGCAATTCTGGTAGGTGAGCTGGCTGTCAAAGCTGTGACTAGCGGCAATGGTGGACATATGATCGGCTTTAAACGTCAGCCCGGGGATATTTATCAGGTTGAACCGGTACTTGTACCGCTGAAGGATGTCATGCTTTATGAGAGAAAGCTTCCTGAAGCTTATATCAACGAGAGAGGCAATGACATCACGGATGAATTTGTGAAATGGTGCGAACCGCTGATCGGTGGCCCGCTTCCTGAATTCCTGAATTTCAGAGATTATATCTAAAAGTTTCTTATCCATATACTGGGAAGAGAATAGATGATACAATATAGGGAGGAAATTGTAACAATGAAACATATTTATCTGAATCTGAAGAGATTTGATATTCCAACAGAGGCAGGCGGCGTCAACCGCATCGCTTCGCCGGCGGAATGGGGACCATATATTGTCTCCCACACACAGGATCAGCTGGCGGCCTACAATCCAAAGGATGTAGAGTTTGCCATGTTTTTCCCGGAAGCCCATCTGATTGGTGCTGTTTCAGCAAGAAAAGCAGACAGTGCATTGAAGATCGGACCACAGAGTGTTCTGGGACAGGATACAGCCGTTGGCGGCAACTTCGGTGCCTTTACTTCAAATCGTACAGGTAATGCCATGAAAGCCATCGGGTGTGATGCTGTACTGATCGGTCACTGTGAAGAGCGCCGTGATAAGCTGAGTATCATTGCTGAAGGCAAGGGTACAGATGCAGCAGCTGTCAACCGGATCTTGAACAAAGAGATTGAGGCAGCTATTGCAGCTGGTTTGGATGTACTTTACTGTATCGGGGAGAATGCCGATGAACAACCAAGATGGCAGGAAGTTCTGAAGGAACAGTTGACAGTAGGTCTTGAAGGCGTAGACAAGAGTAAAGTCACCATTGCCTATGAGCCTGTATGGGCCATTGGACCTGGCAAGATTCCGCCGGATGCAGATTATATCCGGAAGATTGCTTCTTATGTCAAGGAAGTGACAGATGGCATGGATGTTGTCTATGGCGGCGGCTTAAAGACAGACAATGCGAAGATGCTTGCATCCGTCAAAGAGATTGACGGCGGTTTGATCGCGTTAACAAGATTTTCAGGAGAGATTGGTTTTTATCCGGATGAATATCTGGAGATTATTAAGACTTATCTCGGATATTAATTCACAGTACATATCGTTTACAGACAGAATTTAAAATGGAGGTTTTTTAGAATGGGCAAGAAGAGCAAAGGCGCTGATTTTGTCGGAAAGATTCCAAAGGGTGTCTGGCTGCTGATTTCATTAGTAGTAGCATTGATATTATGGACAGTTTTATCAATCATCCCAAGTACATCCAGATGTTTTCCGAATGCGATTAAAGTTATTGGTTCCATCCAGACGATGGTTTCAAGAGGTTTACTGTTCAAGGATATCGGAAGCAGTTTGATTTCCGTATTACTTGGTTTCCTGATCGGTTTCGTTACAGCCGTTCCGGTTGCGTTCCTGATGGCATGGTACAGACCTGTAAGATTCATCATTGAGCCATGGATCCAGTTCATCAGAAACATTCCACCACTGGCTTACGTACCATTGGTTGTTATCGGTGTTGGTGTCGGTCGTACACCTCAGGTCATCGTTATCTGGCTGGCTACATTCCTTACAATGACAGTCACAATTTTCCAGGGTGTTATCAACGTGGATGAGACATTGATCAAAGCTGCAAGAGTACTTGGTGCAAAGGATTCAGACCTTTTCGTTAAGGTTATTTTCCCAGCAACAACACCATTTATTATCACAGCTATCCGTCTTGGTATTTCAACAGCCCTGACAACACTGATCGCTGCCGAATCAACAGGTGCAGTTGCCGGTCTTGGTATGCGTATCAAAGCATTATCTAACTCTTATGAAACAACACCAATGCTTCTCTACATTATTATCATCGGTATCATCGGTATGCTGGCAGAGAAGATTCTTAAATATTTTGAAAGGAAGTTAACAGGATGGCAGGAAAAGAGGGAAATATAAAAGTCAGTATTCGTAATGTCGTAAAGAAATACGACACACGAAATGGTGAAATGATCGCTTTAAATGGTGCCAATCTTGACATCATGGAGAATGAGTTTATCTGTGTTATCGGACCTTCCGGCTGCGGTAAGTCCACACTTTTGAATATTATCGCAGGTCTTCTGGAACCGACATCCGGTGAAGTTATCGTAGATGGACACAAAGTTGAAGGTACAGGCGTGGATCGAGGCGTTGTCTTCCAGCAGTATGCACTGTTCCCTTGGCTGACAGTTAAGAAAAATGTTCAGTTTGGTCTGAAACTTCAGGGCAAGTCCCAGGCAGAAATGGATGCCATCGCTGAGAAGTATATCAAGATGGTAGGTCTTGAGAAGTTTATAGATTCTTATCCGAAGGAATTATCCGGTGGTATGAAACAGCGTGTGGCCATTGCAAGAGCTTATGCCGTTAATCCTTCTGTTCTTCTTATGGATGAGCCTTTTGGTGCTCTGGATGCCCAGACAAGAACACAGCTTCAGACAGAGTTGTTAAAGACATGGCAGGAAGAGAACAAGACATGTTTCTTTGTTACCCATGATATTGAAGAAGCCATCGTACTGGCATCAAGAGTTGTCATCATGAGTGCACGTCCTGGACGTATCAAAGAGATCATCGATATTGATATTCCTCATCCGAGAGATCAGGCAACAAAGATGAGTCCGAGATTCGTTGAATTGAAGAATTACATTTGGAGTCAGGTATATCAGGAATATCTGGAAGTTCAGAAATAATAAGTGAATTATTATCTTACAGACCGCACAGAAGCGTCATCTTCAGGAAATGACTGCTCTGCGCGGAATGTGAGATTATAATGATACAGGTGAACGGCGTAATGAACCGGTCACCGACACACTTTTTTTAGGAAAAGGAGAGATTGGGAAATGAAAAAAAGAATCATGGCAGTTGTTGTAACAGCAGCAATGGTAATGGGTGCTTTAGCAGGATGCGGAAGCTCATCTGCAAAAGAAACACAGGCACCTGCATCAACAGAGGCAGCATCAGAAACTGCTGCAGCATCTGAAACAACAGGGGAAACAGAAGCATCAGATGCAGCTTCAGGTGATCTGACACATGTGAACGTTGCTTACATGGCAAACTACGCATCACTGTGGCAGGTAGCAACAGCAATCAACAAAGGATACTTCAAGGATGAAGGTCTTGATGTTCAGCTTTACATGTTCCAGGACGGTCCTACAGAAATCGCTTCTATGGAATCCGGTTCAATTGATGTCGCTTACATCGGACCTGGCGCACACAAACTGTGTATCAAAGGTCAGGCAGATATCTTCTGCTTCTCACAGCTCGGCAACGCAGACTGTGTAATGGGTCTTAAATCTCATGGTGTAAACTCCCTTGAAGATCTGAAGGGTAAGAAAGTTGCTTATGCATCCGGTACATCTTCAGAAACAATCTTAAAGAGAGCACTTAATTCCGTTGGCCTGACAATGGATGATATTGAAGCATATGATATGGAAGTCAGCAACATGGTAAGTGCAATCGTTTCCGGTTCTATCGACGCTTGTGCTCCTTGGTCTCCAAGCTCAACAACAATTGCAAACGAACTTGGCGATGATGTTCAGACATTCTGTACAAATACAACATTCTCTGATATCGCAGCTGACTGTGCAAGCTGGATCTGCATGCCAAGCTACGCAGAAACAAACAAAGACGTTCTTGTGAAATTTACAAAGGCTCTTTACAAAGCAATGGATTTCGCTTCAAACCCAGACAACTATGATGAAGTTGCAGGTTATGTTGCTCAGGAATGCGGTACAGACAAAGAAAGCGCACTTGCTCAGACAGGCGACGGTGCTTGGCTTGACAGCGCAACACTTCTTAAATATGTAGGCGATGGTACAATCAAAGGTTACTATGAAGTACAGCAGAAGAACTTCATCGACAATGGTGATGTTGAATCTGAAGTGCCTGTAGACGACTATGTATTATTCGACGTTATGGAAGAAGCAGGTAAGTAATCTGAATTTTTAATTCTTTACTGCAGGGCAGTATCTGCCATCTTTAACAGTAAAATGGCAGATAAAAGCAGGTGCCTTGTGGCTCATTACCATGAGGCACCTTTTGTATGCTGAAAAATGTCAAATTTCGGTGTACCGGGTGGCGGCCTATCCGCCGGGTTTCCAATTTTCTGGAAACAGACGACTTATAACTCAGATAATATTATAATCGGGAGGAAATAACATGAAACTTGATTTTGAATATGGATTAGGCACAATGCAGGCAGAACTGCCGGATAATACAGATGTATTTATTTCGGGTGAAACAGTGAAGGATCCTGCATGTATTCCGGAGGACCAGTTAGAGGCTGCATATCTTGAGAGCCTGGCACATCCGATCGGCATGCCGACATTAACAGAGCTTGCACACAAAGGTACAACAGTTACGATCATTGTTCCGGACCGTGTTAAAGGCGGCGAGCAGCCAACAAGCCATAGAAAATTAAGCATTAAATATATTTTAAAAGAACTTTATGCAGCAGGCGTAGAAAAGAAAGATATCCTGTTTATCATTTCCAATGGCCTTCATCCGAGAAGTAAAGCATCCGATGCCAAGGCAATTTTCGGTGATGAACTGTTCAATGAATTCTGGCATTCAGGTCAGATCATCAGCCACGACAGCGAAGATCAGGAGCATATGATCTATCTTGGTACAACAAAGCGCGGTGATCCTGTTTATATGAACAAATATGTTTATGATTCAGATCTGCCGATCCTCATCGGTCACGTACAGGGCAACCCTTACGGCGGTTATTCAGGCGGTTACAAGCACAGTGCAACAGGTATCACAAACTGGAGATGTATCGCTAGCCATCATGTGCCGTCTGTTATGCACAGAGACGACTTTACACCTGTTAACGGCGGCAGCTTAATGAGACATAAATTCGATGAGATCAGTATGCATATGGAAGAGAAGATGGGCCATCCGTTCTTCTGCTGTGATGCCGTTTTGGATACTTATTCAAGACAGATTGCGATTTATTCCGGTTACGCTAAGGAAATGATGCCGATCAGCTGGAAATTGGCAGATAAGAGAACTTATGTCCACTGGGCAGAGAAGAAATACGATGTACTGGTATTTGGTATGCCTCAGAAATTCCACTATGGCGACGGCATGGGCACAAACCCGATCATGATGATGCAGGCTTTAAGTGCACAGGTACTTCGTTTCAAGAGAATCATGAGCGATAATTGCGTCATCATCTGTTCATCCGCATGCAACGGCTATTTCCATGATGAATTATGGCCATATCTGAGAGAACAGTATGAATTGTTCCAGCATGATCATATGAATACACTGCCGGATATCGATCGTTACGGTGAATATTTTGCAACAAATGAAGAATATATCCGCAAATATCGTTTCTGCAATGCGTTCCATCCATTCCATGGTTTCTCCATGATGTCCTGCGGTCATATTGCTGAAATGAATACAAGTGCCATTTACATTGTCGGTGCTCAGGAACCTGGCTATGCAAGAGGCATGGGCTTAAAGACAAGAGCGACATTTGAAGAAGCCCTTGAAGATGCCAAGAAGAAATTTGTTGGTCAGAATCCAAACATTCTGGCGCTGCCTCTGACATACAAGAGAGCAGCTGTTCATTTGTGCATGAAGAATCCTGAAGAGGACTGCATGGATGAATATGGGCATCGTCACTAATACGGAGGCGTTTGAACAATATGATCCAATTCCAGATGTTTGATCATCAGCCGGAACGCTGTGAAAAATATCATCAGATGCTGAAGGACAATCTGCCGGTGCTTGAGGGCATCGGCAGTGAAGCCGATTTTGAAAAATACGGAGATTCTCTCGGATGGTTTGATATCGATACATGGGCCAATGAGGCAGAATTAAGTGTCATTGAAGAACTGGCAGCAAGGGTGCGCCGGGATGCAGATGTTTTTGTTCTCATTGGTGTGGGCGGTTCCAACAATGCAGCCCGCTCAGTGATTGAAGCTTTTCCGGGATGTGATGGGCCGGAGATCGTCTATGCCGGCAATTCACTGTCACCATGGGCTTTTGAACAGGTCATGAACAAGATTCGTGGTAAGTCCGTTTATATTGACTGTATCGCCAAGAACTTTCAGACACTGGAGCCGGGATCGGCATTCAGGGTACTGAGAGAATATCTTTATGAAACATATGGGGATAAGGCCAATGAGCGTATCATTGCAACAGGCTCCCGCAATAGTCTGTTGGAGACTATCTGCAAAGAGCATGGATATAGCTTTGTAGAATTTCCGCAGACAGTGGGCGGCAGATATACAGCGGTAACGGCCGTGGGACTTTTGCCTATGGCCGTGGCCGGCATTGATATCCGTGCCCTTGTTAAGGGGGCAGCCGATATGGCAGCTGAGTTAAAAGGCTGCAGAGATATCACACAGTCTGCTTATCGCTATGCGGTGGCAAGAAATCTCTATTATAACGAAGGATACAGAATGGAAATGCTGGCATCCTTTGAACCACAGCTTCACTGGTTCTATAAATGGTGGATCCAGTTATTTGCGGAGAGTGAAGGCAAAGAAGATCAGGGACTTTATCCGATCAGTGGTGAATACTCAGAGGAACTGCACTCTGTCGGACAGTTCCTTCAGGATGGCAGCCCTGTGATCTTTGAGACATTTTTACATGTGAAAGATCCGCAGGCGTCCATGATCGTCCATTCGGATGGTCGTGTGAAGGATGATTTTGATTATTTGAATGGCAAAGACTTCAGAGAGATCAATGAAGCTGCTTATGGAGCCACACTTCGTGCCCACAGTGAAAAGATGCCATGTATGGTGCTTGAGGTTGAGAAATTAACACCGTACAGTTTCGGAGAGATCTTTTATTTCTTTATGTATACATGCTATGTATCAGCGGAAATTCTGGGCGTGAATCCGTTTGACCAGGAAGGTGTGGAAGCCTACAAACAGCGCATGTTCAAAGCCCTTGGCAAGTAGAGGTATTTGGGCGTTAAAAAGAACAGGCCTCTCTTAATGAGAAGCCTGCTGACGTAAGGTTGAGAAAAGTCTGCGGTCACGGTTGAGGGGACAGCAGCTGTCACGTTTGGCAATATAATAAGGCAGAAAGGTTTTAAGCGGCATCCGGTGGCCGCCGCTTACACGGTCAAGGAGCACCTTGAAAGCCATTTTGCCCAGTTCATCTGTCGGAATATGAACGGTAGTGAGCATCGGAGACATATATTGTGCGATATCGATATCATCGATACTGATAACAGAAATATCTTCAGGTACACGGAAGTTCAGCTTTTTTAGAGCATGAAGAACACCGATGGCTGTACGGTCATTGGCACAGAGGATGGCGGAAAGGTCATCACATGTTCTGGCCAGCATTTTCATGCCTTCGTAGCCGCCCTCGGATGTCTGATGGACATTGGCGGTGTTGCGCTGGGCAAATGGCAGATCAAGTTTGGACAGGGCTTCCTTGTAGCCGCTGAAGCGGGGCTCCTTATCCTGCTCACCGATATAGCCGATAACAGAATGACCCAGGGATTTCAGATAGGAAATCGCCGTATAGACAATTTCACTGCCGTCACAGACAACCTGATCGAACTGGAAATCCATTGGGATTAGGCCGGTGTAGACAACATTCTTGCTGAGATTGCTGACCAGAGAAGCAATCCGCTGGTCGTAACGGCCGAGAACAACAATACCATCAGCAGGAAACTGGGTAAGCTGAGCAGCAGTTTCAGGTCGGCCAAGGTCCTGGGAAGTAAAAGAGTAGCGAATGAAATAGCGACTTTTGATGGCTTCCAGTTCCAAAGCCTTTACGATCTGTGAGAAGAAAGGATCTGACATATCCGTATGGGTTCTGGCATAAACACAGGCAATGGACTTGGGATCCGGATCGCGGAGCTCGGCAGACTGTCCGAGTTTCAGATTGCGGGCTGTTTTATTCGGTGAATAGCCGGTACGACGGATAATCTCCCATATACGGGCCTGCACTTTGGGACTGGCTGCTTTTGTATTTTCCTGATTGATGACACGGGAGACTGTGGATACAGAAACTCCCGCTTCCTTTGCGATTTCTTTAAGCGTCATAGATGAACCTCACTGATAGATAAGATGACCGGTTAACGAAAGGGTCATCTGTTATTCCGTTGACAAAGTGTCTATATAGTAGTATAGTACAAAATGTTTTTTTTTACAATAAAAGGTGGTAGCATAACATGAAACATGAATATTACCAGTATAATGCAGAGGAGATCCTGTCCAAAGGACCAAAGTTCCCTCTGATTATTATGAAAGACAATGCAGAAGTTTTTAAATCCATGGCAGATGAGATGGCAGATACGATCGTTGAGCATAATGCAAAAGGTGAGAAGACTGTATTTATCTGTCCTGTAGGCCCTGTAGGACAGTATCCTTATTTTGTTGACAGAGTCAACAGCGAGAAAATCAGCCTGAAAAATGTCTGGTTCATCAATATGGATGAATATCTGGATGATAACAAAGAATGGGTGAGCATCGATCATCCGTTAAGTTTCAGAGGCTTTATGAAACGTACTGTTTATGACAAAATCAATCCTGAATTGGTGATGCCGGAAGTACAGAGAATCTTCCCTGATCCAAAGAATCCGGGTCACATTCCGGAAGTGATCGGGCAGCTTGGCGGTGTGGATATCTGCTTCGGCGGTATCGGTATCAATGGACATGTTGCTTTCAATGAAGCAGACGGAAGTCTCAGCAATGAAGAATTTCTGGCACAGCAGACACGTGTCTTAAAGATCACGCCTGAGACAAGAACAGCCAATGCGATTGGTGATTTTAACGGTGCCCTTGAGGATATGCCGCATTACTGCATCACAATCGGTATCAATGAAATTTCCCATGCACGTAAGATCCGTCTGGGCTGCTTCAGAAACTGGCATCGTGCCGTTGTAAGACGTGCTGTTTATGGTGAACAGACATCTGAATTCCCAGTCAGCTTATTACAGAATCATTCGGATATTAATCTGAAGATTACTGAATTTGTAGCAAGCCTTACAGATTAATATGTTTATCATAGGCGGGGCGTTCAGCAAATGGAAGTATGATTCCCTGCATTTACAGCAGTGTTAAAACAGACAGAGGCGATAACAAAATGAAAACATTAATTAAAAATGGACAGGTTTATATGAACCGCCATTTTGAGAAGAAAGATTTATTGTTGGATGACAGAAAGATTGTTGTGATCGGAGATTTTCTTGAGCCGGAAGATGCAGATACAGCAGTATATGATGCGGAAGGCTGTTATGTCACACCGGGATTTATCGATGTGCATACACATGGTGGTTTTGGTGTGGATGTCAATGCAGCCACACAGGAAGATTACGAGAAAATCGGCCATTTCTTTGCAAAGGAAGGCACCACATCCTGGCATTGCTCTATCTTGACGGATACCGAAGAGCAGACAGACTGGTGCATTAAAGAAGCTGTGAAGCATTATGAAACCAATACAGCAGCAGGACAGCCGCACGGCAATTGTGCGGATCTGATGGGAATCCATCTGGAGGGACCGTTCCTGGCATCGGAGTACAAAGGGGCGATGCCCGAATATCTGCTTCGTACAGCGGATATGCCGCTGTTAAAGCACTATCAGGAGACAGCAGGCGGTTTTATTCATTACATAACTGTATCACCGGAAGTTGCAGGTATTCCGGAGCATGTCAAAGATATCACTGAGATGGGCATCAAAGTGGCTATCGGTCATTCCGGTGCGGATTATGCCACATCCTGGAAATGTATCGATGCCGGTGCAGCAGCCGCAACCCATACATTTAATGCGATGCGCCTGTTCCATCAGCATGAGCCGGCCATCATGGGTGCGGTTCTTGAATCGGATGTATACTGCGAAGCTATTTGCGATGGCCGACATCTTCATCCGGGTTCTGTCCGTTTCCTTTTGAAAATGAAGGGGTATGACAGAGTCATTGCCATCACAGACTCCATCATGGCCGCAGGACTGCCGGACGGCAACTACAAACTGGGAGTCAACGATGTCATTGTTGAAGAAGGTGATGCCAAACTCAAAGACGGTACAAGAGCCGGCAGTACCCTGACAACGGGACAGGCATTCAGAAATCTGATGAAATTCACCGGCGAAAGCCCTGAGAAGATTCTACCACTGCTGACAGAGAACCCGGCCACCATGTTAGGACTGCAGAACAGCATTGGCTTCATCAGCGAAGGCAAAGATGCCGATGTGTTGATCATGGACAGCGAATTCCAGATAAAAGAAACATTCGTCAAAGGACGTCGAATTATTTAGAAAATAGAGAGGAGTTTTAAAAATGCCATTAATTCCATTAAGACCTTTACTTGAAACTGTTGATAAATATCACTATGCGCAGGGTGCTTTCAATGTCAACGCTGTTGCTCAGGCAAAAGCGGCCATTGAAGTGCATGAAATGTTCCGTTCTGCAGCAATCCTGCAGGGTGCAGATCTGGCCAACGGATTCATGGGCGGCCGTACAGATTTCCAGAATGCAACTCTGGAAGACAAGAAGATCGGTGCCAAAAATATTGCCAATGCCGTCAAGAAATATGCTGAGGATTCACCTATTCCTGTTGTTCTGCATCTGGATCACGGCAAGAACTTTGATTCCTGTAAAGCAGCCATCGAAGGCGGTTATACATCTGTTATGATCGATGGTTCTTCACTGCCGTTTGATGAAAATGTAGAGCTGACAAGAGAAGTTGTTAAATATGCCCATGAAAGAGGCGTTTCTGTTGAAGGTGAGCTGGGTGTATTAGCCGGTGTGGAAGATCACGTATTTTCTGCAACATCAACTTACACAAACCCATTAAAAGCTGTTGAATTCTTTAAGAAGACAGGCGTAGATGCGCTGGCTATCTCTTATGGTACAATGCACGGTGCGTCTAAAGGTAAAAATGTTAAACTGAGAAAAGAAATCGTTATTGCCATCAAAGAGTGCATGATGCATGAAGGTATCTTTGGCGTTTTAGTTTCTCATGGTTCTTCAACTGTTCCAAAATACATTGTTGATGAGATTAATGCCCTGGGCGGCAATATTCAGAATGCCCATGGTATTTCTGTAGATGAACTGAAAGCAGCTATTCCTTGCGGTATCGGCAAGATCAATGTTGATACAGATATCCGTCTGGCTGTTACAAGAAACATGAAAGAATTCTTCCATAACTATCCGGAGAAACGTAACAGCCCATCCATCGGCGGCGTCTATAAACTGCTTGAAGAGAAGAAAGATCAGTTTGACCCTCGTGCATTCCTGCCTCCGATCATGGATACCGTTATGTACGGCAATGTTCCTGATGAAGATGTTGCTGCTCTGGTTGCTGTCATCGAAAAAGGTGTTAAAGAAGCTATTGGTACACTGATTGTACAGTTTGGTTCATTCGGTAAGGCACCGCTTGTTGAGCAGGCAAGTCTTGATGAAATGGCTGAACGCTATAAGAAGATGTAATTGCGTCAATAATAGAAGGTAAAGAAGGAATTGTACAACATGGTCTGGCTGATTGTTGCGACACTTGCTGCTAGTTTTATTAAGGGTGTCTGTGGATTTGCCAATACCCTTGTATTTACCACGATATTGAGTTTTTCGTTCAATAACATTCAAATTACGCCGATGGATCTGATTATTGGCTACCCAGCCAACGTGATCATTGCCTGGAAAGAGCGCAGGCAAATTAACTGGCGAATCAGCCTGCCGGTGGCAGCTCTGATCATTTTCGGCAACATTCCCGGCATTTTTATGCTGAAGAATGTGGACACGCGAACCATCAAAGTGATTTTCGGTTTTTTCATTATCGCCATGGGCATTGAGATGCTGATGCGGGAGAAAGCCGGAAAGAAGCAGAAACAGTCAAAAATCATACTTGGACTGATTGGTGTGCTTTCAGGTCTGTGCTGCGGACTTTATGGTGTCGGTGCACTGCTGGCGGCGTACATGGATCGTGTGACTGAGGACAGCCATGCATTCAAAGGCAATCTTTGTTTTGTATTCTGGATTGAATGTACATTCAGACTGATTGTCTATCCATGCATCGGCATATTGAACTGGCAGATCTTTCGTCAGGCGGTATGTATGATTCCGTTTATGGTGCTGGCGCTGGTTTTTGGCATGAAGTGCTGCGGACATTTGAACGAAATGGTCATCAAGAGGCTGGTCATTATCGTGCTGATATTGTCAGGAATTGCACTTGTTATCCAAAACCTTTGTTAAAACATCTTATGCCCAATCACTTTTCATTATACAAGAGGTGTCGGCTGTGACTGATTTGGTCACAACCGACACCTTTTTTGTGCATATTCAACCAAAATCGGTCATTATTTTTGTGAAGTAGTTTGATTGAATTTGACTGAATCTGGCGTTATAATATGAACATAATAAAGAGCAGGAGGTAACAAGATGATTTATACAGTGACTTTTAATCCATCACTGGATTATATCGTTGCAGTAGACGATTTTCAGCTGGGACTTACCAATCGAACAAGTTCAGAATTAATCCTTCCTGGAGGAAAAGGCATTAATGTTTCAACATTATTAATGAATCTTGGTATAGAAAGCACAGCACTTGGTTTTATGGCCGGTTTCACAGGTGATGAGATTGTCCGTGAGCTGCAGGAAATGGGTGTGAAATCTGATTTCATTCGTATTGATGAAGGCATTTCAAGAATTAATCTGAAGTTGAAATCCATTGATGGCACAGAGATCAACGGCAGTGGACCGGCAATCAGTGCTGACAAAGTTGAACAGCTGATGGTTCAGCTGGATGCACTTGGTGAAGGCGATGTTCTTTTCCTGGCAGGCAGTATCCCATCATCTATGCCGGATGATATGTATCGCCGTATTATGGCAAGACTGGAAGGTAAAGGCGTGATGATCGTTGTGGATGCAACAAAAGATTTATTGCTGAATGTTTTGGAGTACCATCCATTTTTGATCAAACCGAATAATCATGAGTTGGGTGATATTTTCGGTGTAGAGTTAAAGACAAGAGAAGAAGTTGTTCCTTACGGCAAAAAGCTTCAGGAAATGGGGGCACGCAATGTGCTGATCTCCATGGCCGGCGAAGGTGCCGTTCTGATCGCAGAAGACGGACAGGTATTTGATAAGCCTGCACCGAAGGGCCATCTGGTGAACGCAGTAGGCGCGGGCGATTCTATGGTCGCAGGTTTTATGGCCGGATGGATGGACAAACAGGATTATGAGCATGCCTTCTGTATGGGTATTGCATCAGGAAGTGCCAGTGCATTTTCTGAATATCTGGCTACAAAGAGCGAAATTGAAGCAATTTATAAACAGGTAAGAGTGGAGGATTAAAAACCATGAGAATTACTGACTTATTGGATAAGCAGAGTATTTCCCTTAATGGTGCGCCGAAAGATAAGAAAGAGGCGCTTGATCAGGTCGTAGATCTGATGGCAAAAAGCGGCAAGATCAACGATGTTGAAGCTTACAGACAGAGAGTTTATGCAAGAGAAGAAGAGAGTACAACCGGTATCGGGGAAGGTATTGCCATTCCTCATGGTAAATGTGATGCTGTTACAAAACCGGGGCTGGCAGCTATGGTTGTCAAAGACGGTGTGGATTTTGATTCCCTGGATGGTGAACCGGTGCATCTGATCTTTCTTATTGCAGCTCCGAACACAGAAGATAATATCCATCTGGACGTATTGAGTAAATTATCAGTTCTTCTGATGGATGAGCAGTTTACAGCAGATCTGCTGAATGCCAAATCTGTGGATGAATTTCTTGAAATTGTGGATAAGGCTGATGACGAGAAGAGCGATATTGATGAACGTCTGGCAGATACCGGTGAAGCTGAAGGTGCGCAGGCAAAACTTCTGGCAGTAACAGCCTGCCCGACAGGTATTGCGCATACGTATATGGCGGCAGAAGGCCTTGAGAAGGCTGCAAAGGCAAAGAATTGTTTCATCAAGATTGAGACAAGAGGATCCGGTGGTGCAAAGAACGTAATCACCGATCAGGAAATTGCTGAAGCAGACTGCATTATCGTTACAGCGGATACTCAGGTACCGTTGGATCGTTTTGACGGTAAGAAAGTCATTATCCGACAGGTGTCCGATGGTATCAGCAAGGCAGATGAACTGGTAGATCTGGCGCTGTCAGGCAATGTACCTGTTTACCATGCAGCTGAAGGTGCTAAGACAGAGGTTAAATCTTCCGGCGGCATCGGCCATCAGATTTATGCACAGTTGATGAATGGTGTTTCACATATGCTGCCATTTGTTATCGGCGGCGGTATCCTGATCGCCATTGCATTTCTGATCGATGGTCTTTCAATTGATATCAATTCACTGCCGGCGGATCAGAGAGCCAACTTCGGTACCATTACACCAATCGCAGCGATGTTCAAACAGATCGGCGGTGTTGCATTTGGCTTTATGCTTCCGATACTGGCAGGATTTATCGCCATGGCCATCGGCGACAGACCGGCACTTGCCCTTGGTTTTGTAGGTGGTATGATGGCTGCAAATGGTAAATCCGGTTTCCTGGGAGCTTTGGTTGCAGGTTTTGTTGCCGGCTATCTGATTCTTGCACTGAGAAAAGCTTGTGATAAACTGCCGACAGCACTTGAGAAGATTGCACCGGTTCTGATTTATCCGGTGGTGGGTATTCTGGTAATGGGACTCTTTATGATGTTCATTGTAGAGCCGATCATGGGTGGTATCAATACAGGTCTTAACAATGCCTTGACAGGTATGGGAAGTTCAAGTAAAGTAGTATTAGGATTAGTTCTCGGCGGCATGATGGCCATCGATATGGGCGGCCCATTCAATAAGGCGGCTTATGTGTTCGGTACAGCAGCTATTGCAGCGGGCAATTATGATATCATGGCAGCAGTTATGATCGGCGGTATGACACCACCTTGTGCCATTGCTCTTGCAACAATCCTGTTTAAGGATAAATTCACAAAAGAAGAAAGAGAGTCCGGTCCGACAAACTTTATCATGGGTCTGGCATTTATCTCAGAAGGCGCCATTCCTTATGCGGCAGCTGATCCGTTACATGTCCTGCCATCCTGTATCGCAGGTTCAGCCATTGCAGGCGGAATTTCCATGTTCTTCGGATGTACACTGATGGCACCTCACGGCGGTATCTTCGTATTCCCGGTTGTGGGCAATGCATTGATGTATCTGGTTGCGCTGGTTGTAGGTACGGCAGTTTCTGCAGTATTACTTGGTTTGTTAAAGAAAAAGGTTGCTTAAGCTAAAGATTGAAATAATCGAAATAATAAATGATGATTGTCAATAAAGTCAACGAATAATATGAATTGAGGAGGAATTTATCATGAAGGAATTTAAGTATGTGATCACAGACAAAGAAGGTATCCACGCTCGTCCAGCCGGTGAACTGATCAAAGTTGTTAAAGGATTCAACAGCACGATCAAGATTGCCAAAGACGGCAAAGAAGCAGACTGCAAGAGAATGTTCGCTGTTATGGGTCTTGGCGTTAAGAATGGTCAGGAAGTTGTCTTTACATTTGATGGTGAAGATGAAGATGCTGCATGTGAAGCAGTTAGCAAATTCATGAAAGAAAATCTGTAATTTATAATTATTGGTAACTGTTCAGAGCCAACCTCCAAAATGCTATGCATTTCGTCGGTGTGGCGTATCCGCCAAATAAAATTTCAAAAACAGTTTTAAAAATGCAAGCATTTTATACCTGGTTTTTGAAATTTTGCTTGGCTCTGAACAGTTACAATTATTGTAACGATGGCGTTATAAGGAGTTAAACGTGTTCCCGTATCAGCGGGGCGAATTGAAGAGACTGTTGCATGATGGGTGCCCTGTAATGGGTTATGCAGCAGTTTTTTCTTTAACGGAGGAGAATCAGGATGCAGATATATAAAGGTAAAAGTGTTTTTGGCGGTATTGCCATTGGTAAGATCAGTGTTTACAAAAAAGATGAACAGCTTGTTAAGCGTGTCAAAATTGAAGATGCAGATGCAGAAATGGAGAGATACACAGATGCCCGTAATATTGCGGCTGCACAGCTTCAGAAGTTGTATGATAAAGCGTTAAAAGAAGTAGGAGAGGCTAACGCTGCTATTTTTGAAGTGCATCAGATGATGCTTGAAGATGAAGATTACAATGAATCTGTTGAGAATATTATTCATTCCCAGATGGTGAATGCGGAATATGCGGTTGCCTCCACAGCAGATAATTTTGCCCAGATGTTTGAGGCCATGGACGATGATTATATGCGCGGCCGTGCGGCAGATGTCAGAGATATTTCAGAACGTGTGATCACTGTTCTGGCAGGCGGTGCAGGCAGCGGACTTGATTCTGATGAACCTGTTATTATTGCGGCAGACGATCTGGCACCATCAGAAACCGTTCAGCTGGATAAGGATAAGGTTTTATCCTTCGTTACAGCCCACGGTTCAGAGAATTCCCATACGGCCATCCTTGCACGTACCATGGGTATTCCGGCATTGATCGGTACCGGTATTGATCTGGATGAGACCGTTGACGGCAAGCTTGGTATTGTAGATGGTACCAATGGTGTTGTTTATGTTGATCCGGATGCTGAACTGTTGGAAGAAATGAAGAAGAAACAGCAGGAAGAGCAGGAGAAAAAACGTCTTCTTCAGACATTAAAGGGCAAAGAAAATATTACACTTGACGGTCAGAAAGTGATGCTGTATGCTAATGTAGGTAATATCAAGGATCTCGGTATTGCGCTGCAGAATGATGCAGGCGGTATCGGACTTTTCAGAAGTGAATTTATTTATCTGGGACAGGATCATTATCCGACAGAAGAGGAACAGTTCCAGATTTATAAGACTGTGGCAGAGACTATGGCCGGAAGAAGAGTTATCATCCGTACACTGGATATCGGTGCTGACAAGCAGTGCGATTACTTTGAATTGGACAAAGAGGACAATCCTGCAATGGGGCTTCGTGCCATCCGTATTTGTCTGACACGTCCGGAGATTTTCAAGACACAGTTGCGTGCGCTTTTCAGAGCCAGTGTTTACGGCAATATCAACATTATGTATCCGATGATTATCAGCGTTGATGAGGTCCGTCAGATTAAAGCCATTGTTGAAGAAGTGAAGGCCGAACTGGCAGAACAGGGAATTGAATACGGCAATCCGGCACAGGGGATCATGATCGAGACACCGGCCTCTGTGATGATGAGCCGGGAATTGGCAGAAGAAGTAGATTTCTTCAGTATCGGTACTAATGACCTGACACAGTATACACTGGCCATTGACCGTCAGAATTCAAAACTTGACAAGTTCTTTGATTCCCACCATCCAGCAGTCCTTCGTATGATTCAGATGACCGTTGAGAATGCTCACAAGGCAGGTATCTGGTGTGGTATCTGCGGTGAATTGGGTGCTGATCAGGCTTTGACAAAGGATTTTCTGGCGATGGGTGTCGATGAGCTTTCTGTATCTCCGGGAAGTATTCTTCCGCTTCGTAAGATTATCCTTGAGACCGATGTCGAAGCGTATAAGAAGTCAAAACAGACAAAATAATACAAGATTGAATCGACATAAACAGATGAAGGATGTCTCTCATTTGCAAATGAAAATTAAAATAGGCAACAGATTAATTCAGACTGCGTCACCATCAGGTGGCGCTGTCTTTGCAGAGTAGAAGAAGTAACTGCGAGGGTACAACGCAGCTGCAATAAGAGGAAATTATGCTGACAGAGCAACGATATGAAACAATTTTACGAATGTTGGATGAAAGAGGAAGTGTGACGGTCACAGAACTGAAAGACCTGCTGGATGCTTCGGAATCTACGGTGCGCCGTGATATCACAGCTCTTGGTAAAGCCGGCCGTCTGATCAAGGTTTTTGGCGGCGCCGTTGCGATGGAGCATATTATGACAGGCAGCGAACCGACAGTGGCTCAGAAGGTAGAAGTGAATAAGGAAGAAAAGTGTCGGATCGCGTCTTATGCAGCCAGACTGATCGAACCGGAAGACTTTATTTTCCTGGATGCCGGTACCACAACGGGATACATGATGGATTATCTGGAGGAGAAAAACGCTACATTTGTCACCAATGCGGTGGCGCATGCCCAGAAGCTGGCCGAGATGGGGATGAAAGTGCTGTTGGTAGGCGGTGAGCTGAAGAGTTCCACAGAAGCGATTGTCGGGGGACAGGCGACGGAGATGATCCGTCGGTATCATTTCACGAAGGGATTTTTCGGTACCAACGGTGTGACGAAGAAAACGGGATTTACCACACCGGAAGCCAGTGAAGCGGTTGTCAAAGAAATCGCTATGGCTCATTGCCGCGACCGATATGTTCTTGCGGATCATGACAAATTCGGCAAAGTCAGTTCCGTAACCTTTGGAGCTTTTCAATCGGCAATTATCCTGACGGATCGCAAAGTTCCGGGAATTGAGGACGCCGGGAATGTGATTGTGGTATAAAGAGAATGAAATATTGCTGGCACGGAGTATCAACGAAATAAATTATGAAAAATAAAAATCCACTTTTGTAGAAAAATCTATGAAAGTGGATTTATTTTTCTACAAAAGTAGACGAAATAATAAAAGTGTAAATAGCATGAGGAAAAAAGTCATATATATTCTGAAATTAGGCATGAAATAGCTGGATTTTAGGGATTATATGGCTTTTTTGCGTTAAAAAACCATGTGGCACGGGAATTGCTTTTATATTAGGTATCAAAAATAAAACAGGGGGAATAAAACATGAGATTGGAAGGAAAAACAGCAATTATCACAGGTGCAGCGAATGGTATCGGTGCAGAAATTTCAAGACTTTATGCACAGGAAGGAGCAAAGGTTGTTCTGGCGGATTTGGCGTTAGAGAAAGCACAGGAAGTGGCAGATGCCATTGTGAAGGAATCTGGCTCAGAAGCCATCGCTGTTAAGTGCAATGTGGCATCAAAGGAAGAAGTCCAGAACGTGGTGGATATCTGTGTGGAAAAGTTTGGGAAAGTGGACATTATTGTTAATAATGCGGGAATTACTTTACCGGCCTGCCCAATTGAAGATATCAGTCCGGAACAGTGGAAAAGGGTGCTGGATATTGATTTGATGGGAACAATTTATGGCACTCAGTGTGTGATTCCGATTATGAGAAAGAATGGCGGCGGAAAAATTATCAACATGGCATCCATTGCAGGACAGGTAGGCGGTGTATTTACAGAAGCGACTTATCCGGTATCAAAGGCTGGGGTGATCTGCCTTGCGAAAGCCGTTGCCAAACAGGTGGGAAAAGATAATATTACTTGCAATTGTATAGCACCGGGGACGGTTTTGACAGCGATGACCGAGACACTGGGGTCGGCAGATGCTTCATTGAATGTACCGCTGCACAGACTTGGAAATGTCAGAGATATTGCCAATGCAGCATTATTCCTGGCATCCAATGAAAGTGATTTTATCACAGGCGCCACTATTGATGTCAACGGCGGCATGGGAATGAGATAGCCGGTGACAGAAAAATCAATTTGTCATATGAAAAATGTTAAATCTGAGACAGCGTTGAAATTCGGTGTCGGGATTTACAGGAATAATTCAGAAAAGAAAGTCTATGAATGCGGAGGAAAGAAAAATGATGGATATGCATGAAAAAAGAGAAAAATTACAGGAATATTTAAGAGAGCCGGGTTGTACACCGATTATGTGTGCATATGATGTATTAAGTGCAAAATTAATTGAGAATGCAGGATTCCCGATTGTTTATACAGGCAGTTTTATCACAGGTGCTTCACAGTTTGGCATGGCAGATGTAGGACTTGTTCAGCTGAAAGATTTACTGCCGCTGGCAAGAGAAATTGCCAAAGAAGTTGATCTTCCGATTATTGCGGATGTAGATAACGGCTGGTATCATGCAGGCAATATCTGGCGTATGATTCATGAATTTGAATATGCAGGTATTTCCGGTATTCAGGTGGAAGATGGTATTATCGGCAAACATGTAGGCGGCGAACCGATTGATATGTCAAAAGAAGTGATGTGTGACCACATTCGTGCTATGGTAGATGCCAGAACAGACAAGAATTTTATGATTATTGCCAGAACAGATGCCCTCTGGCTGAAAAATGATTGGGAAGAAACAATTGACAGATGCAACGCTTATCTTGAAGCTGGTGCAGATGCGTGCTTTATCACATTTGCAGGCTCCATCAAAGAATTGAAGGAATATAGAGACCGCATTAACGGGCCTGTTGTCACAACAGCTATTCATTTTGAGGATTCTATTGCGGAGGAAACAGAAGCCGGAGCTAATATGTCCTGTTATTGGCCGACAGCATTATATGCTGCGTTCTCGGCGGTTAGAGCAACCTTGGAAAAATTCAAAGAAACACAGGATATCACAAAAATTGATTATGATTTCGAAGAACATGAAATCATGGACATTCTTCCATATGATAAATACTACAGAAATATGGAAAAATTCCACGGCGCGGATCAGTATAAATAATTCGTACAAATGATAATGGGGGGAAATCATGTTACAGGTTTTATTTGTTTTTTTGACACTGGCACTGGTTATTTTTCTTGTATTTAAAAAATGGAATATCATTCTTGTATCCATCGTGGCAGCGGCAGTTCTGGCAATTTTGGATGGACAAAATATTCTCACAGCTTTAACGGATACATTTATGTCAGGTGCATCCACCTATGTCAAAAACTTCTTCCTGCTTTTCTGTGTAAGTGCCTTATTTGGTAAAGTAATGGAGGAAACAGGCGCAGCGGCAGCTATCGCAAAGTGGCTGACAAAGCTTTTGGGTGAGAAATTTGCGATACTGGGTGTATTTTTTGCAGGTATGTTATTAACTTATGGCGGTATTTCAGCACTGGTTATCGCGTTTACCATGTATCCGATTGCACTGGCGGTATTTAAGAGCGCAAATCTTCCGAGAAGACTCATTCCGGGCGTTATTGCCGCAGGCTGTTTTACATTTGCAGCGACTGCATTTCCGGGTACTCCTCAGACAATTAATCTGATTCCGCCTCAGTATATCGGCACAACGGTGAATGCAGCGCCGGTTTTAGGTATTGTTTGTGGTTTGATCGGTACATTTTTACTGGTTATTTATGTTTATCATGAAGGCTCTGCTGCCAGAAAAAAAGGCGAAGGCTTTGAGGCTGATGAAAAAACAATAAAGATTCTTGCAGAAGCAGAAAAATTAGGGGACGGTGTGAATCCGATTCTTGCGCTGGTTCCGATTATTGTTATTATTGTTCTTCTGGTAGCAGCAAAAATGAATGCACATATCGCATTGTTGATTGGCAGTATTTTATGTGCAGTGCTGTTCCACAAAAATCTGAAATTATCAGGCATTCAGGATTTACTTGTGGCTGCTATCGGCAGCGGCACCAATGCAGTTATTACAACCGGCTGTATCGTTGGTTACGGTACAGTGGTATCTGCCAGTGCAGGCTACGCTATTCTCAGTGATGCGCTGATTCATATGGGCGGTAACCCGTTAGTGTCCTTTGGTATTGCCACAACTGTTTTGGCCGGTGCAGCCGGTTCAGGTACAGGTGGTCTGGCGATTGCCATGTCCAACATTGCACCGGAATATATTGCCATGGGTGTGAACCCTGAGGTGCTGCACAGAATCGGTACAATGGCCGCAACAGGTTTGGATTCCCTTCCTCACAGTGGTGCAGTTGTTGTGTTGTTGACATTATGCGGTATGACCCATAAAGACTCTTATAAACAGATTTTTGTTACGACTGTTGTGATTACATTGATTGTGGCTTTTATCGGTATTGCCATTGGAAGTGTGATGTATCCGATAGGATAGCAGATAAGAATAACCATATATTAAAATCCAGGATATGAATCATAGTTTTTATAAACCATAGAAAGAAGGTATGGTATGGGAAAATATGCAGATATAACAAAAATGACAGTGGATGAGAGGCTGCAACAAATTGCAGATATGACGCAAATGTCAGAATCCGATATCGAGATTTTAAAAAAGAAAAATGCTCTTAGTCTTGAAACGGCTGACAGTATGATTGACCACGTTATTGGTACTTATGCTTTGCCAATCGGTGTAGCCAGAGGTTTTGTGATTAATGGCAAAGAGTATGTTGTTCCGATGGTGTGTGAGGAACCATGGGTTGTCAGCTGTGCGGAAAAAGGTGCGCTGCTGGCGGCAGAATGTGGCGGTTTCAAAGCCACCCATACGGGTTCGGTGATGATTTCGCAGATTCAGCTGACAGGTATTAAAAATATTGAAACCTGTTCTATGATGATCCTTGAGCATAAAGCAGAAGTCTTGGCTAAAGCCAATGAAGCAGACCCGGTTCTTGTATCCATGGGCGGCGGTGCTTTTGAGGTGGAGACAAGACCTTTGCAGACAGAGGAAGGACCGATGGTGATTGTTCATCTTTTGGTAGATACAAAAGATGCCATGGGCGCCAATGCAGTGAATACAATGGCAGAGAAGGTGGCTCCTCTACTGGCTGAAATTACAGGCGGCAGACCGTATCTGCGAATTCTGTCCAATCTGGCAGTACATCGTCTGGCAAGAGTCCGTGTGCATGTAACAAAGGAAGTGCTGGGCGGAGAAGCTGTTGTGGATGGTGTTTTGCAGGCTTATGCATTTGCAAACAATGATCCATACAGAGCTTGCACCAATAATAAAGGTATCATGAATGGTTCTAGCCCGGTGGCATGTGCAACAGGAAATGATATTCGTGCACTGGAAGCAGGGGCTCATGCATATGCAGGTATCAGCGGCCATTATCGGCCGATTGTTCACTGGGAAAAGGATAATAACGGCGATTTGAATGGTATGATTGAATTGCCGACGGCTGTAGGTATTGTAGGCGGCACAACTAAAACCCATCCACTGGCTGGGGTAATGCTGAGAATGATGCATGTGGAAAGTGCAGAAGAATTATCGATTGTCATCGCAGCTACAGGACTTGCAGAAAATCTCTGGACACTCCGAACACTGGCAACCGGAGGTCTTCAGGCTGAATTTGTGCCATCATTGGAAAGAAGACAGGAAACAGAAGAATAGAGTAGTTTCGAAACAATCATTAGAAATGGAAAAACGTCCGTTAGGGCGTTTTTCTGTTATATTTTTGGTATTTTTTAGCTATGGGAAAAAGAGAGATGAAAAGAATTATCCCGAATGAGTAATGAACTTTTGAGATATTTGTTGTAAAATAGAAAGGTAATATAATTTTGATGCATGGGGAGGCATGTCAAGGGTACACTTTGTTTTTATGAGGTAAAAAGGGGGAGCAACAAGCATGCAGGATGAAATTGAATTATTACATATGATTCTAAAAAACTGCTTTGGAAATATTTTTGTTATAGATAAGGATGCCAATATTGTCTATGTGAATGATAATGCGGCCAATGCCCTTAGATTGCCGGCGGAAGAACTGATGAGGATGAGTGCCTATGAGTTGTTGGACAGAAAACTGGCAAGCAGTGTGGCTGCTTTAAAAGTGCTTGAAACGAAACAGGAGCATATCCAAGCAGTTACTTTTGCAAATGGCAATACCATGGCGGTGAATGCCCGGCCGGTTTTTGATGAGAATGGTGATATCAAAAACGTTGTTGTTTTCAGCCAGGAGCAGAAGGTCATCGAGCATTTTATGCAAAGTATTCAGCATGAAAATCAGGTCATCAGTCAGACATTATCCCATGTGCTGCAGGATTCAGAAAATAATGAGCTGATTGCTGTCAGCGATACGATTAAGCACTGCCTGATGATGGCAAAAATAGCCGCATATCGGGAGAGTACCATTATGCTTTATGGGGAATCTGGGGCCGGCAAAGAGGTGATTGCCAGATATGTACATCAAAATAGCCAGAGAAATAAGAAAATATTTTTGCCGGTTAACTGTGCGGCTATTCCACATGAATTAATGGAGTCGGAATTTTTTGGTTATGAAAAAGGGGCTTTTACAGGGTCAAGCCGTTATGGAAAGCTGGGATTGTTTGAATTGGCCGATGGCGGCACAATTTTTATGGATGAAATCGGTGAACTGGATTTGTCTATGCAGTCGAAACTTTTGAGGGTGCTCGAAAGTAAAGAGATTATGCGTGTGGGCGGAACAAAGATTAAGAAAGTGAATGTCCGGGTGGTAACTGCAACCAACCGTAATCTGCAGGAAATGGTAAGCAGGGGAGAATTCAGGGAGGATTTATTTTATCGTTTGAATGTTATTCCGATTACTGTGCCGCCACTTCGGGAGAGAAAAGAAGATATTGCTGTGTTTGCGGACTATTTTATGGAAAAACTAAATCGCAAATACAATATGAATAAGAAATTTACCAATGAAGCAGTGACTGTTTTTCAGGCTTACAGGTGGCCGGGAAATGTCAGGGAAATGCGAAATATTGTGGAGCGAATTTTTGTCGTTGTTCAGGATGATATCATTACAGCCCGGCATGTCCGTGAAATTTTGGGTATCGGAAAGAATGTGCAATTTGATAATGAGAATGAAAAAAAACAGCCAAATTCTTTGATAGCATGTGACGAGCAGACCATTCATGAGGCAACGGAAGCATTTCAACGGCAGTATATAGAAAGTATATTGAGGAAATTCAATGGAAATGTTGAGAAGGCTGCAGCGGCAGCAGGAATTGGACGGTCGGGCTTCTATAAGAAAATCGATAAGCTGGGAATGAACAGCAAGGCTTTTAAAGAAAAATAGACAAAAATTAGTAGGTTCTATGATATAATAAATCCATTGGATCAATTTTAAGGAGGACAATTTCTGAATGAAAAAAAGAATTTTGGCGGTTATGATGACAGCGGCTATGGTGCTGGGAGCGCTTACAGGCTGTGGTCAGTCTTCTAAGGATGATAAGACAGAATCAGCCACAGCAGCAGAAACAGAAACCATCAGCTATGATGTACTGACCCAGGTGCGTGTAGGGTATATGCCGAATTATGAATCTCTCTGGGCAGTGGCAACGGCGATTAATAAAGGTTATTTTGAAGAACAGGGGTTGGATATCAAGTTAACTTCTTTTCAGGTTGACGAGGCGGGAATAGGGTTAATGGCATCAGGGTCTGTTGATGTGGCTTATATCGGAGCGGATGTGCATAATCGGTGTATTAAAGGCGCGGCGCAGATTTTCTGCAGTAGCTTGAAGGTTTCCGGTGAGACTGCCGATTGCCAGAGCTGGGGATGCCTGCCGGGTTATGCGGAGGCCAACAAGGATATCCTTGTGAGATTTACAAAGGCACTTTATAAAGCTATGGATTATGGCTCACAGGAAGCCAACTATGATGAAGTGGCCGGTTATGTTGCGGATATCTGCGGTGCAGATAAAGCAACTGAATTGGAACAGGCAAAAGAAGGCAACTGGATTGACAGCAAGACACTTCTTCAGTATCTGGGAGACGGCACATTGAAGAAATACTATGAAAGCCAGCAGAAGAATTTCATCGATGCTGGTGATGTAGACAAGAAAGTACCGATTGAAGATTATGTACTGTTTGATGTGATGGAAGAAGCCGGCAAATAGTGTTTTATAACTTTATAAATGAGTGAAGAAAGAGATGAACAAATCGGAAATGGATGCGTTTGTCTCTTTTTTTGTGGAAATTAAATGTGTAAAATTGAATACATAATACAAAATACTAATGTTTGTATTGAATACTGTATACAATCATGGTATAATCAAATTACAAAAGAGATAAAACATTATTTGACATAAGGAGGTACCATTATGGGTAGAGAGATTAATCAGAGAAAAGCAGCGATTATTGGTTGTGGTTTTGTTGGTTCAGCAACAGCATTTACATTAATGCAGAGTCAGCTTTTTTCAGAACTTGTTTTGGTAGATGTAGATTTTGACAAGGCAGACGGAGAAGCAAAAGATATTGCTCATGGTATTCCTTTTGCGGGTCAGATGAAAATACATGCAGGGGTCTATGAAGATTTGAGTGATGCGGCTATTATTATTGTGACTGCCGGAGCCGGTCAGAAGCCGGGAGAGACAAGATTGGATTTGGTGCATAAGAATGTGGCGATTTATGAAAGTATTATTCCGAGAATTGCAGAACAGAATAAGGATGCGATATTACTGATTGTTTCCAATCCGGTAGATATTCTGACTTATACAGCTTTGAAACTCAGCGGCTATCCTGAGAATCGTGTACTTGGTTCAGGAACGGTTCTGGATACAGCACGATTAAAATATGCTCTTGGTGAGCATTTGAGTGTAGACAGCCGGAGTGTCCATTCCTTCATTATCGGTGAACATGGTGACAGTGAGATTGCCGTATGGAGCAGTGCCAATGTGGCAGGTGTGCCGTTAGACCAGTTCTGCGAGATGAGAGGCCACTATAATCATGAGACAGCTATGAAGGAAATTGCAGAATCTGTTAAAAACAGCGCTTACGAGATTATTGCCAAGAAGCATGCCACTTATTATGGTATTGCAATGTCTGTAAAACGTATCTGCGAGTGCATTATGCGCAATGAAAAGTCTGTTATGCCGGTATCTTCAATGATGCATGGTGAGTATGGCATTGAGGGAATGTGTTTGAGCATGCCGGCTGTTGTCGGCAGTGAGGGTGTAGAGACTCATGTGCCGATTACTATGAACGAAGAGGAAACAAAGAAACTGCAGGAATCAGCAGCAACATTGAAAGAGATTATTGAGGATATTAAACTGTAAAAATCTTAGATGGCATAAGGAATAATGCGTAAATGAGCCGGGAGAACACAATTTTGTGAAGCTCCCGGCTTTTCTATTAATGATAATATTCGCATATGCGTAAAGTAAAACAAGATAATATGGAAAGATAATGCAAACCAGAAATTTACTGTGGAATATCCGTTACCAGTGCATCGATATCAGCAGCCTTTGTGATGATGCCCATCTTCAGCAGCCAGTCAGCTGTATTCTGCCAGCTTTCTTTGTTGATAGTCAGGAAGTCAGCGCTGTTGTCAGCCATCAGAGGAAGAAGGATTTCCATACTCTTTTCTTCAACTTCTGAATCCAGAGGATAGTTGGCTTTGTCCTGGTTGTTCAGAAGAATTTGCAGGCAGCCCTGTGGATCATCGAGGACATCCTGGAAGCCTTTTCTGGAAGCGCGGATGAAGCGGGCCAGTTTGTCACTTTCGTTTTTGACCTGATTTTCACCGGTGACAAGGACAAGTTCTTCATAATCCGGACAGCCTTCTTTTGTAATATCGAAATAAGTCACGTCGTAGCCCTCTTTCTGAAGAGCTGGATATTCGTGGTTAATATAGGTACCGATGACAGCGTCTACATTGCCACTGATCAGGGATGTATTCAGGTCGAAGCCCACATCCTGCATCGTCACATCGTCATAGGAGAGTCCATTGTGTTCCATCATCGCTTTGACAAAATATTCATTGTCGACAGTGCCCGGATAGCCGATGATTTTGCCTTTCAGGTCTTTGGCACAGGTAATATTGCTGGATTTCATAGACATGACAATGTTCAGCGGATGCTGCACAATCGTACCGAGAATTCTGACAGGAACATCCTGATTTGTTGCAGTAGAGATGATGTTTGGCTGGTAGTAGAGACCGGCATCCGCCTGTCCGGCCGCTGTCATCGTGATGGCATCATTTGTATTGGCCGGGAACTGTACATGTACATTCAGTCCTTCTTCCGCATAGTATCCTTTTTCGATGGCAGTGTAGATAAAGGAATGCACCGCATTCGGATACCAGTCAAGGACAATGCTGAAATCTTCAAGGTCACCGTTGGATGCTGTGCTTTCAGCAGCTTCTGAAGATGCTGTGTCAGTCTGTGTTTCAGCAGTATTTTCTGAAGCATTTGAAGCAGCCTCAGTAGTGGATGTGCCTGCGGAAGAATTGCCGCAGGCAGCCATGGAAAGCGTCATAGCAGCAGTCAGTAAAAGTGCAGAAAATTTTTTCATCTTTTTCATAATATAACCCCTTTTTTTATTAGTGATCGCTTAGAATTGACATCTAAGCCACTGAATTATTGTTCTTCTTTCATAATACCAAGCATAGCTGCAAAAAGTGCGGTTTTCTCGGTAATTGTTGGAATATAGACCTTTTCCTCGGTTGTGTGCATGCCGGATTCCACAGGACCGAATGCGTCAACGGCCGGCACACCGAAGGAATAGAACCAGTTGGCATCTGTTGCTGTCGGTTCGGCAATTTCTTCCATGGTAATACCGAGGAGCTGACCTGCTTTTTCAGCAATCTGGAAAGCTTTGTGGCCCATTTCGTTTTTCTCAAGGGCAGGGAACAGAATACGGTGTGAAACAGTTGTTTCACATACAGGATCTTCGTTGGAAGCGGCCAGAGATTCGATATTGGCTTCGGCTTCGGCAAAGGAGGGACCATTGTCAGGAAGACCTGCTACACAGAATTCCATATGGGCATCACCGGCAACGATACCATTCGGACGCCCGCCGGAAATTGGCGCTACATTATAGTAGATCTCTCTGTCATAGTCATTGAAGCTGTACAGCTTGAGAATTTTATGCGCCAGTTCCTTGACGGCACTGTGTCCTGCCATATAAGCACCGCCTGCATGGGCTTCAACACCCTTGATATCCAGAGCACCCAGGATAACACCTTTACGCTGGCTGACAACACCGTAACCTTTGTCTGTTTTGGCAGCGCTCTCGAAGATGTAAGCACATTCTGTACCGGGTGCTTCTTTCTCGAAGACCTTGCGGCTGGTAATGGAACCGATTTCTTCATCGCAGCTGTAGAGCATAACGATTTCTTTGTTTGGCAGTAAGCCTAATTCGCTGGCGATCTTGACAGCATAGGCAGAAACGGCGAACCCGGCTTTGCAGTCACCGCTTCCCAGGCCGTGGAGCCAATTGTCTTCATCGACATAAGGCGGGAATTTGGCAGCATAGCCAACAGGGAAGACGGTATCCATATGCGAATTCAGGATGATTTTGCCTTCCGGATGTTCCGGTTTGATGCGGGCGATCAGATGGGTGCCGCATCCTTCAAAGAACATTTCTTCCATTGTCACACCGGGGATGGTTTCAAGGACAGCCCGGGCCATATCAATGACCTGCCTATTGCCTTCCACATAATTCGACTCACTGTCAACGGAGGTGAAGCGCATCAGCAAATCTACCTGCTCTTGCAGATAACCTTCTGCTAATTCTTTGATTTTGTTGATATCCATTTGTAAAACTCCTTTCATAGAGGGTGTTGTTCTAAAGGTGTTCGATCATTGTATTTACAGTTCTTTTCGCCATGGGATCGCAATTCTTTCTATAATACCGACAATCGCGACAATCAACATAGCCACTGCGGATAATAAGACAATCGGGGCGAAGACACCGGCACCATCCAGCTGTGTCAGCATACGTTTGCTGAAATAACCAAGACCGCTTTGTGCACCCAGCCATTCTCCGATGGCCGCACCGATGATACTGATCGGAATTGCCATTTTGATGGCTGAGAAGAAATAAGGCAGTGCATTCGGCAGTTTCAATTTCATGAAAATATCCATTTTGCTGGCATTGAAACTGAGCATCAATTCCTCCATTTCACGTTTCGTGGACTGAAAACCGTCATAAACCGTGATGGTGATTGGGAAAAAGGTCATCAGTACTGTTACCAGAACTTTGCTCCAGATGGAATAGCCGAACCAGAGAACAAACAGCGGCGCAATGGCTGTTGTCGGGATCGTCTGGGAGGCGATGACCAGCGGATAAAGGGTACGGCGGATGCCTTCATGCATGTCCATGGCGATGGCCAATGCCAGACCCAGGACGATGGAGATGCCAAGACCGATGAAGGTAACGGACATGGTAGCCGGCAGATGCACCATGAACAGCGGTTCACGCAGTTCCCATAACTTCTGGATAACCTGGATCGGTGTCGGAAGAATATAGGCGGCATTGATGCCAAGTGCCAATGCTTGCCAGCCGATTAAAAGAAGAAAGAAGAGAATCAGCGGCGGTAAATATTTTCTCATATGATCACCTGCTTTCTCAACTGATCGATCAGATATTCTTTTAATTCGACAATCTCCGGTCGTCCCATATCATTGCGGTTTCTAGGATAATCCATGGGAACTTTTAGAACTTCCAGCTCATGGATCGGTGTCTGCTTGACCAGATAAATTTTGCTGGACATAAAGATGGCTTCCTCTACGTCATGGGTGATGAACATAATTGTTTTGTGGAAATGCTGCCATTGCTTCAGCAGCCATTCCTGCATGCTGATTCGGGTTAATGCATCCAATGCACTGAAGGGCTCATCTAAGAGCAGAAGATCAGCATCTGTTAAAAGTGTTCGGGCAAAAGAGATACGTTGACGCATACCGCCGGATAAATCCTTTGGATACTTGGCGGCATAATCAGAAAGTCCGACTTCCTTCAGAATATCAGAAACACGCTGTGTCTGTTCTGACTGAGGAACTTTGGCAATTTCCATGGGAAGGCATAGATTTTTCTCAATGGTGCGCCATGGAAAGAGCAGATCCTTCTGGGGCATATAGCCGGCAGCATGTTTCACGGAAGCAATATCCTGCCCGTTCAGAAGGATATTGCCGCTTTTCCTTTTCAAAAGGCCGTTGGTCAGCTTGAAGATCGTACTCTTTCCGCAGCCGCTGATACCGATAATGGAAATAAACTCCTCGGGTTCCACGGTAAAGGAAAGATCGTCAATGATATTGAAATCTTCGCTGTCATATTGAAAGGTGACATGTTGAAATTCTAACATTTTAGAATACTCCTTGGTAAAAGTTTTGCGTGCGGTCTAAAGCGTCATATTCCAGGCCATATCCCAGAAAAATGCTTCAAAGCGGCTGCATGTCTTGAAGATATCTTTGAGGTGGGCGATATCTGCTTCAGAACAGTGTTCACCGAGACGATCGACGGTGTCCAGGATGCTCTGGTTGCAGGCCACATATTCTTCAGAAACATAGCCTTTGATCCAGTCACCGTAGAATGGATGGTCAGCGGCTCCCGGAATCTGATTCAGTGCTTCTCCGATCATCTGATAGCTCCATGAGCAGGAGAGAATGGAAACAAGCAGTTCCAGAATGCCTTCATTGTGTCCGACTTCCAGCATATAGTGGGTATAGGAAGTGTTCATGATAGAAGGCTTCACATTCGCTACTTCTTCCGGGGTAATGCCAAGGCGGGCCATATAGCCGCGATGGATGTCCATCTCACCGTTTAATGTGTCGTTCACAAGCTGTGAGAAGAACTGCATCATCTCCGGTTCACGGGACTTGACGATACCCAGAGCATAAACTCTGGCATAGTCATAGAGATAAAGATAGTCCTGGAGCATATAAAAACGAAAACGTTCCAGGGAAAGGGAGCCGTCACCGATGCCGGAGACAAAAGGATGCTTCAGATAGCCGTCCCAGATCTCTTTGACGTCTTCGTATAAGATTTCTGTTAATTTCATAAATTTCCTCCTTAAACGAAGGTGTCTCAAAGAACTGTCAATTTATGGCAGGCCGTTCTCACTTCCAACGTCTCGCAGCGGTACATAAGGCGTTAAAAGACAACGCCTAGGTACCGGCGGTCGTTGAAGCACCTGCCCATAAATTGACAGTTCTTCGAGACACCATATAGTTTATTGAATGATGAATGATTTAGTTTAAATGAAAAAGGAGCTCTGCTAAGAAATGAAGCAGGACTCCCGATTAGGTACATGTGTATTCATTACTTATGGTTGCTTATAAAAAGATAATTGAGGTAATCAATCATCATAGCATATAACCATAAATAGTTCATTTACATTGCTTTCCTGCGTTGGGATTATCCACATCAAGTTCAAAGGGTCGGCACAGGCCTCTCAGCAATTAAGCACCCCTAGCAAATTCAGTTTTATTATACAGTATTTGTATACAAAAGTAAATAAAAAAATGAATTGATAAAGAAAGTTATTGTCTGTTTGCGAATTTTGTTTTATACTTTGCGTTATGAGTAGATTAAGGAGAAATAGATCAAAGTAATATAACATCAAGCAAGGCTTGAACATTAGAGAGGAATTGACAGAATGAATCTTGATTACTACAAAACCTTTTATTATGTGGCTTTGAGTAAGAATTTTACGAAAGCTGCAGAGCTTCTTGGCAATAATCAGCCTAATGTAACCCGTTCGATGAATAATCTGGAGGCGGAGCTTGGATGCCGGCTGTTTGCGAGAAGCAACAGAGGGGTATCGTTGACACCGATTGGAGAACAACTATTTCAGTATGTGTCAGCAGCCATGAATAATCTGGAACAGGGAGAAGAGGAGATTAAGAAGACGCTGAATATTGAGAATGGGCTTGTGACTATCGGAAGTAGTGAGACGGCTTTAAGGTTAATGCTTTTGGAGCGATTAGGCAGTTTTCATGAAGAACATCCGAAAATCCATTTTCGAATTTCCAGTTATTCTACACCGCAGACTATACAGGCACTAAAAGAGGGCAAAATTGATTTTGCTGTGATTTCCACACCGGTGGACATAAAGAAACCGCTTCATAAAACACCGCTGATGACTTTTCAGGATGTTTTAATCGGCGGCTCGAAGTACAGAGAGCTGGCATCGAAGACGCGCAGTCTCAATGAATTGATGAGCTATCCATTTGTCTCACTTCCCCCGGAGACTGGGACAAGAATGTTTTATACACAGTATTTTATGAATCAGCATTTATCTTTTCATCCGGAGATTGAGGTGGCAGCCACAGACCAGATTCGTCTGATGGTTCGCTATAATCTGGGTATCGGTTTTTGCCCGGATGACCTGGCAGCAGATTACATTGCAAGGGGAGAGGTGTGCCAGATCCATCTTCAGGAAGAAATCCCCAAACGCCAGATTTGTCTGGTGACGGATGAATCAAAGGTATTAAGCTCTGCAGCCCGGAAGCTAAGAGATGCGTTGGCAGCGGATGCCAACTACAGGCCTTTTTTCTGTGATTGCTGAAGCGAAAGAACGTGTATAAAAAGAAAGAGTATATAGCTATTGAAGAGACAGCCGCCGGTTAAATACGGATCTTGCCGGCTGTCTGTCTTGAGGTTTTCAAACGAGCCATGGCTCTGGCCAGTGAAGCGCTGGAATGGTAGTATTCCTGAATACTCTGTTTCTGACGCAGCTGTTCCAGAGCCCTTTCTTTGGCTTCTTCGGCACGGCGAACATCGATTTCTTCCGGTTTTTCTGCACTTTCTGTCAGTAAAATGACACGGTTGTTGGCAATCTGGACGAAACCGCGGCCAACATAACCGATATGCCAGGTACCGTCTTCCGTTTTATAACGCATTTCTCCGTCCGTGACGGCAATAACCATGGATTCATGGTGGGCTAAAACCTCTTTCTCACCGTCAAAAGCGGGAACGATCAGAGAGAGGCAGGGACCTTCATAGAAGACCCTGTCTGCTGCGATGATTCGCAGATTATACATATCACTCATTAGAAACGCCTGCCTTTCTATTTGACAGAAGCCTGCATTTTTTCAGCTGCACGTTTCACATCATCGATGGTGCCAACGTTAAAGAACGCATTTTCAGGGTAATCATCCATTTCACCGCTGATAATGGCTTTAAAACCACGAATGGTTTCTTCAATAGGTACATAAACACCTTTGATGCCTGTGAAGTTTTCTGCCACGTGGAATGGCTGAGAAAGGAATTTCTGGATCTTACGGGCACGATAAACGGTAATCTTATCTTCATCGGACAATTCTTCCATACCCAGGATAGCGATGATATCCTGAAGATCTTTGTAGCTCTGAAGAATTTCCTGTACCTTTCTGGCAACTTCATAATGTTCCTCACCGACGATATCCGGTTCAAGAATTCGTGAGGAGGATTCAAGAGGATCGACGGCCGGATAAATGCCCTGTTCTACAATTTTTCTTGAAAGAACAGTTGTGGCATCCAGATGGGCAAATGTTGTTGCAGGAGCAGGGTCCGTTAAGTCATCGGCAGGTACATAAACGGCCTGTACAGATGTAACAGCACCATTTTTTGTGGAAGCGATTCTTTCCTGAAGTTCACCCATTTCAGTAGCCAATGTCGGCTGATAACCAACGGCAGAAGGCATACGGCCAAGCAACGCAGACACCTCGGAACCTGCCTGGGAGAAACGGAAGATATTATCGATGAACAGAAGGACATTTCGGTGCTCCTGATCACGGAAATATTCAGCCATTGTCAGACCGGTTTCAGCGACACGCATTCTGGCCCCAGGCGGTTCATTCATCTGACCAAACACCAGGGCTGTTTTTTCAAGAACACCTGAAGCTTTCATTTCGGACCAAAGGTCGTTGCCTTCACGGGAACGTTCACCAACACCGGTGAAGATAGAGTAGCCACCCTGTTCAGCTGCGATATTACGGATCAGCTCCTGGATAAGGACTGTTTTACCAACACCGGCACCGCCGAACAGACCGATTTTACCGCCTCTGGCATATGGTGCCAGAAGATCGATAACTTTGATACCTGTTTCAAGCACTTCAGCTACAGGATTCTGATCTTCGAAAGCAGGAGGATCTCTGTGAATAGACCATTTCTCCACATCTTTTAATTCTTCGCCGCCATCAATGGTTTCACCTGTGACATTGAAAAGACGGCCAAGGGTCTGTTCGCCGACAGGAACTTTGATACCGCCGCCGGGAGCAATAACTTCCATATCACGGTAAAGACCTTCACTGGCGGAGAGCATAACACAGCGGACTGTGTGATTACCGATATGCTGTGAAACTTCCATGATACATTTCTGGCCATTATTATCAACTTCAAGGGCATCCTTGATATATGGAAGATCATCATCTTCGAATTCTACATCGACAACAGGTCCCATGACCTGTACAATTTTTCCTTTTTTCATATCGGACACCTCCTTTTAATTTTTTCCTTTTTTCTGAGCCTTGGCACCGGCAATGACCTCAGTGATTTCCTGAGTAATAGCGGCCTGTCGGGCTCTGTTATAAAGTGTTCCAAGCTCCTGAAGAATAGCAGATGCGTTATCAGCGGCAGCCTGCATCGCCATCAGACGGGCATTCTGCTCACTGGCATAAGCTTCTACAAGGGCACTGTAAATATAACCGACGATATAATCCGGTACGATCTGTCCCATGACGGCTTCCGGTGACGGTTTCATGGCGATGTGTTCCATCGGAAGATCGACGGGGATATCTTTGATCATGAAATCCGGACGTTCAAGGGGAAGAAGACGCATGAACTGTGCTTCTTCTGTCATGGCATTTTTCATGCTTGTGTAGACCAGATAGATTTCATCTACCTTTTTTGTACGATAAGCATCGATCAGTGTTTCAGAAATATTTCTGGCACGGCTTAATGTCGGATTCTGAATGGTATAGTGGAACTGGTGGGCAATCGGTATTTTTTTCTGTTGGAAATAATGTCTGCCGATTTCACCAATGACATATAATTTTGCGTTTTTATCGTTTTGAATATGCTCTTCAGCCAGTTTGAGGATATTGTGGTTGTAGGCACCGGCCATACCTTTATCCGCAGTGACGACCACATAGGCACGGCGAATGGTATTCTCATCTATGACAGCATTCGGATCACGGAAGTATTCTGAATGCATTTCAGGAAGATGACGAAGGATTCGGCTCATGGTGGACTGAAGGGTATAGAAATACGGCTCTGTATTCGCTAACGCTTTTTTTGCTCTTCTCAGTTTCGACGAGGAAATCATATACATGGCATTGGTGATTTTCATCGTGTCCTGTATACTTCTCATTCTGTCTCTGATTTCTCTGGCATTTGCCATATCAGATACGCCTCCTTCCTGTCTTACTGCTGTTTGAAGGCTTCAGCGGCTTCATCAATCTGCTTTTTCAGTTCATCTGTCAGCTGACCACCTGTCTGAATGGCTTCACATATATCTGCATGCTGCAGATCAAACCATGCCAGAAGGTCATTCTGGAATTTCTTGACAGATTTGAGCTCCACATCATCAAAGTAACCTTTGTTAGCCAGATGAAGGGTAATAACCTGCTGGTTCAGCTGAAGCGGTTTACCGAGCGGCTGCTTCAAAAGCTCAAGAAGGGCATGGCCGTGTTTTAACTGTTGCTTTGTAATATCATCCAGATCAGATGCGAACTGGGTGAAAACTTCCATCTCACGATACTGCGCCAGATCGATACGGATACTGCCGGAAGCTTTCTTCATAGCGCTTGTCTGAGCAGCACCGCCGACACGGGATACAGACAGACCAACGCTGACGGCAGGACGCATACCTGAGAAAAACAGATGGCTTTCAAGGAAAATCTGACCATCTGTAATGGAAATAACATTGGTTGGAATATAAGCGGATAAGTCACCGGCCTGTGTCTCAATAATAGGGAGGGCTGTTAATGATCCGCCGCCAAGTTTTTCACTGAGTCTGCTGGCACGTTCCAGAAGACGGGAATGCAGATAGAACACATCACCGGGATAAGCTTCACGTCCGGGAGAACGTTCCAGCAAAAGGGAAATGGCTCTGTATGCAACGGCATGTTTGCTCAGATCATCATAGACGATCAGGGCATCCTGTCCTTTGTACATAAAGTATTCTGCCAGTGCTGTACCTGCGTATGGTGCGATGTACTGAAGAGAAGAGGAGTCGCTGGCCATGGAAGCCAGGACGATGGTATATTCCATGGCACCATGTTTTTCCAGGTTGTTGACAACTCTTGCAACGGTAGAAGCTTTCTGACCGATGGCAACATAGACACAAACAACGCCTTTGCCTTTCTGGTTGATGATTGTATCTTCTGCAATAGAAGTTTTACCTGTCTGACGGTCACCGATGATCAATTCACGCTGACCACGGCCGATTGGGAACATGGAGTCAATGGAAAGGATACCTGTTTCCAATGGTGTATCAACAGGCTGACGATCAATGATCGCCGGTGCCGGTTCCTCGATGGCACGATATTCAGTGGAAGCAATATCACCTTTGCCGTCGATAGGTTCACCCAGGGCGTTGACAACTCTTCCTTTAAAGGCATCACCGACGGGAATGCCGGCTCTCTTGCCTGTACGGATGACCTTGCAGCCTTCACGAATGGATTCGTCGTGGCCAAAAAGGATACAACCGATTTCATTTCGACGGATATTCTGTACCATACCTTTGACGCCGCCATCGAAGACAACGATTTCGCCGTACATCGCATGGTCGATACCGTAAACTGTGGCAATACCATCGCCGACCCAGATGACTTCACCGGTCTCTTTGGCTTCATTGTCCCAGTCGTAATTTTCTATTTCATTTTTTATAATCGATATAATATCGTCTGCACTAATGACACTCACATTATCACCTCTTTCAGAGTTTTAAATCTGTCCAACGGCATCCTTCAGCTGACGGATGCGTGCTGCAAATGTCCAATCGTATTCTTCGTTGCCGATACGGATGCGCACACCGCCCAGGAGAGAAGGATTTATGCTGATCTGATAAATCAGTTCTTTGCCGGGATACTTCCGTGAGAGGAAAGCTTTTATTTCATTTTCTTTTTCAGGGGATGGTGTTTCGGCAAAAACACATTCAACCCGTACACGGTTATGAGAAGTATCCCAGATTTTCTGCCATTCAGCATAGATGTCTGCCAGTTCTTCAATTCCGCCGTCATTGCACATGACCTTGTAAAAGTTGATCAGATGGCGGGGGAGACCGGAGCCGTCGAAGACGCGTTCAATCAGATGATGTTTTTTCTCAGATGTCACAAGGGGACTCCGAAGAACGTTCAAAAGTGCAGGAACTTTTTCTGTGATCTCACGGGCAGTCTGAAGTTCTTCAGACGTAATACCCAGCTCATACAGAACCATTGCATTATTTACCGCTCTTTGCGTCATACTGATCACCTGTCATAATAATTTTCTTTGCAGCCAGCATGGCAATATCCATAATCTGTGACTGCAGTTCTTTCTTGGCATTTGCCTGTTCTTTTTCAATATCTTCACGGGCCTGAGCCAGCATTTTGACTCTTTCAGCCTCTGTATCAGCAATCGCCTTGCTGTGTTCTTTTTCGGAACGAACACGGGCAGCTGCGATAATATCGGCGGCCTGTTCTTTAGCAGTGTCAAGCTGCTGCTCATAGTCGGCTTTCATTTTGTTGGCTTCATCCTGCGTTTTCTGTGCAGCATTAAATTGCTGTTTGATCATTTCGTTTCGCTGCTCGATCACACCCATAACCGGCTTGATCAGAAAATGCCGAAGTGCAACAAAAAGGACAAGGACATTGACGACGGTCCAGAAGATTGTCCAGGGTTCCAAACTTAACATAGCTGCACCTGCCTCTCATTCTTACTGTTCCATAAGTTCTATTAAATATCGCAATAATTATTTCAGGAAAAGAATGATCAACAGGGCAATAACGAAACCGTAAATAGCCGTTGCTTCGGCAAGGGCACAACCAAGAAGCAAAGATTTACTGATTTTGCTTTCTGCTTCAGGCTGTCTTGCGATAGCGTCTACTGCGGAAGAAGTTGCTTTACCGATACCAACACCGGCACCAATACCTGTTAATACTGCAATACCTGCACCAATTGCTACGAATAATGTTGCTGACATAATAACTCGCTCCTTTTCTTTTAAAATTGACGGATCATTGAGGATCAGTCGATAGCTTCTTTAATAAATAATGCGGTCAGGAATACAAAAACGTATGCCTGGATCAGCCCGTCGAATATATCGAAGTAGCAGCTGAATACCGCCGGCAGGATGGCCGGGACGACCATCTTCAGCAATTCCATAATGACAAACGAGCCAAGAACGTTGCCGAATAATCGCATACATAATGAAAGCGGTCTGATGAAAATCTCAAGGATGTTGATCGGTAAAATGACAACCATCGGTTCTGCGAAGCTTTTCAGCCAGCCGCGGCCGCCTTTAGCCAAAACACCAGACAGCTCGATCAAAATGATGCTGAGAATTGCCAGTGAAGCCGTTACATTGATATCCTTTGTCGGTGGTTTGAAACCGAGAATGCCGATGAGATTGGCAATACCGATATAAATTCCCACACTCATTAAATAAGGAATAAAACGTTTGCCTTTCTCGCCAAGGATATCTTCGAAGAAGCTATAAATACCACTGACAGCCGTTTCAAGAAGCAGCTGTCCTTTACCTGGGTTTGTGACCTTCAGGTTTCTGACAAAAATCGCACACAGGAGAATCACAACAGCCATGATTAACCATGTTACAAAAACTGATTCAGCCACCGGTATGCCGCCGAAAATCGGAATCGTAAAAGCTGTATCACAGTTTAATTCTTCCATGAGATTTTTTACCAGCTCATCCATATTTATTCACTTCCTTTTCACTTCCCTCTCGGGCTGTTCACAATTTTAGTCTCGTCAAAGGCAATTGTCAAATGTCGAAAAAATAATGAAAATTCACAAATTGAACACAGCTTTGTGGATATTATGCCCTAAAAGTGTGTTTAAGTTGTATTTGAAACTGGTAAAATTTGATTAACGGTCTGTAGAAGAGAATTAATTTTCTCTCATTTGACGTATGTTAGAATTATGAAACTTTATGGAATATAATCATGATACATCTTTGATATGTCAGAATTGTTTGAAGAATAGTAGACAAATAAGAAAAGTGTGTCGGAAATCTTACACACTTTTCTGTAAAAAATAAAAAATATGGTAACTGTTCAGAGCCAGCCTCCAAAATGCTACGCATTTCGTCGGTGTGGCGTATCCGCCAAATAAAATTTCAAAAACTTACAGAACAGAAATGGTGTCTCCTATATGGATGGTTCCTTCTTTGATGACTTTGGTAAAAATTCCCTGGGTAGGCATGATGCACTTACCTACTTTCTGCTGAATGGCACATCCTTTGTGGCATTCCTTGCCAATCTGGGTAACTTCCTGAATGGTTTCACCAATCTGAAGACGAGTGCCCACAGGCAGTTCATAGAGACAGATGTCCTTTGTTGTCAGATTCTCTGCAAATTGCCCCGGCGTCAGGTCTTCAACACCCATTTCAGTCATGATGTCGATACTTTCCTGAGCCAGAAGGCTGATCTGGCGGTGCCAGTTGCCGGCGTGGGCGTCCCCGACAATGCCGTGATCGCATTTGCAGATGGCAGTGTCAACAGGGGTTTTAACCACACCTTTTTCTTTGGATATGTTAATAGATGTAATAGTGCCTTTGATCATATGTTGATAACCTCGTTTTCGTTGATTAGGTATATTTTACTGTAACTGTTCAGAGCTAACCTCCAAAATGCTACGCATTTCGTCGGTGTGGCGTATCCGCCAAATAAAATTTAAAAAACAGTCTTAAAAATGCAAGCATTTTATACCTGTTTTTTGAAATTTTGCTTGGTTCTGAACAGTTACATTTTACTTTTATTTGCACAAAGAAGCTAAATGTCCGGTGATATGCGGAGGGTTACTGCTGTGTGAAATGGCCGGATTTGCCGCCGTCTTTCTCAATCACCCGAAGATTTGTGATATGCATGCCACGGTCTATAGCTTTGCACATGTCATAAATGGTCAGTGCAGCAGCTGAAACGGCATGCAGGGCTTCCATTTCCACGCCGGTCTGGCCGGTTGTTTTGACGGAGGCCTTGATGTGGACGGCATTTTCCTCTGTGTCGGTCTCAAAATGGATATCAATGCCTGACAGCATCAGAGGATGGCACATCGGGATGATTGCGGATGTCTGTTTGGCAGCCATAATGCCGGCTACCTGGGCGACAGCCAGTACATCGCCTTTCTTGATCTGTCCGTCGATGATAGCCTGTAAGGTCTCCGGCTGCATATAAATACTGCCGGCGGCCACAGCGATTCGATGCGTGATGGCTTTCTCGGAGACATCTACCATTCGGGCACGTCCCTGGTCATTGATATGTGTAAGAGGCATAAAAACCTTCTCCCTTCAATAGATATGTTGAAATTCGATAGCTGCAATATAGACCATTATAGCTGAAATGAGAAGAAAAATCAAAAAATTTCATAAACTTTAGCGCAATGGTATTGATTTTATAAAAGGGACGCTTTAAAATAGGAAGATGCGGGATAAGATGTCTTGTCAGCAGGACAGAATCCTGTATGTTTTTGACGTTGACAGAAGATGATTGATAGATGAAGAAGGAGGCATGCCTTATGGCAAAGATCGATATTATTTCCGGTTTCCTTGGAGCAGGAAAGACAACACTGATTAAGAAGCTTCTTAGCGAAGCATTAAAGGGACAGCAGGTTGTCCTGATTGAGAATGAATTTGGTGAAATCGGCATTGACGGCGGATTTTTAAAGGATGCAGGTGTGAACATCACAGAGATGAACTCCGGTTGTATCTGCTGCTCACTGGTTGGTGATTTTGGTACAGCGCTGAAGGATGTGATCACGAAGTTTAATCCTGACAGGATCATCATTGAACCGTCAGGTGTCGGCAAGTTATCAGATGTTATCAAAGCCGTTCAGGGTGTGGCAGAAGATGCACCGATTGAACTGAACAGCCTTGTAACAGTTGCAGATGCCAACAAGTGCAAGATGTATATGAAGAACTTCGGTGAGTTCTACAACAACCAGGTTGAGAGCGCACACACCATCGTGCTCAGTCGTACCCAGAATATGAAGCAGGACAAGTTGGAAGCCTGTGTTGCTATGATCAGAGAACACAACAAGGACGCGGCAGTGATCACAACACCTTGGGATGAACTGACAGGTGAACAGCTTTTAGCGGCTATGGAGAAACCGGTGTCTCTGGCTGATATGGTGATGGCTGAAGAAGAAATCTGTCCTGTATGCGGCGGCCACCATGATCACGACCATGATGATCACGATCATGAGCATGAACATGAACACCATCATGACCACGATGACCACGATCATGAACATGAACACCATCATGACCACGATGACCACGATCATGAGCATGAACATCATCATGATCACGATGACCACGATCATGAACATGAACATCATCACGACCATGATCATGACGATCATTGCGGATGCGGTCATGACCACGATCATGATCACCATCACCACCATCACGCAGATGAAGTCTTCACAAGCTGGGGCAAAGAGACACCTCGTAAGTATACAAAGGAAGAAGTGGAGACAATTCTGAAGGCGCTTTCCGCTGACAACAATGAATACGGTATTATCCTTCGTGCAAAGGGTATGCTGCCAAGCCAGGACGGTACATGGATCTACTTCGATATGGTTCCTGAAGAATACGAGATCCGTGAAGGCCAGCCGGAATATACAGGCCGTCTTTGTGTCATCGGCTCCAAGATTGATGAAGCTAAGCTTGAGAAGCTGTTTATGCTGTAAGTGTACATGAAATAACATATAAGATGAATAGCATAAAAATAAAAGACCGATATTCCAGGAAGATAGATTCCTGGAATATCGGTCTTTTTATCGATGTATGGTAATATGCGAGATTTGCAAAGCATGTTCTATTTTGGTTATAAAGAACTGCAGTAACAATGCTTTTATAATTGGTTGGTCATGAGCTGTGCATGTTCCATCATGGCATCAAAAGCAGCCGAATGATTACCTTTACAGATTGCATCCAGAATTTTTTCATGGCAGGCATAGACATCTTGACGAGGTACTTTTTCATTGAGCTGCAGTTCAGGATGATTTAAAAATCCCATGCCTGAAGATTTTAAGCTGGAAAAATAAGGATCTTGAAGAGAGTCAATCAGTTCTATGTGAAATTGACGATCCAGTGCAAAATATTCGCCGAAATCTGTCTGTTCATCAAGATAGGCTTTCATATCCTGCATAATATATTTCAATCTGCGGACATAAATATTTTTGGGATTTTTGGCGTAGGCTTTGGCGAGTTCGGCCACGCAATAACCTTCAATGGCGTTACTGAAATGGTAGTGCTGCTTGACTTCATCAGCGGTTGGCATATGAAGTTGAATACCGCGGCTTGGCAGAATGTCAATGCGCTTTTCATCGGCTAATTTCTGAATAGCATCTCGTACCGGTGTCTTAGACATGTTCAATTCTATAGCAATTTGATTCAGGGAATATTTTTTATCATATTCGAATTTTCCATCGTCAATCATTTGGACTAACTGTTCATAGGCTTCATCTTTAAGAAAAAGTGACATAGGAATAGCCTCCTTAATTATACATACTGTGTTTATTATAAACGAAATGGCAGAGAGTTTCAACGTGATTGAAGTGTTTTGGAAATTCATCGTTATATTGTACAAAACATCTACAACTTATTAGCAGTTATGTTAATTGACATAGTTATAACAATAAAGTAATATACCATTATACCGATATATCGGTATAATGGTATATCGAAAGAATATAACCAGGCAAAACAAAATCATAAAGTAGGGGAGAAAGCGTATGGCACTGAATTATCTTTACAAAATGACATCTACAAAAATTAAGGAATTACAGCCAAAATGCAATCTTGCATTTATTCCATTGGGACCGACGGAAGTGCATGGTCCGCATCTGCCATTGATGACAGATTTTCGCAGCGGATTGGAATTGTGCGAAAGAGCAGCAAGAAAGCTGCAGGAAGAGGGGATTGAATCTATCATTGCAACGCCGGTGACGTACTGTGCAGCAGATGTGACAAATGTATTTCCTGGAAATACATCTCTTAGGGTGGAGACTGTCGAGATGCTGTTAGAGGATATATGTCTCAGCCTGGCAAGGAGTGGCTTTTATAATATCATGGTTGTATCTGGACATGCTGACCCGGGTAATGCTGCGGCAGTTGTCAGAGGTATTGAGAATGCGAAAAAGAAAAACAACAAGGTCAATGGTACCTATTCGGCGTGGTTTGACAAAGGCGTTGTTGAAGGTGGCGCAGCAGCATATTTTAATGGTATTCATCCAACATATGACCTCCATGCAGGTGAATCAGAAACAGGATTTGGTTTGATGCGTTATCCGGAATTATTGGATAAAGCGCAGATCGCATCATTGAAGCCGAATTATGAAGGCGAGTTCCTTTTTGAGAGAATTGGTGCGGGGGCAAAAGATTTTATTGAATGTGGTGCACCGGATGCTTACTTTGGTGATCCGGCAGCTGCGACAGCTGAAAATGCGGACAAACAGTATGATGTATTTTCTGATTATGTGGTGGATGAAGTGCGTGCTTTATTGGGATAACAGTAGAGAAGGATGGGGGATGTCTATTATGAATGAAAAGAAATTTGGCAGAATTCTTGAAACAGGTATGGGGTTTATCATGTCATGGGTCCTGAATACATCGGCAATGTAGTTATTAGGAGCTCCAATGACACCGGCTACGGTATTTCCTGCCTGGGTGGGGGCCTTTGCTATTGCGGTAGCCATTAACTATTTTGCACCGGTGATGGATTGGGTGGCATCATGGACAAAAAGAATTAAGAATAAAACATTGGAATATGTTGTAAGAGTGTTGATTTTCTCATTTATTGAAATTCTGTTCAATAGTGTATGGTGTATGTACAATTCGGGGAACATTGTATATTGGCCGGCGAAGTTTCCAATCCTTTTGGCGGTAGGAACAATTGCTATTTTTATTTCTTTGCCAATTATGGTACGGGTAGCCACTGCCTGTGCGAAGAAATAAAATCAGACTGTAAAATATTTGAATTTATCCGGGAAAGCCGAATTGGCAGGCAAATGATTTTGCTCACTGATTCGGCTTTTGGTATTTTATTGTTGGTTAAAATGGGGGGGCGGGTTTTGCAGTTAGCATTGCAGCAGCCCTTTTCGACTTGAATTTCATAGATTTATTTGATATGATAATGAATAGCAAAAGAAATATGAATAAATAGAAAGTTTGGTGATAGAAATGGATAAACTGGAAGTACCGGTATACCTGATAACAGGTTTCCTTGAGAGCGGTAAGACTTCTTTCCTTCAGGAAATCTTTGAAAGTGGTGAATTTGCGGATGGCGAGAGGGGACTTTTGATCTCTTGTGAGGAAGGCGAAGTTGAACTTGATGAGAAGGCAACACTGGCCTGCAAGATTGATACTGTAACACTGGATGAGGAAGAGGAACTGACGGCAGATTTTCTTGAGAACTGCAAGAATGTTTACAAACCGAAGCGGGTTTTTGTGGAATACAACGGCATGTGGGACCCGGATACAATTCTCAGCGTGGATATGCCAAGAGGATGGGAGATTTATCAGATTGTGACTATGATCGATGCAAGTACCTTTGCTGTTTATCTGAATAACATGAAGTCCATTATTGGTAATATGATTAAGTGTACAGAGCTGGTTATCTTCAACAGATGTTCTGAAGAACAGGATCTGCCGATGTTCAGAAGAAATCTGAAGGCTTTGAATTCCAATGTCCAGATGATGTTTGAACACAAGGACGGTCGAATGATCGAACTGGGCAAGGATATCCCACCATATGATCTGAATGCACCGATCATTGACATTACAGATGATGATTACGGCATCTGGTATATGGATGCGGCTGATGACAAGGATCGCTATGAAGGCAAGACCGTTCGCTTTACAGCAAGGATCATGAAGAACCGTAAGTTGCCGAAGAATTTCTGTGTACCAGGCCGTAAAGCTATGACATGCTGTGCGGAGGATATCCGTTTTATCGGTTTTTTGTGTAAATATCCGGAACTTGATAATTTAAAGAATGGTGATTGGGTGACACTGACAGCCAATATGCATTATGAACGCAGAAGAGAATACGGCGGTGTAGGTCCTGTGCTTTATGCAACAGAGGTTGTAGAATGCGCAGCACCGGAAGATGAATTAGTTTATTTTAATTAACAGAGTAAAGGGGCTGCATGCATGCGGTTCCTTTATCTTAAGCAGAATACCCTTTGGCATGTCTTTAAATGCGTGCCTGAAGGGGGAGAAGGTGTGGCTATTAATATGGAAGAAAAAATTGTTTTCTGCAAAGGCGGCGGATGTACCGCCAAGCTCGGTGCGGGGGTTCTGAGCCGTGTACTGGAAAAACTTCCGAGGGGGGAACAGGATCCATCACTGCTTGTGGGGTATGACAGCAGGGATGATGCTGCGGTATACAAGATTTCCGATGATACGGCCATTGTACAGACTTTGGATTTCTTTCCACCGATGGTGGATGATCCTTATACATTCGGACAGATTGCTGCTGCCAATGCGCTCAGCGATATTTATGCCATGGGCGGGGAGGTCAAGACAGCGCTGAATATTGTCTGCTTCCCTGAGAAGATGGATTTGAATATTCTGGGTGAGATTATGAGAGGCGGTTCAGAGAAGGTCATAGAAGCCGGTGGCACATTGGCCGGAGGTCATTCTATCGCAGACAGCGATGTGAAATACGGCTTGTCTGTTATGGGAGTGGTTCATCCGGACAGAGTATTGGCCAATAATCAGGGTCAGCCCGGGGATAAGTTGATTTTGACTAAGAAGCTGGGTGTTGGCATTATCTGTACGGCTAACCGGGTTGGCGAAGCATCTGAGGCAGCCATGCATGAAGCTATCAGGTCCATGACGACCTTGAACAAATATGCGTCGGAGATCTGCAGAAAATACGATGTGCATGCCTGTACAGATGTCACCGGGTTCAGTTTTCTGGGGCACCTGCATGAAATGTTGGACGGCAAGTTGAACTGCTGTATCGACGCTTCAGAAGTACCGGTCATTGAAGAGGCCCATCGTCATGCGAACGAATTTCTACTGACAGCGGCCGGTCAGCGCAACAGAAATCACACAGGCCCATTTGTCGAGTTCAGAAATATTCCATTTTCTATGGAAGAAATCCTGTTCGACCCGCAGACATCAGGAGGCCTTCTGGCTGCAGTCAAAGCCGAACAGGCCGAGGCACTGGAAGCTGAATTGCAAAATGCAGGTCTTCCGGCGAAGATTGTCGGAACATTGTTGGAAAAGAATAGTGAGGCGCCTGAAATAGTTGTAGAATAAATCATCAGGCCAATATGAGCTGATCAAGGAGGAAACTATTATGTTAAAAGTCGTTAATGCCATGGGTGATGCATGCCCGATCCCTGTTGTTAAGACAAAAAATGCCATTAAAGAATTAAGTGGTGCAGGAATGGTAGAAACACTGGTAGACAATGAAATTGCCGTCCAGAATCTGACAAAGATGGCACAGCAGAAGAACTATGGCGTCCGTTCAGAAAAACTGGGCGAGAACCAGTACAGAGTGATTATGACCATCGGAGAATCAGCGGATGAGGCAGGAGTTGAAGCTGATGAAGAGGTAAGAACAGAAGAAACCTGTATACCGGACGGAAGAAAGGGCAATAAAGTCGTTGTTATTTCATCTTCCTATATGGGCAGCGGGGATGATGAATTGGGTGCTGTTCTGATGAAGGGTTTCATCTATGCCCTGTCTCAGCAGGATGAACTGCCGAAAACAATACTCTTCTATAATGGCGGTGCCAAACTGACCTGTGAAGAGGCACCGACGCTGGAAGATTTGATGTCGCTTGAAGCAAATGGTGTGGAAATCCTGACATGTGGTACCTGCCTGAATCATTACGGTCTGACAGAGAAACTGAAAGTCGGCGGCGTGACCAATATGTATGTGATCACTGAGAAAATGATGCAGGCGGATCTGATCGTTAAACCATAATTTAAAATATAGAATCATGGAAGAACAGGATGGCGGTGTATCGTGCGTCAAAAGAAGAATTATATGATATTGACATTTAAGACTACAACGGCAGCTATGGCCATGGAGAAGAAGTGCAGCGAGGAGGGGATTCCGGGACGGCTGATTCCGCTCCCGGGAGAAATCAGCGCCGGATGTGGACTGTCCTGGCGGATATTGCCGGAGGAGTATGAGACATACAAAGACAAGATTATGTCCCTGGATATTCCGGTGGAACAAACTGTCGAAGTGCGGATATAAAACAGAAAAATACAGGATGACAAAAGGCAATCGTCGTAAGTTGAGAAAATTTAAAGAAAAATTCTTGACAAGGATGATTGCCTTTGTTATAATATGCAAGTGTGCGCAATAGGCGTGTATACACCGTTATGTAAATGACGGCAACCAGTTCATTTTATTACCAGGAGGTGAAAATAATGCCAACATTTAACCAGTTAGTAAGAAAAGGAAGACAGACTGTTGAGAAGAAATCTACAGCTCCTGCTCTGCAGAAGAGCTACAACTCTCTTCACAAGAAAGCAACAGACTTATCATCACCACAGAAGAGAGGTGTATGTACAGCTGTTAAGACAGCTACTCCTAAAAAACCTAACTCAGCTCTTAGAAAGATCGCCAGAGTTCGTTTATCAAACGGAATCGAAGTAACAAGCTACATCCCAGGTGAAGGTCACAACCTTCAGGAGCATAGCGTTGTACTGATCAGAGGTGGTCGTGTAAAGGACTTACCAGGTACAAGATACCATATCATCAGAGGTACACTTGATACTGCAGGTGTTGCTAAGAGAAGACAGGCCCGTTCTAAATACGGTGCTAAGAGACCAAAGGACGCTAAGAAATAAGAGTTTCACAGGTTTATACTATTTGCGACGAATGTAGCATTATTTTACCGCAATGAATATAAGGTTGCGATTAAAGATAGATATACAATTCGAGCGCGAACACATAGTCAGACTACGTGAGTACCCAAGATTGAATAATCTATAAGGAGGGAAGTAACGTGCCAAGAAAAGGACATATCCAGAAAAGAGACGTATTGGCTGATCCGATTTACAACAGCAAAGTCGTAACAAAGCTTGTCAACAACATCATGCTTGACGGTAAGAAAGGCGTTGCTCAGAAGATCGTATACGGCGCATTTAATAGAATTTCTGAAAAGACAGGCAAGGAAGCTCTCGAAGTTTTCGAAGAAGCTATGAACAACATCATGCCTGTTCTTGAAGTAAAAGCAAGACGTATCGGTGGTGCCACATATCAGGTGCCTATCGAGGTTAGACCAGAGAGAAGACAGGCTCTTGCTCTCAGATGGTTAACAGTATATTCTCGTAAGAGAGGCGAAAAGACTCAGGAAGAGAGACTTGCCAACGAGATTATGGATGCTGCAAACAACACTGGTGCAGCAGTTAAGAAAAAAGAAGACATGCACAAAATGGCAGAAGCAAACAAAGCTTTCGCTCATTACAGATGGTAGTCTGTTTTTAGCGGCTGCTTAGCTGAGAAAAGGAGGAATTATCCTTGGCTGGAAGAGAATATCCATTAGAGAGAACCAGAAATATTGGTATTATGGCTCATATCGATGCTGGTAAAACAACAACAACTGAGCGTATCTTATATTACACTGGTATTAACTACAAGATTGGTGATACTCATGACGGTACTGCAACTATGGACTGGATGGCCCAGGAGCAGGAACGTGGTATCACAATTACTTCCGCTGCTACAACATGTCACTGGACACTTCAGGATCACTGCAAGCCAAAGGCAGGTGCTTTAGAGCATCGTATCAACATCATTGATACACCAGGACACGTAGACTTCACAGTTGAAGTTGAACGTTCCCTTCGTGTACTCGATGGTGCTGTAGGTGTCTTCTGTGCCAAAGGTGGTGTTGAGCCTCAGTCCGAAAACGTATGGCGTCAGGCTGACACATACAACGTACCTAGAATGGCTTTCATCAACAAGATGGATATTCTTGGTGCTGATTTCTACAGTGCTGTTGAGCAGATCAAGACAAGATTAGGTAAGAATGCTATCTGCATTCAGCTCCCAATCGGTAAGGAAGATGAATTCAAAGGTATCATTGACCTTTTTGAAATGCAGGCTTATATCTACAATGATGAAAAGGGTGACGATATTTCTATCGTTGATATCCCAGAAGATATGGTCGAAGATGCAGAACTTTATCATACAGAATTAGTTGAGAAGATCTGCGAATTAGATGACGATCTGATGATGGCTTACCTTGAAGGTGAAGAACCATCTAATGATCAGTTAAAAGCTGTATTAAGAAAAGCAACATGCGAATGTACAGCTGTTCCTGTTTGCTGTGGTACAGCTTACAGAAACAAAGGTGTTCAGAAGCTCCTTGATGCAATCATCGAGTATATGCCATCTCCATTAGATATCCCACCAATCAAGGGTGTTGATATGGATGGCAACGATGTTGTCAGACATTCTTCTGATGAAGAACCTTTCTCCGCTCTTGCATTCAAGATTATGACAGACCCATTCGTTGGTAAGCTGGCATTCTTCCGTGTATATTCCGGTACTCTGAATTCCGGTTCTTACACACTGAACGCAACAAAGGGCAAGAAAGAACGTGTTGGTCGTATCCTTCAGATGCATGCCAACAAGAGAAAAGAGCTGGATAAGGTTTACTCCGGTGATATCGCAGCTGCTGTAGGTTTCAAATTTACAACAACTGGTGATACAATCTGTGATGAACAGCATCCGGTTATTCTGGAATCCATGGAATTCCCAGAACCAGTTATCGAGCTTGCTATCGAGCCTAAGACAAAAGCAGGCCAGGGCAAGATGGGTGAAGCTTTAGCAAAACTTGCTGAAGAAGATCCTACATTCAGAGCTCATACAGATCAGGAAACAGGCCAGACAATCATTGCCGGTATGGGCGAGCTCCATCTGGAAATCATTGTTGACCGTCTGCTTCGTGAATTTAAAGTAGAGGCAAACGTTGGTGCACCTCAGGTTGCATACAAAGAAACATTTACAAAAGCCGTTGATGTAGACAGCAAATATGCTAAACAGTCCGGTGGTCGTGGTCAGTATGGTCACTGTAAAGTTCACTTTGAGCCAATGGATGCCAATGGTGAAGAACTCTTCAAGTTCGATTCTACAGTCGTAGGTGGTGCTATTCCTAAGGAATACATCCCAGCTGTCGGCGAAGGTATCGAAGAAGCTGCTAAAGCTGGTATCCTCGGCGGATTCCCTGTACTTGGTATCCATGCTACAGTATATGATGGTTCTTACCATGAAGTCGATTCAAGTGAAATGGCATTCCACATTGCTGGTTCCATGGCTTTCAAGGAAGCTATGCACAAAGCAGGCGCTGTTCTTCTTGAGCCGATCATGAAAGTTGAAGTTACAATGCCTGAAGAATACATGGGCGATATCATCGGCGACCTGAACTCACGTCGTGGTCGTATCGAAGGTATGGAAGATATCGGTGGTGGTAAGATGGTTAAAGCATATGTACCACTTTCTGAAATGTTCGGTTATTCTACAGACCTGCGTTCAAGAACACAGGGCCGTGGTAACTACTCCATGTTCTTCGAGAAATATGAACCAGTTCCGAAGTCAATTCAGGAAAAGGTATTAAACAACAAAGATAAATAAATTATCCTTGCTGTGTACAGGTAATGTACAGCTTTTAAATACGAAAATATTTTAAAATAGGCTTGAATATATGCTGTAAATGCAATATAATCGTAATTAGCCGAGCAAAAATAATAAAAATCTGCCTCTCCCGAACGGGGGAGAGGCGCCTATAAAAGGAGGACGTTAAAATGGCTAAAGCTAAGTTTGACAGAAGCAAACCACATTGTAATATCGGTACAATTGGACACGTTGACCACGGTAAAACAACTTTAACAGCTGCTATCACAAGAGTATTAGCAGAAAGAGTACCTGGTAACGAAAAAGTAGATTTCGAAAACATTGATAAAGCTCCAGAAGAAAGAGAACGTGGTATCACAATCTCTACAGCTCACGTTGAGTACCAGACAGCAAAACGTCATTACGCTCACGTAGACTGCCCAGGACATGCCGATTATGTAAAGAACATGATCACAGGTGCTGCTCAGATGGATGGTGCTATCCTTGTTGTAGCTGCTACTGATGGTGTTATGGCTCAGACAAAAGAGCATATCCTTCTTTCCCGTCAGGTAGGTGTACCTTACATCGTTGTATTCATGAACAAATGTGATATGGTAGACGATGAAGAACTCCTTGAATTAGTAGAAATGGAAATCACAGAAGTTCTTGAAGAATATGACTTCACAGATTGCCCAATCATCAAAGGTTCCGCTCTTAAAGCTCTTGAAGATCCAAACGGCGAATGGGGCGACAAGATCATGGAACTTATGGATACAGTAGATAGCTATATCCCAGATCCACAGCGTGATACAGATAAGCCATTCCTTATGCCAGTCGAAGACGTATTCTCTATCACAGGTCGTGGTACAGTTGCTACAGGCCGTGTAGAAAGAGGTGTTCTGCATCTTTCTGATGAAGTAGAAATCGTTGGTATTAAAGAAGAAACACGTAAAGTAGTTGTAACTGGTATCGAAATGTTCCGTAAACTCCTTGACGAAGCTCAGGCTGGTGATAACATCGGTTGTCTTCTTCGTGGTGTTCAGAGAAATGAAATCGAAAGAGGACAGGTCCTCGCTAAACCAGGTACAGTACACCCACACAAGAAATTCACAGCTCAGGTTTACGTACTGACAAAAGACGAAGGTGGACGTCATACACCATTCTTCAACAACTACCGTCCACAGTTCTACTTCAGAACAACAGATATCACAGGCGTTATCACCCTTCCAGAAGGTACAGAAATGTGCATGCCTGGTGATAACGTAGAAATGACAATCGAAC
>OLOO01000019.1_pt1 | contig 163591 bp, 155 predicted proteins | sample 1672621 | NCBI WGS metagenome assembly OLOO01 (sample SAMEA3136706, study PRJEB25190) | human gut metagenome | biome: human gut; feature: human-associated habitat; material: faeces | place: Austria | collected 2013 | reverse complement strand
TTGTAGATACTTGGCTCAGTAGAGCCATTGAGCAAGAAGCCCCCACTTCAAAATCTGTGATTTAAGTGGTGGGAGCATGTCACAATGAGTCACAGCTTCTTTTTTTGTGGAGTCTGTGATAGTAATGTGATAAAATAAAACTGATATGGTTTATAGCCGAAAATAAAAATGGAGCAGAATATGAATGAGCAGAAATTAATTCAAAATGTGATAGAGCAGATTAAGGAGGCACAGCTGAAGCTGGGGGCGGAGAAAGAAGTGATCAGACTTTATTTTCCTATGGCGTCTATGAATGCCATCCTGGGGACCAATTATACAGATGAGCAGGAGATGCTTGCGGCGCTCAGAACAAATACAGTTTTTGATACAACGGTGCTTGGCAGATTGAAGTTTTTTATCCATGAAGGACGATTTGAGGTGCGTGTGCCTGCGGAAGGTGCGGAGTATGTGGCAGGAGAAATCCCGGACCCGCCTTTTCTCAAAGCAATAGTCGAGTTGTTTGCACATCATCACAGCTTAACAATAGAAGAAATCTGTGCCTGCTTTGCGCAGTTTGATAAAGCCTACCATTGTGAAAAGATGACACCGGGTACGGATTTTGATTATGCGGTTTATTTTGACGATGCGGAATATGATGCCTATTATTATTGCGTCAAGATGGAAATGGGACATACCATTTATCATCGATTTACAAAAGAAGATTATCAGATGTTGATAGATTAGAGAATGAAGAAGAAATTGGAGGACTGAAAATGATCTTAATTAAGAACGGCAGGGTAGTAGATCCTGTAACGGGTGTGGATGAAGTGATGGATGTGCTGATCGAGGGCGCACATATTGAGGATGTAGGACGCAATCTGTCAGCGGCAGGTGCAGAGGTGATTGATGCATCAGGTCTGGTTGTGGCACCGGGATTGGTGGATACCCATGTCCATTTCAGGGATCCGGGACAGACTTACAAGGAGGATATTCTGACTGGGGCAGCAGCAGCGGCGAAGGGCGGTTTTACAACGGTTGTGTGCATGGCCAATACAAAGCCGACGGTAGATAATGTGGAAACATTGAAGTATGTTCAGGAAAAAGGCGAAAAGACCGGTATTCATGTGCTTCAGGCAGCAACCATCAGCAAAGGCTTAAAAGGTCAGGAGATGGTAGATATGGATGCGCTTGCGGAAGCCGGAGCTGCAGGTTTCACAGATGATGGGATTCCGATCATGGATGAGAAGCTTTTGCTGGCGGCTATGGAGAAAGCAAGAGATCTGGATATGCCGATCAGCCTGCACGAAGAAGACCCGCTGTTTGTGAAGCAGGCTGGTGTGAATCAGGGAAAGATTTCCGAACAGCTGAATTACGGCGGTGCCTCCAGAACAGCAGAGGATGTGATGGTGGCCAGAGATTGTATGCTGGCATTGCATACAGGAGCACCGGTCTGTATTCAGCATATTAGTTCAGCAAACTCTGTGGAACTTGTCCGTATGGCAAAGAAAATGGGCGCAGATGTCCATGCAGAAGCAACCCCGCATCATTTTACACTGACAGAGGACGCTGTGTTAAAATACGGCACATTGGCACGTATGAATCCGCCTGTACGAACAGAGAATGATCGCCTGCAGATTATCGAAGGTCTGAAGGACGGCACCATCGATCTGATTGTGACGGATCACGCACCACACAGCACAGAAGAAAAGGAAAAGCCGCTGGCGGAAGCACCAAGCGGTATCACAGGCCTTGAAACTTCTCTTGGTCTTGGCCTGCTTTCACTGGTTGAACCAGGACATCTGACACTGTTACAGCTGATGGCCTGCATGAGTAAGAATCCTGCAGAGTTTTATCGTATGATCCCGGGCAGTGTGACCCAGGATGCACCGGCTGATCTTGTAATCTTTGGTGAAAAAGAGCGTTGGACAGTGGATCATTTTGCATCAAAGGCATCCAACAGTCCTTTTAAAGGATGGGAGCTGCCGGGTAAGATTCATTATACTATCTGCGCCGGCAAAATTGTCTACCAGGGATAAACATAGATGTTTATTGCAGCTAACAGATGGGCTGAATATTAAGCAGGCTGCTTTGAATGAGCTTCTTCGTAGTCCACAAGTAAATTTGAATTAAGAATTATAAAAGAATTAATGCATAATATTGGCAAATAACATAAAGAGAATGTAAGGATTTCTTAAGTTGTTTTTCCGGGGGGGGACATGCTAAAATTATTGTGTAACATTATAGATTGATGGCATAATGTGAAAAGAAAATAGCAACAAAATAATCGGAAAGGGAAAGGCGTGATATGATGAAATCTAAGGGAATCATTTTAATTGCTATGTTATGTATAGTTGCTATATCCGGATGCAGCAAAGAGACCAATACAACTGCCGCGGACAGTGAAACAAGCAGTACACAAATCACGACATCTGAGTCGATATCTGCTGGAGAGACATCTGTGAAGAATAGAATGACGATTATTTTAAAGGATAATGAAACAGGTAATCTTCTGGAAAATAAAGTCGTTGAGGATGAAGAGAAGATCACAGCATTTAATCAAATGTGCAGTGAATTGAAAAATTCATCAGATGAGAAATATTCCGAGGCTTTTTTCGATAGTATAACAAGTAGTGAGTATACATTGAATTTTTCCAGCAGTGATTTTGCTGAAACAACATCTGAGAAAGGTGATGTAGTCATCGTAGAGTGCAACGGCCTTTCTTATGAACTTACAGTAGGCGGGGAAGATTGGCAGAAAATAGCTGATTTTCTGGATAGTATTTCCAAATAGATAGAACAAAATATTGAATTGATGAGGCTTGAATGGCAAGGTTTGCTGTTCAAGCCTTCGTTTTTAGGCAGAAAATTTGTTTAAAAATATCAGATGAGTGGAATGTTTTAATCAGAGATATGGCAGTGAACCAGAAGATTCAGGAGGACTATATTAAATTGTTGGAAGAAACTCTGGATATGAATGAAAAAAGCTGTAATAAAGTGCGGTTAGAATAACATCTTATAAGCTCTTTTTGAAACTCTTTGATATATTTGGAAACCGCACTTTTCTTTTTTATCAAAAAACTACTTGCCAACTTCTGCTAATTATGTTATAGTATCAAAAGATTTGAATATCAAATTATTTTAAATCAAAAAGATTTTATATTAAAACTAAAATTCAAAACAGTTATTTGACAGATGGAGATGAACTATGAGAGGCAGGATATGCGGCACGGGTTCTTATTTGCCGGAGAAATATTACGATAATAATGATATTGCGAAGATTGTTGAGACCAGTGATGCATGGATTCGCGAACGGACCGGGATTGTCCGGAGACACATTGCATCCGGATACGAGACCACGGTGAGTATGGCGGTGGAGGCCGGGAGACGGGCCCTTGAGAATGGCTATGTGCTGCCGGAGAAAATCGATATGATTCTGGTATCCACCATTACGCCGAATGCTGTGATTCCTGGTGTGGCTTTTCAGATTCAGGCGGCTCTGGGGGCAGACCGGGCAGTATGTTTTGATCTCAGTGCAGCCTGCAGCGGATTTGTCTTTGCTTATCAGACGGCTCAGGCGTATATTGCGGCGGGGCTGTATCAGACAATTCTGCTCATCGGCAGCGAGACGCTGTCAGCCATCAATAACTGGGAGGACCGAAGCAGCTGTATCCTGTTTGGTGACGGCGCCGGTGCAGCCGTTGTTCAGGCTGAAGAAGGAGAGCTTTATCCTTCGGTTGCAGGCTCTGATGGCACCATGGGTCATGTATTGGCTTGTGAGAGCCGCGTGCAGAATGACTGGCAGCAGAAGGAAGCAGACCGTAAGACCTACATTGATATGGACGGTACGGCAGTTTTTAAGTTTGCGGTGAGAAAGATGCCGGAGATGGCAAAGTCTTTGATGACACAGATGCATTGCACAGAGGCAGACATTGACTGGTTTATCACCCATCAGGCCAATGAGCGGATCATTGAAGCCATAGCAAAGCGGTTAAAATCGGATATCGCGAAGTTCCCGATGAATATCGCGGAATGTGGCAATACTTCATCTGCCAGCATACCGATTCTTTTGGATGAGATGAACAGAAGTGGTCAGCTTAAAGATGGACAGAAAATCATTATGGCCGGTTTTGGCGCCGGTCTGTCATGGGGCGCTGTCTATATGGAGTGGCATGCATAATTCGAATCTGAAGCGGTGAGGCATAATTCGTCTCAGGGCGGCAGGCATCATCAGATGCGGGATGCATTTCATCTTCGGATGGGGTACAGACAGAAGTTATGCATTGAAATGGTTAATAATAAAGTAACTGTTCAGAGCCAAGTAAAATTTCAAAAAACAGGTATAAAATGCTTGCATTTTTAAGACTGTTTTTGAAATTTTATTTGGCGGATACGCCACACCGACGAAATGCGTAGCATTTTGGAGGTTAGCTCTGAACAGTTACATAATAAAAAATAAAAATATATATCAACGAAAAGGAGAACAAAATTATGTTAGAGAAAGTAATCGCAATTGTAGCAGAAGGACTTGGAGTAGAAGCTGGTAATCTGAATGCAGAGACAACATTTGAATCCCTTGGTGCAGATTCCCTTGACCTGATGGATATGGTCATGAATTTTGAGGATGAATTCGGTATTGAAATTGATGCAGATTCCATGGGCACCTTAAAGACTATCGGTGATGTGGTGGATTATCTGACAGCTCATCAGAACTAAGAAAGACAGGGTAACAGCTGAATAGAAGAATAACAGCAGAAAAACAGAATGCTGTATTGACGGAAAAGACAGACATCAAAACAGACAGAAAGAGGTTGTAATATGAAGACGGAAGTAACCGAATTGCTTGGAATAGAATATCCGATTATCCAGGGCGGCATGGCCTGGGTTGCTGAGTATCATCTTGCAGCCGGCGTATCAAATGCCGGTGGACTTGGACTGATAGGCGCAGCCAGTGCGCCGGCAGAATGGGTGCGTGAACAGATCCGGTCAGCAAGAAAGCTGACAGACAGACCTTTCGGGGTCAATATTATGCTGATGAGTCCCTATGCGGATGAAGTAGCTAAGGTCATTGTGGAAGAAGGCGTGAAGGTTGTAACAACCGGTGCCGGAAGCCCTGAAAAATATATGCAGATGTGGAAAGAGGCCGGTGTGAAAGTCATCCCGGTGGTAGCCTCCACAGCACTTGCAAGAAGAATGGAACGCTGCGGTGCAGACGCAGTGGTGGCTGAAGGCTGTGAAGCCGGCGGCCATATTGGAGAGAATACAACAATGGTTCTTGTGCCTCAGATTGTTGACGCAGTGAAGATTCCGGTAATCGCAGCCGGCGGTATCGCGGATGGCCGCGGTATGGCCGCAGCCTTTATGCTGGGGGCTAAAGCGGTTCAGCTGGGAACAGTATTTGTTACAACAGAGGAATCACAGGTCCATGAGAATTATAAAAAAGCCATTATTAAGGCAAAAGATATCGATTCCCGTGTAACAGGAAGAACAACGGGACATCCTGTCAGAGCATTGAGAAATCAGATGACGAAGAAGTATCTGGAACTGGAAAAATCCGGAGCAGGATTTGAAGAACTGGAGCTTTTGACCCTCGGCGGTTTAAGAAAAGCTGTCGTGGACGGAGATGTGGTGAATGGCAGTGTCATGGCTGGTCAGAGTGCCGCCATGGTCAAAGAAGTGATGAACTGTCATGATCTGATCCGGAAACTGGTGAGAGAGACAGAAGAATGTTTTGGGAGAAAATATTATGAATAAAATAGCGTTTATTTACCCGGGACAGGGTGCCCAGAAAGCGGGAATGGGCAAAGATTTTTATGCATACAGCCCTCTGGCGGCGGAGATTTATGATAAAGCCTCAGAGATTTTAAATATAGATATGAAAGCGCTGTGCTTTGAAGAGAATGATTTATTAGATCAGACGGAATATACACAGGCGGCCATGGTGACAACCTGTCTGGCCATGACGGCCGTTCTGGAAGAAGCAGGACTTAATCCGGATGTTACAGCCGGATTAAGCCTCGGCGAATATTGTGCCATTGCGTCGGCTGGCGGTATGACAACGGAAGATGCCATTCGTCTTGTACGTAAAAGGGGAATTCTTATGCAGAATACCGTACCAAAAGGTAAGGGAGCCATGGCGGCTGTCATTGGTGCAGAAACAGAGCTGATTGAAAAATGTCTGGCACCGATTGAGGATGTGAGCATTGCCAATTACAACTGCCCGGGACAGATTGTTATTACCGGCAAAAAATCGGCGGTGGAGCAGGCGGTGGAAGCATTAAAAGCAGCCGGTGTCAGAAGATGCGTCATGCTGAATGTCAGCGGACCGTTCCATTCACCGATGATGATTCCGGCCGGCGAAGCGCTGGATCAGGAGATGGCAGATATGCAGTGGTCAGAACTGAAAATCCCTTATGTGACCAATGTCACAGCGGAATATGTCACCGATATTCATGAAACAAGAGCTTTTCTGGCAAAACAGGTAGCTTCCTCTGTCAGATGGCAGGCCTCTATGGAGCGAATGATCGCCGATGGCGTGGATACATTTGTTGAAATCGGACCGGGAAAGACACTGGCAGGTTTTATGCGGAAAATTAACCGTAATGCAAAAGTTTACACAGTGAATACGGTGGAGGACGCACAGAAAGTTATTGAAGAACTTAGACAATTAATCATTTGATGTGGGATAGAAACAGGAGAACGAAATGGGAAAATTTGATGGGAAGACAGCAGTTGTAACCGGTGCTTCCAGAGGTATCGGACGGGCCATTGCCAAAAAACTGGCAGCTTGCGGTGCGACAGTGATTATTAATTACAATGGTTCAGAAAGCAAGGCTGCGGCTGTACAGCAGGAGATCATAGATGAAGGCGGCAGGGCGGATATTTTTCAGTGCAATGTCAGTGATTTTGCAGCCTGTGAAGCTTTTTTCAAGGCTGTGACAGAAAAATACGGACGGATTGATTTTCTGATCAATAATGCAGGCATCACGAAGGACGGACTGTTGATGGCCATGAAGGAAGAAGATTTTGACAGTGTCATCGATGTGAATCTGAAAGGCACTTTTCACTGTATCCGGTTTGCAGCCAGACAGATGATGCGTCAGCGCTATGGACGGATTGTCAATATGGCTTCTGTCGTGGGTGTGGCCGGCAATGCAGGACAGGCCAATTATTCAGCTTCCAAGGCAGGTATCATTGGCCTGACAAAATCCGCAGCCAAAGAACTGGCTTCCAGAGGCATTACGGTGAATGCTATTGCTCCGGGAATGATTGAAACGGATATGACGGCAGATTTGGCAGATAAAGTGAAGGATGAGATGATGAAGCAGATTCCGCTGAAGCGCTTCGGACAGGCAGAGGATGTGGCCAATGCGGCAGCCTTTCTGGTGTCGGATGAAGCGGCTTACATAACGGGACAGGTGCTGCACGTGGACGGCGGCATGGTCATGTAGGCGGATTGCTTATATAGGTGATATGGATAGATTTCAGAATGGAGAAAATGATGGAAAAGCGCAGAGTAGTGATTACAGGTATGGGTGCAGTGACACCTATCGGCAATAACGTAGAGACTTTCTGGAAGAATGTCAAGGAAGGCAAAAACGGTATCGGATCAATTACCAAATTCGATACCACAGATTATAAAGTAAAAATTGCAGCAGAGGTCAAGGATTTTTCAGCGAAAGAGCTGATGGATTTCAAGGCAGCGAAGCGTATGGAGACTTTTTCACAGTATGCGGTGGCAGCAGCAAAGGAAGCCTGCGCGGATGCCGGCTTTAATATTGAGGAAGAAGATCCTTATCGCTGCGGCGTGATCATCGGTTCCGGTGTGGGCAGCCTGCAGCAGGTTGAAAAAGCCTGCCAGACCATTGAGACAAAGGGACCGGGCAGAGTGAATTTGCTGCTTGTACCGATGATGATCTCCAATATGGCGGCAGGCAATGTGTCAATCCAGCTTGGTTTAAAAGGCAAGTGTACTAATGTGGTGACAGCCTGTGCCACAGGAACAAACTGTATCGGTGATGCTCTTCGCGCTATCCAGTATGGGGATGCGGAGGTAATGTTTGCCGGCGGTACAGAGAGCTGCATCTGCCCGACAGCGGTTGCAGGTTTTACAGCACTGACAGCTTTAACCACAGTCCAGGATCCGGATCGCGCATCTATTCCTTTTGACAAGGAAAGGGGCGGTTTTGTTCTTGGTGAAGGTGCCGGTGTAGTGGTACTGGAAGAGTTAGAGCATGCCAAAGCAAGAGGTGCACATATTTATGCAGAGCTGGTGGGCTATGGTGCTACAGGCGATGCTTATCATATCACATCCCCTGCAGAGGACGGCAGCGGTGCCGCCAAAGCTATGGAACTGGCCATGGAAGAGGCAGGCATTGCTCCATCTGAAGTACAGTATATCAATGCCCATGGTACAGGTACCCATCACAATGACCTTTTTGAGACAAAGGCAATTAAGAAAGCTTTTGGCGAGGATGCCAAAAATCTTGTCATCAATTCGACGAAATCCATGATCGGTCATCTTTTGGGTGCTGCCGGTGCGGTGGAAAGTATTGTTTCAGTGAAGGCTATTGAAGAGGGATTTATCCACCAGACTATCGGAACGAAAGAACTTGGCGAGGGCTGTGACTTAAACTATGCCATTGACGGACCTGTAGAGAAAGATATTCCGTATGCCATCAGCAATTCCCTCGGGTTTGGCGGACATAATGCGTCCCTCCTTTTCAAGAAGTATGAAGGCCAGGTGTAAAAATGGAATTAGATGAACTTTTAAAATTGATACGGGCCGTGTCAGATTCAGAACTGACGGGTTTTAAATATGAAGCAGAGGGTGTGTGTCTGAACCTGAAGAAGGAAAAAGAAGTAGTGACAGCGGTACAGACATTGCCGGCGGCCGGTGTCAGCCGGTCAGTGATGCCGCTGCAGGCAGTTGCAGCATCAGCAATGTCAGAAGCTTCAGCAGATTCAGAGGAGAAGGCAGCCGGAACAAAAGAGGCAGAGCAGAAAGGTTTTCTTGTGAAATCACCGTTGGTGGGCACATTTTATGCCGCACCTGCTGAGGATGCAGCCCCTTATGTAGCTGTGGGTGATACGGTGAAAAAAGGTCAGACAGTGGCTATTGTGGAAGCCATGAAGCTGATGAATGATATTGAGAGTGATTTTGACGGCACAGTGGCTGAAATTCTTGTGGAAAACGGCGAGATGGTAGAATATGGCCAGCCGCTGTTCAGAATTGCCTAGGTTGTATAGAATTGCCTGGGCTGTGCAGATAAGTGCTGAACTGATTTTGTAATATATAAGAAAGAAGTTAGATCAATGAAACATCTTGGAATTAATGAGATTAAAGAGATTCTTCCGCACAGACATCCTTTTTTGCTGGTGGATTATATCGAAGATTATGAACCCGGCGAATATGCTGTGGGCTATAAATGCGTGACATACAGAGAAGACTTTTTTGCAGGGCATTTTCCACAGGAACCGGTGATGCCCGGGGTATTGATCATCGAAGCCCTGGCTCAGGTGGGTGCAGTGGCTGTGCTGATGCAGGAAGAGAATAAAGGCAAGCTTGGCTATTTCGGCGGTATCAAAAACTGCCGTTTCAGAAGAAAAGTTGTGCCGGGAGATAAATTGAAACTGGAAGCAAGAATTATTCGTCAGAAAGGACCTGTTGTTGTGGGCGAGGCCATTGCCTCCGTGGATGGAGAAGTGGCTGTCAAAGCCGAACTGACACTGGCTATCGGGGAATAAAGATGATCAGAAAAGTTTTAATTGCCAATCGCGGAGAAATTGCGGTGCGTATCATCCGGGCCTGCAGGGAAATGGGCATAGAAACGGTGGCTGTTTATTCAGAAGCAGACAGGGAAGCCCTTCATACACAGCTGGCGGATGAAGCCATCTGTATCGGGCCGGCGCCTTCTTCTGAAAGTTATCTGAATATGGAGCAGATCATCAGTGCCACCATTGTATCCGGTGCAGACGCTATCCATCCGGGATTCGGATTTTTGTCGGAAAATGATCGATTTGCAGCTTTATGTGAGCAGTGTCATATTATTTTCATCGGACCAAACGCAGATGTCATCCGCAAACTCGGCAATAAATCCAATGCCAGAAATACGATGATCGCGGCAGGGGTACCGGTGATCCCGGGAAGCAAGGAACCTTTGTATCATGCAGAAGAAGCATTGCCCATTGCAGAAGAAGTGGGGTATCCGGTCATTGTCAAGGCGGCCCTTGGCGGCGGCGGCAAAGGCATGCGTGTGGCTTATCATCAGGATGAACTGGAAAATGCTTTTATGACAGCCCAGAAGGAATCTATGGCAGCTTTTGGCGATAATACTATGTATCTGGAGCACTTTGTGGAGCATCCGAAACATATCGAGTTCCAGATTCTGGCGGATAGTTATGGCCATGTGATCCATCTGGGCGAGCGTGACTGCTCCATCCAGAGAAATCACCAGAAGTTGATTGAAGAATCGCCTTGTGCCATTATGAGTGATGCACTGCGTCAGAAAATGGGGGAGGCGGCGGTAAATGCGGCAAAGGCTGCAGGATATGTCAATGCGGGAACCATTGAGTTTTTGCTTGAAAAAACCGGCCGTTTTTATTTTATGGAAATGAATACCCGTATTCAGGTAGAACATCCGGTAACAGAGTGGGTAACAGGGATTGACCTCATCAAAGAGCAGATCCGTATTGCCGACGGGCGGGAACTGTCCTATACTCAGGAGGATGTGAAGCTAACGGGACATGCCATTGAATGCCGTATTAATGCGGAAAATCCTTATAAAGGTTTTCGGCCGTGTCCGGGAAAAATCACAGATATGTATCTCCCCGGCGGCAAAGGCATACGTATTGATTCAGCCATTTACAGCGGTTATGAAGTACCGCCGTACTATGACAATATGCTGGCGAAATTGATCGTATTTGCGAAAAACAGAAATGAAGCCATCACAAAGATGCGCAGCGCTCTGGGAGAAGTGATTATTGAGGGCATTGATACCAATGTGGATTATCAATATGAGATTTTAAATGATCCGGATTACCAGAACGGTGATTTTGATATTGAATTTATTGCAGATAAAGAGGAACAATTACTGAACCATCGTTATGCAGCTGAAGTGTAAAATGTTTTGCAGCGTGGCAGGAAATATTGATAATGCCAGGCAGCGAAAAAACGATTGCTGATGACGGCAGGAAAAAGCTGCCGGAGGATGTCGATGGTTGGAAAAAGCTGATTGCTGATGACGGGCAATGAAAAAATCCGGTGAAGTGACAGGATGACAGAATGACAGGAGGGATGAACAATGAAGCTTGGAAATATGTTTAAAAAGACCAATCAGAAAAATTACATTACATTGACAAACAGGAAGGCCAATGTTCAAACCTCCGGGGAGTCATCACCGGAGGTGCCTGAAGGGCTGATGCGCAAATGCAATGCCTGCAGAGCAGTGGTATTGGCAGAAAGTATTATTGGCAATCAGTATATTTGCCCGAAATGCGGCAACTATTTTAGTGTACCGGCAAGACGCCGCATCGAGATGCTGGCAGACGAGGAAAGTTTCAAGGAATGGGATACAGGCCTTACATCCGGAAATCCGCTGCATTACAAAGGCTATGAAGATAAAGTTGAAGCTCTTCGTGAGAAGACAGGCCTTGATGAAGCGGTGACTACAGGCCTTGCAAGGATTGGTGGTCATGAAGTGGTACTGGCCGTGTGTGATAGCCATTTTATGATGGCCAGCATGGGCAAAGTTGTTGGTGAAAAGCTTACACGAGCCATTGAGAAAGCCACAGAGCGAAAGGTGCCGGTGATCATTGTTGCCTGCTCCGGCGGGGCCAGAATGCAGGAAGGTATCCATTCTCTGATGCAGATGGCGAAAACATCTGCCGCCTTAAAAAGACATCATGATGCGGGACAGCTCTATATCTCGGTTCTTACAAATCCCACAACCGGCGGTGTTACAGCCAGTTTTGCTATGCTGGGGGATATTATTCTGGCAGAACCGAATGCACTCATCGGTTTTGCGGGACCAAGAGTCATTGAGCAGACCATCGGACAAAAGCTGCCGAAGGGTTTTCAGCGTTCGGAATTCCTCTTAGAACATGGTTTTATTGATCAGATTGTAGAAAGAGAACACCTGAAGAATCGTCTGGAGCATCTTCTGTCACTGCATGAGAAAAATCCTGAGGCGGAGCAAAGACTCAGAAACTATAAGGAAGTGTCAGTGTCATCTGAGAATCCGGATCTGAATATGAGTGAAGAATTATCCATTGCAAAAAAAGATGAAAAGAAATCTGCCTGGGACAGGGTTCTGGCTTCCAGAAAGAAGGAAAGACCGGTCGGCACAGAATATATAGAAGATTTATTTTCGGACTTTACAGAACTGCATGGTGACAGGTATTTTGGGGATGATCCGGCCATTGTAGGCGGTATCGCCAGATTCCACGGGATGCCTGTGACGGTGATCGCCCAGGAAAAGGGACGTAATACAAGGGAGAATGTTCTGCGCAATTTTGCTATGCCGTCACCAGAGGGCTACAGAAAGGCCCTGCGTTTAATGAAACAGGCAGAAAAATTTCATCGACCGGTCATCTGTTTTGTCGATACACCGGGTGCTTTCTGCGGTATGGAAGCAGAGGAGCGTGGGCAGGGAGAAGCCATTGCACGCAATCTGTTTGAAATGTCCGGTCTTAAGACACCGGTTCTGTCAATCGTGATCGGTGAAGGCGGTAGCGGCGGTGCGCTTGCGATGGCAGTGGCCGATGAAGTGTGGATGCTTGAAAATTCTATTTACTCCATTCTCTCACCGGAAGGCTTTGCAAGTATCCTCTGGAAGGATAGCCATAAAGCGAAGGAGGCGGCAGCTGTGATGCGGCTGACGGCGGTAGATCTTCAAAAACATGGCATGGTGGAGCGTGTTTTTGAAGAACCGGAAGATCTCACCATAGAGACACTGCCGGAACTGACACTGAAAATGGACAGATGTATGAAAATATTTTTCAGAAAACAGCTGGCAATGACAGGGGATGAGATTGCAGAGATGAGATATCGGAGGTTCAGGGCATTATGATGACATATCCAGAATTAAAAATTGGTGATCTGACAGTCAAAAAGCCGATCATTCAGGGCGGCATGGGCATCGGCATTAGTCTGTCAGGGCTGGCGGGTGCAGTGGCAAAAGCCGGAGGCGTCGGTGTGATCTCGACGGCCCAGATTGGTTTTCGGGAGCCGGATTTTGAAGAACATCCGGCGGAAGCCTGCCGAAGGGCCATCGGCAAAGAACTGGCTAAAGCAAGGAAAATTGCACCGACGGGGATCATCGGTTTTAATATCATGACTGCATTGAGAGATTATGAGGGACATGTCCGGGCGGCAGTGGAAGCCGGTGCGGATCTGATCATATCAGGTGCGGGACTGCCCCTTGATCTGCCGGGACTGGCAGCAGAAAGTCAGACAAAGATTGCACCGATTGTATCAACGGAACGTTCGGCGGCGGTTATCCTGAAATACTGGGATAGAAAATACCATCGTACAGCGGATCTTGTGGTGATCGAGGGACCGAAAGCCGGTGGGCATCTTGGTTTTAGTCGTGAACAGTTGGAAGAATATGCTGAATATGATGATAAAGAATATGCCGAAAAAAGTTATGATGATGAAGTGAAAAAGATCATGGCTGGTGTCAGAAAATATGGTGAAAAATACGGTTGTTCAATTCCGGTCGTACTGGCCGGCGGCATTTATGACAGAGCAGCGGCAAAGCATGCTTTTAGCCTTGGAGTGGATGGCATTCAGGTTGCGACGCGTTTTGTAACGACAGAAGAATGTGATGCAGATATCCGTTACAAAGAAGCTTATATCCGGGCAAATAAAGAAGATATTCAGATTGTGAAAAGTCCTGTGGGGATGCCGGGCAGGGCCATTATGAATTCTTTTATGGAGCGGGTGATGGCCGGTGAAAGGATATCACCGAAGAAGTGCCTGCTCTGCATGAAGGGCTGCAAGCCTTCGGAAATTCCGTATTGCATTACGGAGTCTCTGCTCCATGCGGCAAAGGGTGAAGTCGATGAAGCACTATTATTCTGCGGCGCTGAAGCCTGGCGGGCTGAGAAGATAGAGACAGTGGAAGAAGTGATGGACGACTTACTGCAGGCGTAAGGATGAATCCTGATGAAAAGTTGAAGAACTATATCAATTTTTCATCAGGATTTTTGTATTAAATGAAGAAATGGGATAGCATTTTAGAGATGACAGGTGTATAACTGATGAAAGATGCGGTGTGAAGCCGCAGTGATTGAATGAAAATGAAAGGAAGAAAGGTTATGGCAGTCAGTTTAATTTTAACAGAGCAGATTATCAAATTATTCATTATTCTGCTGCTTGGTTTTCTGCTTGTAAAATTTGGATTATTGAAGGCATCGGATAGTAAAAGTGTTTCGGTAATTCTTGTCTATCTGATACTTCCCTGTATGATCATTAATGCATTTCAGATTGATTATACCCCTCAGGTGCGTACAGGTCTGATATTCACCATTGCAGCATCTGTTATTGTCCATTTGATTTTTATTGCAGTGACAGCTCTGCTTAAGCGGTTGCTGGGACTGGATACCATTGAACAGATGACAGTCATTTATACAAACGGGGGTATTCTGGTCATCCCTTTGGTCCAGGCTATGTTGGGGGATGACTATGTGATCTATTCCTGCAGTTTCATTGTGGTTCAGATCATCCTTTTGTGGACGCACTGCAAACAAAAATTATGCAGCGGCCAGAAACTGGAGCTGAAGAGTATTTTTTTGAATGCGAACATGGTAGCTATCTATGTGGGGATTATTTTATTTTTCACCCAGATCCATTTGCCGGATGTTATCGGCGGAACCATTGATATGCTGGCAAACATGGTAGGCCCTATGGGCATGCTGCTGGCTGGTATGGCGATTTCAGAAGTCCCTTTAAAGCATATCTTTATGACAGGACGTAATTATCTGGTTGTCCTGCTGCGGCTGTTCGTGTATCCGGTGATCATACTGGCAGTATTTAAGCTGTCCGGCGCGGCGGGTATGATCCCTGACGGTAAAAATATTTTGATGATCGTGTATCTGGCCTGTATCACACCGGCCTGCTCAACCGTCACATCTATGGCGCAGCTCTATGACAGCAATGCGGCTGAGTCCAGCATGTTTTATGTGCTGACAACGATTTGTTCCATCATCAGCATGCCGGTGATGATTTTCGTTTATACAATGGTCATTTAGCCCAGAGCCACGTCCAGTATCATCATCAGACTGAATCCGACAGCAAAACACAGGGTGCCCACATCAGAGTGGTGTCCCTGGGACATTTCGGGGATCAGCTCTTCCACGACAACATAGAGCATAGCGCCGGCGGCGAAACTCAGCAGATAAGGCAGGGCCGGAATAATATAATGGGCAGCCAGAATTGTCAAAATGCCGCCGACAGGTTCCACGATACCGGAGAGGACACCGCCCACAAAGGCTTTGCTTTTCTTCATACCTTCGGCGCGAAGGGGCATGGATATGATGGCGCCTTCCGGAAAATTCTGGATAGCGATGCCAAGGGATAATGCCAGTGCACCGGCGGCGGTGATGGTTGTGCTGTCTGAGAGATAACCGGCATAGACTACGCCCACGGCCATACCCTCCGGGATATTGTGCAGCGTCACAGCCAGTACCATCATGGTTGTGCGCTGAAGTTTGCTTTTCGGTCCCTCAGCCTGATTGCTGTTCTGATGCAGGTGGGGAATGATGTGATCTAAGAGAAGTAGAAACAGGATGCCGATCCAGAAACCGATGGCTGCGGGAAGAAAAGACAGCTTTCCCATGGATGCGGATTGTTCAATGGCAGGAATGATCAGGCTCCATACGGATGCAGCCACCATAACACCAGCGGCAAAACCGGTTAATGCCCGTTGAATTTTGTCACTTAACGTATTCTTCATGAAGAATACGCAGGCGGCACCGATGGATGTGCCGAGAAAAGGAATTAAAATACCATAAAATATATTCAGATTCATATATCAGACCTCCAATCCCTGAGTATAAAATATATAGATAGTTGTATGTGTAATTGCTCAAAATAATGCTGATTAGTCATAGCTAACTATAAAAATACTATAGCACGATTTTAACGAATTGACAAGCAGTATCTGGCAAAGGAGCACAGCAGCTGCAATTGATACGGCAGATCTGGCACAAAGACGTCTTTTGGATTACAGTATTTTATGTAATGATTCAACAAATTAAGAAAAGAGGAGAAAGACAGTGGATTTAAGTAAAATTACTATAAAAAAAATCCGGGAGCTTATTGTGTTTACAGCACTTCTTGTGGTCGCCCTGTGGAAATTTGATGTGGTGCTCGATGTGCTGAAAGCAATATGGGGAATCCTATTTCCCTTTGTACTTGGCGGAGCGATTGCATTTGTGATCAACGTGCCAATGAGCTTTTTGGAAAAGAAAATTTTTGGAAGAGTAAAAAAAGAAAATAAGATAGTCGTAAAACTGGCAAGACCGATAAGCCTGCTCCTTACGATTGTATTTGCGGTTGGCGTGATCGTATTGGTAATGTTTGGCGTGATCCCGCAGCTTACGCGGACAGTGGGCACCCTGATGGTGAGCATCGCTGATTTTATTCCGCAGATGCAAAGCTGGATCCGGGAATTTTCTCATAATAACCAGGAAGTCATGAAGCTGGTAGATCAGGTACAGTTTAATTCGGATCAGGCAATCAAGTGGGGGATAAGCTTTCTTGGAAACGGTGCAGGAAATATGATGAATACCACAATGTCAGCATTGGGTTCCATAGTCAGTGGATTGGCAACCTTTTTTATTGCATTTTCATTTGCCTGTTATGTTCTTTTTCAGAAGGAGAAGCTGCACGTGCAGACCCGAAAAGTAATTTTCGCTTTTCTTCCAAGGAAAAAAGCAGATGCTTTTCTTAAAGTCTGTTCTCTGACATATCGGACATTTGCAAATTTTCTTGCAGGTCAGTGTCTGGAAGCCGTGATCCTCGGCTGTATGTTTGTTGTTATATTGAGTATTATGAGGATGCCATATGCACTTTTGATCGGGATTTTGATTGCGTTTACCGCATTGATCCCAATTTTCGGGGCTTTCATCGGATGTGCAGTGGGAAGCTTTTTGATTTTTATGGTAAGTCCGGAACAGGCGATTTTATTCATTATAGTATTTCTGGTGCTGCAGCAGATTGAGGGAAATCTGATCTATCCTCATGTTGTGGGTGAATCGGTAGGGCTTCCGTCAATCTGGGTTCTTGCAGCAGTTACGATCGGTGGAAACCTTATGGGAATTGTAGGTATGCTTGTTTTTATTCCGCTGTTGTCCGTGTTTTATACTATTTTTCGGGAATTCGTATATCTGCGTCTGAAAAAGAAGCATATCAAACAGGTGACAAAGGCAGAAATTGAGGAATATACGGTGGAGGAAACACAACAACCGCATGAGTAAATAAATTGTGAACAGATTTCCTGGGGAAGTCTGTTGTCATTGTCTAATAAAGCATTGATGACGAAAGCCTGGTGGATCATCATGATTCCTGGTTTGTTTTTGATTGTCGTCCTGTTTTGCCTGACCAATATCGGCAATTGGCTGCGAACAAGCGTCAGTCAGAAAGAGAGTAATCTGTAGTCTGCCTCTGGTTTTTATGTTTAATGACTCTATGTTAAAAACGTATAAGCACGTTAATTGACAAAAGTACCGCTGCATGATATGATATTTTTATTGAAATTGCCGGTACGAAGCGGGCAGATGATTTTTTTACAGATGAGACGAAATGAAATGGCAGAAGGTTATCCGGATGGGATAACTATAGAATGTACGAAGCATTCCTTGTTTTCATTATTTGAAACGGGAATGCTTTTCTTTTTACTTTTTGCCGGAAAACAGAATGGAGAGAAGACATATGGAACAGCTTGAGACAATCAGATCTTATTGGAATACCCGTGCGGATGGTTATTCCAAGTCTGTTATGGAAGAAATGGAGGATGCACAGAAAGAGGGGACTTACTGGAAGACGCTGTTGGACAAATATCTTCCAAAGGCGGACAATCCCAAAGTGCTGGATCTTGGATGCGGACCGGGTTTTTTTACAATGATGCTTGGTCAGAGGGGCTGTCAGATGACCGCATTTGATTATTCTGACGGAATGCTTAATCAGGCAAAGCAGAACGCGGCTTCTGCCGGTGTAACAGCGGAGTTTGTTCAGGGAGATGCCCAGAAGCTGCCTTTTGAAGATGAAACCTTTGATATGATCGTTACGAGAAATCTCACATGGAATCTGGAGTATCCGGAAAAGGCATACAGGGAATGGCTGCGTGTACTGAAAAAGGGCGGCTGTATTCTGAATTACGACGGCAATTATTATCTGCATTATTATGATGAGGAATATCGTCAGGAATATGAGATCCGACAGATCCATCATGGCGATGAACATAAATATATCGAGAATGTGGATGTAAATATTATCAACAATGTGGCAAGAGATTTGCCTCTCAGCAGAGAAAAGCGTCCTCAGTGGGACATCAATCTGCTGCTTGAGATGGGGGTTAAAGGTCTGGAAACAGAAGTGGACAGAAGCAGATTTGAGGACGAGCATGGCAAAGATTATCAGGTCATCGATCATTTTATGATTTACGCTGTTAAGTAGGTGACATGGAATGGTCAAATACATATTAAAAAGACTGGTACAGCTTGTGGTTGTCCTTCTGGGAGTAACCTTTCTAACCTTTATGATCACTCAGGCAGCACCCAGTGATGCGGCGGAGATGAAATATGTTTCCATGGGCATGATGCCGTCATCAGAGTTGCTTGAAAAGACCAGGGAAGAGATGGGGCTGAATGATCCGGTGCTTATCCAGTACGGACGGTGGCTTGGCAACGTCCTGCACGGTGATCTCGGTGAATCATCTAAGTTCGGAGAGTCTGTGTGGACACAGATGACGAGGAAGCTGCCGATGACCTTGAAGCTGGCGGGGGTTTCTCTTGTTGCTGTGATTCTGATTTCTTTTCCGTTAGGTGTTCTTTCTGCGGTTAAGAAGAATAAAACGGCAGATTATATCATACGTTTCCTGTCATTCTTCGGTGTCTCGATGCCGAATTTCTGGCTGGCGCTTTTGCTGATGTATATATTTGCAGTTCGGTTGGGGTGGTTTAAGGTTGTCAGCACGGATTCGATTGGGGGAATGATCCTTCCGGTTGCCACCCTGACAATTCCGATGATCTCCAGTTATGCCAGACAGATCCGTGCGGCACTTCTGGAGGAATTGAATGCCAACTATGTGATCGGTGCAAGAGCCAGAGGCATACCGGAGCGCAGGATTATCTGGGGGCATGTGCTGCCGAATGCCATCCTTCCGATCATTACACTGCTTGGCTTGTCAGTGGGACATCTGCTGGGCGGTGCGGCGATTATTGAAACGATTTTTTCCTGGCAGGGTATCGGCAACATGGTTGTGGAAGCTATCCGTGTCAGAGATTATCCGCTGATTCAGGGATATGTCATCTGGATGGCGATTATCTATGTGACAGTGAATCTGATCGTCGATATCTCTTACAGATGTCTGGACCCTCAGATTCGACTGAGAAAGAGGGTGGATTAAATGAGTGAAGCCACGAAAATCCGCCTGAGAGAGAGAAAGTCGCAGCCACGAAAATCCTGGTTCAGACCGGCAAAGACAGAGAAAGGCAAATGGCTCCGGTTTTATTGCTGCCTTGCAGCAGTTGCACTTGTCCTTTTTATTGCTTTTTTCGGCAAATATTTTGCACCTTATGATCCGCTGGCAACTGATTATGCGGCTAAATTATCCGCGCCGGGCGGCAGCCATCTGTTTGGTACAGACAATGTGGGCAGAGATGTGCTGTCAAGAATTTTGTATGGTGCGGGCAATTCCTTTATATTAACCTTTATCATGATTGCAATTGTATCCGTGTTGGGAACGGTGATCGGCATTGTATCGGGATTCTTCGGCGGACTTCTGGATACAGTGATCATGCGTCTGACGGATATTCTGCTGGCATTTCCGGACACGGTTTTTGCCATTGCTATTGTGGGAATGATGGGACCGGGACTTTTGAATACAGTGATTGCCCTGTCTTTTGTCTGGTGGACGAAGTACGCAAGAATGGCCAGAGGACTGGCTTCCGTCATTCGTACCAAAGATTACATTACCGAAGCAAGGTTCGGCGGTGTCGGAACAGCAGGGATTCTGTTCCGATATGCACTGCCGAATATCGTTCCCCAAGTGGTCATTATGGCGACCTTGGATGTGGGCGGCATGATGCTGGCTCTGGCCGGCCTGTCGTTCCTCGGTCTGGCTTCACAGCCGCCGACACCGGAATGGGGCTATATGCTCTACGAGGGCAAATCATATTTGCAGACAGCACCATGGATCATGCTGTTTGCTGGATTGGCGATTTTTATAACAGTGATTGTATTTAATCTTTTAGGAGATAGTTTAAGAGACATACTGGATCCGAAAGAAAATTGAGGCCGTTCATTATTCATCATAGGAAGAAGGCACAGATAGCCTTCGAAGAGTGATGCGTGGGTTTTAATTATAGAAAGCAAAATGAATGGCTATAGAGTAATAAAGATATGTTGAAGGGAGAATTTATATATGAAAAAGGGAAAATTAAGTAAAATTGCTGCGATTGCAATGGCATTTACGATGGCCTGCGGTATCTTATCAGGATGTGGCGGCAGCCAGTCGGCGAAGACAGCGGATTCAGCCGCAAATCAGACAACGGAAAGTGCTGAAGGACAGACAAAGGGAACACAAGAGGCAGAGGACGGCAAGCATATTAATGTGGCATTTTTCTGGATTACCTCAGATCTGGATCCGGCAAACAACTATAATGGCTGGGTTCTGAGTCGTCTTGGTGTGGGCGAATCACTTGTGAAGCTGAATGATGAACTGAAGGTGGAGGCCTGCCTGGCAGATTCATGGGAGAATGTAGATGAAACGACATGGAAGTTTCATATTCGTGAAGGCGTGATGTTCAGTAACGGCAAGGCCGTGGATGCAGAAGCGGTAAAAGCGTCGATTGAGCGGGCAATTTCCATGAATGACCGTGCGGCAGAATATCTGAAGGTTGACAGTATGGAGGCCGATGGACAGGATCTGACGATTAAAACGACAGAAGCCAATGCTGCCCTTCTAAACAATCTCGTTGAGCCGGTATTTGATATTATCGATACAACTGAAAGTGAAGAAACGATTCAGACAGCGCCTGTCTGCACAGGCCCTTATGTGGTCAGCGGTTTTACACCTGAACAGACAGTCACGCTTGCGGCGAATCCAACCTATTGGGATGGCACAGCCGGTCTTGATAGCATTACAGTGACACAGATTGCGGACGCCGATGCCAGAGCGATGGCTATCCAGTCAGGGGAAATTGATCTGACAAATACAATTGACAATACAAGTGTGACTCTGTTTACAGACAATGAAGCCTACAATGTCTCATCCATCATCAGTCCGCGTGTCAATGTGGCGTATATGAATCAGGCAGAGACGAGTCCGCTGCATGATCTTGAACTGCGCAAAGCGGTTTCTTATGCGGTGAACAGGGATGCCTATGCCGATTTGATCGGGGGAAGTGCCGCACACAGCGCCTACTCAGATTCCACACCGTTTGGCAATGATACGATCACAGCCTATACATATGATGAGGCAAAAGCAGCAGAGATTCTTGACAATGCCGGTTATAAGGATGTGAACAACGATGGTTACCGTGAAATGCCGGATGGTTCTGAATTAGTGCTGAATTATCTTCAGGCTGCTGATCATGGCTCCGCAGATTCAGCTATTCTTGCAACCGCTGTTCAGTCTGATCTGAAAAATGTCGGTATCCATATGGAAATTCTTTCTGTCGAAAATCTTTCTGATTACCAGACACAGGGCAATTTTGATCTGTATACAGCCAATGATAATTCTGCACCGACAGGCGATCCGCAGATCTGGCTTGAGACAATGTATACAGGACTTGGCACATCCGGCAAAAAGAATCTGACCGGTTTCCAGGATGACAAGATTGATGAAATTGTCAGAAAGATGTCTGAGACATTTAAGACAGAAGACCGTTATGCACTGGCCGCTGAGGCATCACAGGTGCTCAATGATGATGCAGCCAATCTGTTTCTAACCAATTCCTATCTGAATATGGTTTCAGCGGCAAAGGTGAAAAATGCCAATCAGCCGGTGGCGGATTATTACTTTATCACAAAAGATATTACCGTAGAGTAAAAATACGGTATCTGTTCAGAGCTAACCTCCAAAATGCTACGCATTTCGTCGGTGTGGCGTATCCGCCAAATAAAATTTCAAAAACAGTCTTAAAAATGCAAGCATTTTATACCTGTTTTTGAAATTTTGCTTGGCTCTGAACAGTTACAAAATACGAATGAATTTTAATCCTTAAAAGGAGGAGCACGGGATGAACGTTTTGGAACTGATGGATGTCAGTATTATTTATCAGAATACAAAAGAAGCAGTAAAACATGTCAGTTTTGCTGTGCCTGAGGGCAAAATTGTTGCCATCGTCGGGGAATCCGGAAGCGGCAAGTCAACGCTCATCCGTGCTGCCATCGGATTGCTGCCCGCAGGCGGAGAGCTGGCATCGGGACAGATCCTTTTTGGTGAAAAAGATATGGCGGCGATGACGGCAGAAGAGCTGCGTCATGTCCGTGGGGAGGGCATGGCCATGATTTTTCAGAATGCCGGTGATTATCTGAATCCGAGGCGAAAGGTCTGCGATCAGTATGTTGAGACACTGCGGTGTCATCAGTCCATGACAAAAAAGCAGGGCTATGAAATCGCCAAGAAAATGCTGGCAACCTTGAAACTGCCGGATACAAAGCATGTGATGAATGCCTATCCTTTTCAGCTGTCCGGCGGTATGAAACAGCGTGTGGCCATTGCCATGGCGATGAGCATGCACCCGAAATTGCTGCTGGCGGATGAGCCTACCAGTGCATTGGATGTGACGGTTCAGGCTCAGGTAGTCAAGCAGATGATGGATTTGCGTGATAAGATGGGAACAGCTATTGTTATCGTTACCCACAATATGGGGGTTGCATCCAAGATGGCAGACTACATTGCGGTGATGCAGAACGGGGAGTTAAAGGAATTCGGAACGAGAGAACAGGTGATTTATCATCCAGAGAATGATTACACGAAGAAATTGCTGACAGTTGTACCGAAATTGCAGGGAGAGACAGATGGAGAATAATCAGGAAATTATACGTTTGGAAAATGTAAGTAAGACATTTGATTTGCGCTATCATAAAACCCTTCGTGCGGTTGATAATGTGAGTTTGTCTTTGCATAAAGGCATCTGCACAGCCATTGTGGGTGAATCAGGCTGCGGTAAAAGTACGCTGGCCAGGATGGTAACGCTGCTTGAACCGGTGACAGATGGGATGATCTATTATAAAAATGAGCCTATTGGCGGGATGCAGAATGGCCGTAATATTGCACTGCGGGGGGAAAAACTCCGTGAGTACCGCAGAAATGTCCAGATGATTTTTCAGGATCCGGCCAATGTATTCAGTCCGCGAATGAAGATCGGTACTTTTTTGATGGAGCCCTGGATCCATTTCGAAAAGAAGAGTAAAAAAGAAGCCAGAGAGATGGCGTATTATTCCTTGAAACGTGTTTATCTCGGTGAGGAATATTTTGACAAATATCCCCATCAGCTGTCCGGAGGCGAGCTGCAGCGAATTGCCATTGCAAGAGCCATTGCACTGCATCCGGAGGTTTTGATCTGTGATGAGGCCACCAGTGCTCTGGATGTGTCTATTCAGCAGGAAATCATGGCACTCTTGAAGGAGCATCAGGATGAAACAAACTATGCGATTTTGTTTATCAGTCACGACCTTGCCCTTGTGGAGAATTTCAGCCAGCAGGTTGTTGTCATGTACCTTGGACGAATTGTCGAAATCATGAACGGAGCAGCCTTCCGAATGCATGCCCGTCACCCATATACAAAAGCACTGTTAGGGTCTGTCTTTTCAATTTATGATGACCCGGATAAGGATATTTATGTTCTTGAAGGAGAAGCACAGAGCCCGACAGGAGAGATCAAAGGCTGCGTTTTCTGCAATCGATGCAGTCAGGCAAAAGATATCTGCAGACAGGAGGCTCCGGTTTTAAAATCGATTCGGACGGGACATCAGGTAGCATGCCACTTTGCCTAAAAGGCGTATAAATTGACGTAGGAGTGATAGCCGCAAAGTAGATGCTGACTTTACACAAAAGTTTATCCGTTTAAAGTGATAATTTATCAAAAATAGGGTTGACATTCTGAAATTATATGCTAAAATTAAATCAAACTTTTGAGACGGAGATAACGTTCACATAAGCACCGTACAGAGAGCAGGAGGAGCTGAGAACCTGTGGAGACGCTGGTGAGCAAATGGACCGTTGAGGGCCAGGGGAAAGGCATTGAATATGATGCGGAGTATCTGAGGACGTAGACCGGCGTTAACGGTAGAGAATGTGTTGGCATTTTCATGATGAGTGGATTTTATAATCAATAAAGGTGGTACCGCAGATATATCTGTCCTTTGCATAGGGCGGATTTTTTTGTTTTATGGGAACTTTTCCCGAGGCGCCAACTGCAAATGATTTGCAGATAAAACAATCTGTGTGTTCTGACTGTGAAGCAAACTCCTCATAGAAAAGCCTGTATTTTAAGGAAAGATTGAAAGAGAGGTAATTTTCATGAAAAAGTTATTATCAGCAGTATGTATTTTGGCGATGACAGCAATGACACTGGCAGGTTGTGGTTCTTCTTCCACACAGGAGACGAAGGCGGCGACGACAGAAGCAGCCGTTTCCGAGGCAGCATCTGAAGCATCAGAGGCGCTCAATTCCGAAGGCGCGAAGGCCGATGGCAGTTATACAGTAGGTATCATCCAGTTGATTGAGAATGGCGCATTTAACGACATGCGTGAAGGCTTTATTGAAGAACTTCAGGCAAAAGGCTATACAGAAGATAAACTGACAGTGGATTACAAGTGTGCACAGGGTGATGCAACCAACCTTCAGACAATTGCTCAGTCTATGGCAGACGGCGATTATGATCTGGTTTGTACAATTGCTACACCGGCCACACAGGCAATGGTCAATCTTGAGACCGATACACCGGTTGTATTTATCGCTGTTTCAGCACCTGTAGCGGCAGGCGTTATCACCGATATGGATCACCCGGACAAGAATGCAACAGGTACATCCAATGCAATTCCTGTTTCTGACATTTTCGCACTGAACAATCAGCTGACACCGGACTGCAAGACATTTGGTTTCCTGTACTGCACAAGCGAAGTTAATTCTGTGAATACAATCGAAGCAGCCAAGGAATACTGTGATGCTAATGGTCTTTCTTATAAAGAAGCAACAGTGACGAACTCTTCAGAAGTTCAGCAGGCTGCTCAGTCACTGGTTGGCAGCGTTGATGCCATGTTTGTTCCGAATGATTCTGTCATTCAGGCCAGCATGACACTTGTATCAGAAGTAGCAAGAGATGCCAAGATCCCAGTATACTGCAGTTCAGCAACAACTGTTGAATCTGGTGCATTTGCAACAGTTGCTATCAGTGATAAAGGCATTGGTGGTATGAGCGCAGATATGGCAGTACAGATTCTTGAAGGCACAGCAGTTGCAGATATTCCTGCAGTCGTTGTTCCGGCATCCGCAACAGTTATCAACAATCAGACACTTGAGGCACTTGGCATTACTTTACCGGAAGATGTACAGAGTACAGCAACTTTTGTAGATGATGCAAAGTAGGATTGCAAAGTAATTCTATATGCTATATGATATGAATAGAAGAAATAGTGTTTACCCTCTGCATATGCAGGGGGTAAACGCAAGAAAAGAACAAAAATGAAAAGGATGTAGAAAAGTATGACTTTATTGATTGGCTCTTTGCAGCTTGGTTTTCTTTACAGTATTATGGTGCTTGGCATCTATATCAGTTTTAGAATCTTGAATATTCCCGATCTGACAACGGAAGGCAGTTTTACTTTCGGTCTGGCAGCATCCTCGATATTGACGGCTGCGGGCCATCCGCTGCTTGGACTTGTGGGTGCACTTATCGCAGGCGCATTGGCCGGCAGCGTGACAGGATTTCTTCAGACGAAATTGGATATTCATCCGGTTCTGGCAGGCATCCTGACAATGAGTGGATTGTATTCGATTAATCTGTTCGTGATGGGAGGTGCGTCCAATGTGACACTGCTCAATAACGATACTGTTTTCACACTGTTTTTGAAGGTCTTTCCTTTTATGTCGAAGGATGCTGTCAAATTATTTGTTGCCATTGCGGCAGTTGTGATTGTCACTGTTTTACTGACGGTATTTTTCAAGACATCTCTTGGGCTTTCCATTCGTGCCACTGGAGATAATGCCGATATGGTCCGTGCTTCCTCAATTAATGTGGATGCCGTGAAGATGATCGCACTGGCAATCAGCAATGCCTGCATCGCGTTTTGCGGCGGTCTGATCGCTCAGTATCAGAGCTTTGCAGACATCAATTCCGGTGTCGGTATTCTTGTTGTCGGTTTGGCTTCTGTGATTATCGGCGAAGCTTTCTTTGGCCACAGAAGTCTGATGATCGGGTTTATTTCAGCCATTGTGGGTTCCATTGTGTACCGCTATATTATTGCTCTGGCAACAAAATCCGATATGTTCCCGGCGTACATGCTGAAATTGATTTCGGCAATTATTGTAACCGTTGCGTTGGCTGTTCCGGCTATCAAGACCAAAATGGCGAATGATAAGCTGAAGCGACAGGGGATGAGAGAAAGTGATGGAGGAAGATAGATATGCTGGAAGTGATCAATGCATCAAAGACCTTTGCAAAAGGCACACCCAATGAACATAAGGCACTGGATCATCTGAATCTGTCCCTGAAAGAGGGGGAATTTGTGACGATTCTCGGTTCCAATGGTGCCGGTAAATCAACATTATTTAATGCTATTTGCGGTAATTTTCTTCTGGATGAAGGCAGTGTGATTCTGGATGGGAAGAATATTTCCTATTTGCCGGAACATCAGCGGTCGGCTTCCATCGGACGTCTGTTTCAGGATCCGATGAAAGGAACCGCACCGAATCTGACCATTGAAGAGAATCTGGCACTGGCTTATTCCAAGAACACGAAAGGTCTTTTCAGATTTGCTATTACAAAGAAAGACCGTGAGATGTTTTGTGAAGCACTGAAGCGTTTTGATATGGGACTGGAAGACCGTATGGCTACGAAGATCGGACTTTTATCCGGTGGACAGAGACAGGTAGTTACATTGTTGATGAGTACCATTGTGACGCCGAAGCTGCTGCTTCTGGATGAACATACGGCGGCTCTGGATCCGGCCACAGCTGAGAAGGTGATGGCCATAACGAATGATATTGTCCATGAGCGCAATCTGACGACTCTGATGATCACCCACAATATGGGGCAGGCACTGACAACAGGCAGCCGAACCATTATGCTGGATTCCGGTGCGATTATCTTTGACATTAAAGAAGAAGAGCGGAAGCATATGACAGTTTCTGACCTGCTGGATATGTATTCAGAGAAGAAAAAAGAAGAATTTGATAATGACAGAATATTACTGAATTAAAGATGAGGAGGGGAGAAATTCCCTTCCTTTTTTAAATTCATTTCACAGGTGTATTGACATTAAAAAACAATCGCTGTATAATGTTGAACGTAAAACAGTTTGATGTGCAACAGTTTCGACGGAAACAAAATGCATACAGAACAAAGACATTCAGAAAGGAGCTATGTCATGTGCAGAAAGGACCTGCCATGCAGGGAAGAGTTAGGTCTGTTGATTCTTCGTACAGCGACGATGATCCGCAGAAAGGCCGATAGTAATGTCTATATGAGTAAGGTTCATAAGATTACAGGATCCAATGGCTGGATTCTCGGATACCTGGCAGACCATGAGAATGAAGAGATTTATCAGAAGGATATAGAAGAAAAATTTTGTGTGACCAGGTCAACGGTTTCCAAAGTGTTAAAGGGCATGGAGAGCAAAGGACTGCTTAGGAGGGAAAGTGTCTCCAGTGATGCCAGATTGAAGCGGCTTGTTCTGACTGAGGAAGGACGAGAGATCAATGCCAATGCAGCGGTGGAGAGAATAGAGCTTGAAAACAGGATCAGGGACGGGCTGTCGGATGAAGAGTTTCATACCCTGATGCATTTATTGAAGAGAGTTGCAGATAACATGTTAGAAGAATAAGCCGTCCTTATTTGACAGATGCGGCTAGCTAGATAGAGATAGGAGGATTATTTGTATGATTAAAACGCTGGCCGGAAGTATCCGGCAATACAAGAAACAGACGATCATGTCTCCTGTGACAGTGGCGTTGGAAGTCTTTTTTGAGATTATGATTCCACTGATCATGGCAAAACTGATCGATGAAGGTATCGATCAGGGAGATATGGGCGTTATATGGAAGTATGGATTGATTTTGCTTGCTGTGGCGATGATTTCATTGTTCTGCGGTGCCATTTCAGGAAAGTTTGCGGCACAGGCTTCATCTGGTTTTGCAAAGAACCTGCGTCAGGATATCTATTATAAGGTACAGGAGTTTTCCTTTGCCAATATCGATAAGTTTTCGACTGCCAGTCTTGTTACACGTATGACGACAGATATTACCAATATTCAAATGGCCTTCCAGATGATTATCCGAATTGCAGTCAGAAGCCCGATCATGCTTGTCTGTGCACTGTTTGCGGCTTTCAAAATTGATGCGCAGTTGTCATTAATTTATGTGATCACCGTGCCGATTCTCGGTATTGGCCTTTATGCGATTATCATGAAAGTGCATCCGATTTTTGAGAGGGTGTTTAAGACGTATGACCGTCTGAATGCGATTGTTCAGGAGAATCTGTATGGTATTCGCGTCGTGAAATCCTTTACCCGTGAAGATCATGAGGTCGGAAAGTTTGATCAGGTTTCCGATAATATTTACAGGAATTTTGTAAAGGCGGAGCAGATTCTGGCCTTTAATATGCCGTTGATGCAGTTGGCTGTTTATACATGCATGTTGCTGATCTGCTGGTTGGGTGCCAGAGCGATTGTGGCCTGCGGCGGTGATGAAGCACTTGGACTTTCTACCGGTGAGTTTATGAGTCTTTTTACTTATACGATGCAGATTCTGATGAGTCTGATGATGCTGTCGATGGTATTTGTCATGATCATCATGGCAAGAGCATCTGCTGAGCGTATCTGTGAGGTCCTTTCAGAAGAGAGTACACTTAAGAATCCTGAGCATCCGGTTTATGAAGTGAAAAACGGGGATATTCAGTTTGACAATGTCGTTTTTTCTTATAATAAGAAGGCAGATAAGCCGGTATTAAATCATGTGAATTTAAATATCCGCTCCGGTCAGACGATTGGTGTGATCGGTGGCACGGGGTCATCAAAATCAAGTCTTGTTCAGCTGATTCCGCGACTGTACGATGTCACAGAGGGCCGCGTCCTTGTCGGCGATGTCGATGTCCGGGATTATGATATTGAAAGTCTTCGTAATGAAGTAGCGATGGTTCTTCAGAAAAATGTTCTTTTTTCAGGAACGATCAAGGAAAATCTTCGCTGGGGTGACAAAAATGCCACAGATGAGGATATTCAGCGTGTCTGCCGTCTGGCCTGTGCAGATGAATTTGTGCAGACTTTTCCGGATGGCTATGATACGTATATTGAACAGGGGGGGACGAATGTATCCGGTGGTCAGAAACAGCGACTTTGTATAGCAAGAGCACTTTTGAAGAAGCCGAAGATCCTGATTCTTGATGACTCTACAAGTGCGGTGGATACGAAAACGGATGCAGCGATCCGCAAAGCGTTTGCAGAGGAGATTCCGGATACGACAAAGATTATTATTGCACAGCGTGTCGCGTCTGTTGAGGATGCAGATCAGATTATTGTTCTGGATGAGGGCGAGATCAAAGCAATCGGTCGTCATGAAGAATTGATGCAGTCCTCTGATATTTATCGCGAAGTATATGAATCACAGAAGAAAGGAGGAGATGACAATGAATAAGAAACCGTCAAGACCACAGGTGAACCCGAATACATTAAAGCGGCTTCTGGGCTATCTGAGTGTTTATAAAACGCGTGTCTTTTTAGTTATTATCTGCATTTTGCTCAGTGCGATCGCCAATGTCATGTCTTCCCTGTTTATTCAGAGATTGATCGATGATTACATTTCCCCGCTTCTTCTTGAAGCCAATCCTGTATTTGATGCACTGTTTCGTGCAATCGTACAGATGGCATGCATTTATGTGATCGGTATTCTGGCCAGTCTGATCTATAACAGAACAATGGCCATCATTTCCCAGGGTATTTTAAAGAAGATCCGAGATGATATGTTTGCACATATGCAGACATTGCCGATTAAATATTTTGATACGCATACACATGGCGATGTCATGAGTCATTATACCAATGATACAGATGCCCTGCGTCAGATGCTTTCTCAGAGTTTGCCGCAGCTGTTGTCTTCCTGTGTTACAATTGTTGCCGTGTTTGTCTCAATGTTGTATCTGAGTGTATGGATGACATTGTTTATCGTTGTTTTTCTTTTCCTCATATTAAAAGTTGTGAAATCCATTGCCGGAAAGAGCAGTGTCTACTTTATTAAACAGCAGCAGAATATCGGTGATGTCAATGGCTATATTGAAGAAATGATCAATGGCCAGAAGGTTGTCAAGGTATTCTGCCATGAAGAAGAAGCCAAGGCTGTTTTTGATAAGAAAAATCAGGAGCTTTGTGACAGCATGACAACGGCCAATACTTATGCCAATATCCTGATGCCGATCATGGGCAATATGGGCAATATTCTTTATGTGTTGCTGGCAATAGTCGGCGGAAGTCTTGCGATTGCAGGTGTGACGAACATCAGTCTGACAGGTGCCGGTGCGATGACACTTGGTACAATTGCGTCCTTCCTGACGATGTCAAAGAGCTTTATCAATCCGATTGCACAGGTTTCCCAGCAGTTGAATGCGGTGATCATGGCCTTGGCCGGTGCAACACGAATTTTTGAATTGCTGGATGAAGAACCGGAAGAAGATCATGGTTATGTAACCCTTGTCAATGCGAAGCGTGAAAATGGTGAGCTTGTAGAATGCAAAGAACGAACAGGTCTCTGGGCATGGAAGCATCCTCACAGCGACGGTACACTGACGTATGAGGAATTAAAAGGTGATGTCGTCATGGAACATGTGGATTTTGGTTATGAAGAAAATAAGCTGGTGCTTCATGATATTAACCTCTATGCAGAACCGGGTCAGAAGGTGGCTTTCGTCGGTGCTACCGGTGCCGGCAAGACAACCATCACGAACCTGATCAACCGTTTCTATGATATTGCGGACGGCAAAATCCGCTACGACGGCATCAACATTACAAAGATTAAGAAAGACGATCTGCGCCGTTCCATGGGTGTCGTTCTTCAGGATGTCAACCTCTTTACTGGTACGGTCATGGACAATATCCGATATGGCAAGCTGGATGCCACAGATGAAGAATGTATTGCTGCGGCAAAGCTGGCCAACGCAGACGGCTTTATCCGAATGCTGCCGAATGGCTATCAGACAGTTCTTGAGGGTGATGGAAGCGGACTTTCCCAGGGACAGCGTCAGCTGATCTCTATTGCGAGAGCAGCCGTTGCTGATCCTCCGGTTATGATTCTGGATGAGGCAACATCCTCCATCGATACGAGAACAGAAGCCATCGTTCAGAAGGGTATGGATGCCCTGATGCACGGCCGTACAGTTTTCGTTATTGCCCATCGACTGTCAACAGTCAAGAACTCCGATGTGATTATGGTACTTGAGCATGGACGGATCATCGAGCGAGGCAACCATGAAAAACTGATTGCTGAGAAGGGTAAGTATTATCAGTTGTATACGGGAGCGTTTGAATTAGAATAAAAAAATTTTCGTACAGATAAAATGTAAAATATTTATTGGTTTTAGAATGGATAGTAGCTTTGTGTGATATTTGGCTGACTATCCGTTCTTTTTATGCTATGATTATGGTGTGTTGATTTTTGGGAGGTTTATATGGATAGAATAACGAAAATTATTCAGGAAACCCACCATCGTTTTCTGAATTTGTTTTGTATGAATGTGCGTCACCGTAATGGCGAAGCATCGGAGTATTATGTGGCTTCTCGTGCGAAGTCGGAAGATGATCTGAAGGCAGTGACGCATAGGAATGACCCGGATGGCGTGAGTATTTACAGTGTTTACGGTGAACAAAGAGATCATGTCGTGTTGGTGAAACAGTATCGTTATCCGCTTGGCGATTATGTTTATGAATTCCCGGCGGGACTTGTGGAGCCCGGGGAGGCGATGGCGGATGCGGCCGTGAGAGAATTTCATGAGGAAACAGGACTTCATTTGCAGGTGATTCCGGCGGATGATATGTATACAAAGCCGAGATTTACAACAGTCGGTATGACGGATGAAGCCTGCGGAATGGTCTATGGCTATGCTTCCGGCGTGCCGGATAACCGGTTTGAAGAAAGCTCAGAGGACATTCAGGTTGTGCTGGCAGATAAAAAAGAGGTGCGCCGTATTTTAAAAGAAGAGAATGTTGCCATGATGTGTGCGTATATGTTGCTGCATTTCCTGAAGTCAGAGGGCGATCCGCTGGGATTTGTAGAAATGCAAGAAAAAAGATGAATCAATAGGACGGAATAGTTGTTGATAAAAATATTGATAAAAGGGGATACTAGAAATGAGTCAGTTTTATTATTTAAATGATGAGATATTGGGTTCCTGTCATCTGGCGGTGGGTGAGAGGAATACTGTATTATTTGATCCGGGTATGGCCTGGTATGGGGAGAAAACGGTTGAAAAGATTAAAGAGATTATCGGGGACAGACCGATTGATGCAGTTTTTCTGACCCATTCCCATTATGACCATGTAGGAGCCCTGCCGGTGATCAAGAAGTATTGGCCGGATGCCATGGTATTTGGTGCAGCCTATGCCGGGCGCGTCTTTTCAAAGTTGTCGGCTAAGCGGCTGATTCGTGAACTTTCAGCCAGTGCTGCACAGTTAAACGGCACGGCACTGCCAGATGACTATTCAACACGTGCGATACAGTTGGATCAGATGCTGATCGGCGGCGAAACGATTAATGTGGGAGATGTCTGTGTGCAGTCAATTAAGACCGTTGGACATACAAAGGATTGTCTGTCGTATCTGATCGATGGCCATGATCTTTTGGCTTCCGAAACCATCGGCAGCATCAATACGGAGGATGATTATATGCCGCAGTTCCTTGTCAGCTGTGAAGAAGCGATGAAGAGTATTGACAGTTGCAGAAACAGCGGGGCAAAGAAGTTATGGCTGACCCATCACGGAGAAGTGGGTGAGGCAACACCGGAATTGTGGCAGTGGTTTGAAGATGGTCTGACTGCTGCGAAGAGCAGGATTCTGGAGATTATTAGAGATAATGAGACACCGGAAGAGCAGTTAAAAGCCATGGAAGCGGTGTTCTGGAGACCGGAGAAGAAGGGCGGATGGCCGCAGAAAGCCTTTGATCTGAATGCGGAATCTATGCTGAAAACCATCAAGAGTGAGAATTTCCTGAGCCACTCGAAGTTTACGAAATAAGGCAAACAACTATTTGCAAGGATGGATGAAGGAATATGAAGGATTTACAGTTAGAAATCTAAAATAAAATATATTAAAAGGAGTCTGCAGAATATGGAGTTAAAAAGTGCATTAGAGCAGCTTGGCCTGCTTCAGAAGAAGTTATATGCTTATCAGACAGCATCATCGTCTTTGTATCTGGATAGTGTGACAGTGGCACCGAAGGATACTTCAGAGGGCAGAGGTGTGGCCCTTGGTATTTTGGCAGGAGAGAGCCAGAAGTTGATGACAGCACCGGAAACAGGAGAATTACTGGCATTTTTGGCGGATCAGAAGGAGAATCTGTCTTTTGTGGAGCAGAGACAGGTGGAAGAATTGAAGAGAAGTTATGACCGTCTGTCCAGAATTCCGGCGGATGAATATATGGATTATGCTATGCTGACGAATGAAGCCAGTGATGTGTGGCACAGGGCAAAGGAGAGCAGTGATTTTACACTTTTTGCTCCGGTATTGGAGAAACTGGTTGCCTATAACCGAAAGTTTGCGGGTTATTATGACAGCAGCAAAAAGCCATATGATGCATTGTTGGATGAATATGAACGCGGTGCGGATATGGCTTTTCTGGATACATTTTTTGAGACAGTCCGGGAGCGTCTGGTACCACTTATTCATGCTATCGGTGAGAAACCACAGATTGATGATAGTTTTCTGCATCTGCATTATCCGGTAGATATTCAGAGAAAGTTTTCTGACTATCTGATGGAAGTGATGGAACTGGACAGAGGTCACTGTACCATCGGCGAGACAGAGCACCCTTTTACGCTGGAATTTAATAATAAAGATGTGCGTATCACAACCAATTACAAAGAGGATAATGTGGTGGATTCCATGTATTCTGTGATTCATGAGGGCGGTCATGCCAAATATGAGTTAGGTATCCGTGATGACCTGCAATATACCTGTCTGACCGGCGGTGTATCTATGGGGGTTCATGAGAGTCAGTCCAGATTCTATGAGAATATTATCGGACGGTCACTGCCTTTTGTGAAAGCGATATTCCCGAAAATGCAGGAATTTTTCCCAGAACAGTTAAAGCATGTGACAGCAGAGCAGATGTACCGTGCGGTGAATAAAGTACAGCCATCATTGATTCGAACAGAGGCTGATGAGCTTACCTATTCTTTGCATGTGATGGTGCGTTACGAGATTGAGAAGCAGCTTATTGACGGCAGTCTTGAAGTGAAGGATATTCCTGAGGTTTGGAATCGTCTTTATAAAGAATATCTTGGTGTGGATGTGCCGGATGACAGGAGAGGATGTCTGCAGGATTCCCATTGGTCCGGCGGTTCTTTCGGGTATTTTCCATCCTATGCCCTCGGCAGTGCCTATGGTGCGCAGATGCTTTGCAATATGGAAAAGGATTTCCCTGTATGGGATGAAGTACGTGCAGGTAAACTGACAGGGGTATCTGCATGGCTGAAAGAGAAGGTCCATCAGTATGGAAGCCTGCTGACTCCGGGTGAAATCGTGAAGAATGCCTGCGGTGATTTTGATCCGACAGTTTATACGGATTATCTGACAGAAAAATATAACAAACTTTATGATTTATAATGGTTTTCATTGTAGTCTGCTATTGGAAGTGATACAATAAAAGGGATGTTTTGTTAGAAAAAGGTAGGTATAAGTATGAGTGATTACAAAATGAATACAAAATGTGTTCAGTCAGGCTACAGACCTGGCAATGGTGAACCGAGACAGATCCCGATTGTACAGTCCACCACTTTCAAGTACGATACAAGTGAAGACATGGGTAAGTTATTTGATTTGGAGGCATCCGGTTATTTTTACACAAGGCTTCAGAATCCGACCAATGATTATGTTGCAGCCAAGATTGCAGACATGGAAGGCGGTACAGCAGCAATGCTGACATCTTCAGGACAGGCAGCCAACTTCTTTGCCCTGTTCAATATCTGTCAGGCGGGTGATCATATCGTATCATCTTCATCCATTTACGGCGGTACATTCAATCTGATTTCCGTGACAATGGCGAAGATGGGCATGGAGGCAACATTTGTTTCTCCGGATTGCACAGAAGAAGAGCTGAATGCGGCATTCAAAGAGAATACAAAGGCTGTTTTCGGCGAAACCATCGCCAATCCGGCACTGACTGTTCTTGATATTGAGAAGTTTGCGAAGGCAGCCCATGCCCATCATGTGCCGCTGATCGTGGACAATACATTTCCGACACCGGTCAACTGCCGTCCGATTGAATGGGGCGCAGATATTGTAACACATTCCACGACGAAGTACATGGACGGCCATGGTGCAGCTGTGGGCGGTGCTATTGTTGACAGCGGTAATTTTGACTGGATGGCCAATGCTGAGAAGTTCCCGGGACTTTGTACACCGGATGATTCTTATCATGGCATCACCTATGCTGAGAAGTTCGGCAAAGAGGGCGCTTTTATCACAAAGTGTACAGCACAGCTCATGAGAGATCTTGGATGCATCCAGTCTCCGCAGCATGCATTTATCCTGAATCTCGGTTTGGAATCCCTGCATGTGCGTATGCCGCGTCATGTGGAGAATGGTCAGGCTGTGGCCGAATTCCTTGAGAAGCAGCCGCAGGTGGCTTATGTGAATTATCCGGGTCTTGAGAGTGATAAATACCACGAACGTGCTATGAAGTATATGCCAAAGGGCGGCTGTGGTGTTGTTTCCTTTGAGTTAAAGGGCGGCCGTAAAGCAGCAGAGACATTTATGAAGCATCTGAAACTGGCAGCTATTGAGACACATGTGGCTGATGCCAGAACATGCTGTCTGAATCCTGCAACATCCACGCATCGTCAGATGAGTGATGAGCAGTTAGCGGCAGCAGGTGTACCGGCAGGCCTTGTGCGTATTTCATGCGGTCTTGAGGATAAAGAAGACCTCATCGCAGACCTTGCGCAGGCACTGGCTCAGATTGAAGAATAAGAGTAGTTAGAGAGAAAGAGGCAGGAGCTGCCCTGATGAATAACCATATTACGATTCAGAGGCAGCTCTTATGCTGTTTATTTAGGGAAAATAGAAGTATGAATAGAGAAAATTTTCAGTCCCGATTGGGATTTATTCTGGTAAGCGCGGGCTGTGCCATCGGTATTGGCAATGTGTGGCGCTTCCCATATGTGGCAGGACAAAACGGCGGTGGTGTTTTCGTCTTGTTTTACCTGATATTTCTGCTTTGCATGGGTGTGCCGGTTTTGACGATGGAATTGGCAGTAGGACGTGCAGGTAAGAAGAGTGCAGTCCAGGCCTATAAAGCACTGGAGAAAGATGGCCAGAAATGGCATATTCACGGTTGGTTTTGTATGATCGGCTGCGTGCTGTTGATGATGTATTATACAACCGTTTCAGGATGGATGCTGAGTTACTTTGTCAAATTCATAACCGGCAGTTTCAAAAGCGGAATGGATGCCGATGCTGTAGGCGGTGCCTTTTCAAACCTGTTGGCAAATCCTGTTGAAATGGCAGTATTCATGGCGATTACAGTCGTTGCAGGATTTATTGTTTGCAGTTTTGGTCTGCAGAATGGTCTTGAGAGAATTTCCAAGATCATGATGTCAGCCCTCCTTGTACTGATCATTGTGCTGGCAGTACACAGCCTGGTGCTTCCGGGTTCCGGCGAAGGTTTGCGTTTTTATCTTTTGCCGGATTTTAAGCGTGCAGCGGATGTAGGAATCGGCAAAGTGATCACAGAAGCCATGAATCAGGCTTTCTTCACCCTGAGTCTTGGTATCGGTGCCATGGAGATTTTCGGCAGTTATATGCCAAACGGCAGAACCCTCACCGGAGAATCTGTGAGAATTTGCGGACTTGATACCTTTGTTGCATTGATGTCAGGTCTGATTATTTTCCCGGCATGTTTCTCATTTGGGATTCAACCGGATGCAGGTCCGTCACTGATCTTTGTGACATTGCCGAATGTCTTTGTGAATATGGCGGGCGGCCGTCTGTGGGGAACATTATTTTTCCTGTTTATGACCTTTGCCAGCTTTTCGACGGTCATCGCTGTATTTGAAAACCTGATCGCAGGATGCATTGACAACTTTGGCTGGAGCCGTAAAAAGGCCGTTCTTTTTAATGGAATTCTTATTCTGATCGCCAGTCTGCCTTGTGTATTCGGCTATAATATCTGGAGCGACCTGCATTTGATCGGGGGAAGAGATGTTTTGGATACAGAGGATTTTCTTGTCAGCAATATTTTGCTGCCGGGTGGTTCACTGGTCTACTTATTGTTCTGTGTGAGCAGACGCGGATGGGGATTTGACAACTATCTTGAAGAAGTGAATCGGGGAAAAGGCATGAAAATGTCGGGCAAATTGAAGTGGTATTTTATGACATTGCTGCCGATCCTGATCCTGATTATCTTAATTCAGGGACTGATATAGAAATTCTGTGTCGGTGCATCTGCCAGATGAGAGATGTGCCATTGCTGATGCAGCATTTATAAAAAGAAAAGTGCCTCTCGGGACACTGTAAATTTTGAAAATGTTTGGTGGCTGTGAAATTCAGCAGCTACGATATTTTCAGAAAATGCAGTTTTCCCGGGAGGCATTTGTATGTAATGGTTGTATTTTCACCGCAGTATTCACCATCCGCATGAACGGTCAGGGGACTGGAAAGATGCAGCGTGCATTCTTTAAATGGAATGCAGTCAAAGACGCTGATATATTTCTGCTTGCCTGCAACGAGAAATGGCAGCAGGAAAAATGTCAGCCATTTGGGTACATCGTGGGCCATGGCAAGGCACAGCATCCCATCATCAGGGACAGCATCCGGTGCCATAGGTACACCGCCGCCTTCGACCCGCAGATTCATACCGGCGGAAAAGATCATATGGCTGACATGCATTGCTTCACCATGATTAAAAATAATGTCGGCATCGCAGGTGGTCATGGAGAACAAAGACTCAATTGTCAGCAGAAGATAGGTCAGCTTCCCGAGATGAAGTTGGTTCAGAAACTTCTTAAGCCTGGAATGCAGCGCTTTCTTGCAGACAATAGCATCCAGGCCGGCACCGGAGCTGATGGCAAAATATTTCGGTGTATCCAATGCTTCGCAGGAGACTTCACCCAGGTCAATGGCAGTGCCTTCTGAGGCTGATTCAATCAAATCCAGCATTTGTTCCAGATTGGACAGCGTGTCTTTGGAAATACCCATGCCTCTGGCAAAATCATTGCCGGAACCAATAGGAAGAATACCCAGTACAATGCGTGAAAAATCGGTGATTCCGTTAATCACTTCGTTTAAAGTGCCGTCACCGCCCACGGTGATCAGATAAATCCTGTCCTCGGGAAGAGAAGAAATCTTCCGTGCCAGATCGGTGGCATGACCGGCGTATCTGGTCTGAAAAGCCTTGTATTCTATGCTTCGATTTTCTAATATTTCTTTCATTTCCATCCAGATGGCACGGCTTTTGCCGGTTCTGGCTGTAATATTCACGATAAAATAAATCATTATATCCCTCGAATCCATTCATTGATGAACTTATATGAAATTGCATGTAAAGTTCCATATGGATTTATTGTATCAAATTCTGGGGCACCTGAACAGTCGTATTCTGTGGGTTTTTGTTGACTTAAGACACCAACGGAAGGATAAAGCTGCTCCAGATCCAGCTGAAAGGCATGATCAGGAGCATAGCAGGAATCATATCCGCTGTTGGAAAGTTTGTTAATTTGTTCATACGGAAACCAGCAGCCAGCATGAAGAATCCGCCCACAGCTTTGAAATCATTGATCATCGCAGGGGTTGTCAGAGGGTAGATGACACCGGCCAGAAGAAATAATGTCATAAACAGGATAAACTGCGGAATTGCGATCAATGAAACAACACTGCCAAGGGTACAGGAGAAGATAATGGCTGTGAATAGATCAAGGATAGATTTTGCAATCATAATGCTGTGATCACCGGTCATGCCAGAGACAATAGAGCCATAGATGCCTGTACCGCTGGCAACAAAAATGACGATGATGGTAATCAGTGTTTCCGTAAATTCCTTTCTATCAAGAGCAGAAGGACTGCTTTTGACAATTCTGGAAGACGCTTTTTCCATCATCAGGGCGCCTGCACGGATTTTATCCCCTAAATGAATGGCCAGACCGATGCCGGTTCCGAGGATAAGTGCAAAAATAACCGCAGGCATATTTTCCATAAGGACAATTGAGCTGATACCCATTCCCATGGAGCAAAGTCCGAAAATCATATTCAGGTTGGTGATGATACGTTCGCTGATAAAATTTCGGGCGAAAAGGCCGATAAAGCCACCCACGAAGATGCATAATGCGTTGATGATGATACCTATGGGCATTGATAAAAACCTTCTTTCTAAAAAAATACTGGTATAGTTTAGCACATTTTCTGGAAAACAGTAAAGAAAAAATGTCTGGGTTCCTACAATTTTGTAAGTTGTCTTTTGCTTGAGGCGCGGTATTGATATTTAATATAAAGAGGTCGGGAAACCGGCCTTTTTTGTATACTCAGATGGTATAAGGAGACAGGCTTTCAATTTCGTGAAATAGAAAGCATTTTTGAGGTACCTAAGAAAGTAATTTCACAGAATGATGTTTTTTAACACCCGCCAAAGAGCGATGAATAAGAGGCGGCTTGTCAATCCTCCAAAAACATACTACAATAAAGTGGACGTGAAATAAAAAGTGATGGATGAGGAGGATGACAAAGTGAAATTAATTTCCTGGAATGTGAATGGCCTTCGTGCAGTTGTGGGTAAAGGCTTTGTAGATATTTTTAATGCGTTGGATGCGGATGTTTTCTGTCTTCAGGAGACGAAGCTGCAGGCAGGACAGATTGAGCTTGATCTGCCGGGATATGAGCAGTATTGGAATTATGCGGAAAGAAAAGGGTATTCCGGAACAGCAGTATTTACCCGTATCAAGCCTTTAAATGTGACTTATGGTATGGGCATCGAGGCGCATGATACAGAAGGACGTATGATTACATTAGAATATGAGACATTTTATCTTATCAATGTGTATACACCGAATTCTAAGGATGAGCTAGCCAGACTTCCATATCGAATGGAATGGGAAGATGATGTGAGAGCGTATCTCAAAAAACTTGAACAGACAAAACCGGTTGTTCTTTGTGGTGATCTGAATGTGGCACATGAAGAAATCGATCTTAAGAACCCAAAGACCAACCGCAAGAATGCCGGATTTTCAGATGAGGAGCGTGCCAAGATGACGGAACTGCTTTCTGCGGGATTTATTGACACCTTCCGATATTTTTATCCGGATAAAACCGGTGAATATTCCTGGTGGTCGTATCGTTTTAATGCACGTAAGAATAATGCCGGATGGCGCATTGACTATTTTATTGTCTCAGAGGCATTAAAAGATCGTCTGGTATCGGCATCCATTCACCAGGAGATATTCGGTTCGGATCATTGTCCGGTTGAGTTGGAGTTGAAGGAATAGATTTTAAAAGTGTCAATATCTTTTGAATTAAAATATATCGAACTTTCAATCACTGGTCTTTTGTCCTGTGATTAGACATACACTGTAAAAATAGCTTCTTCGGAGGATTTTCGTGAAAGATTATATCGAGGAGCGGGCAGTGGAACTGGCTTATTACATAATCAAAACAAAGTCAACGGTACGACAGACGGCCAGGTGTTTTGGTATTTCAAAGTCAACCGTACATAAGGATATTACAGAGAGGCTGGAAGAGATTAATCCGTCTCTGGCATCAGAAACCAGAAAAGTGCTGGATGTCAATAAGGCAGAACGGCACATAAGGGGAGGACTGGCTACAAAAGAGAAATATCTGCATCAGCATATTTCATAAGAATGCAAAATAAGAAGGAATGAAGTCTGTATTTTGTTTTACAAAAAAGTAGAGAGAAGAAGCCAGGAGGGCAGACACATAAGAGATGAATAATGTGTAAAAAACATTAAGAGGTGACAGAAATGAAGCGTTATAAAATTGTTCGAATTGATGAAGCAGATTATGGCTGCGAGGGCAGACCGGATGGCGAAGAAGCCATGGACAGCGTCTGGCTGGAAGATGAGAATGGCGAACGACAGATTGTAAGAGCATCGGACCGGATGCTTTATGACCGCCATCTGGATGAGGGCAGTCTCGTGGCTTTTGATGAGAAACATCAGTTGACAGCCTGGTTTGTAAAATAGCGATAGCGAGTCAGTTGGATAAAACCTCATGTACGGTTTGATGAGGGGAAAGAGGGCAAAGCCCTCTAACCTACTCTACAATATTTTACAGTATATTAGAAGAAATAAGCTGATGATAGACCTTCTCACAGCGGATAATATCATCAATCACTACCCATTCGTCCGGCTGATGGGCAGCTTCAAGGCAGCCGGGACCGTAGGACATACAGTTTTGATTATCAAGCTGTCCTGCAATTACTGCGGTATCTGTATAGCCGGTGAAGCAGCTGACTTCCGGTTGATGGCCTGTCACATGATGGCAGGCTTTTTTTAATTCTGTCAGAAGCGGAGAATCCGGGTCCATTTCGATGGGCGGACGGTCACCGGTGATAGTGTAAGCGGCTTTGACACCCGGGACTTTTTTCTCAGCCAGATGGATGGCGTTTTGTACAAATTCGGTTGTTTTTGCTGTGTTCAGAGGCGGTACAAGACGCATATCGATCCACAGTTTACATTGGTCCGGTACAACATAAGGACGATAACCACCGGTGATCTGACCGAACGTGACGGTTGAAATGCCCATATCCGGATGGGAAGGGGCATTAAGAATGTCCTGGCGAAGTGCGCTGATAATTTCAGCCATGGCAGCGATGGCGTCAGCCCCTTTCCATGGGGTGCTGGCGTGGGCAGTATGACCCTCCACATCAATTTCGTACCATGTACGGCCTTTGTGCGCCATCTGGATCTGTCCGTTTGTCGGCTCTGCATCGATGACCCAGTCTTTGGAAGTGACCCAGCCGGACCTTATGCAGGCTTCAGAACCGCGCATAAAGTCTTCCTCATCCATAGAACAGATGAGTTTGAGTGTCCTTTTTGGAGCCTGACCGGAGGCATGGAGTGTTCTGGCTGCCATGATAAAAGCGGACAGGCAGCAGGCCAGACCGGATTTCATATCGCAGGCGCCCCGGCCATAGATTTTCCCGTCCTTTTCAATGGCTTCAAAAGGCGGCAGCGTCCATCCGTCTCCGATGACAACGGTATCCATATGGCAGATCATAACCAGGGCCGGAAGATGCTTGGGCCCGGGAATTTCCGCCATCAGATTCGGACGTCCCGGCAAAACATTCTCCCGGGTAATTAAAACATTAGATAAATCAGATAATTGCTGCTCAATCCAGTCGGCCATGGCTTTTTCATAAGTACCTGGATCGGTACTATCGATCTGAACCATTGCCTTTGTCATGGAGACAGCAGATGTTAAAAGTGACATTGTAAATCCTCCCTGTTTATTTCTACAAAATTCAGTATACGCCGGTTTATTAAATAGTCAATATGACAGGGCAGCAATCTGATAGATTCTTGGATTTTGAAAAACTTCAAGGAACGATTGCGTGTTCATATCCTTCATGTATACATGTCCCTCGTCTGGTTATTTCGTATTTTTCATGGTATACTTGTAGGAAAAGCAAATTTTGATTTAAAATGGGGTTTTAGATATGAAGTTAGTTGAAAAGTTAATCCGAAATAGAATTTTGTCGAAAGAGGAGTTTGTCGAATTGTTGGCGAACACAGATGCAGAGGATAGAGAAATACTTCGAAAAGAGGCGGTACGCCTTCGGGAGAAGTATTACGGACATGATGTTTATATCCGTGGATTGATCGAGTTTACAAATTACTGCAGGAATAATTGTTATTATTGCGGCATCAGAAGGGACAATCGATACCTTGAGCGATACAGGCTGACGAAGGAGGAGATTTTATCCTGTTGTGAGAGCGGTTATCGCCTGGGGTACAGAACCTTTGTCCTTCAGGGTGGCGAGGATCCGTGGTTTAATGATGACAGAATGGAAGATATTGTCCACAGCATCAGAACAGACTATCCGGATTGCGCCATTACCTTGTCCGTCGGTGAGCGTTCACGGGAAAGTTATCAGCGATTAAAAGAAGCCGGGGCAGACAGATATCTGCTTCGTCATGAGACAGCCAATGAGGCACATTACCGAAAATTGCATCCGGAAGAAATGTCCCTGGCCAATCGCAAGGAATGTCTTTATACACTCAAGGAGCTGGGCTATCAGGTAGGCGCAGGTTTTATGGTGGGGGCGCCGGGGCAGACATTTGAATGCCTGGCAGAAGATTTGATTTTCCTGCATGATCTGCAGCCGGAGATGATCGGTATCGGACCGTTTCTGCCGCATCATGAAACGCCGTTTGCTCATGAAGAGAAAGGCAGCTATGATCTGACGATTTATCTTCTTTCCGTTCTCAGAGTCATGTTTCCGAATGTACTTCTGCCTGCAACAACGGCTTTGGGCACTATAAAAGCTACAGGACGTGAACAGGGAATGCTGGCGGGATGCAATGTGGTGATGCCGAATCTTTCGCCGGTGGCGAACCGTAAACAGTATGAACTGTATGACAACAAGATCTGCACTGGGGATGAGGCAGCGGAATGCAGAGGTTGTATGGAGAATCGTATGGCATCGGTGGGTTATCATCTTGTTGTGGACCGCGGTGATTTCAAACATGCATAAAATGGTCTGAATGTTCTATACTATATCAACAGGTGTGAGCAAACGCCCGCATCGGCAGATTGAATAATCAGAAAAGGCGGTTGTTGGTATGGTTGGATGGATTGTGGCACTGATATCCGGGGTATTAATGAGTATTCAGGGTGTTTTGAATACCGAAGTGACGAAACAGACAAGTTTGTGGGTCAGTACAGGATGGGTACAGCTGTCAGCGTTGATTGTCTGTATTACAGCCTGGCTCATCAGGGACAGAAGCAGTGTGACGGCATTGATGGATGTCAGCCCGAAGTATATGCTTCTTGGCGGTGTAATCGGCGCGTTTATCACCTTGACAGTGATTGTCAGTATGGATCAGCTGGGGCCGGCAAGAGCGGCGCAGCTCATTGTGGTTTCACAGATAGCGGCGGCGTATCTGATTGAACTCTTTGGTCTTTTTGGAGTGGATAAAGCAAATTTTCAGTGGTCAAAAGTCCTGGGACTGGGGCTGTCTATCATTGGCATCATGATCGTGAAATGGAAATAAAGCTGTGGAGATGTCGGTCGCAGATTTGAAAATAAAACCAAAATAAATTTGCAAAATGCTTGTAATCGCACAGGTTATTTTGTAAAATTAAATGTGTGACTTTTGTATATCTGTTCTCTCCGGGGAAGGAGAGATATGGAAAGACTGAAGAACCTTAAAATGCTGCTGACGATTCTATTTATTGCAGTGGCGGGGAGTCTTTTTCTCTATGATGGGAAAAGGACGTCGGATATTCAGTGGCAGACAGCAGAGGAGACGGCATCGGAGACAGAGTGCCTGGACATGACGCCGGAGGAGAATACAGATAAGGCTGAGACAGAAAGTGCATGTGCAGAACCGGAGATGATATATGTTTATATCTGCGGTCATGTCAGACAGCCGGATGTTTATTCATTGGCGGCGGGTACGCGGCTTTATGAGGCGATTGAAGCGGCCGGCGGCGCAGCGGATGATGCTGATCTGCAGCAATTGAATCTGGCAGATCAGCTGACAGACGGCCAGCGCATTTATGTGCCGGCGGAAGGAGAGACAGCAGCTGATCCAGGGTATACAGAAGATGAAGTGTCCAATGGACTTGTGAATATTAATACAGCGACTGCAGAGCAGCTTCAGACACTGCCGGGAATCGGTCAGGCGAAGGCAAACGCCATTGTTGCCTATCGTGAAAACAACGGCAATTTTTCTTCTATAGAAGATCTGAGAAAGGTCCCGGGAATTAAAGAGGGTGTTTTCGGACAGGTTCAGTCGCTGATTTGTGTAAATTGAGGTGTAAGATATGACGAATAAGGTTTTGGTTGTGGATGATGAGAAACTGATTGTCAAGGGTATCAAATTCAGTCTTGAGCAAGATGGAATGGAAGTAACGGCCGCTTATGACGGCAAGGAGGCTTATGAACTGGCCATGCAGAACGATTATGACATTATTCTGTTGGATGTGATGCTTCCGGAATTGAACGGATTTGAAGTTTGCCAGATGATCAGGGAGAAATCGGATGTGCCGATTATCATGCTGACAGCCAAAGGTGATGATATGGACAAGATTCTGGGATTGGAATACGGCGCGGATGATTATGTGACAAAACCTTTTAATATTCTGGAGATCAAGGCTCGTATCAGGGCGATCATCCGTCGTACAAAGGGAAGAAAGCAGGAACAGCCTGCAGAGCGTACCATTGTTTCCGGAGAGATGCGCATTGACCTGGACAGCAGAAGAGTCTTTATTGGCGATCGGGAAGTGAATCTGACGGCCAAGGAATTTGACCTGCTGGAACTTCTGATCACGAATCCGAACAAGGTTTTCAACAGAGAGAATCTTTTGAATCTGGTGTGGGGGTATGATTATCCGGGAGATGTCAGAACCGTCGATGTTCATGTCAGACGTTTGAGAGAGAAGATCGAGGCCAGCCCGAGCGAGCCTAAATATATACATACAAAATGGGGTGTTGGTTATTTCTTCCAGAAGTAAGAAAAAGTTCAGAACAGTTTTCAGGAGCATGCATGTTAAGCTCCTGTTTGCGATGATCGCACTGGCGATCATTCCGATTATATTTTTACAGAGTTTTTATATTAATTATATGATGAATCACATCCGGGCCAATCGTGTGGATCTTGTTCGCAATTACGGTGCTCAGATTGCAGAAGAGATGCTGCAGACCGATTATCTGGAAGGTGGCAATTCAGATGTGATTGATGGAGAGATTCGGCAGTTTTCTGGTCTTTATGACGGCCGTATTATTGTGACAAATGCAGATTTTGATGTGAGGATGGATACTTACGGTATGCTGTCGGGCAAGAAACTGGTGTCTGAAGCCGTTGTACAGGCGCTCCAGAACAATGAGCAGTCTTATTATGACAAGGCATCGGATGAAATCTGGCTGACCTATGTGATCAGAGATGACAATGAGGATGATAAGAGCGAGATCCGGGGAATGATCCTCTTTTATATGTCCTGTAAGGATTTGACGGACACTTATGACACCATTACCCAGGCAATCACATTTGTGGTCATCGGCATTGGACTGGTACTTGTTTTCATGTCTCTGGTGATGGCCAGAAGCTTTACAAAACCGTTCAAAGATATGGCGAACTCCATCAACAGGATTTCGGATGGTTTCTTTGATGAGGAAGTGAATCTGACGGGCTTTTCGGAAGTGGAACAGATTTCAGAAGCCTTTAATACGATGCTGCATCGACTGCAGGAACTTGAGAGCTCCAGACAGGAATTTGTTTCCAATGTGTCACATGAATTGAAGACGCCATTGACTTCAATGAAGGTGCTGGCGGATTCTCTGAACATGCAGACGGATGCACCGGTAGAATTGTACCGCGAATTTATGCAGGATATCGGAGAAGAGATTGATCGAGAGAACATCATTATTAATGACTTGCTGTCATTAGTGAAGATGGACAAGACAGAGGCGGATCTGAATATTGCATCCGTGGCGATCAATGATCTGCTTGAGTCCATTTTGAAACGGCTGAAACCGATTGCATCCAAGCGAAATATTGAACTGGTGCTTGAAAGCTACAGGCCGGTAACGGCGGAATGTGACGAGGTTAAGCTGACACTGGCATTATCCAATCTTGTTGAGAATGCTATTAAATATAATGTGGCAGGCGGCTGGGTACAGGTGACGCTGGATGCTGATCATAAGTTTTTCTATGTTACGGTTGATGATTCGGGCATCGGTATACCGGAGGAATACCAGGACAAGATTTTTGAACGCTTTTACAGAGTGGATAAGGCGCGTTCCAGAGAAACCGGGGGAACGGGACTCGGATTGTCAATCACGAAGAATATTATCCAGATGCACCACGGTGCGATCAAGGTAGCCAGCAAAGAGGATGAAGGCACGACATTTTCAGTGAGAATACCGTTGACGTATATCAAGCAGTAAGGAGAGATAAGATGAGAAGAAGTTGGCGCTGTATGGCGGCACTCCTGCTGATGATAATGATTCTTGTCAGCGGCGGGTGTCAGAATATCCGACATCTTTCGGTAAGTCAGAGTGAGAAAGATGATGCGGATACAGGAACAGGTTACAATATTTATTATATTAACAATGATGAGACAAAGATCAAAGCATTTGCTTATCAACTCAGTTCAACAACGGAGGACGGGATTATCAGTGAGTGTATGGAAGCGCTTGCCGTGTCACCGGATGATAAGAATTATAAAGCGGTTATTGCTTCATCTGTCAAAGTGCAGCAATATCAATACGACAAGGACAGCCGAACATTGACACTCTATTTTTCACAGGAATATGAACAGTTGTCCAGAACATCGGAGATGCTTGTACGGACAGCAATTGTCAAGACGATGACGCAGTTTGGCGGTATTATTGATTATGTTTCTTTCAATGTTGACGGCAGCTGGCTGACAGATTCGAATGGCAATACACTGCGTATGAAGAACTCGGATTATGTTTCGGAGGTAAGCGGCAGTCAGGGGCATGTGAAGGAGGCCAGATTTTGTTTGTATTTTGCAGCAAAAGACGGCAGTGGTCTGGTGAGAATCTACCAGACAATTCACTATCCGGAGACGGAATCTATGGCAGAAGTGGTCGTTAGAACTTTAATGCAGGGCTATCCGTCAGATAAATACAAACCGGTTGTATCCCAGGATACGCTGCTGAAGAGTGTCAGTGTGAATGATGGGTTGTGTCAGTTGGATTTCAGTAAAGAATTCCTGAACAAAATAGACGGACAGGATTTCAGATTGAATGTCTATGGTATTGTTAATTCGCTGACCGAATTGAGTGATATACAGCGTGTCCGGATAACGGTGGATGGCAAGTTAATAGAGGAAGAACCGGATGGTGTCGTTTTGATGAATGAAATGACAGCAAAACCGGATTTGGTTGTACAATAAAGGAGAATGACATATGTCGAGACCTCTTATGTGGGTTGGGGTCGCATATACACTGGGAGTTATTTGGGCTGCCGGTGATCAGAAGCTCTTTTACGGCACAGCAGGAATTGTGCTTTTTGTATGGATAACAGGCAGAATCAGACAGCCCTGGAAAGAAAAACGGCTGTTTTGGTTGCTGCCTGTTTTTTTCGTGTCGGGTTTTGTCATATTTGATCATGCAATGACAGATGTCAAAGATGCATCTATGGAAAATCAGTTCATACATACAAGGGGAATGATCTGCCAAAGTGAAGCGAAGGAGAAAACACTGGCAGTCACATTGTCGGATGCAGATATCAACGGCCGAAAAAAGAAGCTGCTTCTTTATATGGAAAAAGATGCACCGGTGGCAGTCGGCGATGATATTGAAGTGCGCGGTATACTGGAAAAACCTGAAAGAGCATCCAATCCGGGACAATTTGATGGGGCGTCTTATTATCGTTCAAAAGGCATTGCTTATATCATGCGGCCGGATGGTTATACCATTGTCGGTAAAGGAAATTCTTATCCGGCGTTGCTTGATAAAATAAAGAAATTCTGGTGCGGACGCTATCAATCATTTTTAAACGAGGAAGATGCAGGCGTTGTCCGTGCAGTTCTGACAGGGGATAAAGCAGAAATGGATGAGAAAACAGAGCAGTTGTATATACAGGCGGGCATTGTGCACGTGCTGGCAATTTCGGGGCTGCATATTTCCATCATTGGTATGAGTGTATACACACTTCTCAAGCGTCTGGGAGTAGGGTTGAAGGGCAGTGCGTGCCTTTCGGGGTTTATTGTGCTCAGTTATGGTGTGATGACAGGATTTGGACCGTCAACCGAACGGGCAGTTATTATGTTTCTTGTACGAATGGGAGCTGTTTACCTGGGGTGTACTTATGATTTTCTTTCTGCACTCAGTTTTTCAGCATTGATTCTTTTCGTGAGCCGGCCTCTGTCTATTCTGCAGACAGGTGTCTGGTTTTCTTTTGCAGCGGTGCTGTCTATTGGCGTTCTCTGGCCGGCCATAGAGAAATGTATTCCATGGCAATATGCAAAGACCAGGAATTATAAAATAGAACATTTAAAAAAGTCCATGGGGGTAAAGACAACGATAAGAGAATGGATAGAAAGAATGATACGTTATATAGGCCCATCCGCAGCAGTGACGATAGGAACACTTCCGTTGACGGCATTTTGTTACGGCGCAGTCCCGCTAGTCGGCTTTTTTCTGAATCTGCTTGTATTGCCGCTGATGAATCTGTTTGTACCAATGGCCCTTGGCGCAGGCGGTGTCAGTCTACTTTCAATCAGCATGGCCGGATTTTGCGGCGGAACGTTGCATTTCATTTTGCAGATTAATCGATTTTTGTGTGAGAAAATGCTTATTATGCCTTTTTCGGTATGGAGAACAGGCGTGCCGCCGTCAGCGTGGCTATTGATAGACTATGGATTGATGATCGGATTTGCGCTGCTGGCTTTGCCGGAACACAAATGGTTTAAGCATACGGATATCGGAAAAATATTGATTAAAAAGAGTTGGCTGCTGATGTTGGCCGGTCTGTTTATTTTAATTCCCATCAGAAAAATGTATCCGATGGTGGCGTTTATCGATGTGGGGCAGGGGGACGGCATATTTATGCGTACAGCCAATGGGACAACATGGCTGATCGATGGCGGCAGTTCGGATGTCCAAAACGTTGGAAAATACAGAATCATTCCTTTTATGAATTATTATGGAGAGAAAAGCATTGATTATGCCTGTGTGAGCCATGGAGATCAGGATCACATATCCGGTGTTCGGGAACTTTTGCTGGAGAAGAAGATTCGACATCTTGTACTGACAGCGGTCTCCGAAACAGATGAGACCGTTAGGAAACTGGCTGATCTGGCAGTGTCAAATGGTGCGCAAGTCATCTATATTAGTGAAGACACCAGGTGGGAGAGCGGCGGCTGGCAGTTTTGGTGCCTTTATCCCGGGCGGGAAGAAAAAGAAAAGTCTGAGAATGATCAGTCCATGGTGCTGCGGGTGAATGCTTCCGGTACGACATTTTTATTTACCGGCGATATCTCAAGTGAAGTGGAGAATGTCTTGAACAAAGACGGAATATCCGATGTGGATGTTCTCAAAACAGCGCATCATGGTTCCGGATATTCCAGCAGTGAAGAATTTTTGAAGGCATCAAAGGCGAAGATGGCCGTTATATCCTGCGGCAGAAAAAACAGATACGGACATCCGGCGCCGGAAACACTGGAACGGATGCAGAAAGCCGATATACAGGTCTATATAACAATGAAGACGGGAGCGGTGATAATGCCCTGCAAAAAAGGAAAGTTTCTTCTACAGACATGGTTGAAATAAGACAGAAAAATGTGGTACACTCATAACAGTTGACAAATGGAGGCGTTTATGAAGACATTAAACGAACACTTAAAAACGAAAACATTTAAGAATGTTTATTTATTATATGGGGATGAAGCTTATCTGCGCAATCAGTACAGGGATAAGCTGAAGAAAGCAATGATCAACGAGGGCGATACCATGAATTTTTCCTGTTTTGAGGGCAAGGGTATTGATGAAAAGGAACTGACAGCCATGGCGGATACCGTTCCTTTTTTCAGTGATTACCGGTTGATCATTGTAGAGAACAGTGGATTTTTTAAGACGTCGGGTCATGAGACTCTGGCAGAATATATGAAACATATTCCTGAGACGACATGTATTGTTTTTGTGGAATCTGAGGTGGACAAGCGAAGTAAGCTTTTTAAGGCTGTTTCATCGACGGGATATGCGGCGAACCTGACAATGCCCGGGGATAAACAGCTGATGCTGTGGCTCGGAGGAATTGTTAAGAGGGAGAACAAACTGATTCAGGAACAGACGATGCAGTATTTCCTTCAGTTGGTGGAGCATGATATGAATGGCATGCGCCAGGAGATGGAGAAGCTCATTTGTTATGTGGGGCATCGTCAGGTGATTGAAAAGGCAGACGTGGATGCGGTCTGTTGTGTGTTTGTAGAGAACAAAGTTTTTGATATGATCAGTGCTGTGGCTGAGAAGAATCAGAAACGGGCAATGCAGCTGTATGATGACCTGGTGGCCTTGAAAGAACCGCCTATGCGTATTTTGTATCTGATGATCAAACAGTTTAATACGCTGTATGAGGTCAGGGATCTTGCAGTGAAGGGATATCCGGCATCGGCAATTGCGGAGAAAACGGCAATTCGGGATTTTATCGTGAAGCGGAATATTTCTCTTGGAAGACATTTTGAGATTACTGCACTCAGAGAGGCCGTGGCATATGGAACGGAGCTGGAAGAGGAGATCAAGACTGGAAGGATTACGGACCGCCTGGCTGTAGAGCTGATGATACAAAAGTACAGCAGGGCATAATGATAAAATGGCTGTGCATGGTGTGCAGCCATTTACCATTTGGAAGAGAATAGGCCGCATGCATGCTTTTGCGTCACTATTTGCATAAAAAAAGAAGTGTACTGAGGGTTTGTACACTTCTTTTAAGTTTATCTTTACAGATATTAGTTCATCTTATTAACAGCAACTGTCATTCTTCCGATCTTTCTGGAAGAAGTGTTCTTGTGGTAAACACCTTTGGATGTTGCCTTGTCGATGATGCTTGTTGCGCTTAATAAAGCAGCCTTTGCAGCTTCTTTATCACCAGCAGCGATAGCAGCATCTACTTTCTTAACAGCTGTCTTAACACCTGATTTAATCATTTTGTTTCTTAAAGCCTTTGTCTGATTAACAAGGACTCTCTTCTTTGCAGATTTGATATTAGCCAATTCGTACACCTCCAAACGATAATCATTTTATAGATGTGTTATGCATTAACCCGGACACGGACGTCTAATGTAAACATACTTCTATATAATATAAGAGCAGACAAGATTTGTCAAGTATAAAAATAAAAAAGATTGCAAAAAATTAGTAGGGAAGGTGTGAAAAAGATAGAATCAGATAGGAGCTTGATATGGATTTTGTTAATGAGAATATGCACAGTGATCTGGTGATCGAGTATGCGGAGCGCTTTTATAACAGCAGTGAGCATGACGGGCAGCAGCTGCCGGGAGTTGAAATAGAGGAAACGGTTGATCCGGACTATCGGATTAAAGTGACAGATGTGAAGATTGTCGATGCAGAGGGAGAAAAGGTGATCGGAAAACCCATGGGAAGATATATTACAGTTGAGGCGGTGCATTTGCCGGATGGGAATGATGACTATCAACAGGCTGTTACAGGGGTATTGTGCCGTCAGCTGCAGAAGCTGCTGCCGGATCTGAAAGATAAAAAAATTTTGGTGGCAGGTATCGGAAATCGGGAAATCACACCGGATGCCTTGGGGCCCCTTGTTGTGGAGCATTTATTTATTACAAGGCATCTGTTTGAAAAATACGGCAGGGATTCGGTGGTTGTGAAGGATATGGGGAATGTATGTGCGGTGATCCCCGGGGTTATGTCACAGACGGGCATGGAAACGGCGGAGATACTGCATGGACTTGTCAGAGAGGTTCATCCGGATCTGTTGATTGCGGTGGATGCACTGGCAGCGAGAAGTATACGAAGGCTGGTAACTACCATTCAGCTGACAGATACAGGGATCCATCCCGGAGCCGGCATCGGCAATAAACGCTATGAATTGTCGGAAAGAAATTTGAGAATTCCAGTAATTGCCGTAGGCATGCCGACGGTCATTGATGCGGCAACAATTGTGGCAGATACGATGGAGTCAATGATAGGGGTCCTTCATCAGAATGAAATGCTGAAAAAAGCGGTGAAAGTGACCGAGCAGTTTAATCATGAAGAAAATTACCTGCTGATGCGTGAATTGATGGAACCGCAAATGTCAAATTTGTTTGTTACGCCAAAGGATATAGATGAAGCTGTAGGAAGAATCAGCTATACCATTTCTGAGGCATTCAATTCTCTGTGCCATCGATTATAATAATCTGTCTGTTTGTGAATATACTGTATAGAAGTGGACAAAGACAGAGAATCGGCTGACAGCAGGGGGGCATGTATGAAGTTAAAAAGGACAGGACTGGTGCGGGTTGGTGCCTGGATATTGACTGGATTACTGGCAGCTGATATCGGGCTGCAGCTTGGTGGAGTTGAGATTGGGAGCAAATGGGAATGGAGAGAGATGGGACGCAGGTTTTCTGAAAGACTTCTCAAAGGTGCCGTCAATCAGGCGAATCTTGCAGCCTTTTATTATGACGGCAAACAAAAAAAGTATAGGGTGGCGGAATATATGCCGTCACCGGAAGATCTGGAGGCTGTTGCAGAGGAAAATACAGCGGTGCTTCTGGAGGATATGGCCGGGGAGAATTCGGAAGCTGTCAGGAAGGCACAGGAAGATAGTGAAAGAGCAGAAACAGAAAGTGAAGCCGGAACAGAATATGTAGAAACGTTGGTCGGTGTCCCTACAGGAGAAATTTATTCGGAAAAAGCATTGATGGATTATGATTTTCTTTTGGGACATTTCTATACAGTGGATCCGACAACATTGGCAAATAGCAAGCTTATTAACGGAACAGATCTGCTGCAAAAGGATCTTACCATTGATTTGGATGGAGCAGAACCCAAAATTCTGATTTATCATACACATTCCCAGGAAGGTTATGCAGACAGTGAAGCGGGCAATGCGGATGATACAGTGGTAGGTGTGGGAGAACAGCTGAAAAAAGTGCTGGAGGAAAAATATCATGTGGCAGTCTGCCATGATTTATCTGTCTATGATATGCAGGACGGCAAAGAAGACAGAAATAAGGCTTATTCCCAGGCAGCAGTGGCTGTGCAGAATCTATTGGATGAACATCCTTCAATAGAAGTGACGATCGATTTACATAGAGATGGAGTTCCGGACAATGTGCATCTGGAAACGGAAATAAATGGAAAGAAGACGGCAAAGATCATGTTTTTAAATGGCTTGTGCAGAAATTCGAATGGTGATGTCAATGATTTTGCACAAAACCCGAATTTATCGGACAATCTGGCTTTCAGCCTCCAGCTGCAGTTGAAGGCGAAAGCTTATTTTCCTGAACTAGTACGTCACATTTATCTGAGGGCTTATCGGTATAATCTGCATTTCAAGCCGCGTTCACTGCTTGTAGAGGTGGGAGCCCAGAACAATACCGTTGCAGAAGCCAAAAATGCTATGGAACCGCTGGCAGATATCCTGTATGCGGTGCTTTCGGGAAAATAACCTGTTGTACATTTTTGGCTGTGTATGCTATACTTATTCCAGTGAAAAAGCAGGAGGAATGTAAAGTGCATATAGATCAGAGTAAAATAAGAAACTTTTGTATCATTGCCCATATCGATCACGGCAAATCAACACTGGCAGACCGCATCATTGAGAAGACAGGTACTCTGACCAGCCGTGAGATGCAGGCACAGGTACTGGATAATATGGAGCTTGAGCGTGAACGTGGTATTACGATTAAGTCCCAGGCTGTACGTATTGTATACAAAGCCAAGGATGGCGAAGAATATATTTATAACCTTATAGACACACCGGGACATGTGGATTTTAATTATGAGGTTTCACGAAGTCTGGCAGCCTGTGATGGTGCCATTCTTGTTGTGGATGCGGCACAGGGTGTTGAGGCACAGACATTGGCCAATGTCTATCTTGCGTTGGATCATGATCTGGACGTGATGCCGGTCATCAACAAGATCGATCTGCCGAGTGCGGATCCGGACAGGGTTGTCAGTGAGATTGAAGATGTCATCGGTATTGAAGCTGAGGATGCGCCGAGAATTTCAGCAAAGAATGGACTTAATATAGAAGATGTTTTGGAACAGATCATTGTGAAGATCCCGGCACCGACAGGCGACGAGAATGCGCCGTTGAAAGCGCTGATTTTTGACTCTGTTTATGATCCTTATAAAGGGGTTATTGTATTTTTCAGGGTGCGTGAAGGCAGAATCGCCAAAGGTACGAAGGTACGGATGATGGCGACGGGGGCAGAGTTCGAGACAGTGGAAGTCGGTTATTTTGGCGCCGGCCAGTATATTCCGTGTGATGAGTTGTCGGCAGGTATGGTTGGTTATATGACCGCCAGCATCAAGAACCTGAAGGAGACAAGAGTCGGTGATACGATCACCGATGCGGAGAATCCGTGTGCAGAAGCTTTGCCGGGTTACAAGAAGGTGAATCCGATGGTTTACTGCGGCCTCTATCCGGCAGATGGTGCCAAGTATCCGGATCTGAGAGATGCGTTGGAGAAGCTTCAGCTGAACGATGCTTCCTTATATTATGAGCCAGAGACATCGGTGGCTCTTGGATTTGGTTTCCGATGCGGTTTCCTTGGCCTTTTGCATCTGGAGATTATTCAGGAACGTCTGGAAAGAGAATACAATCTTGATCTTGTCACAACGGCGCCTTCCGTTGTTTATCGAATCCATAAGACTAACGGCGAGATGATTGAACTGACGAATCCGTCGAATATGCCGGATCCTTCAGAAATAGAATATATGGAAGAGCCGATTGTGTCTGCAGAGATCATGGTGACAACAGATTTTATCGGGCCGATTATGGATCTTTGCCAGGAACGCCGCGGTGTATACCTTGGCATGGAATATATTGAGACAACAAGAGCGTTGATGAAGTACGAGTTGCCGCTGAATGAGATTATTTATGATTTCTTTGATGCATTGAAATCACGTTCGAGGGGATATGCGTCCTTTGATTATGAATTGAAGGGTTATGAACGTTCAGAACTCTGCAAACTGGATATTCTTGTCAACAGAGAGAATGTGGATGCTCTGTCATTTATCGTCTTTGAGGGTTCGGCTTATGAACGCGGCCGCAAGATGTGTGAGAAACTGAAGGAAGAAATCCCGAGACAACTTTTTGAAATTCCGATCCAGGCGGCTATCGGCAGCAAGATTATTGCCCGTGAGACGGTCAGAGCCATGAGAAAGGATGTGCTTGCCAAGTGTTACGGCGGTGATATTTCGCGTAAGCGTAAGCTCCTTGAGAAACAGAAGGAAGGCAAAAAGCGAATGCGTCAGGTAGGCAATGTGGAGATTCCGCAGAAGGCCTTTATGAGCGTGCTGAAACTTGATGAGAAATAATATGGCGGATAAGAACAAACGTCCCCTGGGCTTATACCTGCATTTTCCGTTTTGTGTACGGAAATGCAGGTATTGTGATTTTCTCTCTTTTCCGTCGGATGAAGCTGGACGGGAAATCTATCTGGAACGACTGAAGGAAGAAATCAAAGCCAGGGGAGCAGTATATCAGGATTATAATATAGAAACATTATTCATCGGCGGAGGCACGCCGTCATTGATGACCGGGAAGCAATTGACAGAATTGCTGGATACTGTCAGGGTATCCTTCCATGTTTCGCCTGTCGGTGAGTGGACGATGGAATGCAATCCCGGGACAACAGATGCTGAGACACTCAGGATTTATCGGAATGCAGGCATCAACAGACTGAGTTTTGGACTTCAGTCTATGAATGATGAAGAATTGAAATATCTGGGGCGTATTCATACGGCGAAGCAGTTTGCAGAGAATTATCAGGCGGCCAGAAGAGTAGGCTTTGAGAATATCAATATTGATCTTATGTCGGCACTGCCGGGCCAGACAACAGCTTCATGGCTGGATACATTGAATAAGGCAGCAGCATTTGAACCGGAACATTTGTCTGCTTACAGTCTGATTATCGAGGAAGGAACACCGTTCTGGGATCTTTATGGTGATGATCGGAGCGGCGAAGCGGATGTGGACGGCATTATTGCTGATGGTGTGGTCGGGCAGCAGGGAAAGGCAGCAATACTGACATTGCCGGATGAAGACAGCGAGCGGCAGATGTATCATCTGACCAAAAGAATTCTGGCAGAAAAAGGGTATGAACGGTATGAGATTTCTAATTATGCCCGCAAAGGCTTTGAATGCCGGCATAATCTGATATACTGGCAGAGAAAGGATTACCTGGGCCTTGGACTTGGGGCGGCCAGTATGGTGGGCAACAGACGTTTTTCGAATGTATCGGACATGACAAGCTATATGCATGACTGGTCATATTGTCAGGAAGAAATCCTGGACAGAAAGGCCCAGATTGAAGAAACAATGTTTTTGGGACTCAGATGCATGGCAGGCGTATCGGATCGGATGTTTACTGAGAAGTTTGGACAGAGCATGATGGATATTTATGGAGACATTATCAGAAAATATATATCAGAAGGTTTTCTTGTCTTTCATCCATCAGAGGGCAGACTGGCTTTTTCGGAGGCAGGAACAGATGTCAGCAATTGGATTTTGTCGGATTTTCTTCTATAAATAAGAACTTGTAACTGTTCAGAGCCAAGCAAAATTTCAAAAAACAGGTATAAAATGCTTGCATTTTTAAGACTGTTTTTGAAATTTTATTTGGCGGATACGCCACACCGACGAAATGCGTAGCATTTTGGAGGTTAGCTCTGAACAGTTACAGGAACTTTATGAAAAAAACAAAAAAATCATCATTTTCCCCTTGACAAAAGGTGACTATGGTGATATTTTTGTATACAGAAGATGTTAGCACTCCAATATGATGAGTGCTAACAATGAAAGGGAGTGAGAAATCGATGGAACTGGATGAACGTAAGATTAAGATTTTGAATGCGATTATACAGACATATCTTGAAACCGGTGAACCGGTTGGCTCGAGAACAATTTCCAGATTCACCGATTTGAAGCTCAGTTCAGCAACGATCAGAAATGAGATGTCGGATCTTGAAGAGATGGGATACATTTTACAGCCGCATACATCAGCCGGACGTATTCCTTCTGATAAGGGCTATCGTTTCTATGTTGACAATCTGATGAAGGTTAAGTCCGAAGAGGTTGTGAGACAGAATGAGATGATGGTTCAGAAGGTCGACAAGCTCGAACAGGTTCTGAAACAGGTGGTGAAGCTGTTGGCAACGAATACGAATTATGCTTCGTTGATCACAGCACCCCAGAGCCAGAAGAACAAGCTCAAGTTTATCCAGCTGACAAGGGTGAATGAAGAACAGATTCTGGCGGTGATGATGCTGGAAGGCAACATCATCAAGAACAAGATTTTGACTGTGGATGAGCTCGTTGAGGAAGAGGAAGTTGTAAAACTGAATCTTCTGCTGAACACTTATCTTCAGGGGCTGAGCCTTCAGGAAATCAATATGGAACTGCTTCAGACAATGAAGCGGCAGGCACAGGGACATCGTAAGATTATCAGTGATCTGATTGATACGATTGTTGAAGCAATTCAGGAAGAGGATGATACCGAGATTTATACAAGCGGTACAACGAATCTGCTGAAGTATCCTGAGCTGGCAGACAGAGAGAAGGCGGGACAGCTTTTATATACGCTGGAAGAGAAACAGGGACTTAATGAACTGATTACAGCAGGTGAGAATGATGAGAATAAGCATGGCATTCAGGTTTATATCGGATCGGAATCACCGGTTCAGTCCATGAAAGACTGCAGTATCGTTACAGCAACTTATGAATTGGAAGAAGGCGTACAGGGAACGATAGGTATTATCGGACCGAAACGTATGGATTATAAGAAGGTTGTGAATAATCTGGAAACAGTGATGACACAGCTGGATACAATATTTAAGAAAGACAAGAAAGAATAAGAGGTGACAGGCTTTGGCAGAGAATCAGAATAAAGAGAAAGATTTAGAACAGCCGGTTGAAGAGCAGGAAGAAACGACAGAGGCAGCAGCCGAAGAGAAAGAGACTTCCGAAACACCTGAAGCTGAAGAGAAAGAATCAGCGGAAGAGGCACCGGAGAAGAAGTCAAAGTTCTTCAAGAAAGATAAGAAGGATAAGAAAGACGCAGAGATCGAAGAACTGAAAGATCGTCTGGTTCGCCAGATGGCAGAATTTGATAATTATAGAAAACGTACTGACAAGGAGAAGAAACAGAATTATGAAATCGGTGCTTCTGATTTCATTCTGAAGATCCTTCCGGTGGTTGATAATTTTGAAAGAGGTCTCGGAGCTATGACAGATGCAGATAAGGAGTCTTCATTTGCACAGGGTATTGAGATGATCTACAAGCAGCTGACAAAGGTGCTTGAGGATGAAGGCGTGACAGTGATTGAGGCCCAGGGCAAGGAATTTGATCCGATGCTTCACAATGCGGTTATGCAGCAGCCGAGTGAAGAATATGAATCAGGTATTGTGATCCAGGAACTTCAGAAAGGCTACAAGTACAAGGACAAAGTCCTCAGACACAGCATGGTTATGGTTGCTGAATAAGAATAAGACAACAAGTTTCATTTATATAGATTTTTAGTTTATTTCAGGAGGTTATTATTATGAGTAAAATCATTGGTATCGATTTAGGAACAACAAATTCATGTGTAGCAGTTATGGAAGGTGGTAAACCTGTAGTTATCGCCAATACAGAAGGTGCAAGAACAACACCATCTGTTGTCGCTTTCACAAAGACAGGTGAAAGACTTGTCGGTGAACCTGCAAAACGTCAGGCAGTTACAAATGCAGATCACACAATCTCTTCTATTAAGAGACATATGGGTTCTGACTACAGAGTAACAATTGATGACAAGAAATATTCCCCACAGGAAATTTCAGCTATGATTCTTCAGAAACTGAAAGCAGATGCAGAAAGCTATCTTGGTGAGAAGGTATCAGAAGCCGTTATCACAGTTCCTGCTTACTTCAACGATGCTCAGAGACAGGCAACAAAGGATGCAGGTAAGATTGCAGGTCTTGATGTAAAACGTATTATCAACGAGCCTACAGCAGCAGCACTTGCTTATGGCCTTGATAATGAGAATGAACAGAAGATCATGGTATACGACCTTGGTGGTGGTACATTTGATGTATCTATCATTGAGATCGGTGATGGTGTTATTGAAGTATTGGCAACAAATGGTGATACAAGACTTGGTGGTGATGATTTCGATAACAAGATCACACAGTACATGCTTTCCGAGTTCAAGAGAACAGAAGGCGTAGATCTCTCAGGTGATAAGATGGCTATGCAGAGACTTCGTGAAGCAGCTGAAAAAGCTAAGAAAGAGCTTTCAAGCGCAACAACAACGAATATCAACCTGCCATTCATCACAGCAACAGCTGAAGGTCCTAAGCATTTCGATATGAACCTGACACGTGCTAAATTCGATGAATTAACACATGATCTGGTTGAAAGAACAGTTATCCCCGTTCAGAATGCATTAAAAGATGCAGGTCTTGAAATGAATGAAATCAGCAAGGTACTTCTTGTAGGTGGTTCTACACGTATCCCTGCTGTACAGGATAAAGTAAGACAGTTAACAGGCAAAGAACCGAACAAATCCCTGAACCCTGATGAATGCGTTGCCATCGGTGCTTCTATCCAGGGTGGTAAACTTGCAGGTGATTCAGGTGCCGGAGATATCCTCTTATTGGATGTAACACCTCTGACACTGTCCATCGAGACAATGGGTGGTATCGCTACTCATCTGATCGAGAGAAATACAACAATCCCTACAAGAAAGAGCCAGATCTTCTCAACAGCTGCAGATAACCAGTCTGCTGTAGATATCAATGTTGTACAGGGTGAAAGACAGTTCGCCAAAGACAACAAGAGCCTTGGCCGTTTCCAGTTGGATGGTATCGCTCCTGCAAGACGTGGTGTGCCTCAGATCGAAGTTACATTTGATATTGATGCCAACGGTATTGTCAATGTATCTGCCAAAGACCTTGGTACAGGCAGAGAACAGCATATCACAATCACAGCAGGTTCTAACCTGTCAGATGCAGAGATCGATAAGGCTGTTAAGGAAGCTGCTGAATACGAAGCTCAGGATAAGAAACGTAAAGAGGGTATTGATGTAAGAAACGATGCAGATGCAATGGTATTCCAGACAGAAAACGCTCTCAAAGAAGTTGGCGACAAGATCAGTGCAGATGACAAAGCAAAAGTTCAGGCTGAAATAGATAGCTTAAAGGCTGCCATTGAGAAGACAAACATCGAATCCATGACAGATGCTGAGATCGATGAATTAAAAGCTGGCAAGGAAAGATTGATGAATGTTGCACAGCCTGTCTTCACAAAGATGTATGAGGCACAGAACCCTAATGCAGGTGCAGGCCCACAGGCAGGCCCTCAGGGTGATGCTGGTCAGCAGAATTATCAGAACAATAATGATGATGTTGTTGATGGTGACTATACAGAAGTCTAAAATTGACGTATAATATAACAGATAAGCAATAAACACAAAGGCGAAAAGTGAAGTGGCAACACTTGACTTTTCGCCATTTCCAAGCATAGAGGGAGAATCTCAGATGGCAGATAAAAGAGATTATTATGAAGTCCTTGGCGTAGATAAGAACGCGAGCGATGCCGAGCTGAAGAAGGCCTATCGTAAATTGGCGAAGAAATATCATCCAGATACCAATCCGGGGGATAAAGAAGCTGAGGCAAAGTTTAAAGAAGCTTCCGAGGCATATGCTGTATTAAGTGATGCAGATAAGAGAAGACAGTATGATCAGTTCGGACATGCAGCCTTTGAACAGGGCGGCGGAGCCGGTGGATTCGGCGGTTTTGATTTTGGCGGCGATATGGGCGATATATTCGGTGATATATTTGGCGATCTTTTTGGCGGTGGCAGCCGGAGCAGAAGAGCGTATAATGGCCCGATGCAGGGTGCCAATGTGAAGATCAATATGAGAATCAGCTTTATGGAAGCTGTTTTTGGTGTTGAGAAGAATATTGAGATTGGTTACAAAGAAGAATGTGAAACATGTCACGGAACAGGCGCCAAACCAGGAACACAGCCGCAGACTTGTCCGAAGTGTAATGGATCAGGTCAGGTTGTATATACACAGCAGTCACTTTTCGGCCAGGTACGTAATGTGCAGACATGTCCTGAATGCGGCGGTGCAGGCAAGGTTGTCAAGGAGAAGTGCCCGAAATGTGCAGGTCAGGGATTCAAGAAGATTCGCAAGCCGTTGAAAGTGACAATTCCGGCTGGTGTTGACAATGGTATCAGTGTCAGAGTTGCTGGCTTCGGTGAGCCGGGCAAGAATGGCGGACCAAGAGGTGATTTACTGGTTGGTCTGCAAGTAGACAGTCATCCGATTTTCCAGAGACAGGATTATGATATTTTCTCAACAGTCCCGATCTCATTTGCGGATGCAGCACTTGGCGGGGATATCAAGATTCAGACACTGGATGGCGAGATCACACAGACAATCAGACCGGGAACACAGACAGATACACGTATCAGATTGAAGGGCAAGGGTGTTCCTTCCAGAAGAAACAAGAATCTGCGCGGTGACCATTATGTCACACTGATTGTTCAGGTGCCTGAGAAATTGAACAATGAGCAGAAAGAACTTCTTCGTAAGTTTGATGACGCTATGAAGGGCATATACAAGCCGGAGGAGAATGAAGGCAAGAAGAAAAAGTCTTTCAAGGAAAAAGTCGAAGAAAAGTTAAAAGAAACTTTTGAAGATTAGTGAAGAATCAAATAAACACAGGGCTTTTGAAATTCTGAAAAATAGAATTTCAAAATGCCCTTTTGTGCGTTAGAATAGAATTTGTGAAAAGGAGAATAACGGATATGAAATGGAATAAATATCGTATGAAGACCACAACGGAAGCAGTGGATCTGATCAGCTATACATTGGGCGAAATGGGAATTGAAGGAATTGAGATAGAAGACAAGATTCCGCTTTCTGATGAGGATAAGAAAAAGATGTTCATCGACATTCTGCCTGATCTGGGAGAGGATGATGGTGTTGCCTATGTATCATTTTATATAGAACCGGAAAAAGACCATGCAGAAACACTTCAGGAAGTAACGGAAGCGGTTAAGGAATTGGCGGATTTTGTTGATATCGGTGATGCAACCATTGAGAAATCTGAAACAGCAGATGTGGATTGGATGAATAACTGGAAGAAATTTTGGAAACCATTCAAAGTCGATGACAAGATCATTATCAAACCGACATGGGAGAAGTTGCCGGAAGACACAACGGAGGATACGCTTGTTGTAGAGTTGGATCCGGGTACAGCCTTTGGTACAGGCATGCATCATACAACCCGGCTTTGCATCACACAGATGAAGAAATATCTGAAAGAGGGTCAGAAGCTTTTTGATGTGGGATGCGGCAGCGGTATTTTATCCATCATTGGACTGATGCTTGGTGCCGGTGAAGCCATGGCAACAGATGTGGATCCGAATGCGGTTTCAGCAGCCATTGAAAATGCCAGAGTCAATCATATTAATATGAATCAATACGATGTAAAAGCCGGGGATATCATTACAGATGTGGATTTCAGACATGCCTGTGGGGATGAGAAATATGATCTTGTGTTGGCGAATATTCTTGCAGATGTTATTATTCCGCTTTCAGGTGTGATCAAAGATAATATGAAGCCGGGGGCATTATTTGTTTCATCCGGCATCATCAATACAAAAGAGGATGATGTAAGAGAAGCGCTGCTTGCCAATGGCTTTGAGATTCTTGAAGTGACACATTCCGGTGACTGGGTTGCCTTTACAGCCAGAAAATAAAATCGAACAGGCTTGAATAAGTTGTTCATTTCATGCTATAATGGCAAAAGCGCCATAAAGGTTACGTGAACAGTTTAAGATGGAGGGAGTGCAGGAATGCCAAGATTTTTTGTTGGAACAGATCAGATTAGTGATAAAGATATTGTGATTACAGGCACAGATGTCAATCATATCAGGAACGTACTCAGAATGACACCGGGTGAAGAAGTAACGGTCAGTGACGGACAGGGCATGGATTACTTTTGCCGTATTGCAGAGCTGACTAAGGAAGAAGTACGTCTGGATATTGTTGACAGCTGGCATTCTTTCGTTGAGTTGCCGGCGAAGATTTATCTGTTTCAGGGACTGCCGAAGGCTGACAAGATGGAACTGATCATTCAGAAGGCAGTGGAACTGGGAGTCTATGAGATAGTTCCTGTTGCAACGAAGCGGGCTGTTGTGAAGCTGGATCCGAAGAAGGAAGAGAAGAAACGTCTTCGCTGGCAGAGCATTGCAGAGAGTGCGGCGAAGCAGGCCGGAAGAGCATTGATACCGCAGATTGCGACATGTATCAGTTTTGAGAAAGCACTTCGGATGTGCAACGGATTGGATGCAGCATTGATTCCTTACGAGAAAGCAGAGGGTATGCAGCATGCCCGTGATCAGGTACGTGCCCTCCATGGCAAACATTCAATCGGAATATTCATTGGACCTGAAGGCGGATTTGAAGAGAGTGAGATTGAGGCGGCCAGAGCGGCCGGTGCTATACCGATTACCCTTGGACACAGAATTCTGCGGACAGAAACGGCCGGACTGACAATGCTCTCCATTTTGATGTTTGAATTGGAAGAGGACTAAATTTTATATGGAAGTTTATATGGATAATGCTGCCACGACCAGAGCCTATCCTGAGGTTGTGCAGCTGATGAACAAGATCATGGAGGAAGATTACGGCAATCCTTCTTCATTGCATATGAAGGGCGTGGAGGCGGAACGGTATATCCGCCGCGCCAGAGAAATACTTGCAGGTATTTTGAAAGTTGAAGAGAAAGAACTGATTTTTACTTCGGGCGGCACAGAATCCAATAATCTGGCAATCATTGGCGGAGCATTGGCGAATCAGAGAGCAGGCAAGCATCTGATCACGACCCGGATAGAACACGCATCTGTGTATCAGCCGATGATGTTTCTGGAACAGATGGGCTTTGAAGTGACGTGGCTGCCTGTGAATGCATATGGTCTGGTGGATCTTGATGCACTCAGAGAAGCCATCAGACCGGATACAATTCTGGTATCTATGATGTGTGTGAATAATGAGATCGGTACCATTGAACCGATTACAGACGCAGCAGCGATTGTCAAGGAATGTAATCCGAACACATTGTTTCATGTGGATGCGATTCAGGGATTCGGCAAAGTCGTCCTGCATCCGAAACGGATAGGAATTGATATGCTGTCTGTCAGCGGCCATAAGATTCATGGACCAAAAGGCACGGGATTTTTGTGGGTACGTGACAGAGTAAAAGTACAGCCGTTGATGCTTGGCGGCGGTCATCAGAAAGGCATGCGTTCAGGTACGGAGAATGTGCCCGGAGTAGCCGGAATGGCGAAAGCTGCAGAAATTGAATATACAGATTTTGAGAATAAACTGGAATATCTTTACGGTATACGCAGTTATTTTATAGAAGAGATAGAGAAACTGGAAGGAACGGTGGTGAACGGCGGAAGGAGCCGCGGCAGTCTGAACCGGCCGGCAGAAGATCAGCAGGATGCCTGTGCAGCACCGCATGTGGTCAGTGTCAGCTTTCAGGATATCCGGGCAGAAGTGCTGCTTCATGCCCTTGAGGAGACACATGTGTATGTGTCCAGCGGTTCGGCATGTTCATCAAATCATCCGGCCATCAGCGGCACATTAAAGGCAATCGGTGTTGAAAAACGATACCTGGATGCAACTGTACGCTTTAGTTTTTCATTCGATACAACAAAGGAAGAAATAGATGAATGCGTGGCACAGCTTAGCAGGCTGCTGCCGATGCTTAGACGTTATACGCTTGGCGGCAGGAAAAAAGGAGGCAAACGTGTATAAAGCTTTTTTGATTAAGTATGGTGAGATTGGCATCAAGGGCAAGAATCGTTATTTGTTTGAATATGCCCTGATGGATCAGATCAAATTCTCACTGCGTAAAGTAGACGGTCAGTTTGAAGTTACAAAGGAACAGGGCCGTGTGTATGTGGAAGCGCTGACAGAATATGATTATGACGAAGTGATCAAAGCGCTTTCAAGGGTATTTGGCATTGTGGCCATATGTCCGGTTGTTCTGTGTGACAACAATGAATGGAGTAATCTATGCCAGGTAACCGGTGATTATATGGAAAGAACCTATCCGGATCAGCATTTATCTTTCAAGGTTTTTGCAAGAAGAGCCGATAAGAGCTATCCGAAGAAATCTATGGAGATCGGAGCGGATATGGGTGAATATCTGCTGGACAGATTTCCAGATATGACAGTGGATGTCCACAATCCGGATGTGGCACTGAATATTGAAGTGCGTGAGCGAACCTATATTTACTCGATTTCTATTCCGGGACCGGGAGGCATGCCGGTGGGAACGAACGGAAAGGCTACATTATTGTTATCAGGCGGTATTGATAGTCCTGTAGCCGGTTATATGATCGCAAAACGTGGTGTTAAGATTGATGCAGTTTATTTCCACGCACCGCCATATACAAGCGAACGTGCGAAGCAGAAAGTCATTGACCTTGCGAAAATTGTTGCCGCTTATGCCGGACCGATCAATCTGCATGTTATTAACTTTACAGATATTCAGCTGGCGATTTATGACAAATGCCCGCATGATGAGCTGACGATCATTATGCGTCGTTATATGATGAAAATCGCAGAGCATATTGCCTTGGAAGAAGGCTCTTTAGGATTGATCACCGGTGAGAGTATCGGTCAGGTGGCCAGTCAGACAATGCAGAGCCTGCGTGCAACCAATGCTGTTTGTACACTTCCGGTTTATCGTCCGGTGATTGGCTTTGATAAGAATGATATTGTTGAGATTTCAGAGAAGATTGGCGCTTTCGAGACATCCATTCAGCCATTTGAAGACTGCTGTACAATATTTGTGGCAAAGCATCCGGTTACGAAGCCGAATGTCCGTGCGATCGAACGTTCAGAACATCATCTGGTGGATGTCATTGATGAACTGCTTAAGACGGCTATTGAGACGAGAGAGACGATTCTCTGCGAATAAAATTGCGAGAAAGGCCTGATACAGGCTGGTTTAGAGATGTGCATGCATTCCTGTGAAGAATCCGGCCGATCCGGTCTTGTATCGGACAAAAAAGGACTGCTGATAATCAGCAGTCCGAAGAATCATGTGATAGCCTAGTCCACAACGTATGGCTGAAGAACCTTGAGAATTTCATCTATTTCATCGCTCTCATGGATTGTGAGTTCGATTGGTTTGGAAAGGTCAAGGCTGAATATACCCATAATTGACTTGGCATCAATGACATAACGACCGGAGATCAGATCAAAATCTGTATTGAATCGGCTGATGTCATTGACAAATCCTTTTACTTTATCGATGGAATCGAGGCATACTCGAACTGTTTTCATGGCTGTTCCTCCTTTAGTTTTGGTTAATATTTTATTACAATATTATACTACATTCGGAATGGACAAAAGTCAATAGGCGAGTATTTTATAAATTGCAGTAATTGTTCAGAGCCAACCTCCAAAATGCTACGCATTTCGTCGGTGTGGCGTATCCGCCAAATAAAATTTCAAAAACAGTCTTAAAAATGCAAGCATTTTATACTTGTTTTTTGAAATTTTGCTTTGCTCTGAACAGATACAAATTGCAACAAAATGAAACAGATGGAGGAAGAATATGAAGAAAACAGTGGCATTCTGCACACTGGGATGTAAGGTAAATCAATATGAAACAGATGCCATGCGGGGAAGCTTTGAGGCTGAAGGATATGAAGTGAAGGAGTTTTCACAGGAGGCATCCGTTTACGTGATCAATACCTGTACAGTAACAAATATGGCGGATCGTAAGTCCAGACAGATGATGCATCGGGCAAAGAAGAAGAACCCAGATGGCATCATTGTTGCTGTGGGCTGCTATGTGCAGGCGGCCAAAGAGCAGCTGGAAGAAGATACGCTGATTGATCTGGTCATTGGCAACAACATGAAGAGCCAGGTTGTACAGATTGTTGAACAGTATATTCAGGACAACAGACATACAGAGGACAGAGATGCTTATGTGGCGGATATTGCCCATAGCCATGAATATGAGACCATGCATATCGAAATGGTGTCTGAACATACCCGTGCCTATATCAAGATTCAGGATGGCTGCAATCAGTTCTGTTCATACTGCATTATTCCTTATGCCAGAGGACGTGTGCGGAGCAGAAAGATGGAAGATATCCTGCAGGAGGTCAGAAATCTGACGGCAAACGGCTACAAGGAAATCGTTTTGACGGGTATCCATATCAGTTCCTATGGTCTTGACTTTGAACATACAGCGGATGAGCAGGAAGATTATGGACCTTTTAAGAACAGTGCATTGATCGATTTGATTGAGGCGTTATCTGGAATAGAGGGACTTGAAAGAATTCGCCTTGGTTCACTGGAGCCAAGGATCATTACAGAGAATTTTGTCAGACGCCTCTGCAAAGTGCCTCAGATCTGTCCGCATTTTCATTTGTCATTGCAGAGCGGCTGTGACGAAACACTGAAGAGAATGAACCGACATTATACAACGGCACTTTACCTTGAAAAGTGCGGAATCCTTAGACAGTATTTTGACAGACCGGCCTTGACTACAGATGTGATCGTTGGCTTTCCGGGAGAAACGGAAGAAGAATTTGCACAGACAGAAAGATTCCTTGAGACGGTTCATTTTTCGGATATGCATATCTTTAAGTATTCAAAGCGTCGTGGAACCAAAGCGGCAGATATGCCGAATCAGATTGATCCGCAGATCCAGTCTGTGAGAAGTGAGAAACTGATCGCACTGGGAGAGAGAATGAAAGATGATTTTCTTGAAGCCTGCAAAGATCAGGAGCAGATTGTCCTCATTGAGGAAGAAACGGAAATTGACGGTACGAAATACATGACGGGACACAGTAAGAATTATATCCGCTGTGCTTTTGAAATGGATGGATTAGTACCAAACATGGTGATAAAAGGCACTATTAACAGCAAATTAAATGAAGAATTTGTGTTTTGTAAAAGAATTGATTGAATTCTTGGAATATATATATTAAGATAGTAGTAACCTTGGATAATCAGCCATCTGACAGAAGGGATGTGATTGAGTGGCAGATAACAAGAATACACAGTATTTTAAAGTGAATAATGAGACTGATATTGCGGTCAAAGACATTCTTGAAGCAGTTTATATTGCACTGACGGAGAAGGGGTATAATCCGGTGAATCAGATTGTAGGATATATTATGTCCGGCGATCCGACATATGTGACGAGTTACAAGAATGCAAGATACCTGATCATGAAGGTTGAAAGAGATGAGCTTCTTGAAGAACTTCTCAAGAATTACATTGAAGTGAATCTGAAGTAGCCCATGATGAAGAAGAGAATTATTGGATTAGATTACGGTTCGAAGACTGTTGGCGTGGCGGTCAGTGATCCTCTTGGTTTTACAGCTCAGGGTCTGGAGACGATTACTCGTAAGGACGAGAATAAACTCCGCAAGACGTATGCGCGTATTGAGGCTTTGATCCGGGAATATGAAGCAGAACAGATTGTACTTGGTTATCCGAAGAATATGAACGACACAGAGGGTGAGCGTGTCGAGAAAACGCTGGCTTTCAAAGAGGCACTGGAGCGTAGAACAGGACTTGAAGTGATTCTCTGGGATGAGCGGATGAGTACCGTTGCATCAGAAAGAGTATTGATGGAGGGTAATGTTCGACGCGAAGACAGAAAGACTTATATTGACAAGATGGCGGCAGCCTTTATTCTGCAGGGGTATCTGGATTATCAGAGCTTTTCGGAGAATCAGGCAGAATCAGAAGATTCGGAAGATATATAGTTATAGTTGGATTTATGCATGTATGCAATATGGGGAGAGTAGAAACATGGCAACAAAAACAATTACATTAACAACAGACGATGATGAAGAAATCGAATTAATGGTTATCGAACAGACAATGATCAACAATGTGAATTATCTGCTGGTCACAGATTCTGAAGAAGATGAAGCGGATGCTTATATTCTGAAGGAGACGGGGGCTGAGACCGAAGAGGCCTATTATGAGTTTGTTGAAGACAGCACAGAACTGGAAGTTATTTCCAAAGTGTTCGAACAGATGCTGGACGATATTGATTTGAAATATGAATGATTGATACAGAAATTTCAATCGCTACAAGACATTGCAGAGAAAAAGAAAGGCAGAAGAAGCATGATAGAAGATCAATTGAGCGAGTTCAGGAAGCTGCTGAAGGAAAGAGGACTTAAAACAACCTCACAGCGAATGGCTATATTAAAAGTGCTTCTGTCTCAGCCGGAGTGTCATTTGACGGCTGAGGAAATCTATGACCTTGTGAAAAAGGACTGGCCGGATATCGGCCTGGCTACGGTCTATCGTAATATACAGCTACTATCAGAAATGAACCTCATTGACAAGTTGAATTTGGATGATGGTTATGTACGGTATGAGATTGGTGAACCGAATCAGAAGAGTCACCATCATCATCACCATATGATCTGTGTCAGCTGTGGAAAAGTTTTTGCATTTCAGGAAGATCTGCTTGATAATCTCGAACAGAAGATTGAGCAGACGACGGGATTTGTTGTCAGTAATCATGAAGTGAAGCTTTATGGGCACTGTGCGGAATGCCGCAAGAAGGACGGAGCAAAATCAGAATAGATGCAAGTCTTGTTTCTTTTGAAATATTGTATGAATCCTGTGATTTAACGGAGGTGCAGTTTTTTGAAAGCAAATAAAGGCGTATCAAATGAAAAAATCAAAATTATCCCTTTAGGGGGACTTGAACATATAGGTATGAATATTACCTGTATTGAGTATGAAGACAGTATTATCGTTATTGACTGTGGATTATCCTTTCCGGATGAGGATATGTTGGGTGTCGACCTTGTGATCCCGGATGTGACTTATCTGAAAGATAATATAGAAAAGGTAAAGGGCTTTGTCATTACTCATGGTCATGAAGATCATATCGGCGCATTGCCTTATGTTCTTCAGAGTGTGAATGCACCTGTTTATGCGACAAAGCTGACAATGGGTATTATCGAACACAAGTTAAAAGAACATAATATGATGAAGACAACAAAGAGAAAGGTTGTCAGACATGGACAGTCCATTAATCTCGGCTGTTTTAGAATCGAATTTATCAAGACAAATCACAGTATCGCAGATGCTGCGGCACTGGCTATTTATACACCGGCCGGTATTATTGTGCATACCGGTGATTTTAAGATTGACTATACACCGGTATTTGGTGAGATGATCGACCTGATTCGTTTCGCAGAACTTGGAAAGAAAGGTGTACTGGCACTTCTCTGTGAAAGTACGAATGCAGAGCGCCCGGGTTTTACCCAGTCTGAGAGAACTGTGGGCAAGACGATCAGTCGCATTTTTGACGACCACAAGAAAAGCCGTATCATTATTGCAACTTTCGCATCCAATGTGGACCGTGTACAGCAGATTATCAATGCAGCCTATGAACATGGTCGTAAGGTTATCGTTGAGGGCCGCAGCATGGTGAATATCATTACAATTGCATCAGAACTTGGCTATATCAAGATTCCGGACAATACATTGATTGATATTGATACAATGCGCAACTATCCAGATGATAAGCTTGTCCTGATCACAACAGGAAGTCAGGGTGAGACGATGGCTGCTTTGTCGAGAATGGCAGCAAATACACATCGCAAAGTTTCCATTAAACCGGGGGATACCATTGTATTCAGTTCCAACCCGATTCCGGGCAATGAGAAGGCGGTTACGAATGTTATCAATGAACTTTACCGCAAGGGTGCAGAGGTTATTTTCCAGGATACACATGTTTCCGGTCATGCCTGCCAGGAAGAGATCAAGCTGATCTATGCTTTGACAAAGCCGAAGTATGCAATTCCGGTTCATGGTGAATATAAGCATCTGAAAGCCGGTGCGAAACTGGCTGAGACTATGGGTGTACAGAAAGACCATATTATGCTGATGCAGTCCGGTGATATACTCACAATCGGACAGGAAAAGGCAGAGATCACCGGTCAGGTACCGCATGGCTGTGTGATGGTGGATGGTCTTGGTGTTGGTGATGTAGGCAATATTGTATTAAGAGACAGACAGATGTTGTCCCAGAATGGTCTGCTGATTGTTGTGCTGACACTTGAGAAATATAGCAACCAGCTGTTGGCCGGACCGGACATTGTTTCAAGAGGTTTTGTGTATGTGAGAGAATCTGAATCATTGATGGAAGATGCAAGAAGAGTTGTCAGTGATGCACTGGATGATTGCCTCAATCACAATATTTCTGACTGGAGTAAGATTAAGAATGTGATCAGAGATTCACTGGGAGACTTCCTCTGGAAACAGACAAAGAGAAATCCAATGATCCTTCCGATTATCATGGAAGTATAAGGATGCTGTGGAGAACGTTATGATAAAGAAATTATTCGTAGGTACTTTTGGTGTTGCATTAAATGTTATCATTTATATTTTGGTGATTCTTTTGGCAATTCGTGTGATCACCTGGTCCTATGACTTTGCATATGAAGTTTTTGGTGACAGACCGGTTGCTGAAGCTTCTGAGGAGATTGTACCTGTTCAGATCAGTGATGGCGCCAGTACAAATGAAATTGCGGCCATTCTTGATAAGAAAGGGCTTATTAAGTATAAATATGCATTTATTATACATGTTGGACTGTCTCAGTATAAAGGCATGCTGAAGCCTGGCAATTATGAGCTGAGTCCATCGATGACGATGGATCAGATGCTTGCAGTGATGGCAGGATCAGGTACTGCAGAAACGTCAACAGAATAAGTCGGGGGCTGTGGCAGAATCGAAAGTTTTTTCGGTTCTGCAACAGCTTTTTGCATTGCGTGTATATGCAGCCTCTGCCTGAGCAAAACGGCAGCGGCTGATGATTTGGGTATGTAGCGAGACAGAATGAAGGAGAAAAGTATGATAGTTAATGACAGACTGACATCATATCTGCATTCTTTAGACAGCAGGGAATCAGAAATCATCGAAGCAATTGGCCGTGAGGCAAGGGCTGACAGAGTGCCGATCATCCGTCAGGAGACAGGGAGTCTGTTGAAGGTGTTGCTGAAGATGAATAAACCACAGAGAATACTTGAAATCGGAACGGCCGTTGCCTATTCGGCCATTTTGATGAGCGAATGTCTTGAGCCGGGAGCAACCATAACAACTGTTGAGAAATATGAGAAAAGAATTCCGATTGCCAGGGAGAATATCCGACGTGCCGGCAAAGAGGACTGCATTACATTGATCGAAGGGGATGCACTGGAAGTGATGGCCAGTCTGGAACCGGGATATGATTTTATTTTTATGGATGCGGCCAAGGGACAGTATATCCATTTTCTTCCGGAGGTGTTGAGACTATTGAAGAAGGGCGGTCTGCTTGTTTCAGATAATGTTCTTCAGGATGGTGATATTATAGAATCCCGCTTTGCGGTGACAAGACGGAATCGTACGATTTACAGCAGAATGCGGGATTATCTGTGGCAGTTAAAACATATGAAAGAATTTGAAACAGCTGTATTAACCGTTGGTGATGGGGTGACCATCAGCACGAAACTGACAGAATAGAGGAGAAAATTGACAATGAGAATACCTGAGTTATTAGTACCGGCCAGCAGTCTTGAAGTATTAAAGACGGCCGTGATCTTTGGGGCGGATGCCGTGTATATTGGCGGCGAAGTTTTCAGCCTGAGAGCAAAATCCAAGAATTTTTCTCTCGAAGATATGAAAGAAGGTATTGACTTTGCCCATGCGCATGGGGTTAGGGTCTATGTGACATCGAACATTCTGGCACATAACCAGGATCTGGAAGGTGTCAGAGAATATTTTAAGGAATTAAAAGTGATTCAGCCGGACGCATTGATTATTTCTGATCCGGGTGTGTTTGATATTGCGAGAGAGATTATACCTGAGATTGATGTGCATATCAGTACCCAGGCCAATAATACGAATTACGGCACGTACAATTTCTGGTACCGACAGGGAGCAAGAAGGGTTGTAACAGCCAGAGAATTGTCAATGGAGGAGATTGCTGATATCAGAAAGCATATCCCGGATGATCTGGAGATTGAAACCTTTGTCCATGGCGCAATGTGTATCTCTTATTCCGGCAGATGCCTGCTCAGCAATTATTTCACTGGAAGAGATGCCAATCAGGGCGCATGTACCCATCCATGCAGATGGAAATATGCGGTCATGGAAGAGTCCAGACCTGGGGAATATCTTCCGGTGTATGAGAATGAAAGAGGCACTTATATTTTCAATTCAAAGGATCTGTGCATGATCGAGCATATTCCGGAACTAATCGCAGCAGGTATTGACAGCTTCAAGATTGAAGGCCGTATGAAGACGGCGCTCTATGTGGCTGTTGTGGCGCGTACCTATCGAAAAGCTATTGATGATTATCTGAAGGATGAGAACCTTTACAGACAGAACTTGCCTTACTATCGTGAACAGATTGCCAAATGCACTTACAGACAGTTTACGACAGGCTTCTTCTTTGGCAAACCGACTCATGAGACCCAGATTTATGACAGCAATACTTATGTTAAGGAATATACTTATCTTGGCATTATCAATGGACAAAACAGTCAGGGAATGTACGGACTTGAACAGAGAAATAAATTCTCTGTTGGAGAAACGATTGAAGTCATGAAGCCTGACGGCAGGGATCTGACCGTCAAAGTACTGCGTATCTGTGATGAAGAAGGCAGCGATATGGAAAGCTGCCCGCATCCAAAACAGAAAATCTATGTGGATCTTGGTATTGAACTGAGTGATCAGGATCTGCTTCGAAGAGCTGAAAAATCAGACAATTAGTTCAGCTGAAGGCGGAGCTTTTCAAGTGCTTTTTTCTCGATGCGGGAAACATAACTCCGGGAAATATTCAGCTGCTCGGCTAGCTCACGCTGGGTTGTTTCATGATGGCCGTAAAGACCATAACGACGGATAACGACAAAATATTCCCGCGGCGTCAGAACTTTGGAAAGAATTTTTGACAGCTTCCGGAGAGACTGTTTTTTATCCAGCTGGTCGATGATATCTTCATCCTCATGCTCAAGAATACTGAGAAGCGTGATTTCGTTGCCTTCTTTGTCTGTGCCGATGGGATCATAAAGGGAGACCTCCCGGGAAAGTTTTCGATCGCCGCGCATGAGCATGAGCAGTTCATTGTCGATACACCGGGCAGCATAGGTTGCCAGCCGGCTGCCTTTTTCAAAGTTATAGGTATTCACTGCTTTGACGAGACCGACGATGCCGACAGAGATCATTTCATCTGTTTCTTTGCCGGAGTTCATATATTTTTTGACAATATGAGCCACAAGACGGAGATTCCTTTCGATGAGAATATCCCGTGCGTGCATATCGCCATTTTGATACTGTCTGAGATAAACGGTTTCCTGCGCAGCAGAGAGGGGCTGTGGGAATGACTGCATGGCAATGCTCCTTTAGCCGGCTTTCTATTTATTTTATGCGCAGAGAGAAAAATAGTGCTTTTCCAAAAAGCAAACAGCAAAAACAGAGGATTTGATCATGATACAACAATTTTATCCTGATGAATGGCTGGACTCAGCCTATGTCATTGATTATGAAAAACTTTACAAAGAGGGTTATCGAGGACTGATCTTTGATATTGACAATACATTGGTACCCCATGGCGCTCCGGCTGATGAGCGGGCCATTGCTCTTTTTAAGCGGCTGAGGGAGATTGGATTTTCCTGTTGCTTATTGTCAAACAACAAAGAGCCTCGAGTGAAGATGTTCAATGAAAAGATAGGTGTCTCCTATATTTTTAAGGCCGGTAAACCCGGAAAAAATGGTTATGAGCAGGCAATGAGGAAGATCGGCACTAACAAAAAAACGACGGTTTTCATTGGTGATCAGTTATTTACGGATGTCTGGGGAGCCAAAAGAGTGGGTATCCGCAACATCCTTGTGAAGCCGATTAACCCAAAAGAGGAGATACAGATCGTATTAAAACGACGATTGGAATGGATTATTCTTTATTTTTATAAGAAAACAATGAAAAAATAGTTGAAAAAAGTGCTATAATTTTATATACTATATTTAATTGAGTATTTTAAGGAGGATTTTATAAATGGCTACAATTACTGCAGGTGATTTTAGAAATGGCGTGACATTTGAATATGATAATGATGTATGTCAGGTTATCGAGTTTCAGCATGTTAAGCCAGGTAAGGGCGCTGCGTTTGTAAGAACAAAATATAAGAGAATTATGAACGGTGGTATCAGAGAGGAATCTTTCAACCCTACAGCGAAGTTTGAAACAGCCTACATCGAGAGAAAAGAAGTACAGTATCTGTATGACGATGGTGAAGCTTACAACTTTATGGATCAGGAGACATTCGATCAGTTTGCTATGCCTCATGAAGAAGTTGAAGATAGAATGAAGTTTGTCAAAGAAGAGATGACAGTTAAGATTATGTCTTACAAAGGCAAGATTTTCGACCTTGAGCCACCTCTCTTTGTTGAACTTGAAGTTACAGAGACAGAGCCAGGTTTCAAAGGCAACACTTCTACAGGTGCTACAAAGCCATGTACTGTTGAAACAGGTGCTCAGATTAACGTTCCGCTGTTCGTTGAAATCGGTGACAAGATTCAGATTGATACAAGAACAGGCGAATATCTGAAGAGAGTTTAATTTACGCGAATAATGAGTCAAAGCCCATGCTTGCATGTGGCTTTGACGTTGCTAAGCGCCAGCGGCGCTTGTTCTGCAATGTCCGAAACGGAGTGCAGACATATCGCGATAACAAGTGAGACTCGCGGAGCGTGTTTCATCTCGTTGTTGGAAGAATTTATGTAGGAATACAGACAGGGAGTATCGCCATTGGCCTGACATTGTCGGGTTTTGGCATGCTCCCTTTTATAATTTCATTGGAAATTGTTTCCTGGGAAATTATGAAATGCTCCGTATGGGGCGTATTGCAGCGATAATGAATGGTATCGTAGAAACGATTATTCGAAGACTGCATATGAATCAGGTCTGATATTGGAGGTAGAATAGAATGAAAGATAGAATTACAGGGCATACCGTATTAACAGGACTTCTTGGAAGCCCTGTAGCCCATAGTATTTCACCGATGATGCATAATGAATCCTTCAGACAGTTGGGACTGGATTATGCGTATCTGGCTTTTGATGTAGGAACAGATAACTTAAAGACAGCAGTAGAAGGCCTGAAAGTGCTCGGTGTCCGCGGCTTCAATCTGACCATGCCGGATAAGAATCTAATGTGTACATATTGTGATAAGCTGTCTCCGGCGGCAGAATTGATTGGTGCAGTGAATACAGTTGTGAATGACAATGGCGTATTGACAGGCCACACAACGGATGGCATCGGCTATATGGAAGCAGCCAGAGATGCCGGTTATGATCTGACAGGCAAGACTATGACACTTCTTGGCGGTGGCGGTGCTGCTACAGCTATCTGTGTGCAGGCAGCTTTAGACGGATTGAAAGAAATCCGTGTGTTCAATATTAAAGACCAATTCTATGGCCGTCTTGAGAAGCTGACAGCCAATATCACAGCCAGGACTTCCTGTAAGGTCACACTGCACGACCTGTCTGATGAAAGAGCACTGTATGACAGTATTGAGACCAGTGATATTCTGACAAACGGTACTTCCGTTGGTATGGCACCGAATACAGATGCCTGCCTCATTAAGAATACAGATGTTTTCAGAAAGGAACTGATTGTATCGGATGTTATTTACAATCCGGAGCAGACGAAGCTTTTGAAGCTGGCATCTGAAAAGGGCTGCCCGACATTTAATGGTTTGTATATGCTGCTGTATCAGGGAGCTGCGGCTTTCAAAATCTGGACAGGGCAGGATATGCCGGTGGACATCATTAAAGAAAAATATTTTACAAGATAGTCTATTAGCAATATTCAATTGATTGAGAAAATGCGCGTCCTGTATAACTTACATTTTACATAATGACATGAAAGTAAATGATACAGGATAGGAATCATCGTAATTGTTTGCAATAATTATCAGAACGCGTTATAATAAATATGTATGTGTTCGAATTTATGTCATTGTTTTGGACAGGTATAGATATTGTGTAACTGTTCAGAGCTAACCTCCAAAATGCTACGCATTTCGTCGGTGTGGCGTATCCGCCAAATAAAATTTCAAAAACAGTCTTAAAAATGCAAGCATTTTATACTTGTTTTTTGAAATTTTGCTTGGCTCTGAACAGTTACGATATTGTGAAATTAAGGAGATCTATATAATGGGTAAATATTTTGGTACAGATGGTTTCAGAGGTGAAGCCAATAAACAACTGACAGTTGAGCATGCTTTTAAAGTGGGTCGCTTCATCGGATGGTATTACGGCGCAGCAAGGGACAAATCCTGCAAGGTTGTCATCGGTAAGGATACAAGAAGAAGCAGTTACATGTTTGAATATGCTTTGGTTGCAGGTTTGACTGCATCAGGGGCAGATGTTTATCTTCTGCATGTTACTACAACACCAAGTGTGGCTTATGTGGTGCGTACGGAAGAAGATTTTGACTGTGGTATTATGATTTCTGCCAGTCATAATCCATATTATGACAATGGAATCAAACTGATCAATGATCGTGGCGAGAAGATGACAGAAGATGTCATTGCTGAGATTGAGGCTTATCTTGACGGAGAGTCCGGTGAAGTACCGTTAGCTTATGGTGATAAGATTGGCTGTACGGTAGATTATTCCGCGGGAAGAAATCGTTATATTGGCTATCTGATTTCTCTGGCAACACGTTCTTATAAAGGCATGCGTGTCGGTCTTGACTGTTCTAACGGCAGTGCCTGGATGATTGCTAAGAGTGTATTCGATGCGCTTGGTGCCAAGACGTATGTGATCAATAACCATCCGGATGGTTTCAATATTAATACAGACTGCGGCTCCACACATATCCATGTGCTGCAGGATTTTGTCAAAGAGAAACAGCTGGACGTAGGTTTTGCTTTTGACGGCGATGCAGACAGATGCATAGCTGTGGATGAGAATGGCAAAGTTATCGATGGTGACCTGATTCTTTATGTATGCGGCCGATATATGAAGGAACACGGCAAGCTGACGAATAATACGGTTGTTACAACTGTCATGTCTAACTTTGGTCTTTACAAAGCCTTTGATAAAGTCGGCATTAACTATGAGAAGACAAACGTTGGTGATAAATATGTCTATGAGAATATGCAGCAGAATGGTCATCGTATCGGCGGAGAGCAGTCCGGTCACATCATTTTCAGCAAATATGCTTCAACCGGTGATGGTATTCTGACAGCTATTAAAGTCATGGAAGTTATGCTGGAAGAGAAACAGTCTCTTGGTAAGTTGGCAGAGCCTGTGACCATTTATCCACAGCTTCTGAAGAATGTCCGCGTCAGAGATAAGAAGACAGCAAGAGAAGACAAAGATGTCATGGCCGCTGTTGATGCTGTTGCAGATAAACTCGGCAGTGAAGGCCGTATCCTCGTCCGCGAAAGCGGCACAGAACCGGTTATCCGTGTTATGGTAGAAGCACCGGATGATGCAACATGTGAGAAATATGTTTCAGAAGTCGTAGATGTGATTTACCAGAAAGGCCACGCCGTAGCCCAGTAAAAGGTGAAAGTCTAACTCGAAATAGCACCCCATTTCCTTATTCAAAGCAAGCACACTCGCGTTGCCCAGCATTGGCAGCGGTACATAAGGCATTAAAAGACAATGCCTAAGTACCGGCCATGCTGGAAGCACTTGCTTTTGAATAAGGAAATGGGGTGCTTGTTTTCGAGTCAGATTTTTTATATTTAATTAAAAGTTTGTTGGAAGTCCAACGTCCGAGGCTAGTTTATTTCACCTGCTGAATGTTTCGGATATCCGGATCTATCAGTAATGAATAGTTTGTGTGGTAGATGACGAAGCCTGGTTTTCCGCCGGGTGTTTTTTTGACCTGTTTTTTCTGGATGTAGTCGATTTCGACTTTTTCCGCGTCACGGCCTTTGGAGTAGTAAGCGGCCAGTCGGCCGGCTTCTTCGAAGGTGCGGTCCGGCAACTCCTGTCCTTCGCTCTTGACAATAACGTGGGAGCCCGGGATGCCTTTGGCATGGAACCACCAGTCGTTGCCTGTGGCGAATTTGAAGGTCAATTCTTCGTTCTGGAAGTTATTCTTGCCCACATACATATGGAAGCCATCTGATGAGATATAGTGGAATGGCTTGCTGTTAATGCGGACTTTTTTGTTGCCCTTTTTGCCGGAATAATGGCGTTTGATATAGCCAAATTGAATCAGTTCTTCCTTGAGCTGAATCAAATCATCTTCTGAGACGGCGATATCAAGGGCAGTGCTAATGGAATCCAGATGTTCCAGTTCGTCTTTTGTTTCCTGAATCTGGACGGACAGGGCTTCCCATGTACGTTTTAACTTGGCATAGCGGTCAAAATATTTGACGGAGTTTTCATGGGCGCTTAACTGGGAGTCCAGAGGTACCTGGATTTCTTCATTCGTATAATAGTTGATACATTTAAGACTTTTGGCACCGGGTTCCAGACTGTAGCCGTAGGTGTTTAACATTTCGCCGTAAATACGGTATTTATCCTTCTTCTCAGTGTCCTTTAATTGTTTCTCCTGAAGGGCATATTTCTTACGGCATCTCTCAAGGGCTGTTGTTACAATGCGTCGAAGGTCGGAGGATCGCTGGCGGATTCTTGTAGCCGCATTGCGGGCGGCGTAATAATATCTCAGAACTTCGGAAATACTGTCGAAATCCTCCTCCTGTAATTCTCCGTAACAGGTCAGCTGAGTAGAAGAAAACTCTGTCGGTGTGCCCTCATCGGAAACAATATTCGGCTGATAGCGATGCTCAATGATATCTTCTTTTAATTTCTCAAAGGTTCGGTAAAGATGTAGCTGTTCCAGCTCTGATAAAGCTTTGGTGCTGGCACCGGAATCAATGGAAGCCCGGAAACAGAGTTCTTCGGCAATCAACGGACTGATGCCGGTAATCATTGTGTAAATCGCTTTGCCGACAGGAAGAGGCTGGGCAAGAACTTTACCGATAAAGGATGTCTCATCCACTTCCAGAGGATTCAGTTTGTGCTGGGTTTCAGCGATAAAATACTGTCTGCCTGGAAGCACTTCACGGATGGAGCTGACATTGGCAGAAATATGTTTGATACTGTCGATAATGGTCATATCCGGCTGGCAGAAAATAATATTGCTGTGTTTGCCCATCAATTCTACAATGAGTATCTTTTCACAGACATCCCCCATTTCGTTGAGATGTTCAATATGAAAATGCAGGATACGTTCCAGTCCGGGCTGGGTAATGGAAAGAATCTTGCCGCCGTTGATGTGTTTGCGCAGCAGCATGCAGAAGTTCGGCGCTACAGCCGGATTGGCCGGCGTATCATCTGTCAGATAAATCAGTGGCAGAGAGGCACTGGCAGAAATCAGCAGTTTGTAATTGGTACGATTATTCTTAATGCCGAGAATCAGAGCATCCGGTTCCGGCTGATAAATTTTATTAATACGTCCTCCCGTCAGTGTCTCCGAGAGTTCATATACGATATTGGATATAACAAGTCCATCTAAAGCCATATTGATGTACTTCCTTTCTTTTCAATTCAGATAATATCATACCATATATAAAGAGAGAGGGGCAAGGAACTTTTGCAGAAAGTATTGTTCGAGTATGCTTTTGGTGTTGACTTGTATTTTTTTGTGTTTTATAATAAAGTGTATATGTCCATATATATCCATCCGAATCGAAGGCAGAAGAGGATGGCATATGCAATACCATGAGAGCAGGTGAACCAGATGTTAAAGAGTATGACTGGTTTTGGGCGATGCGAGATCGCCGATAAAGACAGAAAGGTCATTGTAGAGATGAAGTCTGTGAATCACAGATATTGTGATATCACGATCAAGATGCCGAAGAAGCTGAGCTTTTTCGAGTCAGCCATCCGCAGTCTGTTGAAGAAGTATATTCAGAGAGGTAAAGTGGATATTTTTATTACCTATGAAGATTATACAGAGAACAGAAGCTGTCTGAAGTACAACAGGGAACTGGCAGCGGAATATATGGATGCCCTTCGCCAGATGTCTGAAGATTTTAGCATAGAGAATGATGTGCGGACTTCTGCACTTTCACGATATCCGGAGGTTCTGACAGTAGAAGAACAGACCGTTGATGAAGATGAATTATGGCATTTCCTTGAGCCGGCGATTACAAAGGCCTGTGAGGGTCTTGTAGAGACAAGAAGCCGGGAAGGCGAACAGCTGAAGAATGATCTGATCGCCAAGCTGGACGGCATGTTGGCGTATGTGGCTTATATTGAAGAACGTTCGCCTCAGATCATTGCGGACTACAGGGCACGTCTTGAGGATAAGGTCAGAGATTTACTTGGTGACACGAATATCGATGAAGGCAGAATTGCCATGGAGACAACGATTTATGCGGATAAGCTTTGCGTAGATGAGGAGATTGTTCGTTTGAAGAGTCATATTGAGGCAACGAGGACAACACTTGTGAATGGCGGAAGCGTCGGCCGCAAGCTGGACTTCATTGCTCAGGAGATGAACAGAGAGGCCAATACCATTCTGTCAAAGGCCAATGACCTGTTGATTTCCAATACAGCCATTGATCTGAAGACAGATATTGAGAAGGTCAGAGAACAGATTCAGAATATTGAATAATCGGAGAGTATGCGATGAGCAGATTGATCAATATCGGTTTTGGCAATATGGTGAATGCGGCCAAGATTGTGGCCATTATCAGTCCTGATTCAGCGCCCAGCAAGCGGATTGTTCAGAATGCCAAGGATGAAGGCAGAGCAATTGATGCAACGCAGGGACGAAGAACCCGTGCCGTGATCATTATGACAGATGATCATGTTGTCTTATCCGCTTTGCAGCCGGAGACAATTGCCGGACGGTATCAGGGACGGGATATTCAGGAACAATTAACAGATATAGAAAAGGATGAGGAAGATGAGTGATCAGAAGAGAGGTATTTTGACGATTATCTCTGGTTTTTCAGGTGCCGGTAAGGGAACGGTTGTCGGCAGACTTCTTGAGAAGTACCCTGAGAGATATAAACTGTCCATTTCTGCAACGACACGCAGTCCGAGAAATGGTGAAGAGCATGGTGTGCATTATTTTTTCAAGAGTGATGAAGAATTTCAGCAGATGATTGAGAACGATGCATTTCTGGAATATGCGCAGTATGTCGAACATTCTTACGGGACACCTCGTCAGTATGTAGAAGAGAATCTGGCTGCCGGTTATGATGTGATTCTTGAGATTGAGCAGCAAGGCGCGTTTGCAGTAAAGAAAGCGGTGCCGGAGGCAATTCTGATTTTTCTGACACCACCGACAATTGAAGAACTTGAAAGAAGACTTCGCAATCGTAAGACTGAGAGTGATGACGTGATCGCATCACGGCTTGCCCAGGCATGTGCTGAAGCAGCGCATGTTGATCAGTATGATTACATTGTGATCAATGATGAGGTGGAGCACTGTGTGGATGCAGTGAACCGTCTGATTGAAACAGAACATCAGAGAACACAGTTTAACGGTGCGAAGATTCAAGAATTGCAGAGAGATCTGCAGCCATATAGAAAAGGAGAATGATACATGTTACATCCATCTTATACAGAATTAATGGACGCTGTTAACAGCGAAGTCAAAGAGGGCGAGCAGCCGATCGTCAGCAGTAGATATTCTATCGTTATTGCAGCTGCCAAGCGTGCAAGGCAGATTATTGCAGGTGCAGAATCTGCAGTTCCGGATTATAAGAACAAAAAGCCACTTTCCGTTGCAGTTGAAGAACTTATGGACGGAGATGTTAAGATCCTTTCAAGCGGCGAGGATGCGGATGATGAAGACGATAAGCCAAGCATTGGCGGTGATGTTTATGATATTGCCCTTGACGTCGATGATGAAGACATTTTTGAGGATGAGATGAAGGAAGATTCTGATGAAGATTCCGAGGATGAAGATGATGAGGAAAAAGAATCCGAGTCTGACGAAGATATGAGCAGTGAAGAGGACGATTACGAATAGTCCTGAAGAATACGACATCATAAGGAGGCTTTATCAATGGAAGCAGGAATTAAGAATGAGAAGAGTATTGTTGTAACAGAAGATGTAACAGCCAGCAAGGTGGGCAGCGGTTTATTACCTGTTTATGCAACGCCTAGTATGATTGCATTAATGGAAGGCACATGTGCAGAAAGCGTTCAGTCTGAACTGGCAGAAGGCGAAGGCACAGTTGGTGTATCTGTTGATATCAAGCATATTGCGGCAACACCGATTGGCATGAAAGTCAGATGCGAAAGCCTTTTAAAGGAAGTCAACGGCAAGAAGCTTGTATTTGAAGTGAATGTTTATGACGAGAAGGGTCTGATCGGCACAGGTACGCACAAACGTGCAATCATCAACAACGAAGCATTTATGGCGAGACTGGCATAATCAATGATCATTTGACACGGGCACACCGGCAGGTCTGGTGTGCCTGCCTTTATACCTGCACGATTTGTTTCTCAGAGTTTTATAAAATTATCATATTCATTTAATTGTTATTTGAATTGTTTGGAATTAATATAGATGTATGCGCTTGCAGACAATACTTTAACAGTGAATTTGAAAGGAATCAGATGTTTGGATATATTACAGTCAACAGGGCGGAATTAAAAGTTAAGGAATCAGCGGCATACGATGCTTATTACTGCGGTTTATGTCATGCACTTCACGGCCTTCACGGACGTGCCGGTCAGTTGACGCTGACATATGATATGACATTTCTTGTTATCCTTCTGAATGGTGTTTATGAACATGAAATGCATGAGAAGACGGGAAGATGTCTGGTACATCCGATGAAAAAGCATACAGAGCGGTGGAATGATTTTTCTTCTTACTGTGCGGATATGAATATATTGTTGGCCTATCACAATTTGCTGGATGATTGGCAGGATGACAGAAAGCTTTCCCGTTATGCAGCTGCACAGCTGCTGTCAAAGACATATCGCGGCATCAGAGAGAAGTATCCGCGTCAGCATCAGGCAGTCGTTGATTATATGAAGGCGCTTTCTGTATGCGAGAAAAGTTGTTCTGACAATGTAGAGGAGGCGGCCTGCCTAACGGGTAAGATGTTGGCAGAGATTTTTGTCTGCCGGGAGGATGCCTGGGCATCAGATCTCAGACAGATGGGTTTTTTCCTCGGCAAATTTATTTATCTGATGGATGCTTATGAGGATATAGAGAAGGATGCCGTGTCCGGGAACTATAATCCTTTCATGACAATAAAAGATTACGAGAACTTTGACAGTGAATGTCAGAACATGCTGATGATGCAGATGGCAGAATGCTGCAGGGCATTTGAGCGTCTGCCGATTGTGCAGGATGCAGGTATACTTCGGAATATTCTTTATTCCGGTGTATGGGCAAAGTTTGCCTCAGTATATAATAAAAGAAATAAGGCAGGAGAGAACGAATGACAGATCCCTATCAGGTACTTGGCGTAAGCAGAGATGCCAGCAATGATGAAATAAAAAAAGCATATCGAAGACTGAGCAGGAAGTATCATCCTGACGCCAATATTAATAATCCGAATAAAGAGGCGGCTGAGGCAAAGTTCAAAGAAGTGCAGGCTGCTTACAATCAGATTATTAATGAGCGTGAGCATGGTACTTCAGGGCAGAGCAGTGCAGGTTATGGCGGCTATGGCTATGGTAATTCAGCTGGCGGCCAGGATTTTTGGGGCAGTTTCGGTGGATTTGGTGGCTATGGCAGTGGTTATGGCGGTTATGGCAGCCAGCAGCAGAATCAGCAGAACCAGTATCAGGATGAGGATTCTCTGAAATTCCGTGCGGCGGCCAATTATATCAATGCCGGAAGTTATACGGAAGCTCTGCATGTACTTGACAGTATTTCCAACAGGAATGCACAGTGGTATTATCTGAGTGCCCTTGCCAATGCAAGAATGGGAAGCAATATCAATGCCAAGGAGCATGCCAGAAAAGCAGTGGAATTGGATCCGAATAACATGCAGTATCGGCAGCTGCTCAGTCAGCTGGAATCCGGTGGACAGTGGTATCAGGATATGGGACAGTCATACGGGATGCCGACCATCAATGTATCAGACTGGTGCTGCAAGATTTTATGTCTGAATGCGGCATGCGGCTGTTTATGTCCAGGTGCCGGATGCTGTGGACCGGGCGTATTCTATTACCATTAAAGCACTGCATTCCATATGGCGGAATGAGAGGGAGACTAGGACGATGAAAGAGATTACATTAAATGGAAAGTTTATGGCGTCAGAATCCTCAGCACAAGAATACCTATTTGATGTGTTTGATTTTCCGGAATATTATGGCAATGATCTGGAAGGCTTTTATGATGCATTGACAGATATAACGGAAGAGACACATGTCACGATCATTAATCGTGAATGTATGGAGAATACTTCTTATGGCTCCAGACTTATGTGGGTATTTGAGGATGCCGCCAGTGACAACAGCAATCTATCGCTGGCCTGGACAGAAGTAAGCTATGAAGAATATTAGAAATTAATAGTAGGAAGGAGCGACGCGGTACTTGCCAGAAGGGTGGGCATCGCGGCAGTTGATATGTCTGAAAAGAACAACAAATCCAATAGTCCGGCAGACAACACAAAGTCGGAGAAGAAAATGACAAAGTATGACCTGAAGATGCAGCGTCGTCAGGAGGAAGAGAAAAAGGCAAAGAAGGAGAAGGCAATCATCAAAACAGGTTGTATTCTCGCAGTGATCATTTGTGTATGTATTGCTGCCTGGAAGTTCTATGATAATTATCAGGAAAAGCATGGCCCATATATTACAGTTGGCGATCATGAAATTCAGAAAGCTGAATTTGACTATTATTATTACAGCAGTCTGAATTCATTTGCTTCCACATATGGCAGTTATCTGTCTTACTTTGGTCTGGATACATCCAAACCGCTGGATCAGCAGCAGTATTCAGACACAATGACATGGGATGATTATTTCCAGCAGCAGGCAGTCAATCAGCTGAAGAATGTTTACGCACTGACAGATGAAGCCAATGAAAAAGGTTTTGAGTATGATGCATCTTCTGATTATGACGATATGGTCACTTCCATTAAATCCTATGCCCAGCAGCAGGGAGTCAGTGAAGATGAATATTGCAAGTCTGTATTTGGCAGTGATGCAACACTTGAAGGTATCAAACCATATGTAGAGATGAGCGGTCTTGCATCTGCTTATTACAATGATGTCAAGGACGATATCGAAGTTACAGATGACGAGATCAATACTTACTATGATGAGAACAAGGACGATTATGATTCTGTAGATTACAGAGTCTGCAAGATTGAAGCAGATATGCCGGAAGAAGAGACTGAGACTGAAACAGAGGCTCAGACAGAAACAGCTGCTGAAAGTATTTCTGAAACAGCCGCAGAGAGCACTTCTGAAACTGCAGTGACAGAAACTCAGACAGAGACAGAATCTGAGACAATGAGTGCGGAAGAAAGCGAAGCAGCCGCAAAGGCCGAAGAAGAAGCGAAGGAAGCAGCCATGGCAGAAGCTAAGGCTAAGGCTGACGACATGCTTTCAAAGATCACAGATGAAGCTTCATTTGAGAAAGTTTACGGTGATTATGCGACAGATGCATCTACAGATTCTCTGAATACAGGCAAGAAGAAATCCTCTATCAGCCCTACAGATGTTGCTAACTGGTTATTTGATGCGGATCGTCAGGCAGGAGATACAACTGTGATCGAAGATACTGCCAATAATGCATATTATGTTGTTTACTTCAAAGACAGATACCTTGATCATATAAAGACCGTTGATGTTCGACAGATTCTGATTAGTGCAGATACTTCATCTTCTGATGCGGCAGAGACTGACGAGACAGAAACAACTGCAGCTGGTGAAACCGAAACAGCAGAGACTGAATCTGCAGAGGCACAGGAACAGGCTAAGGAAGATGCAAAAGCAGCAGCAAAGATTAAAGCTGAGCAGATTCTGGATGACTGGAAGAACGGTGATGCAACAGAGGACAGCTTTGCAGAGCTTGCCAAGACATACAGCGATGATACAGGTTCCAATACAAATGGCGGTCTGTATGAAGCAGTCAAAGAAGGTCAGATGGTTACAAACTTCAATGACTGGATTTTCGATGCTTCCCGTAAGCCTGGTGATACAGGTATTGTAGAATCCGATTATGGCTATCATATCATTTACTTTGTAGGAGATAATAAAGAAGAATGGTATGTGAACATCAAAGATACCATCACATCCAACAAGCTGAATGATTATATGTCTGATCTGACAGCAGATATTGAAGTGAAAGATAGCAGACATCACGTTGCATATCTGCATGAGACAGAGGCTGCAACAGAGACAACTTCAGATACTGCAGCATCCACAGAGAGTGCTGCAGCCAGCGAAAGTGCAGCAGAGACAGCAACTTCCGAAACAGAAACTGTCGCTGAAACGACAACAGAAACTGCTGAAACAACAGCAAAATAATAGACGAAAAAATCCCCAAGGATATATTCATTCCTTGGGGATTTTTTCGTGGACAAATTGTTGTCCGTTGGCAAGAAAAGAAGTGAAAACTCCTTACTTTCTGCGGGTTAAGAGGCACACGGTTTCCATATGGGTTGTGAATGGGAACATATCCACCGGCTGAATTTTCTCAGCGGTATACTGATGTTTCTTAAAAAATTCCAGATCCCTTGCCAGTGTTTCCGGATTACAGGAAATATAAACAATGCGGTCCGGATTCAGGGAGATGGCAGAGGCCATGAAAGATTGTGTGGAACCGGCTCTCGGAGGGTCCATGAAGATCACATCTGCCTTGGCATTCTGTTCCTGCATTTCGTTTAAGAAGCGTTCAGCATCATTCTGATAGAAGGTAATGTTTCCGATATTGTTGTGACGGGCATTGTTTCTGGCGTCTTTCACAGAGGCTGGATTTAATTCAACACCAATAACAGATTTGGCTTTGTCAGCGGCGATGATGCCAATGGTTCCGATACCGCAGTAGGCATCTACAACGGTTTCTTTACCTGTCAGTCCGGCATAATCCATGGCTGTCTGGTAAAGAATCTCTGTCTGGACCGGATTTACCTGATAGAAGGCAGATGGTGAAATGGCAAATGTATGGCCGCATAATGTATCAACAATGAAGCCTTTGCCATAAAGGGTGATATTGCGCTCTCCCAGAACCATGCTGGTATTCTGGTCATTGACATTGAGAATCACAGTTGTAATCTCCGGATGTTCTTTTCTGAGAGCTTTGACAAAATTATTCTTAGAAGGGAAAACAGGAGAGGATGCAACCAGCACAACCATGATCTCACCGCTTGTAAAACCACGGCGAATTAATACGTGTCTGAGGAGTCCGTAGCCTGAATCCTCGTTGTAAGTTTTAATCTTGAAAGATCTCAGAAGTCCGCGGATTGTCTGGATAATCGCATCGGATTTTTCATCATCAATCAGACAGCTTTCCACAGGGACAACTTTGTGGGTGCCTTCCTGATAAGTACCGGCGATGGCTTTGCCTTTTTCAAATGCAAAAACAGCATGTACTTTGTTGCGGTAATGAAGCGGGTCTTTCATGCCGATGATCGGAAGCACCGTTCCGAACTTGCCCAGAAGCATGTTGGCCTGTCGTTGTTTCAGAGATAACTGTTTTTTGTAAGCCATGCCCTGGTACTGGCAGCCGCCGCACTTTTTGTGGACAGGACAGACATCAGATGCCTTTTTTGAATCGTTCTGTTTCGGAAAATTATGTTTTTCAGAGGCCTTGCCTGAAGATGAATGGTTTAAACCGGATGATTTTCCAACCGGCTTATCAGTTGCTTTTTTCTTGTTGTACATAAATATTAAACTCCTTCGTTGTCAAATGGCGGAATGAAACTTTCTTTGGCAGTTTCACCTTCCTGGATAAAACCGTTTTCAACACCGATGTCAATGGCGTAGTCAACCAAAGCATCATAATCGGAAGCGGAAATTGTATGATTGAGTTCCGGATAATCTGAAAGCAGTTCAGAAACCGGAGTAAATTGGTTCATGATACTGATATAAATCTTGTCCCCGTAGATTTCGTGGAGATAGTGAATGACTTTTCTGGAATCCTCCATGCAGCCGGGCAGTGTCAGATGCCGGACGATGATGCCCTTTTGAATGATACCGTTGTCGTCAAAGACGGGATCACCAGCCTGTTCATACATGAATTGAAGCGCCTGACAGGCTACTGTAAAATAGTCCGGTGCATGGGAATATTTTTTGGATAATTCAGGACTATAATACTTAAAATCCGGCAACCAGACATCGACATGATCAGAAAGAATACGCAGAGCAGTCAGAGAAGAATAGCCGCTGCAGTTGCAGATGATCGGCAGATGCAGTCCCTTTGCCTTGGCCATAGCAAGAGCCAGTGCAATGGATGGGGCATAGTGCTCCGGTGTGACAAGGTTGATATTGTTGGCACCTTTTGTTTGCAGTTCCAGAAAAATATCGGCCAGTCTCTCTATAGAAATCCTCTTGCCGCTCTGGCCGGCAGCAATGGCATGATTCTGACAGAAGACACAGCCCACACTGCATCCGGAGAAAAAGACTGCGCCTGAACCGGCTTTACCTGAAATACAGGGTTCTTCCCACATATGAAGTGCGGCCCGGGCAACCTTGAGATCGGCCGGCATATGGCAGAATCCGGTTTGTCCGTGTTGTCTGTCAGCTTTGCAGTTCCTGGGACAGAGCTGACAGGATGTATATAAATCTAATAGTGACATAAATCACGCTCCATTGTTCAAGTGCTGCGCAGATACGCGCAGTGTATAATTTATAAAAATGTTTTCATTTAAACACCTATGAAATTGTAGCACACTCCGTCAGAAAATACTAGTACATCGTTTCGCAAATAACCGGCCTGATCCGCAGACAAGTGAGGTATCTGATATTTTGAAAAGGATGTATATGATATATTCATTGGACAAAAGGACTAAAAAGCTGTTTGAAAGTCTATACTACTATAAAGGAGTTGGCGTCTGTCTGTAAAGACAGCGGAAAGGATAGAAAAATGATAGCTTTGTGTAAGTTCCTGTTCCTATTTGTATTCGGGGGCAGTATTTATTATGGTATTGAAATGTTTACCCGGGGATTTTCTCATTGGAGTATGTTTATTCTCGGTGGTATCTGTTTTATTTTATGCGGACGCCTCAATGAGAAGCAGAGGGGTAGATATACGCTGCTGCAGCAAATGTTTCTGTCGATGTTGATGATCACTTTTCTTGAATTTTGTGCAGGGGTAATTTTAAATCTGTGGCTGAAACTGGATATATGGGATTACAGTCGGATACCCTTTAATCTTTATGGACAAATCTGTCTGCCCTATGCGGCGGTTTGGTTTGTGTTAAGTGCGGCAGCTATTGTGGCGGATGATTATCTTAGATATTGGCTCTATGGAGAAGAAAAACCATCTTATCGCTTATAGCCGATATATTGTTATTAAATTATCATAATATTGTCGACTATTGATAAATTCTGTGAAAAATAAGTGGTATGGTGAGAGATAAAACCTGTCTTAAATAGTTCATATGCGGATAATTAGCATGCACACTGCATGTTTAGCTTTTGATACGGCGAATTTATTGACCTTTTCATAAAATCGTGCTATACTAGATATTGTTAAAAAAATATCTTGATTGGTTCAATAAGTAAAAGGGAGAATATTTGTAGAAGGAGGAAACAATATGGATTACAAAAAGCTTTATGCGTCAAAGCTGTGTACAGCGAAGGAAGCTGTCAAGGATGTTACAAGTGGTGATTGGGTAGATTATGGCTGGTGTACAGGACATCCGGTTGCTTTGGATAAGGCATTGGCAGAGAGAATGCCGGAACTGGAAGATGTGAAGATTCGTGGCGGAATCGCATTATGGCGTCCGGCTATTTTTGATATTGAGAACCCGGCAGATCATTTTTGCTGGAATTCCTGGCATATGTCCGGAATCGAACGTAAGGCAGTGAATGAGGGATTTGCCTTTTATGCACCTATTCGTTATTCTGAACTGCCGCGTTATTATGCAGAGAATGTCGAACCGATTCATGTGGCGATGTTCCAGGTGGCACCAATGGATGAGCATGGTTTCTTTAACTTCGGACCAAGTGCTTCTCATATGGCCAGCATGTGTAAGCGAGCACAGATTATCGTTGTAGAGGTTAACCAGAACATGCCGAGATGTCTGGGCGGTTTCAATGAAGGTATACATATTTCTCAGGTAACACATATTGTAGAAGGTGACAATCCTCCGATTGCAGAGATGGGTGCAAGCAAGGCAACAGCGGTTGATGAGGCCGTTGCGAAACTTATCGTTGAAGAAATTCCAAATGGTGCTTGTCTCCAGCTTGGTATCGGTGGTATGCCGAATGCAGTAGGTTCCATGATCGCAGAATCTGATCTTCGTGATCTGGGTGTTCATACAGAGATGTATGTGGACGCATTTGTGGACATAGCTATGGCAGGTAAGATCAATGGTTCTCGCAAGAATATTGACAGAGGCAGACAGGTATATGCTTTTGCAGCAGGTACAAAGAAGCTGTATGATTATGTGAACAATAATCCGGAATGTATGTCTGCACCTGTAGATTACACGAACTGTATTCAGTCTGTAGCTGCACTGGACAATTTTATTTCTATTAATAATGCCGTTGATATTGACTTGTTTGGTCAGGTCAGCTCAGAAAGCTCAGGTACAAAGCAGATCAGCGGTGCCGGCGGTCAGTTAGATTTTGTTATGGGTGCTTATCAGTCCAGAGGTGGTAAGAGCTTTATCTGCCTGTCTTCTACATTTATGAATAAAAACGGAGAACTTCAGTCACGAATTCTTCCGACATTACATAATGGTTCTATTGTTACAGATACCCGTGCCAATACACATTACGTTGTTACAGAATACGGCAAGGTTAATCTGAAAGGTCTTTCCACATGGGAGAGAGCAGAAGCACTGATCAGTATTGCACATCCGCAGTTTAGAGATGAACTGATTGCAGAAGCTGAGAAGATGCATATCTGGAGACGTACCAACAAGATTCGCTAGTTCAATAAATACCTCATTTTTCAATAAAGGCTGTAGGATACCAGAAGATTCCCTGCAGCCTTTAAAATTTATTTGACAAATAATCTCTGTTCTGCTATCATTGATATAGTTTTAATGTAACGCATTGTTTTATAGATATTTTTGCAAAAGAGATGCTTGAGAACGATGACAGCATGTAGTGCTATCTGAGAAGGTTCTGAAGCTATTTTTTTGTGCATATACAGGAGGTTTGAAAATGGAACCAGTAAGATTTGAAGATTTAGGTGTAGATGAGAGAATTTTAAGAGCTGTGACAGAGATGGGCTTTGAAGAGGCCACACCGATTCAGGCCAAGGCGATTCCGGAAGTTATGACAGGGCAGGATATTATCGGACAGGCACAGACAGGTACAGGTAAGACGGCATCCTTCGGTATTCCGATGCTTCAGAAGGTGGACCCGAAGAATAAGCATGTGCAGGCAATTGTCCTTTGCCCGACAAGAGAGTTGGCCATTCAGTCAGCAGATGAGATCCGTAAACTGGCGAAGTTTATGCATGGTATTAAGGTACTGCCGATTTATGGCGGACAGGATATTGTGAAGCAGATCCGCTCTCTGAAGACAGGTGTTCAGGTGCTGATCGGTACGCCGGGACGTGTCATGGACCATATGAGACGCCATACGATTAAGTTGGATGATCTGAAGATTGTTGTTCTTGATGAAGCAGATGAAATGCTGAATATGGGATTCCGCGAAGATATTGAGACAATCCTTTCACAGACACCTGAAGAGCGCCAGACACTGCTTTTCTCAGCAACAATGCCGCAGCCGATCATGGAGATTGCAAGAACCTACCAGAAGAATGCCAAGATTGTCAAGGTTGTAAAGAGGGAACTGACGGTTGCCAATATTGAGCAGTATTATTATGAAGTGCGTCCGAAGAATAAGGAAGAAGTCCTTTCAAGACTTTTAGATATTTACAATCCAGCCCTTTCTGTTGTATTCTGTAATACAAAGAGACAGGTTGATGAATTGGTGGAAGGTTTAAAGGGCAGAGGTTATTTTGCAGAAGGACTTCACGGTGATATGAAACAGCAGCAGCGCGACCGTGTTATGAATGGTTTCCGCAACGGCCGTACAGAGATTCTTGTTGCAACAGATGTGGCAGCCAGAGGTATTGATGTTGACGATGTGGATGCTGTTTTCAACTATGATCTGCCGCAGGATGATGAATATTATGTGCATCGAATCGGAAGAACAGGCCGTGCCGGCAAGAATGGCAAAGCCTTCACATTTATCACCGGCCGTGAGTTTTATAAGCTGAAAGATATCCAGCGTTATTGTCGTACGAAGATTATTGCAAAACAGGTTCCTTCTTTGAATGATGTTGCCAATGTCAAAGCGGACAAGATCTTTGAGAAGGTGGCAGGAATGATCGACGAGGACAATCTCAAGCCATATATCCGCATGATTGAGGAGAAGCTTGAGAAAGAAGATTATACAACACTTGATCTGGCAGCAGCATTTCTACGAATGGCACTTGGTGATGAAGATAAGAGCGTAGAAGTGGATGATTTTGGTGATACAGGTGCTGAAGACGGTATGGTACGTCTCTTTATCAATATAGGTAAGAATCAGAAGGCAAGACCGGGGGATATTCTTGGTGCGATTGCCGGTGAAACTGGTATTGCCGGCAGCCTGATTGGTACCATCGATATGTATGACAAGTATACATTTGTAGAAGTTCCGAAGGAATATGCAAGAGACGTACTGAACGCGATGTCCCATGCTCGTATCAAAGGCCGCAATATTAATATTGAACCTGCCAACAGAAAGTAAATGACAATTGCTTCATGTGAAAGTGGTGATTTTATGAGAGCAAATGGTGAATATGAACAGAATACAAGTGAGAGCAATCAGACACAGGTACATCCCGATGTTGTTGCGTATGTTGCATCCCATATGCCGGATCAGGACGATCTGATTGACGTGGCGGAGTTATTTAAAGCTTTTGGAGATCTGACGAGAGCAAAGATTATTTGCGCCCTGGCTCAGTCTGAGATGTGCGTCAGCGATCTGTCTGTGCTCCTTGAGATGAATCAGTCCGCGGTATCGCATCAGCTGCGCATGCTCAAGCAGGTGCGTCTGGTGAAGACACGCCGTGACGGCAAGGTACGATATTACTCATTGGCGGATGAACATATTCAGAAAATGTTCCAGGTAGCCTTTGAACATATTATGGAAGATTAATTGTTGTAAAATAATGGAAATTATATAAAATTTCATCAAATTCTAAAAAAAGAACGTGCTTTTTTCAGTAAAAGATGCTATACTATACATACAATAGAGGCATGACATAGGGAAAGTAACGGGGGTTTGATCTTTATGATTAGCGCACAGGTGACAATACATACACCACATGGTCTGCACCTTCGGCCGGCCGGAGAACTGGCAGAAGAAGCATTAAAGTATCGATGCAGAGTTTCACTGGCACACGGTGATAAGGAGATCAGTGCGAAGAGCCTTCTTGGTATCCTGAGTCTATGTATCAGACAGGACACAGAGATTACGGTTGTCTGCGATGGTATGGACGAGCAGGAAGCATTGGAGGGCATGGTTCAGTTTATTGAACATTTGTAAATACGGATAATGATGAAACTGGAAGGACAGTCACAAGACTGTCCTTTTTGTGTTTTATCAGGAAGAATTTGTAAAAGCCGCATGGGCAGAAAGGATGGAAATCAGATGAGTGAATCTTATACAGAGAATGAAGAAGTATTTGCGGATATCGTGATCAACGGACGTATTTTCGGAAGTGACGGCAGGGCAAGAAATGGCGCATTGGCAGTTAAGGATGGGAAGTATCTTGCAATTGGTAACTGCGATGAGATTTCCAGATATATCGGACTGGATACCATTATGTGCGGTTACAAGAATAAATCGGTGCTGGCCTGCCTTTATAGTCAGGCGACCGGGGATAATGTGCATGAGATGGGGGCGGCTTATCAGCCATCCGCGGAATATAAGATTATGTCCGGTAATTTGACGATGAAAGTGGGAGATCAGGCGAATCTGACAGTATATGATGAGAAAGTCGATGTTTACAGTGAATTGGAACAGAGTGAGTCAAAGGTTTTGATGAAGATAGAAAATGGAGAAATCATATACCGAAGAAGAAACCCGGGAAATAGAACTTGCGCTGGTATGCACTTCCATCCATAAACGGCAAAAAAATAAGCCTGAAAAAGGCTTATAAAAGAGGGAGGCCGGATGGCTATTGGGGAACCATCCGGCGAATGTTATGAAAAAATCAAACTGCATAGCAACCATCTGCTTGATTGCTATGATGTTATTATACGCATAAATTGTGTTCAAATTATGTCTTTGCGATAAAAGAAATATAAAATTTATTAACAAATGTTATTTTTTGGGGATATCCTTTGCATCATCAGTATGATCAGATTCCTTTTTTCCAAAAACCCTGTAAACTAGTATGTAACTATAGAGAATAATCGGTATGATCACGGTGCAGAAGATGGATGCTTTGAACATGTAAACCGCATTCGGACTGTCTGACAGGGCAAAGACAATGGTTGAGCCATAGAGGGCCACAAGCAGTACAACGGCAATGATGGCAAAGATTCTTTTTATTTTCATATGCATATCCTTTCTGGAACTATTTTAAGTGAGTGATTGACTTCAATATGTATTGTATAACAGCCGCCTTTTATCCGTCAAGAAAGAACTGCGATCGGACAGATTTTGAACCCGAATAAAAAGAGTAATCATGTGAAAAGGGAAACCTCCGGGGCTGTAAGTGAGCACCCGGAGGAAAAAAAGGGGAGGATAAGTACTCATAGGTGAGTCAAAAAATATCTTTTGTATCTGGAGGGGGATTCTAATCGTTATCGATTAGAACAATAACAGTATATCCAGAAAAGAATAATGTTATACATCAGAAATATTGATTTGCAAAAAAGATAATGCTACAATAAAAAACAGCGCATTATCTTTTTGTTTTGGCAGGATGCTAATCTGCGGTTGAGATAAAGGTTGTGCAGGTATACATTTAACATGAAGTTTACACAATAAGAGCGGGAAGAGTTATGAACGAGAGATTTACATTAGATAGCACAGTAACAGAAATTTCTGAGAATGAGCGGGTCAATAAGAAATTGCCCATTTTTTTTGACCTTGCATTATGCAGTCAGATAAAATGGCCATTCTCCAAAATGAAATTGAAAAATATGATGAAGATGACGAAGTTCCCGGGACAGGAGTTGGTGGATGCCGCCAATTTTATTCTGATGAGACGTGAAGCCGGAGACAAAATCACGATTCCAATCTGGCGGGGACTACCGGAGAATGAAGCTGAAGCAGCAGAGTATGTTGTGTTGATTCCATTTATATCGGATGAAGAGAATCGGCCGGCCATTCTTATTTGCCCGGACTGGGAGAATGGGCGTCAGCGGATGATGGATGAAGGCATGAAAATGGCGAAAACCATTTTTGAATTGGGATGCCAGGCTTTTATTCTGAATCTCCGAAAAGAGAGCGAAGCAGATGATATGGCCCGTGCTCTCCGTTTTATCAGGGCTAATCATGAGAAATTGCATGTGGAAGAGGATAAAATTGCATTACTGACTTTTGGGGAAATGAAAGCAGCGGCGAGAAAACTCTTTTTCCACAGCAAACGTATCAAAGATGTGACACATCGTTATGATGCTTTGAAATGTGAGCCGGAAGAATTGTGGATTATAGGGGCGTCTGATGAGGATGCGGATAAGACAGGGGTTTTCTTTAGCGGCAGTCATTATTCATTGGCAGATGACAGCAGAGAATGGTTGGAAACTCGTATCAGGAAACTGTCCGAAAATGCTGAAATAGAAGAAAAGATAAATGAAGGAGAGCAGGCAGAATGACAAAGGATATGACAGAGGGCAATGTCCTTGGATTGATTCTCCGGTTTGCTCTGCCCCTTCTGGTGGGCAATTTATTACAGCAGACATACAATATGATTGATGCGGCCATTGTCGGCCGTTTTCTGGGCACGCAGGCTTTGGCAGGTGTTGGTGCTACCAGCAGTGTTCAGTTTCTGGTGTTGGGTTTCTGTACCGGACTTTGTAGTGGCTTTGGTGTGCCAGTGGCCAGAGATTTCGGTGCCAATCAATTTGGGCGTATGAGAAAAGACATTTTTCATGGTGCTTTGCTGACAGCGGTGATTGCAGTCATCCTGACAACAGGCTGTGTACTTCTTTGTCCATGGATTCTCAAGATGCTGTCTGTAACGGAGGATATTTACGGCAACGCTCGTATTTACATATTGATTATTTTCCTTGGACTGCCATTTACACTTTTGTACAACTTCCTGTCAAGCATTCTGCGTGCGGTTGGGGACAGCAGAACGCCGTTTTTGTTTCTGGCCTTTTCAGCTTGTTTGAATGTGGTATTGGATCTGATCTGTATCATCGTATTTAAATGGGGATGTGCAGGTGCGGCATTTGCAACCATTACAGCCCAGGCTATCAGCGGACTTTGCTGTCTGATTTTTATTATAAAGAAAGTGCAGATACTTCATCCGAAGAGAAAAGATTGTCATTTACAGCCGGTTTATGTGAAAGAAATGCTGGTGATGGGCCTGCCGATGGGACTGCAGTTTTCTATCACGGCCATCGGCAGTATGGTGATGCAGTCGGCCAATAATGGACTTGGAAGTATCTATGTATCGGGATTTACAGCCGGCATGCGTATTAAACAGTTTGCCATGTGTCCATTTGATGCCCTGGCCAACGGCGTTTCTGTCTTTTGCAGTCAGAATCTGGGTGCAGGTAAGATTAAGCGTATCCGAAAAGGTTTATGGCAGGGCGTAGGCGTTGGGTTTATTTATGGTTTATTGATTGGTCTGGTGCTGATTTTTGCGGGCAGGTCGTTGTCTATGCTCTTTATCAGTGCGGACCAGACGGCGGTGTTGGATGCCTCAGCCAAATATTTGCGTTGTCTCGGTTTCTTCTACTGGAGTCTCGGACCACTCAGTGTCTTCAGAATGAGTGCCCAGGGAATGGGCTTCTCAGGAAGAGCGATTTTCTCGGGCGTAACGGAAATGATTGCACGAACCTTTGTCAGCTTTGCTTTTGTGGGAACATACGGGTTTACAGCCATTTGTTTTGCAGATCAGACAGCATGGGTTTCAGCAACATTATATATTACGCCGGTGTGCCTGATGTGTCTGAGACAGGTAACAAGAGAGCATGAAAGGCAGCAGGCAAAGATTGCCGATTAATTATACGGACAGAAGGATAAAGGAGCATAAGATAATGTCATTAGTAAAAGCGGAAAAATATTTACAAGAAAAAGGATTTTTGGATCATGTCATTGAATTGGAGGCATCTACAGCAACTGTGGCAGAAGCAGCAGCAGCTCTTGGTGTGGAAGAAGGGATGATCGCCAAGACCATGTCTTTTCTTCAGGGAGAACAGCCGGTGCTGATTCTGACAGAGGGAACGGCGAAAGTGGACAATAGGAAATACAAAGATACTTTCCATGTGAAAGCGAAGATGATTCCTTTTGGTGAAGTAGAGGAAAAGATTGGACACGCACCGGGTGGTGTATGTCCTTTTGGTATCAATGAAGGGGTTGAAGTCTATCTGGATGAAAGTCTAAAGCAGTTTGAGACCGTCTACCCGGCAGCTGGAAATGACCATAGTGCAGTGAAATTGACGATTCCTGAACTGGAGCAGATTGCCGGGGCAAAAGGCTGGGTAGATGTTTGCAAGGAACAATAATGTGGGGCGAAAATCATTTAGTCTCAGAACAGATATAAAAGTAGATAGTTTATAGCAGGCACACTCCCGTTGCCTGTTACTGGCAGCGGTACATAAGGCATTAAAGGACAATGCCTAAGTACCGGCCGTAACAGAAGCACCTGCTACAAACTATCTACTTTTATATCTTAACCTTGGTAAAATGAGATTTTCGCACATATATTATTAGTTCTTGCATTTTAGTCAAAGGAATATATTAGAAAAATGATATGAATGGGAGTTATTATGGCTGACCAGAAGATTGAGAATTTGCTGAATCTGGCAGCAGGTTCTACAAATTCAGAGAAGGAGAAGTCGGAGAATCTTGGGGTAGGATTTGACCCGCAGACAGATACCTGGGAGATTATTGTGAAGTATACGGGGGATATTCTGTCACTTTCCGATCGATACCCCGGCATTCGGATTGTACCTTTATTGGGGCAGTATGCCATTGTGACGATTGCAGAAGACCAGCTGGATGATTTTTCAGATGAGGAAGTGATTACTTACATTGAAAAGTCCAAACAGCTGGTCTTTACTGTTGTTCAGGGAAGGATTGCCTCCTGCATTAACCCAGTGCAGGCACCACCGCTGCAGCTGACAGGGAAAGGTGTTCTGACGGCGGTCATTGATTCAGGGATTGATTATACCCACAGAGATTTCAGAAATCCCGATGGAACAACGCGGATTCATGCACTGTGGGATCAGACAGCTCAGGGAATGCCGCCGGAAGGATATGACAGGGGTGCATTGTATACAAAAGAGGATATCAATAATGCGTTGGCGGCAGAAACAGCGGAAGAAAGAAAGCGGATAGTGCCAAGTGAAGACAGGAGTGGCCATGGAACTGCGGTGGCGGGTATTATGGCAGGAAACGGCAGCAGTTCCGGCGGTGTCAACAGAGGAGCGGCACCTGGAAGCGAACTGCTTGTGGTGAAAATGGGAATGACAAATGAACGGGGATTTCCGAGGACAACGGAATTAATGTTGGGGATGGATTTTGTCATTCGGGAGGCAATTCATGCGGGAAAGCCGGTGGCTGTGAATGTCAGTTTCGGCAACAGCTATGGGGCGCATGATGGCAGTTCACTTCTGGAATCCTATATTGATACAGTGTCGCAGATATGGAAGAATAATATCATCATTGCTGCCGGAAATAATGCAGTTTCAGCAGGACATTTTAGGGCGGTCATGATATCAGAAAAGACTCTGGATGCAGATATCAGTGTCAGTGAATATGAACGGTCCCTGAATGTTCAGATATGGAAGTATTATGGCGATGAGGCAGATATTGAAATTATCAGTCCTTCAGGAGAAAGCAGCGGACAAATCAAAAAGATTCTCGGCCCGCAGCGTTTTCGTCTGGAAAATACAGAGATTTTATTGTATTACGGTGAGCCTGCACCCTATTCAATCAATCAGGAAATTTATATCGACTTTATTCCACAGAGACAGTATTTGACGGGCGGTATCTGGACGATCCGGCTTCTTCCGGGGAGGATTATCAGAGGGGATATTCAGATGTGGCTTCCAACGGCGGGGGTTTTGAATCAAAATACGGGATTTCTGCGTCCGGATCCGGATCTGACAATCACTGTACCGGGAACAGCCAAGAAGGCCATTACGGTAGGTGCTTATAATATATGGCTGGATGATTACGCGGATTTTTCCGGGAGAGGGTATATGGGCGCTTTTGCCAGTGTGAAACCAGAGCTGTCAGCGCCGGGGGTGGATATTACAACAACATTGGCGGGCGGCGGTTATACTGTGGTTTCAGGGACATCCTTTGCTGTGCCTTTTGTGACAGGGGCGGCAGCACTGCTGATGGAATATGGCATTGTGAGAAAAAATGATCCGTATTTGTATGGAGACAAATTAAAGGCTTATCTGCTGGCTGGGGCAAGACCGCTGCGAGGCGTTAGTATTTATCCGGATATTCGGGTGGGATTCGGCGCACTGTGTCTGGAAAATAGTTTTCCTGATTAAAAGTTACTAAAATTAAAGCAGTATAGATGAAAAGAAGGCTGGAATTCGCATTGAGTTCCAACCTCCTTTTGATTTACGCGAGCAACGAGCCAAAGTCCGTGCTTGCACGAGACCTTGGCGACTGCCGCTTGATTAATTTTCCTTTTTACGCAGGCGATAGCCGAGAATAAAGATTGTTGCTGCAGAAATACCCATTAATACGATAAACTGTGTTGAGTTGCTTTCATCACCTGTTTTAACAGCTGCTTTCTTTGCAGTTGTCTTTTTAGCGGAAGTGGTTGGTTTTTTCACAGTTGTTGTCGGTTTTGTTGTACTTGGTTTTGGCATTAATCCTGGTTTGACATCTGTTTCAGGTGTTTCAGTTTCTGTGCTGTCCGGAATGTCTGTATTCTTCTCAAGATTGGTTGTACGCCACAGTTGTGTACCATTGAATGGATTGGCTGTGCCGATAACCCAGTAATCATCTGTCTTCTCAAAGATACGAAGACCATGGTTATAGCGGTCACCGAAACCATTGGTGGTTACTTTTTTGATGGAAACACCGGCGCTTCCGTTATCAGTGATCTCAAACAAATCGAAACCGGCTTCGGATGTACGCATGTATTTCAGTGAACTTGCAAGTCCTTTAAGATTTTCCTTTGTCGCGTATTTGATCACTGTAGCATACAATGCCTTGACATTTTCAGGAATGCGATCGTTGATCTGATCGATGATATCGGACATGGCTGTATAAACAGTGACGAATGCCTCGATATCATTACTATCAATTAAAGAAGCAATGCTCATCAGTTTGTCATTGACTGTGACAAGCTGGTTGTATAACTGTTCATCTATACTCTGTGGAGCGATACTGCCGTCAAGCAGGCCGCTGACCAGGCTATTTATCTGTTCATCTGTTAAAGTAATCGCATCGGTATTCTGAGCATTGTCAGTTGAGGACTGTGCGGCATCATTCTGCACTTCCTGAATTGCTGCTTCCACAAGGACTCTGGCAGAGGAGTCTGTCAGTGGTTCTTCAGTAGGATTGACAGCAACAGGCTGTGCGTCATCAAGGCTTTCAACAGCAACTTCGATATCTGTATCAGAATCAGCAGCGTTATCTGCAATGGCAGTATCTGTTTCAATTGTCTGGACAGCAATGCCTTCTTCAGTCTGTGTCTGTACGGCAGCGGTGTTACTGCTGAGGGTATCATCAATAGTGGTCTCGACAGCAGCTTCTGTCTCGGATTCTTCGGCTGCAATTGTTTCGGCAGCAGTTTCTGCTGATTCTGTTTCAGCGGAAGTTTCTACAGGAACAACAGATTCAGCCGACATTGAAGAAGTAACAGGTGTCTTAAATAAGAGTTTCAGCATGACCTTGATGTAATTAATCTGGCTGATCCATTCGTCCCTGGTCATTTCAAGAATATCGCCGTTGGTGTATTTGGCCAGTGGCTCAAGAAGGGTTGTGGTATCCATGGTACCGACATACATCTTGCCGTTATAAACGGTTGTCTGCCATGTATATTGATTCATATGGGTACCCATTTTCTTCAGCAGGGAATTGGATGTGTATCCTGAACCAAGACCGGACAGGCTTGTTGGGAAGGCTTCTGTCGGATCACCAACAACCTTCTCAATATTTTCATTCTTGTCCATACGATAAAGGTTGACGGACTGCTCAAGGTTTGTTGCCTGTGTGGTAAATTCGTTTTTTAGAACGAATCCCTGGAGAGCACTGGAGACATCGTTGTAATCGCCGATATACAGGTAATCATTGTAAACCTGGAGTGTGCAGGCACCGGCGCTGACACGTTCGGTATCAAGACCAAATGGATATCGGGCACCATCTGCTTCATCACCGGCCAGAACAGACCATGTCCAGGCGTTCTTATCTGTGACATCACCGCTGCAGGTACCTTTGACAATAGCAAATGTCTGAAGTGTACCGGTAGCTTCGTTTTTGTTGTTCGGTGTACCCGTGCAGATAACGACATATAAATCGCCGTTGTATTCCAGTACCTGATAGATGCCGCCGCCACCGTTGACATCACTGCGGTGATAAGCAGGGTAGTTGAACAGGTCGTTCATATCTGCAATCACACTGAAGGAGCTCTGACCCTGAGATGGATCCTTGGAAGCAACCAGGAAAACACCGTTAGTATCAAGGGCACCGGCAATCATGGCACCTTCATATGTACCGATGGCACGAGTGGAGGTAAAGACATTGTCCTTGACAAGCTGACGGAAACCGTTAGTATCTACACAATTGTAGATGCAGGTAAGCTTATCATTGTTTGCAGGATCTACTTCGTAAATACATGGGAAACCGTTTTGCACAGCTGTTGCATACGCAATTTCCTGTGAGGTCAGCTGCTTGTTATTCGCATCAATGATCATACCCACAAAATAGAGTTTGTTATTCAGCTTGATGGCACTTCTGAATGTGGGCATGATACCGTTGGTATCTTTGGACATCAGAATTCTTGTCTCGCCGGTCTTGACATTGAATTTCACCAACATACCGCCGGCGCTCTTGCCATCCGGTTCGCCGGTGTACATCGTGCCGTTGTACATGATGTTAATAAGAGCAGCGGCAGCATCAGGTGTCAGTTCACCTAAGCCTCTGTTCAAAATGGCATTGGCACCAAGGCCGCCGTACATGGTGTTGATGTAAACCCAGTCGCCATAGGAAGCCGATGCGTAGCTGTAGGATTGACCGCGGTCACCGTTGCCGTCTGCACTGACGCCCTGAACATAAGGGGCGATACTGCCGTTGCCTGTATAATCAACAATACCATCGGCAGTTTCTGTTGGTGAGTTGGCATGGGAAACCTTTTCGAAAGTCATGCCGTCACCGGAATAAGTATACTTTGGCGTAAATTCAGCTGCAAAGGCCGGAGCAACAGTGGCGATTGCAAGTGCGGCACTCAGTGCGGCAGCCAAGCATGTTTTCATAAACTTTTTCTTCATTTTCAACCAATGATTCCTTTCCTTAAAAAATTGAGTCGTTCTTTGTTAACGATATTATAGACACTATGTCTAGTATATCACATAAAATCATACAGGGATAGATAAATTTAAAAATTTTGGTACATTTTTCAGCGGCATTTAGAGACTGAAAATAAAAAAGCTTGAGAAGTAGGGTTGGGTATGTTAAGATGGGTATGGTGCAAATGAATAAGAATCAATGAGGCAGGTGAGATACGTGGTTAATATATATGAAACAGAAGGCGGCAAGCTGAATGCTTTGCAGGACTTTGAGGAAGGCTGTTGGGTCAAGGTGACAGCAGCGACCATGTGGGAGATGGAACCTGTCGCGAAGAAGTACAATATAGACATAGAAGATATGCGAGCCGCACTGGATGAAGAAGAGAAATCCCGTATCGTGCTGGAAGATGATTATACGCTGGTCCTGGTAGATATTCCGGCAAGTGAGATACAGCATGAGAAGAAGGTCTATACGACCATCCCTCTCGGTTTGATCCTTGCAGACGGCGCGATCATTACAATTTGCAGTGAAGACACACCGATTTTGAATACATTTATTAAGAGCCATGTCCGATACTTTTCAACAAAGAAGCGTACCCGTTTTGTTTATCAGATTCTTCTGAATTCTATGACAACGTACCAGAATGTTCTTCGTTCTGTTGACAACAGACGACTGGCTATTGAAGCCCGAATCGGTGAAGAGAAGGAAGACGAGGCGGATCTTGTGGAACTGCATGATCTGGAGTCTACATTGGTCTATTTTGAGACTTCTCTCCGTGCAGCAGGCATGGTTATTGACAGGCTTCGCAGATATAAGCATATTCCGCAGTTCCCGGAAGATGAAGATTTACTTGAGGATGTACAGGTCGAGAACAGACAGGCTATTGAGATGGCGACGATTTATCGAGAGATTATCGATGGTACCAGTGAACTGATGTCCAACGTTATCAATAACCGATTGAATAATACCATGAAGTATCTGACGTCCATCACACTGGTTATGGCGGTTCCGACGATTATCTCCGGTTTGTATGGTATGAATGTGAATACAGGCGGAATGCCTTTTGGCTCATTGAAGATGGGATTTGGTATTATCTGTGGACTGACATTTCTGTTATGTCTGTTTATTTTGTGGATATTGTGGCGTAAGCGAATGCTTTAGACGGAATATTGAGTCAGATTAGAAGGAGGCGTATAGCTTGGAGAATGACGACAAGAGAGTTCGAAAGAACCGGAAGATATCGAAGGATACGGAATCTGACAGAAGCCGTATTAAGAATATAACGAACAAAGTGCATCCGGAATATGAAGTTCCGAAAAAACGGCCGGCCAGAAGAACCGAAGAAGACGAAGAAATGGCCAGGAAGCGGGCGGAAGCACGCAGAAAGAAACAGCATCAGGAACGGCGCAGGAAGATCATACGCAGGCGCAAACAGAAACAGGCACTCAGACTGGTTGCAGCGTGCCTGGTGATCGCGGCACTTGTGGTCACTGTTTTTTCCGTTAAGAATTACAACAGTGGTTCCAGGCATGACAACAAGGGCATGAATGCCTATGAAAGTGGTGACTATGATACCGCAGTGAACGAATTTAAGGAAGCAATTTCCTATGATGGCAGCAATGCGGACTATTACATACATCTCGGCATGGCGTATGTGGAACAGAAATCCTATGATGAGGCTCTTGGTTATTTCAACCAGGCAGAGGGTTGTGCGGAAAATGATGACCAGAAGGCGCTGCTGAATCGCGGCCGGGGGATTGCCTGTCTTTATCAGGGAGACTATCAGACCGCCATCAAATGGTTTGGGGATGCATTGAATATCAGCAGCCAGAGCAATGATATTCGGATAGATACCTTATATTATAAGGCAGAAGCAGAACAGAAGTCCGGTGATTATCAGGCAGCAGTCCAGTCCTATGGCCAGATTATTGATCTGAAGGATGATGCAGGTACAAGAATGCTGAGAGGTATGGCGTATATGCAGCTGCAGGATTATGCATCCGCAGAGAAGGATCTTTATGCAGCCATCAAGCAGAGCCGGAAGAGCTATACAGTTTACAGAACATTGTACAGTGCCCTTGAAGCTCAGGGCAAGGATGATGAGGCGAAACAGGTACTGAATGATGCACTGCAGTTATCCGGCAGCAGCAGTGAAGATTATTACAATCGAGGGATGATTTATGTAGATCTTCAGGATTATACCAATGCGGCTGATATGTTGAATAAATCTTACGACAAAGGCTACAAGGCAGCGTTGCTGGGACTGGGAGAAGTATCTTATACGCAGCAGGATTACGATACAGCGCTTACTTATTATGGGAAGTATTTTGATGAAGTTGATATCAGCAGTGTTGATGCATCTCTTGCAGCAAAAGCCTACAATCAGTACGCAGCAGTCCTGTTGGCCAAGGGAGAATATGAGAAGGCAGCACAGGCCTGTGAGAGCGGTCTGACTTATAATGACAGAGAGTCTGATGCAGCGTTATCCTTCAACTTGATCGTTTCATACGAACATCTTGAACAATGGGAGGATGCTTATAATACAGCCAAGACTTATGTCAGCAAGTATCCGGAGGATACAAAGGGCCAGAAGGAATATCAGTTCCTCGAGAGCCGTGTCACACAGTAGACCGCCTGAGCATGCGTCTTGAATAACAGACAGGAGAGTTTATGGCAGATTTTTATGAGAATAAACAGGTAACAGAAGAAGTCATTCTTGTGGGTGTTGCTCTGGGAGAAACGTCGGTGACGGATGAGTCACTGGATGAGCTGGAAGAACTGGCGAAGACAGCCGGGGCAGTGACTGTAGGGAGATTGATCCAGAATAGAGAGATGATCCATCCGGGAACTTATCTCGGCAAGGGTAAGCTGGAAGAATTGGCATTTCTCATCTCAGAGACCCATGCAACAGGTATCATCTGTGATGATGAGTTATCACCGGCGCAGATGGCCAATATGGAGGATGTGCTGGATATCAAGGTGATGGATCGTACATTGCTGATCCTGGATATTTTTGCCCAACGGGCCACAACCCGTGAGGGTAAGATTCAGGTAGAGCTGGCACAGTTGCGTTACAGAGCCACCCGTCTGGTGGGCATGAGAAATTCACTTTCCCGTCTTGGCGGCGGTATCGGTACAAGAGGCCCCGGTGAGAAAAAACTGGAAGTGGACCGACGATTGATCAGAGAACGTATTTCACAGCTCAAACGGGAGTTGGAAGATGTGAAGCGGCACCGTGAAGTAGCCAGACAGCAGCGTCAGAGGAATCAGATCCCGGTGGCTGCCATTGTTGGTTATACCAATGCCGGTAAGTCCACACTTCTGAACAGACTGACAGGTGCCGGTGTTCTTGAGGAGGATAAACTTTTTGCTACCCTTGATCCGACAACAAGGAATCTGACACTGGATGACGGGCAGGAACTGTTGCTGACAGATACCGTCGGTTTTATTCATAAGCTGCCGCATCATCTGGTAGATGCATTCAGAAGTACACTGGAGGAGGCGAAGTACGCCGATATTCTGATCCATATGGTAGATGCCTCCAATCCTCAGGCAGAGATGCATATGCACGTTGTGTACGAGACCCTGGCGGCATTGGATATTAAGGACAAGAAGATTATCACAGTGTTTAACAAAACGGATCTGATCCGGGATCAGGAAAGTCTTGTCAGTCTGAAGGATTTCAGGGCTGACTATACAGTGACAGCTTCGGTGAAGCAGGGAACAGGGCTTGATGCGCTGCTTTCGACAGTGCAGACGATTCTGAGAGCGAATAAGCTGTTGATCGAGAGGGTCTTTGATTATGCCCATGCGGGTGAGATCGCGGTGATCCGAAAGTATGGTCAGCTTCTGGATGAACGTTATCAGGAAGACGGCATTTATGTGAAAGCCTATATTCCAAAGGATATTTATGCACGGCTGAGCTTTTAAGGCTCAGCCCTTGCTTTATGAACAGAACAGGTGCGTCTGCTGTAATGACTGATTATGCGTCAGACACGGTGGGTCGACATGCAAAAGGATTAAAAGGAGAAGAAAGAGGTATGATAAAGATTTTTATTGGCGCAATTCTGGCGCTGCTTGATTTTACAGTTACAAATGGTAGTATGAGACTCGGAATCCTGCCGGACTTCATTGGTTGTTTTTTACTTTATCTTGGTTTTAAGGATATCATGGCTGCTTATCCGAAGACATGCCAACGACTGGCGACAGCAAGGACAACGCTGCTTGTATTGACCGTTTATTCGGCAATTCTTTATGTGATGGCATTGACAGGGATCGGTGCGGATATTGCCTGGCTTGAGACGGCTTTATCTCTGATTTATTATGTGGTACTTTTTTATGTGCTTTATCTGTTCCTGCAGTCTTTATATGAGATTGAGACTGATGTATCCGGTGATTTGAAGCTGGAGAAATTCAAGAGATGGTGGCGCTATATGAGCCTGTTTCAGGTTCTGATCTGTGTTTTGATCCTGGTACTTTGCTTTAGATCTGCTTCAGTGGAAATCTTGTTTGCTTATTATGTATGTGCGGTTATGGCACTTGTGTGCGAAGTCCTTTATCTGGTTCGCTTAAATGGTGTTATAAATACCTTGCAGCGCAGGCATTAGGAGGCAATGAATGTACAGAATATTGATTGTGGAAGATGATGCCGGCATTGCTGAAGCGGTCAGCGAGCAGGCGAAAATGTGGAATTTTGAAACACACAGTGTGACAAATTTCAGAAATGTCATGGCAGAATTTGCGGAATTTGATCCGCATCTTGTATTGATGGATATCGGTCTGCCTTTTTTCAACGGTTATTACTGGTGCGGTGAGATCCGAAAGGTCTCACGCGTACCGGTAATTTTTATATCCTCTGCTTCGGACAACATGAATATAGTTATGGCCATGAATATGGGCGGTGATGATTTTATTGCTAAGCCTTTTGACCAGACGGTGCTGATTGCCAAAATGCAGGCGATGCTTCGAAGAACCTATGATTTTGCAAAGACAGAGCATGTTCTGCAATGCCGGGAGGCGGTTCTTAATGTAGATGATCACTCACTGACTTACAGGGGCGAACAAATTGCTTTATCCCGCAATGAATATGGTATTTTAAAAATCCTTATGGAGAACGCCGGTAAGATTGTCAGCCGGGAACGTTTGATGGAACGGCTTTGGGAAACGGACAGTTTTATTGATGACAACACGCTGACAGTGAATGTGAACCGTCTCAGGAAGAAGCTGGAGGGAGCCGGGCTGAAAGATTTTATTACAACAAAATTCGGTGTGGGTTATGTGATTTTTTCGGATGAGAAAGGGAAGGAATGATGGAAGAAAAAATCAATTTTGTGAAGTGGCTGGGACAAAAGAAAAGTCTGTTCCTGAAAGAGGGACTTTTTGTGATTACATTTTTTGTGACTTTTGCTTTGTATCATCTGCCTCTAGCTGCGATTTTTTATCCGGTGTTGCTCTGCTTTGTTACAGGGATGCTTTTTCTTGTATGGGATTACAGAAAGTTTGCAGTAAGGCATGAAAGGCTGCAGCAATTGTCAGCGATGCCTTTTGATGTGATGACGGATTTCCCGGAATCAGTAAGTGTGCTGGAGACGGATTATCAGCAGATCATTGTTCAACTTCAGGAAGGACAGCGCAGGATGAAGGATGAGATGTCTTTTCAATACCAGGATATGATGGACTATTATACCGTCTGGGCACATCAGATTAAAACACCGATTGCAGCTATGCGGCTGACTTTGCAGAATACAGATTCATTCTTTTCAAGAAAGCTTTCTGTGGAGCTTGCCAGGGTGGAGCAGTACGTGGATATGGTATTGTGTTATCTCAGATTGGACACAGATACCAGGGATTATGTTATTGCTGTTTATGATCTGGACGATATCCTTCGGCAGGCATTGCGCAAATTTGCGGGGCAGTTTATCGGCAAAAAGATTCATTTGGATTATCAGCCACTGAATGCACAGATTATGACGGATGAGAAATGGCTGCTTTTTGTTATTGAACAGATACTTTCAAATGCACTGAAGTATACACAGCAGGGCTGTGTGTCCATTTATCTGGAATCACCGAAGATACTGTGTATCCGTGATACGGGTATGGGGATTGCAGCGGAGGATCTGCCGAGAATATTCGAGAAGGGGTATACCGGGTATAATGGCCGAACGGATAAAAAAGCCAGTGGACTGGGGCTTTATCTTTGTGCCAGAATCTGCCGTAACCTGGGCCATGGTATTTCGGCTGAATCGGAACCGGATAAAGGGACTGTGATCAAATTGAATCTGAATACAGCGGAGCGTATGTTTGAGTAGAAAACGAACAGCACTTCTTACAAAAGTGTAAGAAGTCTGTAAGGCCATTCGATGGAGCGGATGAAAAGAGTTTGATACAATAATCCTGTCAAAAGAAATGAACAAGTCATTCAATCAGACAGGAGGATTTTAAATATGAGTATTTTGGAAGTAAAAGGGCTGAAAAAGACCTATACCACTCGTTTTGGCGGTAATCAGGTACAGGCCCTGAAAAATGTGTCCTTTAGTGTGGAAGAGGGAGAATATGTGGCCATCATGGGTGAATCCGGTTCCGGTAAGACAACATTGTTGAACATTCTGGCGGCACTGGACAAACCAACAGGCGGTACCGTATTGTTAGACGGCAGAAATCTTGCAGACATCAGGGAATCTGTTATGGCAGAATTTCGCCGTGATAATCTGGGATTCGTTTTTCAGGATTTTAATCTGTTGGACACATTTTCTCTGGAGGATAATATTTATCTGCCGCTGGTCCTTGCAGGCAAGAATTACAGAGAGATGCATAAGCGTCTGGAGCCTATTGCAAAACAATTGGGCATCACACAGCTTTTAAAGAAATATCCTTATGAGGTGTCCGGCGGTCAGAAGCAGCGTGCGGCGGTGGCCAGAGCGCTGATCACACATCCGAAGCTGATCCTTGCGGATGAGCCGACAGGTGCATTGGATTCCAAGTCCTCGGATGAATTGCTGGATCTTTTCTCAGCAATCAATCAGGATAAACAGACCATCGTCATGGTAACACATTCTGTCAAAGCGGCCAGCCATGCGGGCCGAGTTTTATTTATCAAAGACGGTGAGGTTTTTCATCAGATTTATAAGGGACATCATACACGTCAGGAATTGTATCAAAAGATTTCCGATACGTTGACTCTTCTCACGACAGGCGGTGATCGGGCATGAGAAAATCTTTTTATCCGAAAATGGCCTGGTCAGGCATCAGCCATAACAGAAAACTCTATATTCCCTATTTTTTTACATGTATTGCCATGGTCATGATGTTTTATATTATTGACGCACTGAGTGTCAGCAATGTTCTGGTCCGGATCCGGGGCGGAGAAACAATGCAGGGCATGTTGAATTTGGGGAAATGGATCATCGGTCTATTTACATTGATTTTCCTTTTTTATACAAATTCGTTTTTAAATAAACGGCGAAGCAGAGAATATGGTTTGTACAATGTCCTTGGTATGGATAAACGCAATCTGGCACATATTCATTTCTGGGAAACGGCCATTATTGCAGGTATTTCCCTTGCAGCAGGCTTATATTCGGGATTGTTTTTTCAAAACTTGCAGAATTGTGGATGGTGAATATTCTGAATGGTCAGACGGATTTCAAGCTGAGAATTGAAGGTTCAGCCATCAGAGAAACTATTCTGGTTTTTCTTGTTATTTTTATTCTGATTCTGTTGAGTACTTTAAGAAAAATGACAATGGCCAGTCCAATGGAATTGCTGAGAAGCGAACATACCGGTGAAAAACCGCCGAAGGGCAATTGGTTACTGGCGTTGGTTGGTGTTGTGGTGCTTGCCATTGCTTATGGTCTGGCGGTAACAATCGAAGACCCGATTGTGGCTTTGACATGGTTTTTTGCTGCGGTTATTCTTGTTATCGTAGCAACGTATCTGCTTTTTATTGCCGGATCAGTAACCCTTTGCCGGATTTTGCAGAAGAATAAAGGTTTTTATTATAGGAAACAACACTTTATATCTATTGCCTCAATGAGTTATCGTATGAAGCGAAATGGTGCCGGTCTGGCTTCCATCTGTGTACTGAGCACTATAGTGCTGGTGATGCTTTCATCAAGCATCTGCCTTTATGCCGGAGTAGAGAACATTATGCGTGAGCGTTATCCGAGAGACCTGTCCTATGAGGTTCATGTCAGTGCGCCAAAATATCTGAATGAAAAAAGTGAGGCTAATTGGCGTCAGCTGATGGAGGAGACGCTTCATGAAAGCCATCTGACAGCTTCCGATGTTCTGGAATATACATCCGCTTTTTTTTATGGGAAACTTGAAGGCCATAATTTCAGAATGAAAGATGAGTTGATGGATATGGAAACGAATGAATCAACAGCTTTCAATGTCGATGAAGTTTATGTGGCGCCGCTCAGTGTATATAATCGTGTGACCGGGGAAAAAGAGACACTCGATGCGGGTGAAGCGCTTGTTGCTGTGTATGGCGGCTCTTATGAAAATAATACAGACATATTATCCATTCACAATGACATTCAGTTGAATGTAAAAAAGGTAATTTCAAATTTTAAGGCGATTCATATGGATGGTGCAGTATCAACAAAAGTTTACTATATTTTTGTGCCGGATTTTGATGAGGTGGCAGAAAAACTGGCTCAGTATAATATGGCTCAGTATACGACAGAAAATATGGAAAACGTCTATTTTAAATGCTATTACGGCTGCAATTTAGACGGCAGTGATGACGCACAGATGGCTGCAGAGGGTATATTAAATAATAAATTTGCCGCCCTTAATGCATCACAGCAGGAAGGTATTGATTATGTTAGTTATGAAAGCTATGCCTTTAATAAAGAGAGCTTTTACGGTACATTTGGCGGATTGCTGGTACTTGGCATTCTGCTCGGAATTGTCTTTGTCTTTGCGGCTATACTGATTATGTATTACAAGCAGGTGACGGAAGGGTATGAGGATCAGTCGGGATTCGTCGTTATGCAGAAAGTCGGCATGACGAAGAAAGATATCCGGCAGAGTATTAATTCACAGATATTGATTGTTTTCTTTGCACCGCTTCTGCTGGCAGGTTTGCATTTGCTGTTTGCTTTTCCGATGATTTCTAAATTGCTGTTGTTGTTTGGGCTGAATCGGACACAGTTTCTGGCAATGGTGGCACTGGGATGCTATCTGATGTTTGCAGTGTTCTATATTATCGTTTACAAAATGACATCCGGAGTTTATTATCGGATTGTAAGTGTCAATAACAAGTAAATTTGGTGGCGTGTGTTCTGTTTTGGACACACGCTTGTTACTTGGCAGATGGTTCATTTCATGTTATCATAAAGAAAGTAAATATCTATGAAGCTATGGTTGTTATGTCTATTGCGAAAGTGTAACAGTATTGAGAAAATATGAGTAAAGATAAGACAAAAAGAAACACAGCTTATTTTCACCTCCCTGGGCTGTTTGAATTTTATGAATTTTATCGTATTTTTCTGTCCTTATTCCATGAGCACAGAGAATACTTTTATGACTGGTGTGAGATTGGCTCTATCTACGGAGCACCATCGGATTGCATCTGGGGCGGCGGCCGTGTGGAAGATGAAACCTGTGATCCGAGTGATGCTTTAGCCCTTATGCAGAAATATGGCATCTCGGCAAGGCTTACTTTCAGTAATTCCCTGCTAAGAAAAGAGCATCTTTCAGATAAAAGATGTAATACTTTATGTGCATTGTTTTCAGAGAGCAGCCGTGTACAGAATGGCGTGATCATTCATTCGGAGCTGCTGCTGGATTACCTGAAAGAGAATTACCCGAAATTATACTTCATTTCTTCTACAACAAAAGTGCTGACGGATTTTGAGGCATTCCGGCATGAGGTGGAGCGCGATGATTTTCGCTATGTTGTGCCAGATTTTCGTTTAAATAAACAGATGGATCAGCTGGATACATTGACACAGATACAGAAAGATAAAGTGGAGTTTTTGTGCAATGAATGCTGCTGGTTTGGCTGTAAGGACAGGAGAAACTGCTATGAAGCGGTCAGCCGCAGGAATCTTGGTATAAATGCACCGGAACATCACTGTAAGGCGCCTGCCGCTGAGCAGGGCTATCGGTTTTCAAAGGCAATGACGAATCCGGGATTTATAGGGATTGATGATATCCAAAATATCTATATACCTATGGGCTTTTCCAATTTTAAGATCGAAGGGCGGGGGCTTGGCAGTGCACTAGTTCTGGAATTTCTGTTATACTACATGACAAAGCCAGAATATCAGTTGAACGTCAGAGAAGCCATTTATCTGGATAATATGCTGGATCTATTTTAATAGCACGCTATTGATAATTTAATAATAGCGTGCTATTATTTTGAATAAAAACATCCCTGAAACATTTGGCGATGCGCCTGTTTCAGGGATGTTTTATTTCCTTCTGCCATCAGATATCACTGAGGCTTTTTATCTATTTATCAGCGTTTTTGTTGGCTACTTCAGCCATTTTCATTGCACGTACTTTTAATGGCAGACCGAACAGTGTGATGAATCCATCTGCATCGTGGTGGTCATAGAGGTCACCTGTTGTGAAAGATGCAAGAGATTCGCTGTACAGTGAATATGGGGAAGTAGTACCGGCTTTGATGATATTGCCTTTGTAAAGTTTGAATTTAACTTCACCTGTTACATATTCCTGAGTGGATTCAACAAATGCCTGAATTGCTTCACGTAATGGTGTGAACCATTTGCCTTCGTAGCATACCTGAGCCAGTTTGTTGCCCATTTCTTTCTTAACTTCTGCAGTTGCACGGTCAAGAACCAGTTCTTCCAGCTGCTGATGTGCTTCCATAAGAATTGTACCACCCGGTGTTTCATAAACACCACGGGATTTCATACCTACAACACGGTTTTCAACGATATCAACGATACCGATACCATGTTTGCCACCAAGTTCATTCAGTGTACGGATGATATCAGCCACTTTCATTTCTTTGCCGTTGACAGAAGTAGGAACACCCTTTTCGAATGTCATTGTGACATATTCCGGTTTGTCAGGTGCTTTTTCCGGTGGAGTTGTGAGCACAAGTACATGATTGTAGTTTGGCTCAAGAGATGGATCTTCCAGTTCAAGGCCTTCATGGCTGATGTGCCATAAGTTACGGTCACGGCTGTAGCTGCTGTCTGCGGAGAATGGAAGGTCGATGCCGTGTGCTTTACAGAAATCGATTTCATCCTGACGGGACTGCATTTTCCATACATCTGTCATACGCCATGGAGCGATAATCTTGATGTCAGGAGCCAGTGCTTTGATACCAAGTTCGAAACGAATCTGGTCATTACCTTTACCTGTTGCCCCATGACAGATCGCAACAGCATTTTCTTTTCTTGCAATTTCAACAAGCTTCTTGGCGATGCCAGGACGAGCCATGGAAGTACCAAGTAAATATTTGTTCTCATAAATTGCATTGGCCTGAACACAAGGAACGATATAGTCTTCACAGAATTCATCAACGATATCTTCGATGTATAATTTGGAAGCGCCGCTCATCTTGGCTCTTTCTTCAAGACCGTTTAATTCTTCGCCCTGACCAACATTGATACAGCAGCAGATAACTTCATAATCAAATGTTTCCTTTAACCATGGGATAATGGCTGTAGTGTCAAGACCGCCTGAATATGCTAAAACAACTTTCTCTTTCATTTGTAAAATCCTCCTATATAAAAAACATGTTCATTCATTTGTGATGATGTGTTCGCTAAAGTGTATATTTCTTGCGAGCACTCAATTAATATACACCAGAAGTATGAATAATGCAATAGTTTTTTCGTAAAAAGTGTATTTTTATTAATTTTGCATGCATAATTATGAATATTTTTTTGATTTTTTTACTTTACTTAATTGAAGATATGTATTAATATAGATAGGTGTTGAACGAAAAATGAATAAACTGCCTTTTAGCGGTTTAAGATAAAGGAGTTATGAAAAATGATTAAAGCAGGAATTATCGGTTCCACCGGTTATGCCGGTCAGGAACTGGTTCGTCTTTTGATGCAGCATCCGGATGTTGAGATTGTCTGGTATGGCTCAAGAAGTTATATTGATCAGCAGTATGCAGATGTTTTCCAGAATATGTTTCAGATTGTAGATGCCAAGTGCATGGATGACAACATGGATGCACTGGCAGATGCGGCAGATGTTATCTTTACAGCAACACCACAGGGCTTATGTGCCTCTCTTGTGAATGAGGATGTTTTAAATAAAGTGAAGATTATTGACCTCAGCGCAGATTTCCGTATTAAAGATGTAGAAGTTTATGAGAAATGGTACGGCATTAAACACAAGAGTCCTTCCTATATTAAAGAGGCTGTATACGGACTCTGTGAGATCAATCGTAAAGACATCAAGGGTGCAAGACTGATCGCCAATCCGGGATGTTATACAACATGTTCTATTTTGACATGCTATCCACTAGTAAAGGAAGGCCTCATTGACCCGAATACCATTATCGTTGATGCCAAGTCCGGTACATCCGGTGCAGGCCGCGGTGCCAAGACAGCTAACCTTTTCTGTGAAGTGAATGAGAATATGAAGGCTTATGGCGTCGCAACACATAGACATACACCTGAGATTGAAGAACAGCTCGGTTATGCAGCCGGTTATCCAATCACCATCAACTTTACACCGCATCTTGTACCGATGAACAGAGGTATTCTGGCTACAGCGTATGCTTCTTTGAAAGAGGGCGTGACAGAAGAGCAGATCAGAGCGGCTTATGACAAATATTATGCCAATGAGAAGTTTGTCCGTGTACTGAAACCGGGTGTATGTCCTGAGACACGCTGGGTAGAAGGCAGCAATTATGTGGATGTCAACTTCAAAGTGGACCTGAGAACACACCGTGTCATTATGATGGGTGCCATCGACAACCTTGTCAAAGGCGCAGCCGGACAGGCAGTTCAGAACATGAACCTTGCCTTTGGCCTGGATGAGAGCACAGGTCTGAACCTTGTGCCTATGTTCCCATAAGAAAATGAAGGTAGAATATTAGAATGAATGATATTATAATAAGAACAATGACGATTGATGACTATGATCGTGTGGCGGCGCTCTGGGCTGGTATCAAGGGCTTTGGTATCCGAAGCATTGATGATTCCAGAGAGGGCATTGAGCGATTTCTTCGCAGAAATCCCAACACCAGTGTGGTGGCGGAGATGGATGGCAAGCTTGTGGGTTCCATTCTCTGCGGACATGATGGCCGTCAGGGCTGTCTGTATCATGTTTGTGTGGATGCTTCATACAGACAGCTTGGCATTGGGCGTAAGCTTGTAGCCAAAGCGATTGAAGCATTGAAGGCAGAGCAGATTAATAAAGTCTATCTGATCGCATTTACAAGAAACGAGGGCGGTAATGCCTTTTGGAAAAAGGTCGGCTGGCAGTGTCAGGATGATCGGAATTATTATGATCTGAACCTGAACGAGGCCAACATGACTGTGTTTAATGAATAAAAGAGGTGGCAGGAAATGGAATATATTGAAGGCGGCGTGACAGCAGCAAAAGGATTTAAGGCTTCCAGTGCAGCTGCAGGCATCAAATACCAGGGGCGTACAGATATGGCCATGATCTACAGTGATGTACCATGTGTGGCTGCAGGCACTTTTACAACCAACATTGTAAAGGCTGCTCCGGTGAAATGGGATAGACAGGTTGTATATGAATCCGAACATGCGCAGGCAGTCATTTGCAACAGTGGTATTGCCAATGCCTGTACAGGTGTGCAGGGAATGGCTTACTGCGAAGCAACAGCAGCGAAGGCTGCGGAAGTCCTTGGTATTCAGAAAGATGCTGTATTGGTGGCATCCACAGGTGTTATCGGTATGCAGCTGAAAATGGACAGAATTGAAGCAGGGATTGATATGCTGGCACCTGCTCTTGACGGCAGTATCGACGCCGGTCATCTGGCAGCAAAAGCCATTATGACCACAGATACTGTTCCGAAGGAAGTCGCTGTGACGTTTGAGATTGGCGGTAAGAAAGTGACCATGGGCGGCATGTGCAAAGGCTCTGGAATGATTCATCCGAATATGTGTACCATGCTTGGTTTTATTACAACAGATGCCAACATTTCCAAAGCACTGCTTCAGGAAGCACTCAGCGAAGATATCAAGGACACTTACAATATGGTTTCTGTTGATGGCGATACATCTACTAATGATACGGTGCTGCTTTTGGCGAATGGTCAGGCAGGCAATCCTTTGATCGATACAAAGAATGAAGATTACAAAGCTTTCTGTGAAGCACTTCATGCAGTGAATGCATGTCTCTGCAGAAAGATTGCAGGAGACGGCGAGGGTGCATCTGCACTCTTTGAAGTGAAGATTATCGGTGCCGAAACAAAGGAACAGGCAGTAACATTGAGCAAGTCTGTTGTGACATCCAGTCTTGTTAAGACAGCTATCTGCGGCCATGATGCCAATTGGGGCCGTATTCTGTGTGCAATGGGTTATTCAGGCGCACAGTTTGATCCTGAAAAAGTGGATCTGTTCTTTGAAAGTGCAGCCGGCAAGATTCAGATCATGAAAGACGGCGTGGCTGCGGATTACAGTGAAGAAGAAGCAACAAAGATTCTTTCCGAGCCTGAGGTAACTGCGATTGCAGATATCAAGATGGGCAATCAGGAAGCTACAGCCTGGGGCTGCGATCTGACGTATGATTATATTAAGATTAATGCGGATTACCGTTCATAATTAACGGGGAAAAGGAGAAATAGAAAAATGGAAAAGGATATGAATCAGTATCTTTCAAAGGCTGAAGTACTGATTGAGGCGCTGCCTTATATTCAGCGATTCAACCGTAAGATTATCGTGATCAAATACGGCGGCAGTGCGATGATGAATGACGAACTGAAGAAGAATGTCATCGCCGATGCTGTTTTATTAAAACTTGTCGGATTCAAGCCGATCATCGTTCACGGTGGCGGCAAAGAAATCAGCCGTTGGCTGAATAAAGTAGGTATGGAAGCACGTTTTGTCAATGGCCTTCGCGTGACAGATGCGCCAACTATGGAAATTGCAGAAATGGTTCTGAATAAGGTGAATAAGAGCCTTGTCCAGATGGTTCAGGAACTGGGTGTCAAAGCAGTTGGTATCAGCGGCAAGGACGGCGGACTTCTGAAGGTAAAGAAGAAATACTCCAATGGAGAGGATATCGGTTTTGTAGGTGAGATTACAGAAGTTACACCGAAGATTCTCTACGATTTACTGGAGAAGGATTTCCTTCCAATCGTATGCCCGATCGGTATGGATGAAGATTACAATACTTACAATATCAATGCGGATGATGCTGCATGTGAGATCGCAAAGGCTGTGAATGCAGAAAAACTGGCTTTCCTCACCGATATTGAAGGCGTTTACAAGGATCCGGAGGATCCGGATACACTGATTTCAGAGCTGACATGTGAAGAAGCCCATGCACTGATTGAAGAAGGGTTTATCGGAGGCGGTATGCTGCCGAAGCTCAACAACTGTATTGAGGCAATTGAAAACGGCGTTTCACGCGTACATATTCTGGATGGACGTATACCGCATTGTCTCCTTCTGGAAATCTTTACAAACAAAGGTATTGGTACTGCAATTTTGGGCAGTGAAGAAAGCAGGTATTATCATGAACAATAAAGAAATTATGGATTATGCAGAAGAGGCGATCATTCATACATATAATCGTTTCCCTGTTGTGCTTGATCACGGTGATGGCGTTTATCTTTACGATGTGGAAGGCAAAAAGTATCTTGACTTTGCAGCCGGGATTGCTGTATGTGCGTTTGGTTACAATGTCAAAGAATACAATGATGCTCTGAAGGCTCAGATCGACAAAATGATCCATGTGTCCAATTTGTACTATACACAGCCTATGGCAGAAGCGGCACACAAGTTGGTGAATGCCTGCGGCCTTAAAAAGGTATTCTTTACCAACAGTGGTACAGAAGCCATTGAAGGTGCCATCAAGCTTGCCCGTAAGTATGCATGGACAAGAGATAATGGTTCCACAGATCATGAGATCATTGCCATGAACCATTCATTCCACGGCAGAAGTATCGGTGCCCTTTCTGTCACAGGCAATCCTCATTATCAGGAAGCCTTCAAACCACTGATTGACAAGGTAGTGTTTGCTGAGTATAACAATTTAGAGGATGTTGCTTCTAAGATCACGGATAAGACATGTGCTATTATTATGGAGACTGTACAGGGGGAAGGCGGTATCTATCCGGCTACACGTGAGTTTATCCAGGGTGTGCGCAAGCTCTGTGATGAAAAGGACATTCTGTTGATTCTTGATGAGATTCAGTGCGGTATGGGTCGTACAGGCAAGATGTTCGCTTATGATTACTACGATGTAAAACCGGATATCCTGACCGTTGCCAAAGCACTGGGATGCGGTGTGCCGATTGGCGCCTTTGTTGCCGGAGAAAAGGTTGAGAAGGCATTGGTAGCCGGTGATCATGGGTCTACATATGGCGGCAATCCTTTAGCTACAGCAGCAGCGAATGTTGTATTTGACATGTTTGAAAGCCGTCATATTCTTGACAATGTCAATGAAGTAGGCGCTTACCTGGGAGAAAAACTGGCATCGTTAGTTGAACGTTATGATTTCATCAAAGAAACAAGAGGTCTTGGATTGATGAGAGGTCTTGAATTTACAATTCCTGTTGGGGATATTGTTGCAAAATCTATTGCCAACGGTCTTCTGATCATCTCTGCAGGTACTAATATCATCCGTTTTGTACCGCCGCTTGTTATCACAAAAGAAAATGTGGATGAAATGTATGAGAAACTGGACAAAATCCTTTCAGAAGTTCAGTGATCTAAACAGACTGTCAGAAGCATTTATATAAGAAATTTTTAGTGTATAAGTGTCTATACAGATTAAGAAGAATCGGATTCCAAAAGAGATCCGATTCTTTTTTTACTACTTTTTTCTGAAAACGCAGGCAAAAAATAAAAAAGAGGAGTTGACATAATTTACAAGCTGAAAAATAGGAAATTTCAGGGAAAAGTGTGCTGGCTTCAATTATTTTTATTGAATTAAGTTGACATAATAATGTTTCTGGAAGCTAACATAAAGCAAATTTCTAAAAAAAAGACTTGTCAAGCGGCGCAATATATATTAAAGTTGTTATTGGTGTATTTTTACATAAGTTTTACATAAGTAAAATCAAGGAGAAAAAAGATGAATATTTCAGGTATGGTTTTGGGCCTTATAGGAGGTTTGGGTCTTTTCCTCTATGGTATGACGTTGATGAGTGATAGTTTGGAGAAGGCAGCCGGTGCCAAACTCCGTGGTATTCTTGAATTGTTTACGAAGAACAGATATGTGGGTATCATTGTGGGCGTTGTGTTTACGGCGATTATACAGTCCTCCAGTGCCGCAACGGTTATGGTTGTCAGCTTTGTAAATGCCGGTCTGATGACGCTTTATCAGGCTATTGGCGTTATCTATGGTGCCAACATTGGTACGACCGTTACATCACAGCTTGTTTCATTTAATCTGTCTCAGTATGCGCCGGTATTTATTATGGCAGGCGTTCTGATGCTGATGATCTTCAAGAATCCAACGGTGAAAAAAGCCGGAGAGGTTGTCATCGGTTTTGGTATCCTTTTCCTGGGAATCAGTACCATGTCTTCTTCTATGGGTGCTTTGAAAGAACTTCCGGCTATTCAGAATCTGTTCATGTCTCTGGACAACCGATTCTTTGCTTTGCTGCTTGGCTTGGTGATCACGGCGATTGTACAGAGTTCTTCTGTGACAGTCAGTATTGTGCTCCTTTTGGCACAGCAGGGATTACTTCCGCTGAAGATTTGTTTCTTTATTATTCTCGGATGTAATATCGGTGCCTGCATGTCAGCGATGCTTGCCAGTCTCAGCGGCAAGAAGAATGCCAAACGTGCAGCTTTGATTCATTTATTATTCAATATTATCGGTTCCATCATTATGGCAGTCATTCTTTTGATCGGTTCCGATTGGATTGAAGCGTTGATCATGCATATTTCCGGCGGCAATCTCGGCCGATGTGTTGCCAATACGCATACCATCTTCAAGGTCTTCCAGGTTATCATTCTGATGCCGTTTATGAGTTGGATTGTCAAACTGACCTATTTCATTGTACCTGGTGAGGATAATGATGTAGAAGATGAATATGAAATGAAGTATATTGGTGATGGAGACAGACTTTCATCGGCGACGGCTATTCCGCAGGTCTGCAGTGAGATCAGCCATATGGGTGAAATTGCCATTGGCAATCTGGAAAAGGCGCTGGATGCACTCCTGACTAAGGATGACAAGGCGGCGAAGGAAGTGTTTGAGGTTGAGAAGCGTATCGACTATATGAACAAGGAAATCACAGATTATCTTGTTAAAGCCAACCAGATCAGCTTACCGGTAGGAGACCGCAAGAAATTGGGGGCCCTGTTCCATGTTGTCAGCGATATCGAACGTGTCGGTGACCATGCAGAGAATATTGCAGAAGATGTTGAGAAGTTGATTGATATGAAAGAAGATATTAATGGCATGGCCGGAGATGAGATCCGCAGAATGCAGGAGATGACGGTGAAGATTCTTCATCTTTCGATGGATATGTTCAATCTTGAAGATGACAGCCATCTTCAGGAAATTCTGGATCTGGAGAATGCCATTGATGCGAAAGAGCGTGAGCTTCAGGATTTACATGTCAAGTGTCTGACAAAAGGCGAATGCAGTGCTCAGGTGGGTATGATGTTTTCGGATTTAGCTTCCAATCTTGAACGAGTTGCGGATCATGCAACGAATATTGCATTTTCAATTTTGGAAGAAGATCCGGAAGGAGATAAGCCTCCAAAAGTCGAACTTGCGTAATACAGCATTGAGAATCAACGGATAGAAATTCAATACAGAATAGGAAATACCTGAGGGAAATGAATGAACACAGTATCTCTCAGGTATTTTTACGCCTGATTTTGTACTGTACAGATAAAAGAAAAGCTATTATAATAGGAAGAGAAAATTATATGAGATAAGAATAAATATTCGGAGGATGCAGAGAATGTCTGATGATAAACAGAATAGAAATACAAGACAGAAATCGATGATTCTTGAATATCTCAAAGACAGACAGGACACTCATGTCCGTGCAGAAGACATTATTCATGATCTGAATGCAGGTGAAGAACGGGTTGGCAAGACAACCGTATACAGAGTTCTGAAGTCTTTGGAGACAGAGGGGAAGATTCGTAAGTATACATTAAGTGAAAAGTCACCGGCCTGCTATCAGTTCAGCGGCGGGCATCCTGAATGCAGACATCATTATCATCTGATGTGCAGTGAGTGTGGCAGACTGATTCATTTTGAAAGTGAACACATGCGGCAACTGGCAGATGAAATGATGGCGAAAGAGGATTTCGCAGTGGATGAGAGTAAGACTGTTTTTTATGGCTGCTGCGGTGAATGCCGCAGGAAGATACAGAAAGGAGAAGAAGATGAAGATAGATAGTTTGATTTTTGATTTAGATGGTACACTCTGGGACTCTTCAGAGGGAATAGTTGCTACATGGGCGCTTGTTTTGGAACATTATCCGGAGATTCACAAGAAAGTGACAGCGGAGGAATTAGCTTCCAATTTCGGCTTACCCCTTGATCAGATAGCACGCAATATGTTTCCTGAACAGACAGAAGCACTGAGAATGCGTCTGATGGATGAATGCTGTGAACAGGAGAATATTTATTTGGCAGAACATGGCGGTATTCTCTACCCGAAGCTGGAAGAGACCTTGCAGAAGCTTTCAGAGAAATATCCGCTGTTTATTGTCAGCAATTGTCAGGACGGCTATATCCAGAGCTTTTACAGCGGCAATCATACAGCGAAGTACTTTAAAGATTGTGAATGTATCGGTGTGACCGGCAAATCCAAAGGAGCAAACATCCGCCTGGTCATGGAAAGAAACGGACTCAAATCTCCGGTCTACATCGGTGATACCCAGGGAGACGCCGATGCAGCTGCACAGGCCGGTATTCCATTCATTTACGCCGCCTATGGTTTTGGCCAGGTCAAAGCCTTCGATGCAGAAATTCACACCTTTGAAGAACTGCTTGATATCGTGGAATAAGCAGAACTATATCTGAATGGATTCAAAAAGAGTTATTCGAACACAGGTGCTTCAACGTCGGCCGGTACTTAGGCAGTGTATTGTACTGCCTTATGTACCGCTGCCAGACGTTGGCAACGAGAGTGTGCCTGTGCTGAATAACTCTTTTTGAATCCATATATTGTTTCAGAAGCCGCACTGCATTATTCCGTCATGCGGCAGTCTTATTTATGATTTAAACGTTAAAGCGGAACAGAATCACGTCGCCGTCTTTGACAACATATTCCTTGCCTTCCATACCAACAATGCCTTTTTCCTTGGCAGCAGAGAGACTTCCGTTATCAAGAAGATCCTGATAGTTGACAACTTCGGCTTTGATGAAACCACGTTCAAAGTCTGTATGGATCTTGCCGGCAGCCTGTGGGGCTTTTGTACCTTTCTTGATCGTCCATGCACGGCACTCATCTTCGCCGGCAGTAAGGAAACTGATCAGACCAAGCAGGCTGTAGCTTGCTGCTACCAGTTTGTCAAGACCGCTGGAGGAAACACCCAGGTCTTCCAGGTATTCCTTCTTCTCATCGTCATCAAGGTCAGCTAATTCCTGTTCGATCTGAGCACAGATAACAAAAACTTCAGCGCCTTCTTCCTTAGCCATTTCTCTTACCTTGGCAACATGTGGATTGGATGCGCCGTCATCAGCCAGATCATCTTCAGCTACGTTGGCAGCATAGATAGTTGGCTTTGCAGTCAACAGGTTGTAATTCTTAAACCAGATCTGTTCGTCCTCATCGTCAGATACTTCAAATGTTCTTGCTATCTTGCCGTCTTCAAGATGCGCCTTGACAGCCTGAGCCAGTTCAAGCTCTTTGGCATAAGCCTTATCCATCTTTGCCTGTTTGGCAATCTTGGCAATTCTGCGCTCAAGAATCTCGATATCAGAGAAAATCAGTTCCAGGTTAATCGTCTCAATATCTCTGGCAGGATCAACAGAACCGTCAACATGAATAATGTTGTCATCTTCGAAACAGCGGACAACATGGACGATAGCATCTACTTCACGAATATTGGCAAGGAACTGATTGCCCAGACCTTCACCTTTGCTGGCACCTTTTACAAGGCCTGCAATGTCCACAAATTCGATGGTGGCAGGTGTTACCTTCTTTGTGTGATACAATTCACCGAGTTTCACAATTCTTTCATCCGGAACAGCAACAATACCTACGTTTGGGTCGATAGTTGCAAACGGATAGTTGGCAGACAATGCGCCGGCTTTTGTCAGAGAGTTAAATAATGTACTCTTTCCGACATTTGGCAGACCAACAATACCTAATTTCATATCTATTTCCTCACTTTCAATGCAGTTTTCCGTATTATTTTAGCACAGTTCCTGTAAAAAGAACAGCTATTTTATGACTTGATTTTTGCAATAAAGCAGTTTACAATGGAAAAATAGAATTTATGTAATTGTTTGGAAGTGTCCGGATCGGAACAGAATAATTACAGAAGGAGGAACATTGATGACAGGAGCAAGTATCCGGTTCCCGCATTTGGGGATTGTGATTGAACATCTGGGAAAGAGTATCTCTATATTTGGTTTTGATATTGCCTATTATGGCATTATTATCGGCGTCGGCATGCTGTGCGGTATTGCAATGGCTGTGCATGAAGCCAAACGGACAGGGCAGAATCCGGAGATGTATTATGATTTTGCTTTGTGTGCGATTATATCAGCGATTGTCGGATGCAGAATTTATTATGTGGCCTTTGAGTGGCCCTATTACAGTCAGCATCCTTTGGAGATCTTTAATCTGCGGCAGGGCGGCTTGGCTATATACGGCGGCATTATCGGCGGGTTCGTCTGCATGGTTATTTTCTCGAAGATCAGGAAGGCCAGTCTGCTTCTGATGGCAGATACGGTTGTGCCGGGACTACTGATCGGGCAGATCATCGGCAGATGGGGCAATTTCTTTAACAGAGAAGCTTTCGGCGGTTATTCTGACGGTCTGCTGGCTATGCAGATCAGAATGGATGAGGCTGCTTATACGACCCAGGATCTTTTAGACAAGGCAGTTACCGTTGATGGTGTTCAGTACATTCAGGTTCAGCCGACATTTTTGTACGAGTCTCTCTGGAATCTGGGGGTTTTGGTGATCATCCTGCTTTACAGGAAGCACAAGAAGTTTAATGGGGAACTTTTCATGATGTACTTGTTTGGATATGGTATCGGGCGATTTATTATTGAACAATTCCGAACAGATCAGCTTTTGCTTCCGTATATAGGTTTGCCTGTGTCACAGGTGTTGTCAGCCTGTCTGTCTGTTTTTGCATTGATCGTTATGATTTACAAGCGAAGCCGGCTGAAAAAGGCATCAAAGACAGCTGCATAACAGAATATTTTGAATCTTATGAAACACACTGTCAGGTGGGGGATGATCCCATCAGACAGTGTGTTTTTGTTGTATATAAAACTGCATTCTGTTTACAAAAATTTGTAACTGTTCAGAGCCAAGCAAAATTTCAAAAAACAGGTATAAAATGCTTGCATTTTTAAGACTGTTTTTGAAATTTTATTTGGCGGATACGCCACACCGACGAAATGCATAGCATTTTGGAGGTTAGCTCTGAACAGTTACAAAAATTTAAAAGTAAATTTGCATTTTACCTATTGATATATTGTGTGGAATAGTCTAAAATAAATAACATAAGTGGTGATTTGTGGTAAATAGTGGTTTTAAGTGGGACTTAATACCTTTATGTTGTGGCAGACATGAAGATTTCCGTAAGACAAAGGTGGACATGGAATGGATGGCTTTATTGGCGAGTATTATCATACAATAGATACAAAGGGCAGAGTGATCATTCCCCAGAAGTACAGAGAAGACCTGGGGGATACATTTATTTTGTCCAAAGGCCTTGACGGTTGTCTTTGGATTCACCCGATGGATGAATGGCGGGAATTTACTGCAAAGTTAAGAGAATTATCTACCATTGATAAAGAGAGCAGACAGTTCAAACGTTTTTTTATGTCAGGAGCAACAGAATGCGAATTTGACAAGCAGGGACGTATTCTTGTACCGGCTTCACTCCGCAAGTATGCAGACCTCCAGAAAGATGTTGTACTGACGGGTATGGATACCCGAATTGAACTCTGGAGTGCAGAGAAGTGGGATGTGGAGAATGACATGGATGATGAGAATATGGAAGCAGTCGCTGCCCATATGGCGAGTCTCGGTGTGAATATATAGGAGGACATTATGACGTTTCAGCATTATTCTGTATTACTGAATGAGACGATTGAACAATTAGATATAAAAGAGAATGGCATCTATGTAGATGGCACTTTAGGCGGAGGCGGTCATGCCAGTGCTGTTTTGCAGCGCCTGGGTGAGACAGGCCGTCTGATCGGTATCGACCAGGATGCAGCAGCAATAGAAGCAGCTGGAGAACGCCTGGCACCATTTGGCGACAAAGTGACCATTGTCCGCAGTAATTACAGTGCGATGCCTCAGGTTCTTGCAGATTTGGGCATTCATGGTGTGGATGGAATCGTACTCGATCTTGGCGTATCCTCTTATCAGCTGGACACTGTTGAGAGAGGATTTACTTACAGAGAAGATACCGTTCTTGATATGCGTATGGATCAGCGTCAGACGAAGACAGCCAGAGACATTGTGAATGATTATACAGAAACAGAATTGTTTCATATGATCAGAGATTATGGCGAAGATAAGTTTGCGCGCAATATTGCCAAGCATATCGTTATGGCCAGAGAGAAGAAGCCGATCGAGACAACCGGGGAACTCAATGATATTATCCGGGCTGCTATCCCGGCGAAGGTCAGAGCCAAGGGTGGTCATCCATCCAAGAAGACTTATCAGGCAATCCGCATTGAATTGAATCATGAACTGGATGTTTTGAAGAATACGCTGGATCAGATGATCGATCTGCTGAATGATCATGGAAGAATATGTGTGATCACATTTCATTCACTTGAAGATAGAATTGTTAAGAACATTTTCATTACTAATGAACGGCCGTGTACATGCCCGCCGTCTTTTCCTGTATGTGTTTGCGGGAAGAAGTCAAAGGGCAGAGTGATTACCAGGAAACCGATACTTCCAAGTGAAGAAGAACTGGAAGTGAACAGTCGTTCAAAGAGCGCGAAACTCAGAGTTTTTGAAAGAATCAGAGAATAAGAAAACGATCGGATGCGGCAGGCGCAGACGGTCCTGTTAATGAAGAAAGGGTGGCGTTGGATGGCAGAGAAGAGAGCAAACCAATCGATGGCTTATCGAAGAGAGCCCGAACGCTATTATATAGATGGAAACACAGCAAGAAGGCTGAATGAACAGCCTGAAACACCTAAAAGAAGAAATAAAGCTGTACAGTCCAGGCCGAAACAACGGACTGTACAGCATAAGAAGCGTGTATCGGTTTTTGATTTGAAGTATACGCTGTTTCTTGTGACATCGGTAGGCATTACCCTGGCTGCCTGTTTTATGTATTTACATTCCAGTTCTGTATTGAAGAAGAATGAACAGGCTGTGACAGCCCTTCAGAGTCAGCTGCAGACCGTCCAGGAACAGAATAATTCACTGAAGGAAAGCCTGAATAAGACCATTGATCTGGATGAGATTTACCAGATTGCAACCGGAAGACTGGGAATGGTCTATGCCGGTGAAGATCAGGTAATTTATTATGACAGCAGCAATAATGATTATATACGACAGTATGAATCTATACCTGGCGGAAAATAAAATAGACATTAAATTTAGGTGATTAATAGATGGCGGATAAAAAAATACGGAAATTTTCAAAGACGAACAGAAGAAGACTGCTCGTTGTATTCTTGTTTGTGCTGATCTGCTTTGTGCTGCTGGTGGTCAGACTTGTGCAGATCAATGTAAAAAACGGTACAGATTACGAGAAGAATGTACTCTCGTTGCTCAACTATGATGGACAGACAATTCCCTATAAACGAGGGGATATTACAGACCGAAACAAAACCGTTCTTGCAACAAGTGAGAAAATCTACAATCTGGTGTTGGATCCGTATGTCATTACGCACAGCAATATCGATAAGGCTTCTGAATACGCCAAAGAAGTTCTGGAAGAATATTTTTCAATCAGCAAGGATGATGTGGATACGATTTTAACGCAACAGCCGGACAGTCGGTATGTCGTTTTGAAGAGGAAAATGACATATGATGAGAAAAAGCCGTATGATGATTTTCTTGCTTCAGAGGATGAGAATGATGCGCAGAAGATCAAGGCTGTTTCATCGGGAATCTGGTTTGAAGAAAGCTATCAGAGAATCTATCCGTTTTCGACGCTGGCCTGTGATCTGATTGGTTTTACAGCTTCTGATAACAGCGGTCTCTGGGGAATTGAAAGCTATTATAATGATACATTGTCCGGAACCAATGGAAGAAAGTACGGTTATCTCACGGATAATGTGGATCTCCAGACCGTTACAGAGGAACCACATAATGGCAAGACAGTTGTATCAACCATTGATATCAATATCCAGCGTATTGCAGAGAAATATATCAGCCAGTTCATGACAGAAACCGGGGCCAAAAACGTGGCTGCTATTGTTATGAATCCGAATAACGGAGAGGTTCTGGCTATGGCGAGTGCTCCGATATTTGATCTGAATAATCCGAGAGATTTAACAGTGGCCGGTTACACAGAGGATCAGCTGGCGGACATGACGGATAAGGAAATGTCGGATGCCCTTTATACGCTCTGGCGTAACTTCTGTGTGAATGATAGCTATGAGCCGGGTTCAACCGTCAAGACTATGACGGTTTCCTATGCGCTGGATCAGGCACTTGTAGACCCGAACGAACAATTCTACTGTGACGGTGGTCAGACCTATGAGAACGACAGTACTTTTGTTTCCTGCAACAGTGTGCATGGTGAATTAGATCTGACGGGCGGTATTACACATTCCTGCAATGATGTCATGATGCAGCTCAGCGACAGAATCGGTATTACTTCCTTTACGAAGATGCAGAAACTGTTTGGACTTGGGCAGTTGACAGGTATCGATCTTCCGGGAGAAGCAAGCTGTGCCGGTACGATTTATACAGCAGACAATATGGGACCTGTTGAAATGTGGACAAGTTCCTTTGGCCAGGGATACAATGCAACGATGGTACAGGTTGTATCAGCCTTTTGCTCGATTGTTAATGGCGGCTATTATTATAAGCCGCATGTAGTATCTGAGATTGCATCGGATAATGGCAATACGGTGCAGGTTTTTGATAAGACACTGATGCGGACAACTGTTTCAAAGACAACCTCCGAATGGATGAAGAATGCTCTGTATGAGACGGTAGAGAATGGTACAGGTAAGGCAGCGCAGGTAGCCGGATACAAGATTGGCGGCAAGACAGGTACAGCTGAGAAGCTTCCTCGAGGCGGCAAAGAACGTCTTGTGTCCTTTGTTGGCGCAGCACCGATTGATGATCCGCAGCTGGTTGTCTATGTGGTTGTCGATGAGGCCAATTCAGAAGATCAGGGGCAGAGCTCCTTTGCCTCCACAATTGCAAGTAATATATTCTCTGAGGCCTTACCATATCTGCAGATCTTCCCGACGGAAGAAGTGACAGAAACGGAGACAACCAATGAGAACACCTCAGACGGTTCTTATGATGATCAGGCCAATGAAGGTGCGGACAATTCGGATAACGGCACATCAGATGATGATGAATAACAGCTGTTCTAATAGGAATAACGACAACATAATATAATAAAAAATAAAGCGGACGTATGTATGCATATTAAAATCTATCATAGACGAAAGATGCTCATAGTGGCCGCTTTTATTGTGGGTATCGGCCTGGTTTTGATGGGGCGGCTGGCTTATCTGATGATATTTCGGTCGGCGTATTATCAGAGCCAGGCCGATGCACTGCATGAAAGGGAGCGAAGCATCAAGGCGGCACGGGGACTGATTTATGACAGAAACCAAAGGGTTTTGGCGGACAACAAATCTGTCTGTACAATTTCTGTGATACACAATCAGATCAAAGAACCTGAAAAGGTTATCCGTGTTTTATCAGAGGTCTTGTCTCTGGATGAAGCAAAAGTACGGGCACGGGTCGAAAAAGTGTCATCTATTGAACGTATTAAGGCTAATGTTGACAAAGCGCTGGGGGACAAAATCCGTGAATACAAACTGGATGGGGTTATGGTGGATGAAGATTATACCCGTTATTACCCATACAAAACGCTGGCCTCCAAAGTGTTGGGTTTTACGGGCGGCGACAATCAGGGCATTATTGGGTTAGAAGTTCAATATGATGCCTATTTGCAGGGAATAGAGGGGACGATTCTGACAACGACGGATGCAAGAGGCATTGAAGTCGAAAATACATCCGAGGGGCGGGTGGAACCGATTCCCGGAAGTGATCTTTATATCAGTCTGGATTATACGATCCAGAGCTATGTCCAGCAGGTTGCAAAAAGAATCATGGAACAGAAGGAAGCAAAATCCGTCTCTGTTATCTTAATGAATCCGAAAAACGGAGAAATTTTGGCCATGACCAATGAACCGGAATTCAATCTGAATGCGCCTTATTTATTGCCTGAAAATGCCGAAACAGACGCTATACAGGATGCGTTGAACCAGATGTGGCGAAATGGCTGCCTGAACGATACCTATGAACCCGGATCCACCTTCAAGATCATTACCTCTACAGCTGCGCTGGAATCCCACGCGGTTTCACAAAATGACCGTTTTTACTGCCCGGGATATAAGATTGTCGATGACCGGCGGATACGATGTCACAAGATCAGCGGACATGGCTCTGAATCCTTTGTGGAAGGACTGATGAATTCGTGCAATCCTGTTTTTATCGAAACCGGTCTTAGAACTGGCGTTCAGGTAATGTACCAATATTTTGACAGGCTTGGACTTATGGAAAAGAGCGGCATTGATCTCCCGGGAGAGGCAAGTTCGATCATGCATCAGATTGACAATGTGGGGGATGTGGAACTTGCGACGATTTCCTTTGGACAGTCTTTTCAGATCACACCTATTCAAATGCTGCGGGCAGTCAGTGCTGTCGTTAATGGCGGCAAACTGATCACACCGCATTTTGGGGTTCGAATCGTGGATGCCAAAGGCAATATGATTCGACTGCACTATAATGAAGAAGCACATGTCATTGGTTCCGAAGTCTCCGATACAATGAAGGCATTGCTTGAAAAGGTTATTTCGGAAGGTACAGGCAAAAAATGCTTCATTGAGGGATATCGGATTGGCGGCAAAACGGCAACCAGCCAGAAATTGCCCAGGGGATCCGGCAAATATATTGCCTCCTTTATCGGCTTTGCCCCGGCGGATAACCCTGAGATCATAGGCATCGTTCTAATTGACGAGCCGACCGGTGCCTATTATGGAGGAACCGTTGCGGCGCCGGTCATGAGAGAGATTTTTGAGAATGTTCTGCCTTATTACCTGGGGCAATGGCCGGACATAGAAAGTGATTCGGGTGACGGCAATGAATAGAAAAAGATTTGTGGGCGACTGGGCGATGCTCGGCACGGTGTTCGGGCTTATTCTGTTTGGGCTGCTGATGATTTACAGTGCCAGCAATTATACTGCTCGGCTGCATATGGGGAATGCTTTTTATTATGTGGAACGACAGATTTTTACCGTACTTCTCGGGACAGCAGCAATGTTTCTGATGATGAAACTGGATTATCACCGATTGCTTAAAATGGCTCTGCCGCTGTATGGTCTTTCGCTTTTGCTGCTGGCGGCGGTTTTTGTTGTGGGGACAGCCAGCCATGGCCAAAAACGCTGGATTTATATTGGTTCTATTGGTTTTCAGCCGTCGGAATTTGCTAAATTTGTACTGATTATTTTCCTGGCATCCATCTGCGGAGCCGCCGGCATCATGATGAAAAAATGGAAGGGCATACTGCTCGTGTTTTTATGGATGATGCCGGCGGCGGGAATGGTCATGGTGACAAATCTCAGCACGGGAATTATCATTATGGGAATTGCCTTCATTATCATTTTTATAGCCAGCAGGCAATGGCTGCCGTTTTTTGTGCTGATGGGATTAGGTGGTGGATTCATGGGGATATTTTTGAAGCTTGCCTCATACCGGTTAGGAAGGATCGAGGCATGGCTGAATGTTGAAACGCATCCAAAAGGTTATCAGACAAGACAGTCTTTGTATGCCATTGGTTCAGGCGGCCTTTTTGGCCGGGGCTATGGGAAAAGTATTCAAAAACTGGCGTATATACCGGAGGCACATAATGATATGATTTTTTCTGTTATATGCGAGGAATGGGGACTTCTTGGTGCAGGAATTATTGCAGCACTGTTTATTTTTCTGATTTGGCGGTGCCTGATTACGGCTAATTCTGCACCGGATATACCGGGGGCACTGCTGACGATGGGGGTAACAGCACATCTGGGGCTTCAGATGCTGATCAATATTGCTGTCGTGACAAACAGTATTCCAAATACCGGGATCCCACTGCCGTTTATCAGTTACGGCGGAACGTCGCTGATATTTTTGATGTGTGAAATCGGAATTGTACAAAACATTGCACAACAGGGAAAAACATACATATCATAAATTATGACGGGAAGTCACAAACCTGTAATCGTGGAGGCGAGATATGTCACATATAAAGATCCGCGGCGGACACAGTCTACATGGCGAGATTGAAGTTCAGGGCGCCAAAAATGCTGCGCTGCCCATCATTGCTGCCTCTGTTTTGAATAACGGAATGGTTCGTCTTCGCCGCTGCCCACAGATAATGGATGTGCATCATATGCTGCGTATTCTTCAGCAGTCGGGTGCCCGGATTATGTGGGATGATGGAGACGTCTGGGTAAAAACAGATCAGATGGATACAGTTGCCGTTTCTTCTCTGGATGCCGGAAAAATGCGCTCATCGATCATCCTTTTGGGAGCGCTGCTGGGAAGAGGACAGGAAGTTACAATGCCTTATCCCGGCGGCTGTACCATAGGGGCCAGGCCTATAGATTGGCATATTGATGCACTTCGAAAGATGAATGTACAGATCGATCTGAAGGAAAATAAAATTGAATGCAAAACGACAGGATTGAAGGGAAACAGGATTGAACTGCCTTATCCCAGTGTAGGGGTGACAGAAAATATTTTGCTGGCTGCTGTACTTGCAGACGGTGTTACTGAAATTATCCATGCCGCTATGGAACCTGAAATTGCAGATCTGTGCCGTTTTCTGAAAAAATCCGGTGCGTGCATAGAAGGAGAAGGCACAGAGAGGATACGGATCAAAGGGGTAAAAACACTTCATGATACAGAGTACACGATCATGGCTGATCGAATTGCTGCGGGTACCTACATGGCTGCTGCCGCCGCTGTTGGCGGAGAGATTGTTTTAAAGGGAATTCATATTGAAAATGTGCGTGCTGTTGCAGATGTGTTGGTAGAATCAGGATGTGGCTTGATTATTTACAAAGAAAGTATTAAAATAATAGCACCGTCTATGCTCTTGGCTGTTAAAGAAATTGAAACAGAACCTTATCCGGGATTTCCGACGGATATGCAGTCTCAGATGCTGGCATGTCTGTGTCAGGCCAGAGGGGACAGCACCGTGACGGAGCATATATTTGAAAATCGATACAAAGTCGTTCCGGAACTGATAAGAATGGGCGGTAATATTACCGTTAATCAGCGAAGAGCAGTGATTCATGGCCCTTGCCGGATGCATGGTGAAACGGTGGAGGCGAAAGAACTGCGGGGCGGGGCGGCACTTGTCATCGCAGGTCTTGCGGCAGAGGGAGAGACGGTGATTCACGGAAGTGAGCATATTGAACGCGGCTATCAGGATATATGCAGGGATCTTGGGCAATTAGGCGCTGAGATTTGCTGTATAACTGATCATACAGAACGAAGATGGGAGGATAATTGATTGACAGATACAGACAGAGAGATGCAAGAAAGTCAGAGAAGGAAGCGTCCCGGCAAACAAAAGAAAAAGAAGAAAAGCATGAAGGGGTGGCTGGTTCTGATTGTTACTGTCGGCCTTATTCTGGCGGTGGTGTTTGGCTGCAGGATTAAGACTATCCGGATTACAGGGAATGAGCGTGTCAGTGATGAGACGATCCAGACATTGATCCAATATGATAAATGTCAGAACAATTCATTGCTGTTGTGGTTGCTTAACCGCAAAACGGATATATCCTCTGAGCCATTGTTGAACAGCATTCATGTACAGCTCAGAAATCCACAGACAATTGTTGTACAGGTGAATGAAGAAAAACTGTCGGGATATGTTCAGTCGGAAGATGCATACATTTACGTCAATGACAGCGGCAAAATTGTTTTGAAACGGACAGAGAAGCTTCAGGATGTCCTTCTTTTAAGCGGTATAACAGCTGATACAGCAGAAGTAGGTGAACAACTGGTGTCTGATGATACCGGTGTCTTTGCAGATTTTTTGGATATTGCAGCTATTCTTCGAAGCGAAGCGATTACTGCAGATAGTCTTGGCAAGTCAGATGACGGCGGCTATTATATTGTCATGGGCAAGGTTAAGGTTCTTCTCGGCAAAGATATATATATGGAAGAAAAGATTTCTGAACTGAATGATCTGCTTTCGAAACTGGAAGGTCTGTCCGGGACACTGCATCTTGAGGAGTACGATTCGACAAAAGATTCAATTATTTTTACAAAAGATTCATAAATAAAGGTTGATATTTTTAAAAAAAAATAATATTATATAATGGTATGGTACGATAAAAGGTAAAATATGAAGGAGGAAGAACCTTGCTTGAGATAAAACCAAATGAAAATGAAGCAGCAGCAAAAATTCTTGTAATTGGTGTTGGCGGTGCAGGTAACAATGCTGTCAACCGAATGGTAGATGAAAATATTCTCGGTGTTGAATTCATAGGTGTTAATACAGACCGTCAGGCACTGCAGTTATGTAAGGCACCACAGTTAGTACAGATCGGCGAGAAACTGACAAAAGGTCTTGGTGCCGGAGCAAAGCCTGAAGTAGGTGCAAAGGCGGCAGAAGAGAGTATGGACGAGCTTACAGAGCTGATCAAAGGCGCTGATATGGTATTCGTTACCTGTGGTATGGGCGGCGGTACAGGTACAGGTGCAGCACCTGTTGTTGCCGGCATTGCCAAAGATCTCGGATGTCTGACAGTCGGTGTTGTTACAAAGCCATTCAGATTTGAGGCAAGACAGCGTATGAACAATGCGATCCAGGGTATTGAAAGACTGAAACAGAATGTTGATACACTGATCGTTATCCCGAATGACAAGCTGCTTGAGATTGTTGACAGAAGAACATCTATGCCTGAAGCGCTGAAGAAGGCAGATGAAGTATTACAGCAGGGCGTTCAGGGTATCACTGATCTGATCAATGTTCCTGGTCTGATCAACCTTGACTTTGCAGATATTTCAACTGTTATGAAAGACAAGGGAATTGCACATATCGGTATTGGTGAAGGCCATGGTGATGATAAAGCACTTGAAGCTGTTAAGCAGGCAATCACGAGCCCTCTGCTTGAGACAACGATTGAAGGCGCAACAGATATCATTATCAATATTTCCGGTGATATCGGTCTGATTGAAGCCAATGAAGCAGCTATGTATGTCGAAGAGCTGGCAGGTGAATCTGCGAATATTATCTTCGGTGCAATGTATGATGATACTAACCCGGATTCAGCAACAATTACTGTTATTGCAACAGGTCTTGAAGAAGAGAAGAAAGTGGAGACACCACAGAAACCTGGTTATGCAAAGAAACCGCTTTACCAGACAAGCGTTGGCAGCAATACATACAAAGCGCCGACAGGAAGTCCTGTACCACCTTCATTCGTTCAGCAGAATCAGTCTGCGAAGAAACCTGCAGGTACAACAGGCAACATTCAGATTCCTAGCTTCTTACAGAAGAAATAATGAATTGAATATTTGAATTTTAAGGCACATCCGTCAGGGTGTGCCTTTTTGTCTTCACTATTATCATTCTTTTTTATCATCACAAAACTTTGGCGTGATGAATCTGGCAGTTTTAGTCGAAATATTTCAGATGATACGGCCCTGTTTTGACAAATTATTTATGGGACATACGCTATAATAAATCCGTACCAAAAATCAGGAGGAAAGAAATATTTTAAACCGGACTGCCACCTGGGATGAAATATATAGGTACAATGATTTCCTGCAATTCCATTATACGCATTTCATGAATCATCACTTGGCAGGGAAACTGCGTCAACGATGCAGGCGACTTTGCCGTCATAAGCGGAAGACTCTTTACCGTGTACAAATCAAATTGGGACTAAAAACAATAGAAACCATCGGGCTTTATGATACGGGAAACTGTTTGTACGAACCTATCAGAAGAAAGCCGGTCAGCATTATTGGGAAAGAACTGGCTGCACGTCTTTTTGAGGGAGAAATGGAGTGGGACACACGGTTTCGATTGATTCCATACAGCAGTATTGGTGTTGAAAACGGCCTGCTGAGGGGATTTGTCGCGGATGAATTGATTGTATTCGAGGGCCGGTATTTTTTTCAAACGTCGTATCCGGTACTGGCTGTAGCAAAGCAGCCTTTTGGTAAAACGGATGGCTATGAGATCATCTTGCATCCGAATATGGTCTGAGCGCATCAGATAGGTAAAATCATCATAAATCAGGAGGTAATGACGTGATGCGGACAATCAATTATGCGGGATATCGTATGGTGCGGGGATTCAGAAGCATTATTTATAAATCAAACGGAGAAATTCATTATATCAGCGGGACGGATGTACTTCCTGTGCCGTTAGAGAGCGAGGAGGAGAAAAATGCCATTGCTATGTTGGCAACGGAGGCAGAAAGAGAGCACGGACGTAATATTCTGATTGAACATAATCTGCGACTGGTTGTCTATATTGCAAGAAAATTTGATAATACCGGTGCAGGAATGGAAGATCTGATTTCTATTGGAACCATCGGGCTGATCAAAGCCATTAATTCTTATAATCCCGATAAAAATATTAAGCTGGCCACTTATGCGTCAAGATGTATTGAAAATGAGATTTTGATGTATCTGCGGCGCAGCAGCAAACTGAAAATGGAGGTATCCATTGATGAACCGCTGAATGTAGACTGGGACGGCAATGAATTACTTTTGTCTGATATTCTGGGGACGGATGAAAATGTGATCTACAATAAAATGGAGGAGGAAGTTAATTATCATCTGCTGTATAAAGCTCTGGCAAAGCTGTCGCCGAGAGAAAAGACAATCATTCAGCTTCGATTTGGCATACGAACGGCTGACGGTGAAGAAAAAACCCAGAAGGAAGTAGCAGATTTTCTCGGCATTTCCCAATCCTATATCTCAAGGCTGGAGAAAAAGATTATCGGACGCCTGAAAAAAGATATTGTCCGTATGGAAGGAGCCTGAGGTCAGAAAAAGGATTGTAGCTGCAGGACGTTTTGACGGCTGCATCTAAAATGCATCTAAAGTGTTGAAAGGATTGAATTGACCGAATAAATCATGTAAAATGATAAAAAAGGCCAATCAATATGGAGGAAATATGGAGAAAATACGGATGCAGTCTGTAAATTTACAAAAGGCAAATGCTGTAATGGCGGAAGTTAAAAAGGCAGTTATCGGAAAAGACACCTGCATTTTGAAAGTTATGGCGGCGATGATTGCCGGCGGGCATATTTTACTGGATGATATACCTGGAGTTGGAAAGACCACCATGGCACTGGCTTTTTCAAAAGCCATGGATTTAAAGCAGAATCGTGTTCAGTTTACACCGGATATTCTTCCGGCAGATATTGTAGGATTTTCCATGTATGAGAAAAGCAGCGGAAAATTTGTCTATCAACCGGGAGCTGTTATGTGCAATTTATTTCTTGCGGACGAAATTAACCGTACATCGCCGAAAACCCAATCGGCGCTTCTGGAAGTCATGGAGGAGGGCAGTGTGACGGTGGATGGCATCACCAAACCGGTACCGAATCCTTTTATTGTACTGGCCACCCAGAATCCGGTGGGGAGCGCCGGTACGCAGATGCTGCCAGAATCCCAGGTGGACCGCTTTATGATTTGTCTGACCATGGGATATCCGAATCCTGAAGATGAGATTGCTATTCTGAAGGGCAAATCTGCAGGAGACCCGTTAAATGATGTGATGAAAGTCATGGATGCGGCATCTCTTTTGGAAGCGCGCCGTGAGGCGGAGCAGATCTATGTGCATAATGCCATTTATAAATATATGGTGCGGCTGGTGAATAGGACGAGAAATAACGACATGATCGAGCTGGGCATAAGCCCGAGAGGAACAGTGGCGCTGGCGGCTATGGCCAAAAGCTGTGCCTGGCTTCGAGGAAGAAAATTTGTCTATCCGGATGATGTGGCGGATATTTTTTATGATGTGGCGATTCATCGTATCCGGCTGAATGCCAAAGCAAGAATTAACCATGTAACGGCAGAGGGATTGATCGAACAGATTATCAATGAAACAGAACGGCCCACCGTCCGGAGAAAGAATGTATGATGATACGATGGATGATTTATCTCGGATTGCTGATATTTGCGGCTTATGAGTCTGTTGTTTTTGAGGATGCTGCAGTGACCATGTTTTTTGTGGCGGCATTGCTACTTTTTGTACTGTTATTGCTGTTGTTGTTGATACAGCGACAGATGTTGAAAGTCTCCATGAAAATCCCTGTTCCGGCGGCAGAGAAGAATAAAGGTGTTCAACTTCTTTTCAGATTGGAGAACAGACTGCCGTTTTTAATCGGGAGTATTCATGCGGAAATTATTTGCTTATCCCATTTTACAGGAAAGAAAGAGAAGTATAACGTAAGTTTTGACAACGGCCGAAAACAGGGGACAGCGGTGACTACAGTATGTCAGATTTCCGGTGACAACTGCGGTAAGATGCATGTGTTTGCAGGCAGAATTCGGATTTGGGATATTTTTCATTTATTCTGTCTGACGAAAAAAGTCAATTTGACTGGAGAGATAACTATTTTACCGCAGATTTATGATACAGCAGCTGCAATTTCGGAGGGAGTACGGCACTTTGCAGGAGAGACTGAGGAGGACGAACCGGAGGCTGCCGGTCATGATGCTTCGCAGACTTATCAAATTCGTCCTTATCGTCCGGGGGACAGACTTCAGACGGTTCACTGGAAATTGACAGCGCGAAATGATGAACTCTATGTGAGGGAAGCCGGTGAACCTATCTGCCTTGCAGTAGGCATTTTTATAGATTTTTATGCTGCATCTAAAGCAGATAAGCAGCATATGGCGGCTTTGATTGAGGCAGCATTGTCTGTTTCGAATGCTTTACTGGAACAGAATTGCCGGCATTTTATTGTCTGGTATGATTTGGAGGGCAGACATCTTTGTAAACAGCGCATCAGCAAAATAGAGGACATTTATGAGGTGACAGGCTACCTGATGTCAGCAGCCTGCTATGATGAGAATATGGATCTGAAAGTAATGTATAAAGAAGCATTTCCGTATGGTTTGTATGCGGCAGATATTACCCTCAGATTATCCGGGGATATCCTTACGGCAGATGAACCGGTAGGGCATTTTGATGAAAAAGATATGGAGACATCCATGGGAAAATGCATGCTCCGTGTTTGATCAATGGATTATAGTGATAAATAAAAGGAAAAAAGATGAGAAATAAACATAAGACGTTGATTGCGGCAGCGGCCATGCAGGGAATAATGCTTGGATTCTGGTCTGCCGGATGGCTTTGCTGGGTATGTGAAAATGTGGGACTATCCCCTGATTTTCTAATGTTATTGGTTGCGGCGCTGATTTTCTGCCTGATATTTGAAATTATCCAGATACTTCAAAAACTAAGCATCGCATGTCCGGCTGCGATGGGTATATTGGCAGTCTCCATATATATTAATCGTACAAAGGCAGTCTCCGGGCTGAATGCATGGCTGAACGGCTTTTCAGATGCTGTCCGCAATTATTATCAGATTGATCTGCAGTTGTCCGCAGGGAAAACCGAGGCCGCAGAGAGTATGTTTTTTTATGTGCTTGTACTGGGAATATTAGTGCTGGCAGTGGGATATGCAGTCAGCATATGGCGTTTAAAACGTCTGCCGTTGTTTTTTACCGGTCTGGTGCTTGCAATGTCGCTGCTGCTGAATCGTTTTCCGGATATTCGGATGATGGTGATGACAACAGTATTTTGTGGAGGACTGACGGCCTTTTTATCAGCGAGTGTTTCGGGACGAAGCCGGATATTCAATGCAAAAGCCATGAAAAACGGTCTCTTTGCTTTGGTGCTGATGGCAGTTATATTTGGATCGAGTTATTATATTGCCGATACTTTTGCAGCGGAATATATGCGCAGTCATTATGAAGCAGTCAAAAAATATCCCCAGAAAATGATGGCAGCTTCGGAGCAGGTTTTATCAGTCTTTCTGGGTGACAGGGAGTGGCAGGTGTCGAATCATTCTCCGGTACAGTCCGGTAGAACAAAGCTGAAAATATGGACGGATAAAAAGCCGGAAGCAGCCATATATCTGAAGGGGTTTGTCGGTGATGGCTTTAATACACAGACAGAACAGTGGAATGTGATTACAGATAACAGCTTACAGAATGAATATCAGAATTGGACGGTATCTGACAGTCTGAACTATGATGAAGCAAAGGCGCTGTGGGCGAAACAGCTGTATGATTGTCTGGATAGATTATCTGATGAAACGGGTACTGTTAATTATATTATCTCCAATGTGTCCGCAGGCAAAATATGCACATGGGCGCCCTATGGCATTGATACAGATGGGATAGAAATGGAAGGTGACAGTTATCTTAAATCATCATCAAACAGAGACTTTCAGGGGTATCCGTTGACTGATAACGATGCTTTATTGTCAAATGCAGACGTATCGGGTATTTTTGCAGGTGATGGAGCGGCGTTGTTCGATATCTACAACCGGTATGTACAAGCCAATTATCTGAATGTGCCGGATGGACTGCCTTCCTTAGAAGCCGCAGTGCAGGTCATACAGGACGAGAATGGGGATTTATCGGTATCCCAGTGGGTTGCTCAAATACAGAATATTTTATGGGAAACCTGCACCTATCAAAAAGATAACCTTGAATCTGTACCTGATGGCAGTAATGTGATTGAGGATTTCTTTGGCAGACAGAGAAAAGGTTATTGCACGCATTTTGCATCTGCAGGGGTGATGATGCTTCGAATGGCGGGTATTCCTGCCAGATATGTGACAGGGTATGTCATCTGGCCGGATGATTTCAAAGCAGACAGTGCTTCAGATGGTTATATGGCAGATGTGACCGGATACAGAGGACATGCCTGGGTGGAAGTTTATAATGCGTCACAAGGTATATGGGTGCCAGTGGATATGACCCCAGCGGACAGCGTGCAGACATCCAATTATCCGCCAACTCAGGAAAACAGCAGCCATTCAGAAAGTACCGATAATGTCAGCAATCATTATACAGACAGTACAGAGACAATCTCGGATATCGGTGATACTGGAAATCATACTGAAAGTACAGAAATTGTTTCAGAGAGTCGTAATGATAATGATCGTACAGAGGAGACAAAGACCGGTGTAAATACCGATATTTCCAGGACAAATCAGGGCATTTCTGCCGCAGTAAAAATAGTGCTCGGCATGGCTTTGATGATTGTTATTGTCGGTTTGGGTGTGTATGTTTACAGGCGCAGACAGAATCAGCCCCGGCATTACAGCCGTGTCAATCGTAATAAAGCATTGCTTGCAATGTGGGCACACTTGACGGATGAGCTGGATCAGTCAGGTATTCGAACAGATAAGGAAATGGATGACTGGGCTTATATTAAATGGCTTCAGTCCAGAGTCCAGACGGTAAAGCCGGAGGAATTGACTTTTCTCATGGAAAAACTCTATCAGGCAGCTTTCGGTGAAGATATGCTGTCGGAGAAAACCTATGAACAGTGTGTGCAGATATGCTGCAGAATTCAAAGGGAGATAAAAAAGAAATAAAAAAGGAAGCTATTCTAAACCCATTCTGTTATCAAACGGAATGGGTGATGGAATAGCTTCCTTTTTGATTTACGCTAACAACGAGCAAAAGACTGTGCTGGCACAAGACCTTGGCGACTGTTGCGATAACGAGTGAAACTCGCAAAATGTGTTTCATCTCGTTTAGTTAGATGAGAGAAGGCTTTTAATCTCATCCATAAATGTATCGATATCTTTAAATTCACGGTAAACGGATGCAAATCGAACATAGGCTACAGGATCCAGATCTTTCAGGTGATCCATGACAAGCTCTCCGATGACCATTGTCGGAATTTCACGGTCCTCTCTGTTGTAAAGAGCCGTTTCAATATCATCCACAATTGCTGTAATCTGAGCGGTTGAAATCGGGCGTTTATGACAGGAACGAACGATGCCGGCTTCGATTTTGGAGCGGGCATAGGGTTCACGATTGTTGTCTTTCTTGATGACGATTAATGGCAGTGTCTCGATTTTCTCGTAAGTTGTAAAACGTTTGCCGCAAACCGGACATTGGCGGCGACGTCGAATAGAAGCATTGTCGTCAGTCGGACGTGAGTCAATAACACGAGTATCTTCTGCACTGCAAAATGGGCACTTCATATATTCTTCCTCCTGTACAAAAGGGAAAACTCCCTGCTACCGTTTATTATAAACAATTGTGAATCACAGGTCAATTTAATTCGTCGGTTTTTGCATACATTTTTCGAGATCAACGTCCACAAGAATGATATCTGCACCAATTTGGCGGATGCATTTCCAACCGATCAGATATTCGGCATCTCGGCCGAAGAAACCGCAGAAACGGGAGGGCCCCGGAAGGATCAGCTGACAGATGACGCCTGTATGAAGATCAAATTCAATATCCAGAACACGACCCAAACGCTGACAGTCCCGGATGTTAATAACTTCTTTTTCGCGGAGTTCACAGATACGCATAAAACAATTCTCCGATAATGCTATCTCTAAAATATATGATGCGGCTTGAAGAATTATTTTATTTTGGATATAATAAGGCCAAAAGTGTAAATGGAGGCGGAACAATGAAATTCAGACCGTGTATTGATATACATAATGGAAAGGTGAAACAGATTGTAGGCGGCAGTTTAAAGGATGAAATGAACCAGGCCATTGACAATTTTGTTTCAGAACAGGATGCAGCCTGGTATGCCAGGTTATACAGGGAGAAAGGACTGATTGGCGGTCATATTATCCTTTTAAATCCCGAAGGCTCTGAGTACTATGATGCAGACCTTGTTCAGGCCATGGGAGCTCTTGAGGCTTTTCCGGGCGGTCTGATGATCGGCGGTGGCATTCATAGTGATAACGCGATGAAGTTTATTCGCGCCGGCGCTTCACATGTTATTGTCACTTCTTATGTGTTTAAGGAAGGAAAGATTGATTTTGAACATTTAAAAGCAATCCATGAATCTGTTGGCAGAGAACATTTGGTTCTGGATCTGAGCTGCCGCAAAAAGGATGGACTTTATTATATTGTCACAGATCGTTGGCAAAAGTTTACGGAACATGTTGTGAACGAAGAGACACTGAATCTTCTGGCGCCTTACTGCAGTGAATTCCTGATTCATGCAGTGGATGTGGAAGGCAAAGCCTCCGGAATAGAGGAAGAACTTGCATCAATGCTTGGCGTCTGGGATGGCATTCCTATTACTTATGCCGGCGGTGTCGGATCTCTTGATGATGTTGAATTATTAAAAAAACTTGGCAACCGTCGTCTGGATGTGACAATTGGCAGTGCGTTGGATATTTTTGGCGGCACAATTCCTTTTGAGAAGGCGGCAGATATTTCCTGATACAGCATTGCATAAAATGACCTCATCATGCGCATCATTATGTTTGGGATGAATTCTCAATCTAATGATGCGGAGGTATTTGTATGGCTGGATACAAAGTGGAGATTTGCGGTGTCAATACGGCAAAACTGCCGCTCCTGAAAGAAGACGAGAAGGAAATGTTGATGAAGAGGATCAAGAGCCATGATCTGCGGGCCAGAGAGCGTTTTATCAATGGTAATCTCAGGCTGGTTCTCAGTGTTATACAGCGTTTCTCGGGTACCAATGAAAATGTCAATGATCTTTTTCAGGTGGGCTGTATCGGCCTTATAAAAGCAATCGACAACTTCGATTTGACACAAGGTGTACGTTTCAGCACTTATGCTGTACCTATGATCGTTGGAGAAATTCGTCGTTTTCTGCGGGATAACAGTGCTATACGAGTCAGTCGCTCTTTAAGAGATACGGCTTATAAGGCGATATACGCCAGAGAGGCTTTGATTACAAGAAATAATCGTGAACCGACAGTAATGGAAATAGCTGAGGAAACGGGTATTCCGAAGGAAGACATTGTCTTTGCCCTGGATGCCATTCAGAGCCCGATGTCTTTATATGAACCGGTTTATACCGATGGTGGGGATGCGTTGTGTATTATGGATCAGGTCAGCGACAGGAAAAATGGTGAAAACAGCTGGGTTGAGAATCTGGCGCTGAATGATGCAATGAAAAGACTCAGTCATCGGGAGAACAGGATTATCAAAATGCGTTTTTATGAAGGAAAGACCCAGATGGAAGTAGCGGATGAACTGGCCATTTCGCAGGCTCAGATTTCAAGAATAGAAAAATCAGCACTTCAGAATATGCGGACATATCTGAGGGCCTGAATGAATGCTGTATTTCAAATGGGCTTTGGTTTCAGGCAGACTCCAAAAATAAAATACTGGTAACTTTTCAGAGCCAACCTCTTTTTTTGAAATTTTGTTCGGCTCTGAACAGTTACAAATTCGCTATGATATTGACAGCATCTGCGCTATGAATTTTGTGCTTGATAAGACACTTGGCGGTGGTGTTACACGTTCACTGGCCATTGATAAACATGGTAAAGCATTAGGCATGGCCTTAATGGAGATGGAAATTTAGTACAGTTCAATGTAATCACACATTAAAAGCGGGTCTTGAAATTCAGGGCCCGCTTTTAATGATAGCAGGTTATAAAAAATATCTATTTGACTATATCATATCTGGATAGTATGATTAATGCATATCCAAGGAGAAATGACACGTACAATTTAGTGATAAAGGCAAGAGGTGAGATAGATATGAAGCAGATTGTGTGTTTTGGAGATTCTAATACATATGGGTATATTCCCGAAAACGGGGAGAGATATCCCTGGGGTGTACGATGGACCAGCTTGTTGAATGAAAAGCTGGGCTATGGCAAATATCATATTGAAGAGGAAGGACTGTGCGGACGGACAACCATCTTCGAGGATCCGTTGCGGGACAATCGAAATGGCTCCCACATGCTTCCGGCCTTGCTTGAAACACATCAGCACGCAGATCTGATCATCGTCATGCTGGGAACCAATGACTGCAAGGCAGCCTATGGCGCGTCAGCGGAAATGATTGGAAAAGGTATTGAAAAAATTGTCGGGCAAATACGAGGGGGTGCACCTGACAGTAAAATTCTGCTCATATCGCCCATCTGGCTGGGAGAGAAAGTCTGGAAACCGGGATATGATCCGGAGTTCTCGGAGAAATCTGTCGCTGTCTCAAAGCATCTGGCAAAAGTTTATCGTCAGATTGCAGAAAAAGAAAATATTGCATTTCTTAATGCGGCTGCATATGCAAAGCCAAGTGCAGCCGATCAGGAACATATGGATCCTGAGAATCATCGATTGCTGGCAGAGGCAATTTATCAAAAAGTAATAGAAATTGAAGGCATCCTCGAATAAGGATGTCTTCCTGCTGCTTATGCATAATGATTCAAAGGCGCTGGGTTCATCATATGTATAACAGTGATGCTGTGAATCAATGTCTCTGCTTGCTGTCGATCGTAATCGTCACAGGACCGTCGTTCACCAGTGAAACCATCATATGAGCGCCGAATTCTCCTTCTTCTGTATGTATGCCGCAATCACGGCAGGCTGCAATAAACTTCAGATACATATCCTTGGAAAAATCAGGTGCACCGGCTTCTGTAAAGCTCGGACGGTTGCCTTTCTTCGTGCTGGCAAACAGTGTGAATTGGGAAATGATCAGGAGCTCACCGTCGACATCCTTTAAAGAAAGATTCATCTTGCCTGCTTCATCTTCAAATATTCGCATCTGAGTAATCTTCTTCACAAGATACGCCATGTCTTCTTCCGTATCTTCATCAGCAACACCGAGAAGAACAAGAAAGCCTCTTTCTATGCTTCCGATGGTCTCATTATCAACATCAACACTTGCGCGGGATACGCGCTGTATAACTGCTCGCATAAACAAACCTCCAATAAATGTCTTTTCCTATCAGTAAAAACTGAAAATGAATGTATGATGACATTATACCAGATTTTATCTGATAAATCACCTGTCATTTGTCGACAAAGCTCAAAGTATATTGTGAAAACTGTCGATGAATGATAATTGCGACGTTTTTGTCTGTCAGATATAATGTAAGTCAGGGGATTGAAGTATTTGCTGCAGGAAAGGTGCAGAAATGTTTAGTAAGACAATCAGTGCAGTCCTGCTGGGAATGAGAAGTGATATGATCACTGTTGAGGCAGATGTCAGCGGCGGACTGCCTTATTTTGAGATGGTAGGCTATTTATCAGCAGAGGTGAAGGAGGCGAAGGAGCGTGTTAGAACAGCTATTCGGAATGCCGGTTTCAAATTGGAACCGAGACGTATCATTGTGAATCTTTCACCGGCAGGTGTACGCAAGTCGGGAACGATCTGTGATTTAGCCATTGCATCGGCTGTTTTGTGTGCTTATGGCTTTATTATGCCGGAAAGTCTGGAACATACCGTATTGATCGGTGAATTGAGTCTGGACGGCAGTGTGCGCCCTGTTAATGGTGTTTTATCTGTTGTTTTGATGGCGAAGAGGATGGGGATGACCAAGTGTATTGTACCTGCAATGAATGCCTTTGAGGGGGCAGCTGTTGATGATATAGAGGTCTATGGTGTACATACATTACAGGAACTCATTGGCTTCCTGGATGGACGTCTGGTTATTGAGCCGGCATATATCGACAGGGATACTTTGCTTGAACGATCAGAAGGGCAGATATCACAGCTGGATTTCAGTGACATTTGCGGGCAGCACACGATGAAGCGAGGACTTGAGATTGCTGCTGCAGGGATGCATCATACGATGCTGATCGGGCCTCCCGGAGCAGGAAAGTCCATGGCGGCAAGACGCCTGCCGACAATTTTGCCGAAGATGACATGGGAAGAATGTCTGGAAGTGTCTGAAATCTACAGTGCTGCAGGATTGCTGAAGCCTGCAGAGGGATTGATCACGACACGGCCTTTCAGAAGTCCGCACCATACGGCTTCTGATGTGGCATTGGCTGGAGGCGGCAGATTGCCAAAGCCTGGGGAGATCAGCCTGGCTCACAGGGGTATACTGTTTTTGGATGAATTAACAGAATTTAGTTCCGCAGCCATGGAAGTAATGCGTCAGCCCATAGAGACCGGCCATATAATGATCAATCGTTTGCAGGCGATGTGTGTGTTTCCAGCAGGATTTATGCTGGTGGCAGCGATTAATCCATGCCGATGCGGCTATTATCCCTGACGTACGGAAGTGCCATTGTACACCTTTACAGATCAGACGTTATATTGGCAGAATCAGCCAACCACTGATGGATCGGATCGATTTGAATATAGAGGTGCTTCCGGCCAGAATTGAGTCTTTACAGGAAGCTGCGTCAGCTGAAGAACGTTCAGCTCAGATTCTGAAGCGGGTGGAACAAGCCCGGGCCATGCAGGATGCACGTTACAGCGGAACCGTTTATAGATATAATTCACAGCTGCATGACAGGGATGTGGAAAGATATTGTGCGCTTGAAGCAGAAGAACGGATGTTAATGAAGCATATTTATGAACAGTATGATCTGAGTGCGCGGACATACCATAAGATTTTGAAGGTTGCACGGACCATTGCAGATCTATCGGGACATTTGAGGATTACGACAGATGATATAAGTGAAGCAGTGTTCTATAAGTGTTTGGATGGGAGGTATTGGGGAAGCGGCAATGGAAAAGGATGAATACTGGCTCTGGCTTGGAACAATTCCCGGTATTGGGAATGTAACAGCGCTTAAGTTGTTAAATGCTTTCGGCGGAGATATCCGGGCATTATATGAAGCTGATAAGAAAACAATCGCCGGTCGTCATATTGTGAGTGAAAAACAGCTTCAGAATATTATATATAGTAGAAACAGGGACAGAATCTGCCGTGCCTATGCACAGATGAAGGAAAAGGGCATTCAATGCCTTTCCATTGTGGATACACATTATCCTGATATGTTGAAATCACTTCATGATCCGCCCATTGTTTTATATTTTTTTGGAAGCATACCAGCCCCGGAAGAGTGGATGATCGCACTGATCGGAGCCAGACAATGTAGCAGTTACGGCCGACAGGTCAGCAGGATGCTCGCACGCGGTATCGCTGCTTCCGGTCTGACTGTTGTCAGTGGAATGGCCAGGGGCAGTGACAGCGCTGCTCATTGGGGCGCGCTAGAAGAAGGCGGACGTACCTTTGCTGTTCTTGGATGCGGTGTTGATGTCTGTTATCCACGGGAGAATATTGATCTCTATACGGAGATCAGCAGAAACGGCGGGATTCTTTCCGAATTTCCTCCGGGGACAAAACCGGAGGGATATCATTTTCCGAGAAGGAATCGTCTGATTGCTGCATTGGCAAAGGGTATTGTAGTCACAGAAGCCAAGCAGAAGAGCGGAACTCTGACTACCGTTGAACATGGTTTGGATCTGGGCAAGGATATTTTTGCTGTTCCGGGTAGGATAGATGATGCTTTAAGTGAAGGATGTAACCAGCTGATTCGGGCCGGTGCCAAGCTGGTGATGCAGCCATCGGACATTCTTGAAGAATTCGGCATTCTGGCCAGGGAATATAAAAAAAATAATATTACGCTTGATAATTCTGAAAAAGTAGTGTATGCTAGCATATGTTTAGTTCCCAGAAGTGCAGATGAGATTGCTGCGCTGACCGGTATGGATGTGCAGTGTATCATTCACTGTCTGGTTAGGATGGAATTGAAGGGAATTATACACAGAGTAGGAAAAAATCAATATGTGTTAAGTATATAGATGTGGAGGAAAAGGCTGTGGCTAAATATTTAGTTATTGTTGAATCCCCGGCCAAGGCGAAGACAATTAATAAGTTTTTGGGTTCAAATTATCATGTTGTAGCCTCTAACGGACACGTAAGAGACTTGCCGAAGAGCCGACTGGGTATCGATGTTGAAGATGATTATGAACCAAAATATATCACGATCAGGGGTAAAGGGGATATATTGGCAATGTTGCGTAAAGAAGCCAAGAAGGCAGATAAGATTTATCTCGCAACTGACCCGGACCGTGAAGGAGAAGCAATATCATGGCATCTGGCAACGGCATTGAAGCTGGATGAAGCACATACCAATCGTATTACATTCAATGAGATCACAAAGAATGCGGTTAAGACGGCTATTAAACATCCTCGTAAGATTGATATGGATCTGGTGGATGCACAGCAGGCGCGCAGAATGCTTGACCGAATGGTCGGTTATCGTATCAGCCCGCTTCTTTGGAGCAAGGTTAAACGCGGTTTAAGTGCGGGGCGTGTTCAGTCAGTTGCGCTTCGTTTGATCTGTGACAGAGAACAGGAGATTGATGCTTTTATTCCGAAGGAATACTGGTCACTGGACGCTGTTTTAAATGTCAGCGGTGAAAAGAAGCCGCTGACGGCTAAGTTCTATGGCAAGAAAAAGGAGAAGATTGAGATCCATTCTCAGAAAGAACTGGATGCGATCATGGATGCACTCAAGGATGCCGCGTATCAGATCGTGGACATTAAAACCGGTGAGCGAACAAGAAAAGCGCCTGTTCCGTTTACAACAAGTACTTTACAACAGGAGGCTTCCAAGCAGCTGAATTTCTCAACGCAGAAGACGATGCGCCTCGCACAGCAGCTGTATGAAGGTGTCGATATTCAGGGACTGGGAACCGTTGGTCTGATCACATACCTGAGAACAGATTCTATTCGTATCTCAGAAGAAGCTGACAGCAACGCGAGAAACTTCATTGCTGAGAATTATGGCCAGGAATATGTCGCCGCTGCACCTAAGACCGCAGAGTCTGGCAAGAAGATCCAGGATGCCCATGAAGCAATCCGTCCGACATATCTTGATCAGCTGCCGGTCAAGGTCAAGGAGTCCCTCAGCAGAGACCAGTTCCGCTTGTATCAGCTTATTTGGAATCGTTTTGTTGCCAGCCGTATGAAAGAGGCTGTCTACGAGACAACCAACATCAAGATAGAAGCGGCAGGATACTTGTTTACGGTATCAACTTCAAGACTTGCTTTTGAAGGTTTTATGTCTGTATATAAACCGGACGATGAAAAGGCTGAGAACAATGTACTGGCCAGAAAGATCAATAAAGACAGTCAGCTGAGTTTCAAGGATTTTGACGCAAAACAGCATTTTACACAGCCGCCGGCACATTACACAGAGGCATCCCTTGTCAAGACAATGGAAGAACTCGGTATTGGCCGACCAAGTACGTATGCGCCAACAATTACAACCATTATTTCTCGAAGATATGTGGCAAAGGAGAACAAGAATCTCTATGTTACAGAATTAGGTGAAGTGGTTAATCGAATGATGGTACAGTCCTTCCCAAGTATTGTGGATGTGAACTTTACAGCCAATCTGGAGTATTTATTGGATAAAGTCGGTGAAGGCGTTGTGAATTACAAGACTGTTATCCGTAATTTCTATCCGGATCTGGATGAAGCAGTTCAGAAGGCTGAAAAAGAGTTGGAAGAGGTTAAGATTGAAGATGAAGTCTCAGATGTCCAGTGCGATCAGTGCGGTCGTATGATGGTCATCAAGTATGGTCCTCACGGTAAGTTCCTGGCATGTCCGGGATTCCCTGAATGCAGAAATACCAAGACATACTTCGAGAAAATCGGCGTAAGCTGTCCGAAGTGCGGTAAGGATATCGTCATTAAGAAGACGAAGAAAGGTCGCCGTTATTATGGCTGTATGGGCAATCCTGAATGCGATTTTATGACCTGGCAGCGTCCGTCGGATAAGAAGTGTCCGGAATGCGGAAGTGTTCTTTTGCATAAAGGCAATAAGCTTGTATGTATGAATGAAACCTGCGGCTTTGTCATGGCCAATCCAAAAGAAGAAGACCAATAGTCCTTAAGTGATAGAAGAATCTGTCTGATAAGTCTGAAAAGATTTTATGGACAGATTCTTTTTTGATTTTTCTTTGTAATGTGACAAAGTGTATTGTCTGTCTTTACCTAAATTTAACATTCAGTTTGCGGAAACGTCTGTGCTTATGTCGTTTTTCATCCTAATTGTAGGTATAATTTTCTTAATTAATAATAAAATTTGAAATTTTCCAACATTCCCCTTGTTATGTTGGAATTTTCATGATAGAATGAGAAAGTAATAATGGGCAATCTTAAAAGAAAGAAGGATTTGATATGAGCGTACAATTGTTAGATAAAACACGTAAAATAAATAAATTACTGCATAACAATAATTCACATATGGTTGTCTTTAACGACATATGCGAAGTGCTCAGTGAAATACTGGAATCCAACATTCTTGTGATCAGTCGTAAAGGCAAAGTACTCGGTATTAAGAATCGACCGGATATTGCAGAACTGCATGAACTGATTGTGGATGCTGTAGGCGGACATATTGATGAAATGCTGAACGAGAGATTATTAAGTGTCCTTTCTACAAAGGAGAATGTCAATTTGCTGACACTTGGCTTTGAGAGCGACGACATCAACACCTATCAGGCTATTATTACCCCGATAGATATTGCAGCTGAGCGTTTGGGTACATTGTTTATTTATCGCAAGGATAAGCCATATGAAATTGATGACATTATATTGAGCGAATATGGCACCACCGTCGTTGGCCTTGAAATGCTTCGTTCCGTCAACGAGGAGAATGCGGAAGAGACAAGAAAGGTTCAGATCGTCAAGTCAGCTATCAGTACACTGTCATTCTCAGAATTAGAGGCTATCACACATATTTTTGAAGAACTGGATGGTAATGAAGGAATTCTTGTTGCCAGTAAGATTGCAGACCGGGTAGGTATTACACGATCCGTTATTGTGAATGCACTTCGTAAGTTCGAAAGCGCCGGAGTAATCGAATCCCGTTCTTCCGGTATGAAGGGAACATACATTAAGGTTTTGAATGACGTGGTTTTTGATGAATTAAAGAAATTATAGGCTTGAGTTGATCGGGTTTAACAGATTTAATTGTAAGAATTACACGAATCAGAAGGAATTTTATGAAAAGGCTTGCCATTGGCAGGCCTTTATGTTATAATGCTATTCGGTAAAAAAAGACACGCAGATTGATTTCGGGAATGGTGCCCACAGGGTTGAACCCGGAGAGGACGTCTGCGGAAGAACAAAACCATGGAGGTATTAAAATGAGCGTTATTTCAATGAAACAGTTACTGGAAGCCGGTGTTCATTTCGGACATCAGACAAGAAGATGGAACCCTAAGATGGCTCCTTATATCTACACAGAGAGAAATGGTATCTATATCATCGATCTTCAGAAATCTGTAGGTATGGTTGACGATGCTTACAATGCAATCAAAGATATCGTTGCAGATGGCGGCACAATCCTTTTTGTTGGTACTAAGAAACAGGCACAGGATGCAATCAAAGCAGAAGCAGAACGTTGTGGTATGTACTATGTTAACCAGAGATGGTTAGGCGGTATGCTGACTAACTTCAAGACAATCGAAAGCAGAATCGCAAGACTCAAAGCAATCGAGAAGATGTCTGAAGACGGTACATTCGAAGTTCTTCCTAAGAAGGAAGTTATCGAACTGAAGAAAGAATGGGAGAAGCTTGAGAAGAACCTTGGCGGTATCAAGGATATGAAGAGAATCCCAGATGCAATCTTCATCGTAGATCCTAAGAAGGAAAGAATCTGTGTACAGGAAGCACACATCCTTGGTATTCCACTGATCGGTATCGCAGATACAAACTGTGACCCAGAAGAACTGGATTACGTTATCCCAGGTAACGATGATGCTATCAGAGCAGTTAAACTGATCGTTTCCAAGATGGCAGATGCTGTTATCGAAGCAAAACAGGGTGCAGATGCTGAAACAACTGAAGCAGAAGCAGCTGAAGCTGATGCAGAATAATTATAGAGACTGATTTGTTCGTTGAATAAATAGTTCAGGCTGTCTCGGGGCCGGATAAGCTTTGAGACAGCTTTTTAGACTAAATGTTATTATTTTTATATATTATATGAATAACGGAGGAATAGAATCATGGCAATTACCGCAGCAATGGTAAAAGAATTAAGAGAAATGACAGGCGCAGGCATGATGGACTGCAAGAAAGCACTGAACGAAGTAGACGGCGATATGGACAAAGCTGTAGAATTCCTTAGAGAAAAAGGTCTTGCAGCAGCAGCTAAGAAAGCATCCAGAATCGCAGCAGAAGGTATCGTAGCAACACTTGTTTCCGATGACAAGAAATCCGCTGCTATCGTTGAAGTTAATGCTGAAACAGACTTCGTTGCTAAGAATGAAGTATTCCAGTCATACGTTGCACGTGTAGCTGCACAGGTACTGGCTTCCAACAACACAACAATGGAAGCATTCATGGCTGAACCATGGATCGATGATGCTTCTTTCACAGTAGAACAGGAACTTTCCCAGATGGTTGCTAAGATTGGTGAGAAACTGAGCATCAGAAGATTTGAGAAAGTGACAAACGAAAACGGTGTTATCGCTTCTTACATCCACGCAGGCGGTAAGATTGGCGTTCTGGTTAACATGGATACAACAGCATCCGCTGAAGCAGTTGAAGAATGCGGCAAGAATGTTTGTATGCAGGTTGCAGCTCTTAAGCCTCAGTTCACAAACCGTAACGAAGTAAGTGCAGAGCATATCGCACACGAGAAAGAAATCCTTCTTGCTCAGATCATGAACGATCCTAAGGAATCTCAGAAACCAGCTAAGGTTATCGATGGTATCGTAACAGGTCGTATCAACAAAGAATTAAAGGAAATCTGCCTTCTTGATCAGGTTTATGTTAAAGCTGAAGACGGTAAACAGTCCGTTGGCAAATATGTTGAATCTGTAGCTAAAGAAGTTGGTGCACCTATCGCTGTTAAATCTTTCGTACGTTTCGAGACAGGTGAAGGTATGGAAAAACGTGAAGACGATTTTGCAGCTGAGGTTGCTAAACAGGCAGGAATGTAGGATATAGCTTCAACCAAAGAAATGAATAGCGTTTAAAGGTATTATAAATAAAACCCTTGCGTACTCTATTTGAATAGAATACGCAAGGGCTTTTGTTTATACTCAATATTGAGAACAAATTGGGTACAAGGATATCAGCAGATTTATAGAAGGTTAATGCATAACAGTAGCAGAATCAGAAAGACAATATTGGCAATGGTGAACATCATAAAGTATTTACCACGTAGTGTCGTCTTTTCCTTAGCAATATATTTAAAGCTGATTAAGCTGGCCATGGAGGCTATTAATGTTCCAAGTCCGCCAATATTTGTTCCGATAATGAGTGCAGAATAGTTCTTTGTAAATCCGGATAAAAGAATGGCAGTGGGAACGTTGCTTATTATCTGGCTGGAAAGGATGGCTGTTAAGGTTTCATGTCCATCTATGATGCTGATCAGAAAATGATTAAACTGCGGAATACATTTCAAATTTCCAATAAAAATGAACAAAGCGGTAAATGTCAGTAGAAGAGAGTAATCTACTTTTTTAAATAAATGCCAATTCTTAAAGAAGATATAGCCAATCACCAGGATGAATGAAATTCTGTAATCTATGATATGTGCTACAACCAAAAGGCAAATTAAAAATAAAATTAGATATCCAATGAGGGATGTTTGGTTCGGAGCTTTTGTTTTGTGTATGCTAAATAATTCACTTATATGATTCTCGGTGGTTGAGCCAGGTTCTCTATGCGCAGCAATCTGTATCCACACAAGAAGCAGCACCAAGGCTGCAATAGAATAAGGCAGCATGAGTCGGATGAGTGCTAATGCAGACATATTGGCTCTGGCATATAAATAAAGATTTTGAGGATTTCCGATGGGAGTCAGCATACTGCCGAGATTTGCGGCAATTGTCTGCATAACAACCGTTCTTAAAATCCAGTAATTCTTTTGCTTTTCTGACATTTTTTTTAGAATAATGATTGCAAGGGGCACAAAAGTAATTAATGCGACATCATTTGTGATAATCATTGAAAAGAAAAAACATAACAAAACAAGCAATACGATGATAGATTTGATGCTGTTGGCTCTGGACAATATTTTTTCGGCAAGATAATCAAATAATCCAATTTCACTCAGGCCTGCGACAATTGACATTAAACAAAACAGAAGACTGAGCGTCCGAAAATCAATATAGGAGAAATACTTGCCGCTTGGATGTACAATAAACATAGATAAAATTGCCAGAATGGCAGAAATAGATAAGACAGTTTCCTTTTGAAAAAAAGTTAATATTTTTCGCAGCATATGCTTCAATCCTTTTCAGTAAAGTAATCAAAGCAAGTATATCATAAAATAAATAGAAAAACAAATAAAGGAGAAATGTGTAATGGAAATTAAGATTCTTGATATGATACAAAACCTGCACACAACAGTCGGCGATCATTTTTTTATAGGCATCACAAAGCTGGGGGATGCGGGAATTATATGGATTTTTTTAACAATCCTATTACTTATACTGCCAAAAATGAGAAAATATGGACTGGCCATGTTAGTCGGGCTTTGCATTGATGTGATTGTATGTAATGGCCTCTTGAAAAATCTTGTGGCTCGCACAAGGCCCTGTGATGTGAACACGGCCATACAGCTTTTGATTTCACATCCGACGGACTATTCATTTCCTTCCGGGCATACAGCAGCTTCTTTTACTGCTGTGGCAGCGCTATATTTTTCAGGAGATAAAAAAATTTGGAAGGCTGCGATAGTACTTGGAATTTTGATTGCCTTTTCAAGAATGTATCTGTATGTACATTATCCGACGGATATTCTGGGAGGTATCCTTGTTGGCATTTTTTCCGGATTTATGGGCTCCAAAATTGTCACATACATGATGAAGAAAAGGGCGAATCAGAATGAATAGGATAATCCTGCCGGCCTGCCAAAAGGACGAACAAAACGAAGAATTCGATACAGATAAGCGGATTTTGCTGTATCTTTAATATGAATATGATAAAATAGCGGTAAAAGGAGTTTGCCATGAAAAAGAAACGTCATCATATATGGAAAAATATTTTAATAATGGCGGTGGTTTTTCTGGTTGCATCTGGCAGCAGTTTTATTTTGCAGAAAACAGGTGTGTATGAACATATTACCGCTATTTTTATTTTTGCAGTGTTTCTGACATCTATTTTAACCGATGGCTATATTTACGGCATCGTATCGGCACTTGTGGGAACACTGGCTGTCAACTATGCGTATACTTATCCCTTTTATGCCCTGGATTTCAGATTTCAGAGCAACATGATTTCTGCAGTTGTCATGATGGCGATTGCTGTATTGACAGGCATGCTGACAACACAGGTCAAAACGCATGAAGCAATCAAAGCAGAGAGTGAAAAGGAACGTATGCGTGCCAATCTCCTGCGAGCGGTATCCCATGATATACGGACACCCCTGACAACCATTTATGGGGCCAGTACCACCTTGCTGGAAAGCGGAGAAAATTATACAAAGGAGCAGCGGATAAAGATCCTGAAGGGGATCCAAGAAGATTCAGATTGGCTGATGCGCATGGTGGAAAATCTTCTGTCCATTACACGCATTGATGAAGGAAAGATCAAGATTATCAAGACCCCTACCGTTCTTGATGAACTGATTGATTCTGTTATGGTCAAGTTTCACAAGCGTTACCCGCAGCAGGAAGTTTATCTGGACTTGCCGGAGGATATTATTATCATCCCAATGGATGCCATTTTGATCGAACAGGTAATTTTTAATCTGCTTGAGAATGCAGTTCTGCATGCAGATGGGATGACGGAACTGATTTTGAAAGTATTTGTGCTGGGCCAGCAGGTTGTCTTTGAAGTCAGTGACGACGGATGCGGTATAGAAAAAGAACGTCTCAGCGGTATATTTAACGGCAGCTACCATTTATTTGAGGATAAAGCTTCTTCCGCTGACAGCCAAAAACACAATTCCGGTATAGGGTTATCTGTTTGCCAGACAATCATCAAAGCCCATGATGGTGTGATTGTGGCTGAGAACAATGCCAAAGGCGGTGTTGTTTTCAGATTTTCACTTAACAGAGAGGAGACGTCAGAAAGTGAATAATAAATACAAGATTCTTCTTGTGGAAGATGAACAGAATATCAGTACACTGGTAATGACCATGCTTGAGACAGCAGGATATCAAGTAATCCCGGCTGGAACATGTGCCATGGCCAAAACATTGTTTATTTCTTATTGTCCGGATCTGGTCATTCTGGATCTTGGTCTGCCGGATATGGATGGTATGACATTTCTTAAAGAAGTCAGAAAGAACTCTCTGACACCGATTATTGTTCTTTCGGCAAGGACCAATGAACGGGATAAAGTATTAGCGCTTGACAGCGGGGCCAATGACTATGTTACAAAACCCTTTGGTGCAGCTGAACTGCTGGCCAGAATCCGTTCTGCATTGCGCAATTGTTCTCACAGTGCAGATTCCGGTAAACTTCCGGGCGGTCGTTTTTCTGTACAGGATCTGGAAATTTTATACGACGCCAGACAGGTTTTCATTAAGGGCAGGGAAATCAAGCTGACCCAGACGGAGTATAATATCGTGGCATTACTGTCCGAGCATTGTGGCAAAATGATGACGTATTCCGCGATCATCAAAGGAGTCTGGGGCTATCCGGATGAAGGCAGTGTTAAAAAGCTTCAGGTAAATATGGCCAATATCCGCAAGAAATTCGGCGTGAAGCCGGGAGAGGCTACCTATATTACCAACGAGTTGGGCGTCGGTTACCGGATGAACAGCGATTAGCAATATGTAACCTGAGAATATGACAAATTTTATCAATTACTGGACAACACAAAAAAATATATGTAAAATGTAGGATAAACCTAGAAAACGTTGTTTTACCGGTTACAAACAAAATCAGGAGGATGATATCATGTTAAAATGCTTTAAGAAGATTAACAAGAAAGATACAGGTGTTTTTGCAGCAGGTCTTTTATTCGGAACAGCAGGTATTAAACTGCTTTCCAGCAAAGATGCCAAGAAACTCTACACAAACTGTGCAGCCGCTGTTTTACGTGCGAAAGAGTGTGTATTAAAGACAGCAACAACAATCCAGGAAAATGCTGAAGATATCTATGCAGAAGCACAGCAGATTAATGAAGAGAGAGCTGCAAAGGATGCAGAAGAATATACAGATGTTGAGGATGTAGAAGAAGCTGAAGAAACAGCAGAAGAAGCATCTGAGGAAAACGAGGCGAAATAATTCGCATGAAATTCGTTGTAAAACATGAAATAAAAGGAAGGATCCGTGTTCATTTTTGTCAGAAAAGAATGACTTTTGAAGAAGCGGATACTTTGCAATATTATCTGGATTCCCAGGAAATGATCACATCATCCAAAGTTCAGGAGCGTACACAGGATGCGACAATCTGCTATACAGGTGAGAAATCGGCAGTTATCGCTCTGTTAAGAAGCTTTCATTATGAGAAAGTGGATGTTCCGGATGTTTACAGACAGAATTCCGGAAGAGAGACCAATCGCGAGTATTGGGATAAACTTGTAACAAAAGTAGTTGTTCACTATGGCAACAAATTGTTTTTGCCGATGCCAATCCGAACAGTGATCACAGGTGTAAAGTCTGTGAAGTATATTTATCAGGGTATTCATACACTGCTTCAGCGTAAGATCGAGGTACCTGTTCTTGATGCGACAGCCATCGGTGTTTCCATGTTCAGAGGTGATATCAGTACAGCCGGTTCTGTTATGTTCCTGCTTGGTATTGGTGAGATTCTTGAAGAATGGACCCATAAGAAATCTGTGGATGATCTGGCCAGAAGCATGTCGCTGAATATCAGTCGAGTATGGCTGTGCAATGACGGCCAGGAGATGCTTGTGCCTACAACGGAAATTCAGACCGGTGACCTTGTCCGTGTTCATATGGGCAATATGGTTCCGTTTGATGGTACTGTTGCAGAGGGTGAAGCGATGGTGAACCAGGCTTCTCTTACCGGTGAGTCTGAACCTGTCCGAAAGTATATAGAGAGCACGGTTTATGCAGGCACAGTGGTAGAAGAGGGTGAACTGATCATTCGCGTCAAAGAGACAAACGGTTCCAGCAAGTTTGACAAGATTGTTACGATGATCGAGGAGTCAGAGAAGCTGAAATCCGGACTTGAGAGTAAAGCAGAACATCTTGCAGACAGACTTGTACCGTATACGTTGTTGGGAACAGGCATTACCTATCTGTTGACAGGAAATATGACAAAGGCGATTTCTGTGCTGATGGTTGATTTCTCATGTGCGTTGAAACTGGCTATGCCAATTTCTGTTCTTTCGGCGATTCGCGAAGCCAGCAACTATCATGTGACTGTCAAAGGTGGAAGATATCTCGAAGCTATGGCAGAAGCCGATACCATTGTATTTGATAAGACAGGTACCCTTACGAAGGCTCAGCCGACTGTGAAACAGGTGGTTGCTTTTAACGGTATGAGCGAAAACGAACTCCTTCGTATTGCAGCCTGCCTGGAAGAACACTTCCCGCACTCCATGGCCAAAGCAGTTGTACAAGCAGCCATTGACAGACATCTGGTGCATGAGGAGCTGCATTCAAAGGTTGAATACATTGTTGCCCACGGTATTTCTTCCAAGATCAACGACAAGAAAGTTGTTATCGGCAGTTATCATTTCGTATTTGAAGATGAGAAATGTGCCGTGCCGGATGGTATGATGGAGGCCTTTGATAAACTGCCTTCAGAATGCTCACATCTGTTTATGGCCATTGATTACGAATTAGCTGCAGTTATCTGCATTGAAGACCCACTGCGTGAAGAGGCGGCTGCTGTTGTCAGGAAATTGAAAGAAACCGGCATCAGCAAGGTTGTTATGATGACCGGTGACAGTGATCGTACAGCGAAGGCCATTGCAGCAAGAGTTGGTGTTGATGAATATTATTCAGAGGTTCTTCCCGAAGATAAGGCGTCCTTTGTTGAAGAGGAGAAGAAAGCCGGTCGTAAGGTTATTATGATCGGTGATGGTATTAATGATTCACCGGCATTATCTGCAGCGGACATCGGTATTGCTATCAGCGACGGTGCTGAGATTGCCCGTGAGATAGCAGATATCACAGTTGGTGCCGACAGTCTGAATGAACTGGTTACACTGAAACTGATCAGTGACGGCCTGATGAAACGTATTCACAAGAATTACAGATTCATCGTCGGATTTAATACAGGACTGATCGTACTTGGTGTTGCAGGTATTCTGCAGCCGGCAACATCTGCCTTATTACATAACACATCTACATTGATGATCGGCTTGAAAAGTATGCAGGACATCCTGTAAATAAAACAATCCTACAAAAAAGTACTTCTATTTTTCTATACATGGATTTTAGAAAATAGAAGTACTTTTTCTGTTTGCATTTCTTTTGTGGGACTGGGTATTATCCATATAGCCGGTTCATGCCGATCATTCGCAAGGATAAACAGGAATAAAAAGAAAAGACCGGAAACTCAGAAAGCTTCCGGCCTTGCCCCTGCCAAGGAGTCGGCGTGACAGGATTCGAACCTGCGACCTCTACGTCCCGAACGTAGCGCTCTACCAAGCTGAGCCACACGCCGCCGACTTGTTTATTATGCATCAAATCAAGCGATTTGTCAAGGTTTACCTGCAAAAAAAATTTCTTTTTAAAAATTTTTAAAATTATTAAAAAAATTGTTGACAATTAAAACAATTTGATGTAATATAGTTTTTGTCAGGTCGGCCTGACACGGACAAAAAATGGAATCTTAGCTCAGCTGGGAGAGCATCTGCCTTACAAGCAGAGGGTCATAGG